>JAAUYD010242864.1_pt1 | contig 110329 bp, 86 predicted proteins | sample 7278101 | NCBI WGS metagenome assembly JAAUYD01 (sample SAMN14350128, study PRJNA611818) | marine sediment metagenome | isolation source: surface marine sediment (0.6m) | place: French Polynesia: Moorea | collected 2018-08
CCCCAACGTCCAAACATCACGATAAAGCGCAATTCTGATTCCCCCTCCCCCAACGTCCAAGCGTCCACCGGGGGAGGGCCGGGGTGGGGGCTCGAAACCCGCGGTGGGGGCTCGAAACCCGCGGTGGGGGCTCGAAACCCGCGGTGGGGGCTCGAAACCCGTGGTGGGCACACATGCCCGTGGTGGGCACACATGCCCGTGGTGGGCACACATGCCCGTGGTGGGCACACATGCCCGTGGTGGGCACACATGCCCGTGGTGGGGCAATGCCCTGCCCTACTTCTTCTTTACCGCTGCTTCCGCTTCTTCTCGCCTTCTCTCTTGGAGGCGCCTTTTTGACTCGTTTATCAATGCTTCAGATGCGGGAGAGAGGTGAAAGTGGTGCCCGATGGCGTTGTTTTCTTGTTCGAACCACCTGGCAAACAGCAGAAACCTGCCTTTCAACCTGTTTTCGTTGCGCAGGATGAGCTCGTGGCCCGGGGCTTCTGCAGCACTTGCGAGTTGAATCTCGGTATCGGGCGCGCTGCCGTAGAGCGCCTCTTCGACCCGGACTAGGATTCGCTTGGCCGCCACCCCTTCGAAGTCCGCTTGCGTCTGGATTGAATAGATGTCTACGATGGCGATGAGGTCTGAGAGGTATATCCTCCCTTCGTACGCCCGCTCCTGGGCATAGGCATATCTTCCGGACAGGCTGGAGAGATCTTCTACCAAATCGACCCCATCGTCGAAGAACGCCGCTTCATCCGGGTCCCAGCCCTTTCCCGCCTTAAACGGCTTGGACGCGCAACCGACCAGCAGGAGCAGGGCCAGGCACAGCGCTGCCCCTGATGTTAGCATCATTGGTAATAAACGCCTGCTCAAGCTTTTCAATCGGTCCGAGCTCAACATAGCCCTAGGATAGTGATGCCAGCACTTCGGGTCAATGTACGTCAGCTGAAAGATGCCTAAGTGGAGAACAGACCCTTGTTGCATGGCCTAACTTGCTGCAATATCAGCTGTAATAAAAAAAGGTCATGGAGAACATATGAAAAACGCGCTGATTACAGGCATTACCGGGCAAGACGGGTCCTATCTGGCAGAGCTGTTGCTCAGCAAGGGCTATATCGTACACGGCGTCAAGCGCCGATCCTCCCTGTTTAACACAGGCCGGGTAGACCATATCTACGAGGATCCTCATGCCCAAAACCGCAGCTTCGTCATGCACTACGGCGATTTGAACGACGCTTCTAGCCTAAACCGCATTCTGCGGGAAGTGTCCCCAGACGAGATCTACAACCTCGGCGCCCAATCCCACGTGGGGGTCAGCTTTGAAGTTCCGGAATACACGGGCGAGGTCACGGCCCTAGGCACGGTACGGCTGCTGGAGGCCATCCGGGAGACCGGTACCAAGACCCGGTTTTACCAAGCCTCTTCTTCAGAGCTATTCGGAAAAGTCGTGGAGACGCCCCAGACCGAAAAGACGCCGTTTCACCCGCGCTCCCCCTATGCCTGCGCCAAGGCCTATGCCTTTTACCTCACGGTCAACTATCGCGAAGCCTACGACATGTTCGCTACCAACGGCATTTTATTCAACCACGAGTCCCCCAGGCGGGGCGAGACCTTTGTCACGCGGAAGATCACCCGCGCTATCGCCCATATTAAGTACGGGCTGCAAGACCGCCTGTACCTGGGCAACCTGGACGCAAAGCGGGACTGGGGGTTTGCCGGGGATTACGTCGAGGCCATGTGGCGCATCCTGCAGCAGGACGAGCCCACCGACTTTGTTATTGCGAGCGGCCAGACCCGGTCGGTGCGGGAGTTCTGCGAGGCTGCATTTGCCCAAGCCGGCATGCCCATCAAGTGGCACGGCACAGGCGTCAACCAAGTGGGGGTTGCCGAGACAGACGGCAAGGTCCTCGTGGCCATCGATCCCAGGTATTTCAGACCGGCTGAAGTGGATTTCCTGCTGGGCGATGCTACCAAAGCAAAGCAGCTGCTGGGCTGGGAGCCGCGCACGACCTTTGCCGAGCTCGTGAAAATGATGGTCGACGCCGATATGGAGGCCACCCGCTGCCTCGTCGAAGGCGTCGATCCAGCGAATTACAACATCCAATCCCGAAGAGAGGACTAGTTTCATCTTCAGCCGCCTCCCCCAAATGTCCACTGGGGGTCATGGTCATGTGACAGGTAATTGACTCAGCTGAATACCCCCTTGCCACATATGGATCATTGCTGGCTTTCGTAGTTTAAAATACCCTTGCCCGACCGCTACACCTGTGGCAGGAGGTCGCTGTGACATTCAGGAGGTCGCTATGAGACAGCTGAGGCTAAAGAATTTTTTGGCGATTCTGCTCGGATCGGTCGTCGTTGGCTTTGGGGTGAATTACTTCAACATCGCCAATAACTTGGCCGAAGGGGGTGTCACTGGGATTGCGATTCTCCTAAAGCTCGCATTCGGCCTTGATCCAGGCCTCTCGACGTTCGTTATCAATATTCCTTTGCTCCTCATCGGTTGGAAAGTGCTGGGTCGATACACCCTGATTTATACGATTTTCGGGACCGTGTGCTTGGCCGCAGCCCTGACCTTGTTTGGGCGGTACCGGTTGGTACTCGACGATCTCCTGCTCGCATCCCTCTACGCCGGCGTCACTGTCGGCATTGGCTTGGGCATTGTGTTCCGGTTTGGCGGTACAACCGGCGGGGTCGATATTGTCGCTCGCATTTTAGAAAAGTACTTTGGTTGGAAAATCGGTAGAACCCTGTTTTTCGCAGACCTGGCCATTGTCGCTGCATCGCTCTTCTACTTGAACCTGGAGCAGGCCATGTACACCATGGTGGCCATATTTATCGGCACCCGCACTGTTGATTTCGTACAAGAGGCAGCCTACACAATGCGCGCGGCCCACATCATTTCTGAGAAGAGCGACGAGATCGCCCGCAGAATTATGGCGGAGATGGACCGCGGCGTAACGCTGCTACAAGCGATGGGCGGATTCACTGGCACGCCGCGCCAGATTGTCTACGTCATTGTGAGCCGATCCGAAATCGTGAAGTTAAAACAGCTCATACTGAGTATCGATCCCGTGGCGTTTGTCTCGATCACAGAGAGTGGAGACGTAATGGGCAGGGGATTCACCCTGGATCCCATGGATCAAGAGGACAGAATGGGGACAGAAGAACAGTCTAGACCACGGTGACCGCTACCGGCGCGTGTCCCTGCTATATCGGACGTTGGCGCCTCATGTAGTGTGCGAGGATCGGATCCGAAAGCCGCCAACCGCGGTTTAGTTCCTGTTCGACAATGCCTCGATCGAGGAGTTGATTGAGCCCGCTCGCCACAGTGGATTTCGCAAGGCCGGTCATCTGGACGAATTCCTTCCCAGCGGGTTCGGCAACAAAACCAATGATCGACACGTTGTACAAGAGCCGGCGTTGTATCGCCGTCAGTCCTGATAGACGATAAGCATAACCCTGTTTGCGCTCCACCATGTTATCGAGAGCGGACTCCACTGCGGCCTCGTCGATCCGCTGCCCGGAGTGATAGTCCTGAAGCCATGCCCCGAGCTCACAGATAGCGTTGGGTACGTCGCACATCCGGTCCACCAGGTATTTGAGGGCGCTTAGGCTTATCGCGGCTCCTCGCGGAGCGAGTCGCTCGTCGAAATACGGTTCCCAGGCTTCGAGTGCGATCGGCCCCAGCGTCATTTCGTCACCGTAGCCGAATAGCGGGGCATTGGCGTCACCTAACATACGTTCCATCAGATGCCGCTTGGAACCAAGGAGAAAGACAGACGCTTGGCTAACGTTCTGCAGCATCGACCGCAGGAGTCCCTCAGCTTCGGGAACCAAACCGATGTCCTGGAATTCGTCGAAAATCAGCATGAGTGGTTGATGGTTCGATATTGAGACGATAGTGTCGGAGAGTAAAAGGATGTTTTCTTCATCCCGGGCCGGATTCATGTTGATTTGAACGGTTGGCGCCCCGGTTATCGGATTGAGCTCCATACCGACTGAAAAACGCTTGACCAATCGAGACGCTTGCTCGAGCAAGTTGGCCGGAGAAAATCGACGCGCCAGCCCCTGACCGATGCCGTGGTTTAGCCTCAATGCAATCGAGCGCAGTGAATTGACCGACATGAAATCAACGGCGAGCACGAGACGTTTGGGTCGGAATCCGGAAGCTGCCTTCCCAATAACGTTTTTAACGATGGACGTTTTACCATATCGCCGAGGTGCCAACAGCACGATGCGCTTGTTTTTTCTCGCGGCACCAAGCATCTCGCCCAATTCCCGATTTCGATCGCAAACGTCCTTTTCGTCGATGAGAACATCGTACAAAAAACGTTTGTCGTCTGACGCGTTCATCATTTTGTGTATAACACGCAATCTCTCGCGGGTCTATGATTAATGGACCAATAATTATGGACCAATAATTATGGACCAACAATCATGGACCGCTGGGATTCGGGGTCAGCGCCTCCTCTTAACGTCACTGACGCGCATCTTTTTCCGCTATGGTAACGGTGCCAATGCGGACGCGGCCCCTTGTGTCTATCTCTCCGCTACCCACAGCGGGCACGGGCTTTGACCCATTGCGAATACCAAGCCAGACCCCGTAGGTGCCGGTTTTTGATCTGTACATGTCGATGTGAATGCGATGCCGGTCCACCACGTATTCCCCCTCGCGCCAGTGGTGGAGTGGATAGAGCCCACCAATGGGTGTGTGGGCTTTTCCCATGGTAAAGCCGTCTTCTCGTATCAGGTAGACCGCAAGGCGCCAGGTGGGCAGTGCTTTGCCAAGGGCCTTGAATACATAGGTCATCTCCACGGTACCGGCCAGCATCACATTTGTCCGCTCTAGGGTCACCCCCTCGAGCGAGATCGCATCGCCAAACACGACGCCCATTTCTTTTTCGTACTGTGGCGGGTCAAATCCTATCCATTGTGCTATCTTTTTTCGCGTCTCATCAATGGATATCTCTTGGCGTTGGACAGCGCCCTTTAACGGGATCGTGGCCACGAGCAGCCGACCCCGGTCTGTTTCCCCTGACGCATTTGTTATGGGGTACCGCTTATTTTTTCTCTTGTTCCAAACGCCCAGGTAGACCTTCACTTCGCCGTCCGGCCAGGTGCCGGGAATGTGAATGGCCTGCTCGTCCAAAATGTAATCCCCGGGTCGCCATCTGTGCATCGGCATTGTCCCCCTCACGGGAACGTGGTCCGCATTGATGTACTTTTGGCCGTGCACCACGTGTACGAAGATCTGATCGTGCAGTCCTGCCTTGTTGATGCTTTTAAACAGGTAGGCCATTTTGATGGCTGTACCGGCCATTGCCTGCTCAGGCGCGTTTACCCCTGTGATCTGAACGGTATTTCCGAACGTGGCGCGGAGATCGGTTTTCATGGCCGGCTTTTTCCTGGTGACCCGTGCTGTTGAAAGGTCTTTTCGCCACTCCTTGTATTGCTGGTTGGTGACGCTTCGAAACCGCAGCATCTGCTGCTTTTTTTCATCCAAATAGGTTTGGTCATACGGCCCGGTCCCGGCCAAGTTGTCCTGCTCCAGCGGGTCTTTAAAGATATCGTAGACTTCCATTGGTTGGGATTCGTAGTGGTAGATCGTCTTAATCGGCCCGTTGTGCATGGCCAGGCACTCTTTTTCAAACCAACAGGAGTGAAACAGCGCCCGATCCTCGGGCACCGGTCCCAGCAGGCTCTGGCCGATGAACTTGCCCTGGACCAGGGTCATCTCCAGGAGATCGCAGACAGTGGGGACAAAATCCAGGTTCGATCGAATGCCAGTGATGGACGTACCCTCTGGGAAGAATTTGGGGGCGTAGATGAGCGCGGTTGTACGCAGCCCCTCTTCCCACATAATGAGGTCGTGTTGACGCCTGCCGTGCTCGGTAAACGCCTCCCCGTGGTCCCCGGCGATGATGAATACCGTATTGTCCATCAGCCCCCGGGCTTCAAAAGCGTCAAAGACATCTTTGATAAAGCTGTCCACATACCGCACCGCGTTCATAAAGTTGTTTAGGTCCTTATCTGGTTTCTTAAAATCGACATAGGGAAATGACTGTGGGGTCACATAGTTGTGGTGTGTGGCCAGGGTTAGATAGGTCAAAAAGAAAGGGGTCGTATCATCTGCATCCACCCAATCCATGCTCGGCCCGAGCATCACCTTGTCCTCAAAGCCGAAGTAGCTGATCGATTCAAAGCCCGTGGTGGGCATATCCTTGGCCCCCTTAAACAGATCAAAGCCCATGTTGGCCACGAGCCCGCTGCGTTTTTCAAAGTTATTTGCGGGCTGAAAAAAGGCGGTGCGGTAGCCGATATCGCCCAAGATATGGGCCAGGCATCGCCGCGGTAGGATCCCGGGCGTCGCTTCGACTGGCTTGGTGCGAAAATAGGGATAGATGCCGCACAACAGGGGCATCACCGCCTTGGTGGTATGGGGCACGATGGAATAGATGTGCTCGATAACCGCGCTCTTCTCTGCCAGGCTGGCGAGAAACGGCGTGGTCCCGATACCTGGGGTGTGGATGTCAGACAGCTTCCAGTTGAGCGATTCAAATATAATAAAGACGATATTGGGCCGTGGCGCGCCCGGGGTGGTTGTGAACCTCAGGGGGCTGCCCTGGCGTTCTTCTGCTGCTATTTCCACACTGCCGAAATTCTCAATCATCTCGCCAATGGCGCCTGTGGCAATAGTGATCGGAACAGACCTGGAGATGGCAGCGGTCTTCCCCCTGGGGCTTGGCAGCAACAGGCAACCGACGAACACCACCAGGCACCCCCAGAGCACCCCGCGCGTTTGACCCGGGGATGGGGGTTTTTTATTTTTTGCCCATCTCGCAACACCGGCATGGAAGGGAATGAGTATCGCGGCGATGAGAAACACGACCTGTAAGGCGATAATCGCGACCTGCCCCACGCCGGCTTCACTGGCCATAATCTCGTTTGTGACAGCTGTGTTTCTCAGCCAATACTGGATTGTATGCCACGACAGCAGGGACCCGGTGGCGTGAAAGTAGCCATTGCTGAATGTTGTGACAAGCAGCGCACACCCCATCACTGCGAAGAACAGTATCTTGACGAGCCGTTTTTGCCACGTCGAGCCATTGCTGTAAAAAAAGGCGGCGATCAACACGGTCGGGCCGATAAAGATGATATCTTGAGCCATTGACGCGAGGATCGGGCCGGCCAAAAGATGGTCGGTCAAGCGGTGGATTTGCACGGCCTTGAAAGCGATGGTCTCAATAAACAGCAGCGCAGCGATGGGTATAAACTGAATGAGAACGCGGCGATGCAGCATCTCTTGAAAATAGGTCGATCGAGCGGTCATGGTGTGGCCTCTGATCCGAGCTTCCCGTTAGAACCTGGGGGTCGCTCATAGATACTGACAATGGGAACCCCCTGATAGGTCAGCACATGGGATGGTATAAACGTACCAAATGCGTTCCAAATCCACGCTTCGTTTCGAATCATGTGCAACTCGTGGTGCATCAGGGCAAAGGACGCTTGTTTGAGAGTTCCGATACGGATATCTGGCCGGAGCAACTGCTCCTGTTGAAACATCCGTATCGACGGTCTGGCTGTGTCGTGGAATTCCACCTGCCCCCCCTTTGGCACCCGTGCGTTGAGCCAAGGGGCCACGCCAGCTGTTGTATATCCCCAGAACTGGCGCGTCATGCCCAGTGTGGCAGCGCCTGGCGCCCCTCCGATAAGGGGCACATAGCTCGCCAGGCCGAACGGGTGCGAGGCGATGGTCTGGTGCAGCGGCGGCACCAGGAGAACCCCCATGACCGCTACTTTAGCAAGCACGCGGCCCTGGCTGTGAAGTAAAGCGGCCACGCGATCGGCGAGCCTGGCAGCTGCGACACCGGCCAATAGGGCGATAAACGGAAACGCAGGCATCCAGTGCTTGGTACCGCCAAAGACCGGCACGGTGGGCAGGCTGATCAGGGCGATCGGGAAGACAGCTGAAATAAAAAGCAAGAGGTCCAGGCCCTGTTCAGACGGGTGATCTTCACGGGGAGTGCGCTGGCGATGCCGGATCCGAAGCACTGATCCGGCAAGAGCGAGGGCGATGATAACGGTCGGTATCGTGAACGCGGTCATCACCAACGGCAGCAATACAGGTGTTGGCGCTTGAATGATGTTTTCTCCAAACCAAGCCGTATTGTAGTGGACATGGTCTGAATGAAACCCGAGGTACCCTTGGATGCGATGTACCGTGTCGTACCAAAGCCACGGCCAGTGGCATAGAAAGATAGGTGGCGCCAACACAGCGCCAAATAAAAACGCATGTGGTTTGGGCGCCGGTATACCAGGGGTTTGTTGGCGGCGATACCGCCAATGGATCCAAACCGCGATGTAATGGCCGCCGAGTACGAGGGGTAGAAAGAAGGCGTTGAGCTTGACGCACAGGGCAATGCCATAGGCAATGCCGGTGGCGATACCGTATTTCCACGACGATAAGGATCGCCAATAGAGATACGTGACGAGCAACCACATTGCCGTAATGGGTACATCGAAACAGGCGAGATGGGCATGGTAGAACACCCGCGGCATCAGGGCAAATGCGAGCGCCCCAAACACCCCTGCAACGCGCCCCAAGGCAACACTGCCAAACAGAAAGATAAGGTACACCGCAAGGGCGCCGGCGACCATACCGGGAAACCGAAACGACGTGGCCGGTGACAGCAGGTCGAGCCGCTGGTGCAACACGCGGTTGGAGAAACCAAATAACACCTTCATCAGGGCTGGATGCTCACTGTTGTATCGCCAGTTTCGCTTGATAGTGTTTTCTTTAATCGCCTGCTGTGGATCTTCGAGCAGAATGTCGAACCACCGCTGGTATGATCTCGCCGCGGTAAAATAAAACCCCTCGTCCCGGGCAAACCCCACGTCCCGGGCGGTTCCCAGTAGGACAGCCAGGTAAACAAGGGCGATGGCCAGCCCGATCAAATGGTCCATGGATCGGAATTGTTGGCCGCGTCCCATTAGTTGCGTCCTTGTCTGGCCTTGCGAATATCTGCGGCAAATCCAAATTCCCGGTTGAGGCCACTGGCAGCTCGAATTTCAAACCGCACCTCCCCCACATCTACCCCCTGGGGAAGCTGAAACTCAAAAGGCTCCCTAGGACCGAAATTCTCAATCCGGTGTTGACCGATGGGCTGGTCATTCACAACCACCGACAGGGTGATGGGCCCGCCCTTGTTGAATCGGCCGCTGCGATATCCGACAATACCGTAGCCTCTGATGATATCACTACGGAGGGGAACATTGCTGAACGTGATGGTGACCCCGTCTCTTCTAAGTGCTATTGGCATGACCAGCCTGGGAAAAAACCAATGGTCAATGACAATACGCGGGCGGATAGGGGTGCCATTTGTCACGCGCGCAGATGGGGCGGCATCGACGAAATCATACGTCACATGAGCACGCCCGTTTGTCTGGTATTGGGTTAGCGATAGCCGGCCGAACCTCTGGACGCGCTGCGCATCCAGGCCGTTTGTTTCGGGTGCACGTGCCTGGTTGACCGATATTTCGAAGATGCGGTCATATCTAGATGTATCGAACCGGCCGAAGTCTTTTAAGGGAAGAAGATCCTTTAAATACATGCGCCCCTGGGTGGCCCAATGGGGTGCGATAACAACGAGGTCGCCGTGCTTTTTTTCCGCCCGAACGGCCTGGGCTGCTGCGGTCCACTCTTTACTTGTGGGCACGCGTTGACCTATCTGCCATTGGATCGCTGTCTCCAACAGCACAACTATTGGGATAATGCTCCACAGCCAAACGAGGCCACCCTTGGATACGTACCTGAGCATGGCGCAAATCTATACTATAGAAATGGCCGCGATGTAAGGGACCATTGCCCGCGTCAGTCCTGGCGTCCCTGCTTTTTGGTGGGCACTTAACAGTCTTGGGGTCCCCCTCCCCAACCCTCCCCCGGTGGACGTTCCGACGTTGGGGGAGGGAGCGCTGAGCTTTCCGATCCCTCCCCCCAATGACCATTTTTCCACCGGGGGGAGGCCAGGAGGGGGGCTTTGGGAGGGGACCCCAAAAATGGCTACGCACCCCTTTTTGGTTTGCTCCGTTGACACAGCGAATTCCCAATGCTAGATAGGCGCTGGCGAGAGCCGGAGCGAACCGAAGGCCCTTTGAGGGAAGGCGGGCCCGGCATGGGCAGCCTTCCATTTCGGTGTCTGTTGGTTTGACTCAGTATATTTTTGGGGCGTGGGCCAGTGGTAAGCCACGGGTTTTTGGTACCCGGTATCGTAGGTTCGAATCCTACCGCCCCAGCAGGTCGACCCTCTTCTTTTGCCCGAGGTGGTGTCGTTTAGGAGGTGATCAATGGCATTTAAGACGATCTGTCTTTTTTCTGGAAATGCCAATCTGCCCTTGTCTGAAGCCATCAGTCGGGCGAGCAGTATCGAGCTGGGGGTTATCTCAATTAGGCGGTTTTCCGATGGGGAGATCTTTGTGCAAATCGAGGAGAACGTCCGCGCGGCGCACGCATTCGTGATCCAGCCCACCTGCCCGCCGGTCAACGATAACCTGATGGAGCTGCTCATCATTATCGATGCGTTAAAACGGGCGTCGGTCGCCTCCATAACTGCAGTCATCCCCTACTATGGCTATGCGCGACAAGATAGAAAAGTCTCTCCGAGGACGCCCATCAGCGCAAAGCTGGTAGCGGATCTGATGCAATCAGCAGGGGTTAGCCGCGTGGTTGCCCTTGACCTTCACTCGGGGCAGATTCAGGGCTTTTTCGACGTACCGTTCGATAACCTGTACGGGTCAGATGTATTGGTAGAACACATCCGAACCCGCGTGGGTGACAAAGTAACCGTGGTTTCCCCGGACGCGGGTGGTGTGGAACGGGCGCGGGCCTACTCCAAGCGGCTTCGCGCCAATCTGGCCATTATCGACAAGCGCCGTTCAAAGCCCAATGAATCCGAGGCGATACATATTATCGGCGATGTGGACGGCACGGATTGTGTGATCGTGGATGATATGGTCGATACAGCGGGTACACTCACCAATTGTGGCAAAGCGCTCATGGATGCCGGCGCTCGCAAGGTGATCGCAGCGGCCTCCCACGGCATCTTGTCGGGCCCGGCGATCTCCAGGCTCAATGCATCGTACATCGAAGAGCTCATTGTCACGGATACAATTCCCATTTCCGAAGAAAAGAAAAAGAACGGGCGCATTACGGTCGTCACTTGTGCATCTCTTCTCGGTGAAGCCATCAAGAGAATTCATACGGGTGATTCGGTAAGCAGCCTATTTACTGGAGGTTAAGGAGTACGCAATGGAATTCCCCCAACTACAGGTTTCATTTCGAAACAGAACTGGTAAGGGCCCGGCCAGGCGCTTGCGACAGCAGGGGCGCACACCAGCCATTTTATATGGATCAAAGCTCAAGTCTCTTTCCCTATCTGTCTCTCCGGCAGAGCTCTCAAAGGCGATTTCAGGTCCCTTGCATACAAATACGGTCCTCGATTTGAGTATTGCCGATGCGCCGGATGAAGCCGTCAGCGCGTGTAAGGCCATCGTACGGGATCACCAATTTGACCCGGTAACGCGCCATCTTTTGCATGTGGATTTTGTCGTCGTAGAGCTAGACAAGAAGATAAGTGTAAGCGTTCCATTAAGATGGACCGGCCGATCCGCTGGCGAGCAAGCAGGTGGAAAGTTGGCAGTTGTTTACAGAACCCTGCCAGTGGAGTGCTTGCCAGAGCAGATTCCCGAGGCGATTGAAGTGGACGTCACCCATTTGCAGCTCAACGAAGCGATAACCGTTGGCGAGGTGACGCTGCCCGAAGGTGTCTCAGTGACACTGCCAGCGCAGACATCGATTGTACTGATTCAATCCGCCAGGGCAGAGGAAGCTGCTGAGGAGGAAACAGACGAGGAAGGTGCTGCTGAAGGAGAAGGTGAGGAAACCGCTGAGAGTACGACTGAAAAACAACCCTCATAGGATGTGGCAAAGCACGTGGCACCGAACGTCCTCGTCGTTGGATTGGGCAACCCCGGCCCAAAATATCAGCAGAACAGGCACAACTTCGGCTTTATGGTGCTGGATGCGCTTGCCCATCGATGCTGCGAACCTGTGCAATGGCAGGAAAAGTTCGGCGGCCTTTTTGTGCGCACACAGCTCGGCCAAAAGCGGGCGATCTTGCTCAAGCCCCAGACATTCATGAATCTAAGCGGCCAAAGCGTGAACCGAGCAATGGGCTTTTATCGCATTTTAATGAATGACCTTATTGTTGTTCACGATGACTTGGATTTACCGTTCGGTAGAATACTACTAAAAAAAGGCGGATCCGCAGGTGGTCACAAAGGCGTGACCTCTGTCCAGCAACACGTGGGAGGCCCGGATTTTGTCCGACTGCGTCTCGGCATCGGGCGTCCCACGCCGGTGCGTTCCGCAGATGTCGTAGATAAACCAGATGTAACAAAATATGTACTCGGCGATTTTTCCGAGCAAGAGGAAGGAGGTCTGACCCATACCATCGATGGCAGTGTAAATGCATTGGAGTGTGTTGTCCGCAGTGGATTAACTGCGGCAATGAATAAATTCAACAAGCGTGGAGGTGATGCAGATGGTTCTTGAGACGTTAGTATATGTCGCGCCTGTGGCAGGGGTGTTGGCGCTGATTTACGCGTTCGTGAAGACGACATCCATCAACAAGGCAGACGCGGGCACTGAAAAAATGGTGGAAATCGGCGGCCATATTCGAGAGGGGGCCATGGCCTTTCTCGGCCGCGAGTACAAGGTTCTCGCCATCTTCGTTGTCATTGTGGCGATCCTGCTGGCCATTGCGAACAGCTCAATGGAGAGCTCGAGTTGGCTGGTGGGAGTTTCCTTTGTCGTCGGCGCGGTCTGCTCGGGCTTGGCTGGATTCTTCGGTATGAGGGTCGCAACGGCTGCTAATATACGCACCACAGCGGCCGCGCGTACTGGCCTCAATGAGGCGCTGAAAATTGCCTTTGGCGGTGGCGCTGTGATGGGGATGAGCGTGGTCGGTTTGGCAACCCTCGGGTTGGGTCTTCTTTTAATCGTTTACATGAATATTTGGAACTTCCAAGGGGATGAGACGACCATCGTGCTGAACACGATTGCTGGATTTTCCCTTGGTGCGAGCTCTATCGCGCTCTTTGCCCGCGTGGGTGGCGGCATTTACACCAAGGCCGCTGACGTGGGTGCAGACCTGGTTGGCAAGGTCGAGGCTGGCATTCCAGAAGATGATCCGCGCAACCCAGCAACCATTGCCGACAATGTGGGTGACAACGTGGGCGACGTGGCTGGCATGGGGGCAGACCTCTTTGAGTCATATGTTGGATCAATTGTCGGCGCCATGGTGCTCGGCGCAACCTGGATCGCCGCCATTGCAGCGGAGCCAGGTGGTGAGGCCATGAAGTACAACCCCATCGTATTCCCCTTGGTCGTGGCTGGTGTAGGTATTGTGCTGTCCATTATCGGTACGTTTTTTGTGCGCACAAAAGAGGGGGGCAACCCACAAGCTGCGTTGAACACGGGCACGTTTCTAACGGCCGCATTGACCGCACTCGCGACGATTTGGCTCGCCAAGATGTTGCTGCCGGCCCAGTGGACGGTTGATGGCACGACTTACACCTGGTGGGGCATTGCCCTGGCAGCCATCATCGGATTGATAGCAGGTGTCCTCATCGGAACGATTACCGAGTATTATACCGGTGAAAACAAGACACCCACCAATCAAATCGCTGACGCATCCGAGACCGGTGCGGCGACGAATATCATTAAAGGGCTGGCCGTGGGCATGGTTTCCACTGCTTGGCCGCTCCTGATACTCGCCGTTGCCATTGTCCTCGCCTATAACTTTGCCGGGCTTTACGGCATTGCGATCGGTGCCCTGGGCATGCTCTCAACAACGGGTATCCAGCTGGCCGTAGACGCCTACGGTCCGGTGGCCGATAATGCCGGTGGCATCGCCGAAATGAGCGAGTTGCCAAAGGAAGTTCGCGGTCGAACCGACAAGCTCGACGCAGTGGGCAACACCACCGCAGCCATTGGCAAAGGGTTTGCCATCGGCTCCGCAGCGCTAACGGCCTTGGCCCTATTTTCTGCGTTTCGCACCCAGGTTAGCCAGGTGGCGTCAGATTTAGGCCGAACCATTAACCTGTCACTTGAAATCTCCGATCCCGTGGTGATGGCTGGGCTGTTCATTGGCGGCATGATGCCGTTCTTGTTCAGCTCGTTCTCCATGAACGCGGTGGGTCGCGCGGCACAGGCGATGATTGAGGAGGTTCGCAGGCAATTCCGCTCTATTCCCGGCCTGATGGAAGGCAAGGCCAAGGCTGAATACGCAAAGTGTGTGGATATTTCCACTGCGGCTGCCATTAAAGAGATGATCGCCCCTGGCCTGATCGCCGTGCTCGTACCAGTCATCGTGGGCTTTGTCAGCATTCGAGCCCTTGGTGGTTTGCTCGCCGGTGTGACAGTAAGTGGTGTTTTAATGGCACTGTTTATGTCAAACGCGGGTGGTGCGTGGGACAATGCAAAAAAGCACATCGAAGGTGGTTCACATGGCGGCAAGGGGTCAGACGCGCATAAGGCTGCTGTGGTCGGTGATACAGTTGGCGATCCGTTTAAGGATACTGCGGGCCCATCTCTGAACATCCTCATTAAGCTGATGAGTGTGGTCTCCCTTGTCCTCGCTCCTGTCCTTGCAAAATGGGGCAATCTTCTTTTCCAGTAAACAGTAGAATCTATTCTTAAAAGCGCTTAACAGACTGATATCGTTAGACCAAATATTATTCTGAAAGTAATTTTGGAGCCGCTTAAGGCATCTGTAGTAGCAATATTCATACACCATACCGGCGTTTGTTGATAAAAAATTACTGTATTATTAATTTTTACTGCATCATTGTTACTATGACAGCATAGTATTTCATGTTGAGTATAATGCCATCTGTATTGATTTGTTGTTCTACAGTTAAACTAAGATGCACCAGTGGTTTAGAGTTGACCTTTGATCTCATTTATAGCATTACGTATCTGTGCGCATTTATCATTCGGGATTGGTTTGTATATCCAAGTACTAAACACTGAAAGGAGAGGTATTTGTAATGGAAAAACCAGAACCAGGGAATACTCAGGAACTCTTCAACTTCATGGTAGATAAACTCGGCGGTGAAAACCGCGTGAAGAGTGACTTCTTAAGAAACAAAATATCCAACATGGATGCCAAATCTAAAACAGTGGGTGATCTCATTAACGAAGCCGAGAGGGATGGCTGGGAGCAATGGCTTAAAGGACTAAACTTGGGCGATTTTGCCGACATGTTGAGTGGGCATGGGGGAAGGCGGCACTCAGTTATTCCGCGCAATGGCAAGCGCATGACGAGTAAAGAAAAAGAAGAGCTTCATAAACAGATCCTCTCATATCTGAAAGAGCATCCCTGGAGTCAAAGCTCGGCCCTGGCCCTGGAATTGGGACTGCCCACCCGTACGATTGGCCTACATCTAAAAGCCTTGCGGGAGCAGGGCATCGTGGCCACAGACGGAGAAAAAGTCAAAATGCGCTACAAACTGTTGTAGTCGCTCACCTACAAAGGTCTTTCAATTTCCGTTCAAAACGCTCCATTTACTGCTGTGTCTCCTGCTTTTCCTGTTCGGCGGTTTCTTCAGTAGCCTCCTCCTGGGGAGGGGTCAACAGGCCCAGGGCTGCGATCTGCCCCTGCCGCGCCAGATCCGCTGATAGCCCTAGGATGCGCGCTGCCTCCTGGGGTGCGTGGAATCCCATTGAATTCTCAGCGGCGATAAAGTCCAGGCGCCATTGGGCAGCTCGTTGCAATGCCAGCGCAGGCGCAATCTGATCCTCGGTTGCACCGGCTTCCTTTGCGACGAGCACCGCATCTATCAGGTCGACCACAGCAGCGCCGGCGTTTTGGAGTAGCTCAAAATTGCGATCCTGAATCCGGTCCACCCGAGCCTTGATCTCGGTTTCAGAAAACTTATGGCAAGTCTGACATGCGCGGCTTATGTTGAGCAAGGGGCTGCGCACCCAGTGGTCTGAGATCTTGGTCGCGCCATCGCGCATGTATGGCATGTGACAGTCCGCGCAGGCCACGCCGCTTCGCGCGTGGATACCCTGACTCCACAGTTCGAACTCCGGATGCTGGGCCTTTAAGATCGGCGCGCCGGTCTCCTTGTGCCGGTAATCGAAAAAGCGCTCGCCATTACCCAGCGTGGTTTCGTTCCAAAAGGCCTCTGCGTTTTCAACGGTCAGGCCTTTTCCCCATGGAAACGTGAGCTTGAAACCGCTCGAACAGTAATATTCAACGTGACATTGGGCACAGACAAGCGACCGCATTTCAGTGCGCGTGGCATCCTGATTGACATCGTAGGGCTGGTTGCGCGGTCCTTTGCGCCATCGTTCAATTGAAGGTAGGGGGGGAACCGGCCCGTCCCCATTGGCGAGCATTTCCATGCCTTGAATCAACCCCGGACGGGTCACGCGGATTTTCATCGTTTGCGGATCGTGGCAATCAACGCAGGACACGGGATGGGCGTGTCCAATATCGTGGAGCGCCTTGTTGGCCTCTGCGTAGGACATTTTATACGTTTTTTCGAAACCGGCGTTCGCATCTCCATCGCCGAGCTTGCGGTAAAGGGGCATGACAGACGCGTGGCAGTGGAGACAAGATCCCGACTGGGGCTTGGTCTGCCGCTTGGTCTGCTCCTGGTCCTGAAGCATGTAGGCGTGCCCGCGCCGATCCCGGTAATCAATGGAAAAGGCATATCCAAGAAAGATCCGCTTTAGCCACGGATCCCGCTCTATCTTCTCCTCGGGCAACGCTTCACTGCCGCCATGGCCGCCAAACCGGGTCCGGGTCGCCTGTGCAGTCAGCTTGTAGGTGTCGTACTGCTTAGGCCAATTCACGCCCCACTTGGCCGGGTCGGTCGTGTCCTCGGTGACCTCGACCAATCGCACGAACTGGTTGCGCTGTTCTGCCTTTCGCTCAGATATATTTAACAGCAGTGCGGTGACACCAGCACTCGCTGCAACGGCAACCAGCATCACTGCGAGATAAGGCCACAAACGCTTTTTCGCTATTTGTGCGTTGGTCATCGGTCCTCCATTTTTCTTTTGCTGTCAGTGCGCATCGGCCCGCCCAATCCGACTGGCTCGCCATGTCCGACAGCAACGTGGCAGTGAACGCAACGGGGGGCACCCTCTGTATACCCTATTGACTGTTGGTGGACGATATCAGCGTGGCAGCGCAGGCAGTTTGTTTGAAGTACGTCCGCGTTTACAGGCCGAATGATAATCGGTTCGGAAAAATTCTGAAGCGTGAACGCCTTGGAGTGGTTCCAGCCGTTTTCGGATTTGGCGATGTACTTTTCCGGAAAGCTTGCGGGTAAATGACAGTCAGCACAGGTGGCGACCGCGTGGTGGCTCGCTTTTTGCCAAGCATCGTACTGGGGCAGCATAATGTGGCAATTGGCACACGCAGCAGGATCGGTGCTGAGATACGATACCGCCTCGCCATAATCAATTGCGATAGCGCCGATCCCAACCATAACGCCCAGTGATGCAAAGGTCAGCGCCGGCAGGAGGCGAATGTTCATCGGCCTACTCTACCATATCCTCAGATTCGTCAAAAGCGTCCTTGAGGTCTGGTGGTGTTTTTGGCGGGGGTGGTGGCGCTGGCGCGAATGCTTCACCACACGCCACATATGCGAAAAATACCTCTGTCCCGGTTGGCGCCCGGTCGTCGTGCCAAACCACGGCATAGCCAGCACCGTCCCAAGCCAAATCCGGCCGGCCGCAGGTAAAGGGGACACCGTCGGTGACCTCAGTGGTTTCCTCCAAAGGCTGGCCAGCAGGCGAGATGCGTTGCAAATAAACAGCTGTGCCCATGGGCTGTCGGCTGCCGACCCAGGCCAAGCCAAACTCTTCTCCAGTAGCTGCAAGGGCCACCTGATCAGCTGACCCTCTAAACGCCAGTTGTCGAGTGAGGATAGGGGTATCGCCGGTCTCTGGAACAATGGCAAAAAAGACCTGGAACCGATCCCGCGGATTCTCAGTGGCAGGTGCTGCATGGGTCCAGGCCACGCCAAAATGCTTGCCAGACCAGACCACCCGTGGCTTTCTGGAACTGCCGGCGATAGACGATACGCGGACCACCCCTCCTATTTTCTTCCCGGCTGGGGAAACCCGCTGGAGCAAGATATCCCTACCGCCCGCTACCGAGGTCGACCAAACAACAGCGTAGAATTGTCCGTTGAATGCAATATCTGGATCTTCAATCCCACCGGAGGCGATAACCACGGGGTTGGGATCCTTTTGCGGGCGATTTGATGGCCTCATCATGCCGTCTGAACGGAAAAAGATGTTGCCGGTGTTCACCCATACAGCTGCACCGAACCCGGCTGCAGCAGGCATAGCTCCTTTTTCTGCGAGTATGGTGGGCGCAGTATTGGTAGATCCTACGCGCATGGCGGCGATGCCCTCGCCGTCTCGAAAAACCAGGTGGCCCTCTTTTCCATCCCAGGCAAGGCGCTGTCCCTTTGATGGTCCTTTGCTCGGCACGCGCTCGGCCGGGGATCGGTTTACGCCGTTTTTGTCGATGCGCATCAGCCGTACTTCAGGGGATTGTCCCCTCAGATCCCACCAGGCAACAGCGAACGCATCACCTGTCCACGCGACCACAGGTGCATTTGACTCACCAATCGCAGTGGTAACCTGAATATTGCCCCCTGGCAGTGCCCCGGGGCAGGTCCCTGCCTCGGGCAGTACCAGTGTGGGCAGCTGGATTTCCTTGACCGGCTGTTTCGTACCGCAGCCCAGCGTGCACTGAAAAAGAACGCCCAGCAGTGCCACAGCGCTTCCTAACCTGGCTCGTTTCATGAGGATCCTCTTTTAACTTCCATTGTTTTCAGAATGATTTTAGTAAAAATACAATAGATCTAAAAATAATCTCAAGGACATTGCATTCAGCAACACCGAACGACAAATTTTTGCCGAGGATTTGTAACGTTTTTAAAGCTGATGTAGGGTCTTGTAATACTGTTGCGAAAATGAAGTGATCAGCACTTATTGTAACGTGGACAATGGGATATCGAGAAGAAAAAACCTTCTGAATTCTCTTTGCGAATGGGGGGTATTCCACCGGACCAACCGCAGGTTGTCCTGTGGAATAGAACAGTGAGACGTAGCCGCGAAATTTTGATGAGAGGATTGCTTGCAGTGCTCCTTGTGGGGCCCGCCCTTTTCCTTGGCGTAGTTCACGCGTCAATCCTCGCTGTTTTTCTGATCCCGGCAGCGGCATTACTCGCACATATGGCTTTTTTAAGGCGCTACGAGCCGGTTCGGATAGATTTGGTGGGGGCTGTCTTTATCGGGTTGATCCTGTTTACACTTTTTCAGCTCATCCCCTTGCCTTCGGTCGTGGTAAAATTCCTGTCTCCAGCAGTGTATGACGTCAGATCCCGAGCCCTGGCACCCCTTGGCGGGGATCTACCGAGCTTCATGCAGCTGACACTGGACGCCGGCCTCACAGCTTTGGAACTGGGTAAGCTCCTCATTTACACGTCCGTCTACCTGGCGTGTCGACGATGGGTGAAACAACAGGGCGCGCGCTACATTCTCGGTCTTATCGTGGCCACAGGGGTCGCTGCCGCTGCTATTTTTCTGGCCCACAAAATTCTTCTGTTAGATAAGATTTACGGGATCTACACCCCGATGGATGGCGCTTTTGGATCTGACCGTTCCACCGCACCCCTGATTAATGAAAACCACATGGCCGCCCTGTTGGGCCTGTGCGCAGCCGTGGCCATCGGGCGCGCCCTGGCAACCCGGGAACGCAGTGAACGCGCCCTGATGATTGGATTGGCCGGTCTCATCGGGGGATCGCTGTTGCTGACGATTTCGCGGGGCGGTATTGCCGCGTTTGTCGCAGGTCAATGTCTCTTTGTGGTCTTGAGGGTCATTACCAGGCGCACCCGGGACCACAGCCCAAGCACCCCCCTCCACCTGGCCTGGCTACCCCTGGGCCTGGTTCTTTCCCTGGGTCTCGGCCTTTTTGTCGCACAGGATGTTATTTTTGAGGAATTTATCTCAGGGGACGTCAAAAAACTGGACCTCGCTCTAGAAGGGGTGCCCCTCATCGGTCAGTTCTGGACGACTGGCGTGGGTCGGGGTGCGTTTTGGGTTGGCCTGCCCTTGGTCAGTGATATCAGCACGAGTGCAACGTTCACACATGCTGAAAATGCTGTGGTGCAAATCCTGGCCGACTACGGCCTGGTGGTTGGATTGACCGCACTCGCGGTATGCTGCATCGCCGTCGGTCGGTTTCTCGTAAATCCCCCGACGCGAATAGATCGGGCAGCTGCACTGGCCGCGCTCGTCGCCTTCGGATTGCACAACCTGGTTGATTTCAACATGGAAATCCCCGGTGTCGCCGTGTTGGCTGCCGCGCTCTTAGGTACCCTAACGGGCAGTCGCAAGGGCGCGACCCTGAAGTACGCAATTTCTCGGCCCATCTTGATCACAGCCGCAGGCGGTACACTGATCACTTCCGCCATTATTGGATTGCACGTCGCTGCCTATACCGTGGAAAACGAGCAGCACTTCTTTTACCGAGCCTGGACCGAGCGGGATAATGCGCCCTTTTCCAAAGAGAACCTGGCTGCTGCCCTGAGCCGACACCCGGCTGATTGGTACATTCCGTTTGTCGTTGGGGTTCGCACGTTTCACTTGGAAAAGGAGAGCCCGCTGCCCTGGATGGCCCGGGCCATCGAGCTCAACTCGGCCTCGGCCCCAGCCCATTTCTACGCGGGTCGGGCGTTTTTGAGAGCAGGTAAGCTCGACCAAGCCCTGTTGGAGCTCAGGTTGTCAGCCGTGTTCAATCCTCGATTCGCAGACCCGGTCGCAACCCTATTGGTAGCTGAGATCCCGCGCTTTGCTTCCCTTAGAACCATCGCGCGGGCTCGGGAAGACAAGCTGCTGCTTTTTGGCGCGTTGGCCCGTGCGTTTGAGACCCGGGGTCACCCAAAAGAAGCGGAAGCTGCTGATCGTGCAGTGATCGAGATAGATCCCCAGGCACCGGATTCCCTGGCGCGCCAAGCCAGGCGTCTGGCAATGCGCGGTGAAACGCAAGCAGCCCTGCACATGGCGACGACCCTGTCCAAACTACCTGGACTGGGTCCCCTTGGTGTTCAGATTCAGGCCGATATCTTTGAAATGCGCGGGCGACCGGATCTGGCGGTGGCCGCGCTCAAACAAGCGCTGATGGCTTCGCCCCGTCATCGCGGACTACTTACTAGAATGGCCTGGGCAAAGCAGCGGGCAGGCGACTACGCCGGTGCACTCGAGGCCACATCTGCGCTAAGAGCCATCTCCAGCGGTATTAAAAGCAGCGCCGACGTGGCCGTGCTCGAGGGCAATCTGGCCAAGGCTGCCGGCAGGATACAGACGGCCCTTGCCAGGTTTCGAGAGGCGCATATCGTCGATCCGACCAACAGCGGTGTGCTCATCGAAATCGCTGATTTGGCAAAGCGCATCGGCGATGAACGTCGGATGATCGAGGCATTGAAAAAGCTGAGCGCCCTTGACCCGCACAACGAGACCGTAAAAGAGCGCCTCAATGCAATCGAAGAAGCTGACCGGCGCAATGCGTTGCTAAATCAGTAGGTTAGTGCACGTCCCTGAGACCTCTCCCCCAAATTAAATAATCCAATGATTCAGAGTGATTTCTCCTCCCCTTCCCTCGCAGGGAAGGGGGCTGGGGGATGGGTTTTCGTAAACTGTGCCACTTGTTGCCGGGCGTTTTTGGACTACGCTTATTTTAAAGAAATAGGCTTCTCAACCGACACTATTTTTAAAGGAGCGTTTTTGATTGATAAGTAAGTTTGGATGTCGGGGGGATAACGCCTAATGCAAGGGAAAATCCATTCCCAGTATCGTCTCGATGCTCTCTTAACCCAAGATGCAGCAGGCGGTTTTTTTTCAGCAGAGCGGATCAGTGATCAGCACCCGGTAGGCATCAAGATATTGGCGCCAAACATCACCGCAGATCGCCACGCCATATCCGATGTCAATCACGCCAACATCCTTCGCGTGCACGATGTTTTGACAGCGACCGATGGTGGGGAATTCGCTGTGACGGACCTGCCGCGCGGGGTGAGTCTCGAGGCGATGATGACCAAGGGCAACCTCAAACCCAAGCAGGCACTGTGGATTTGTTGGCGGCTGTTGTCCGTATTGCATCACATTCACAAGGCCAAAGAAGCCCACGGCAATTTGAATCCCCAAACAGTGTTCTTGGTACGCAATGAGCAGCAACAACTCAACGTGATGGTGCTGTACGTCGCACTCCGCGGCAGTAGCGGCACCTTGAACTATCCGCCCTACGTGTCTCCAGAGCAAGTGATAGAAACCTGGCAAACGGATAAGATAGCGACAGACATTTGGGCGGTCGGTGCACTGCTCAGCGAATTGGTCGTCGGCACTGGGTTGTTCTCCAGGTACACCAAAGACGAAATAAAGGACCGGGTGCTATCCAATGCGCCCGATATGCCAAAAGATATCCAAGCGCATCGGCTGCAGATGGTCAGTGCCATTGAAAGAGCTTTGGAAAGCGACCCCAGTCGCCGGTTCCGATCTGCCGATGAGATGGCACGGGTATTGTACAGCTTGCTCTCGGAACATAATGACCCGCGGGTTGACGACCAGGGCGATATCACGCGCAAAGTTCCCAATATGTCCGAGATTGATCGCGCTGCAATGGCCGCTATATCCGAAGAAGAAGTAGATGAAGATGCCGGCGGTGAGTATGACCGCACGACCATACCTGCGCCGCGCAATTATCCGCAAGAGAACCTAGAGACGGCAGGTCATATCGAGCCGATCGCACACCTTCAGTCAATCGACGACAACCGCCGGGAGTGTCCAACTGTTCAGTTTAACATCGAATTAGCCAAGGGGGAGGTGACGAAAGAGACCCAATTGGCAAAGGCCATCCCCCCTGATCCAGTGCCACTCACAACTGCCCTGGCCCGTTCCGACCCAACCCGGGAAGAAACCAGTTTGGACCTGGAACCACGGGCTGTGAAGGAGATACACGTCAGCCTGATCAAACGCTCAGATACCCCTGTGTCGCTTGCAACACCAGATGTTCCAATGGCCGACACTGCCCAAACCACCCATCAAAAGCACCTCTTTCGATACGGGGTTGGCGGGCTCCTATTATGCCTGGTTATTGCAGGCCTCAGTATCATGCAAGGCAACGACAAAGGTAGTGGGGAGGATAGTCAGAATGCTGTTCTCTCTGTAAATGCACCGATTCAAGTAACGCCGAATTCTGGTAACTCAACATCGGAACCATCAAAGGCACAGTCAAAAGGAAGCACTGGCAATCCCTCGGGGGCGGCTGGGTCGACCGGGGCGACGGGGTCGACCGGGGCAACGGGGTCGACCGGGGCGACGGGGTCGACCGGGGCGGTCAAGTCATCAGCGTCCCCAGGTGCAGAGACCATCCCAGAGGTAACTATCAGATTGAAAGGTGTACCCGCCGGGGCCCGCATTTTTGTCAATAACAACATGGTCGCCAACCCCATCGTCCTGCCAAAATCAAGTGCACCAGTGAAGATCAGGGCCGTGGCCACAGAATATAGGGCGTATCAAGCCAAAATTACGCCGGACCGGGACCAAACCATCAACGTATGGATGAAAAAACAACAGCCACTGCAAGGTGCACCCGAGGCAGCTGACGTAACAAGACAACCGGCCGAAAAGCAAAAAACCGACCTGGCCTCAAACCCGTTTGGAGAATAGCATGGTTATCCGCAAAATTTGGATGGTCTGTCTGATCGTTATACTGCCGCTGCCAGCATTGGCAGAAAACCAGGCCCACGCCTGCCCTGAACGTCCTGAGGACGAAACTGAAGCTCAAGCACTTGCCGGCGACCTCTTTGCCAAAGGAGAGCAGCAGTATCAAGCAGGTCAAATGGACGAGGCCCTCCAAAGTTTTCTGTGCTCGTTGAGTGTCATAGAACACGAAAATACAGTGTTCAATATTGCCCAGGTTGCGAGGCTGTCCAGTGACAAGGCCGGCGCTCTGGCATCCCTCAAAAGGTACAGATCTGGGGCAGTAGGCACCAGCACGATTGAAGACATTGACGAAATCATCGCTGAATTGGAAAAGGCCCTACAGCACGCGACAACCGAGCAGATCAAGCACGCTGAGGCGCACCAGCCAGGTCCGAACCTCGAAGCATCACAAACAGATGACCCCTCGGATAATGAAATGGGTGGCAAACAGGCCATTGCGCCTAGCAGCGATACGAAAAAGAGCAGGAAAAACAAAACAAAGGTCATTGGCTGGGTTTTGATCGGGACCGGTGCAGCAGGTCTGGTTACCGGTTCTGTTTTACAAGGCCTTGCCGGCGCAAAAAAGCAAAACGCCCAAGAGGTCGCGACCTATGAGCAGTTCCTAAAAGAAGAGGATAAGATGAGTGCGTTCCAAAAGGGTGCGTATGTTGGATTCATTGCAGGAGGTGTATTGGCAGGGACTGGTATTGTGTTGACGTTGGTCTCCAACGGCAAAGAGGCGCCAGCGGCTAATATTGCATTGTCCCTTGTTCCCGCGCCAGCCGGGTTGGTTTTGGAGGGGCGATTCTAATGAGATATTTAAAAGCATGCTTTTTGTATCATATCAGTTTAGCAATATTGGTCCTCTCTCCACTGGGATGCAAAGTGAGACCACCCGAAGGTCAACTGAGATGCGAGCGGGATGAAGACTGCCCCCCTGATTGGTACTGTAACGCCACGGGTGACGGGCTTTGTTACAGTGAAAATAGCGATTTCGACACCGGCACTGATATGGACACGGGTTCTGATACCGACATCGATACCGATACCGATACAGACACCGACACTGACACTGACACAGACACTGACACCGATACCGACACTGACACTGACACTGACACCGATACTGACACCGACACTGACACCGATACTGACACAGACACTGACACTGATACTGATACGGACACTGACACTGACACTGATACAGACACCGACACTGATACCGATACTGACACAGACACCGATACCGATACTGATACGGACACGGACACGGACACGGAGACGGAGACCGATACGACACAAGGTTCCTGTGAGGATGTGGCCGTATTGTTTGATTTTGAATCTGGTGCTGAAAGATTTGAACACCGGTCATTGAAACCCGATGTGGCGGATCCGTGGGAACTGGGGAATCCAACCGATGAGACCTGCTACTCAGGGAACACCTGTTGGGCAACCGTACTCGAGGGTCACTACAAAGGGTGCGAATCAGCACAGCTCATTTCGCCGGTTTTTGATTTATCTGCTTGTGCTGATTCAGGTATGAGCGTGACGCTTGTGTTTGAGCACATCTACCGTTTCTTTGGTAAGACAGACAACAACTGGCATGACGGCGGCCTGGTCCAGTTCTCCAACAACGGTGGTCAATCCTGGCAGGACGTGGTGCCGTCACAGCCGTATCAAGGGGTGCTCTCTCCAGTGGCTGCGGGAACTTGCCAAGATGAGTCGTCTGAAGCTGTCGGACACGGTGTATGGGCTGGTAGGATGGACCCAATCGCGTGGCAATCCGTTGTCGTGAACATCGGTGAGGCCATGCGGACAACCGATTTTAGGTTTCGATTCCTGTTTGCTTCAGACGCGGGCAAAAACCGAACCGGATGGTTCATCGATGACATCGCCATCACTGTCGAGGCATACAAGTAGCGGCACCTGCCCCCGCACCCTACTCACCAAACGGGTTTTTCTTGATGGTCTCGTAGGCCTCGGGATAGCATTGCACCAGCCTGGGATGGAGGCCGTCTACCTGTTGGGCTGCTGCAGTGTTGCCGCTTTTAAGTGCTTGGATGATGTGTTGTTGCTCTGCCAGAATGTCGTTTAAACAGGCAGTCGTCGCTTGAAAATCTGTTGGGGTATCCGAATTTTCCTTGGCCCGTGGCTTACACAACGCCTCACTCAACAAAATCCAATCGACTGTAAACCGATCCAATTGGGAGACGATATATTCAGCCTCAGCGGCTGCCAGCTTGCCCTCGAAAATCTGCACTGGCATGTCCATCTCGGTGCGGGCATTGATATTCCATACCCCTGTGGCGCGATCTTGGATGTGGTCGCAAAAATCAACCTCTGGCACTGCCGGCTCTCTGGTCTGAGGGGGTGGGGGATGTTTGCAGCCGCCGAAGCAAGGGATGCCAATGACAATCGCGCATAGTAGCCCGACATTTGTAAAGTGAATTGATCCATTATGACACATTGTTATCTCGCATTAATTTGATGCAATGGCCCCCAGGGCCCGCTCCCGAAGTAGGGGGATTTGAGCCCGCAGGGTTTCTACTTCCGATGCCCATTCCTCGGCAGTCGGACCGTGGGCATCCTCTGCAATAACAGGCGTGATAAGGGCGCTGTATTGATCTATCCATGCATTGATGGCGGCCGTATCAAAAACTGTGTCGAGAAAGACTTGGGTTGCCGCGGCATAGGCATCGAACATTTGGGCCGCGATGCCGTGGATAATGCCGTTACATGCCGGCGCCATCGATAGCCCCCAACTGATTTCGATAGGGTCGCATGCCGCGTCTAGATCGTTCCACAGGGGCACCTGGTTCATATCGGTCAGGATATTGGGCACACCAAAATTGGCCATAACAAGGTCGAGATCCCAGGCGATGAGGGCCACTTGTTGCTGATCGGTGAACTCATAAATAAAAAAGTTGTGATTGTGGCAGCCAAAGCTGCCGCAATAAAACGCCGAGATGCCATCCCAATGGGCAATGGTCTGCTCAACGGCAAAATAGCGCATGAATTGGTCCACATCTGTCCATGCCGCGAGTGTGGATACAAACGTCTCAGGGGGTGCACTGCTGAGCGCTGTGGCCATGTCGACCATCTGGGTTACGACCGGGTTCTCCTCCCGATTGGTGCGCAGCGCGTTTAGCCAAATTTCGGGATACACGTCATCGAACCAGGCGTCCTTGTATAGATTTCCCGCGCCGCCATCTTCAAATCGAGACCGGGTAAACTGGCCGTCCACCTGCTCCAACGCCAGGTAGAGCCCCATGAACTGGCCGTTGATGTGCAGGCGGACATAGGCAGCGCGAGAGGCCGGCACGTCAAATGCGCGAAAGATGCGATAGGACAGGATCTCTCTTATCCGCGAATAATCCTTATCCATGCCGTGCAAGTTGATGCGCTTAAGACCGTAGAACCGCCTGTCATCATCGTACTCGCTGAATTTAATTTTGAAGTTAAGCTTGTCGCAGTCCCTGCCGATAAGGTCCGGCCATACCCCTTCTAGGCAGGAGTACAGGCTGCCATAGCCGCCTTTGTAGCGAATAGCAGCGCGCAAAAACCGATGGCCGTCATAGTGGACCGTTGCCGGGACGTATTGCTCGGTTTCGGGATGGGCCATCAGTGCGTCGTGGTCTGATGGCTCGATCTCCACCTGCAGCGTGCGAATGACCGTATCGTCGAAAACATACGCCGCATCACCCTCGCCAGGGTCTAGTGTTCCCGTATCGGTGTCGACGTCAGTGCCGCTCTCCTGATCTCCACATCCCGCTGCCAAGAGAGCAAGCCCCAAAGCGGCGATAAATGCAATCGAGAACGGCCTTCCTTCTTCCACGGTTATCCCCTACAAGAGTTTTTTGGCCTTTTCCAACACCTTGTCAACAGTGAAACCGAATCGCTCCAGACATGTATTGCCCGGCGCAGAGGTTCCGAAGTGGTCGATACTTGCGATGTCACCGCTGCTGCCCACATAACGATGCCAGCCAAAGCTCGTGGCAGCCTCAACCGCGAGGCGCTTGGTGACACTGGCCGGTAGCACGGACTCGCGATAGGCTGCTGATTGCTCCTCAAAGAGTTCAAAGGATGGCATGGATACGACCCGCACCGCAACCCCCTCGTTTGTCAGCAGCCCAGCTACGGTAACACATAAACTGACCTCGGATCCCGTGCCGATTAGAAGGAGGTCTGGCGCTCCTTTACAATCGGATAAAACATACGCACCCCGCGCAACAGCTTCTGCTGAAGAGCCGTCCAGTTGTGGGACCTTCTGCCGCGTAAGGGCGAGGACTGTCGGTTGATTGCGGTTTTTAAGGGCCACGCGGTAGGCACCGGCGGTCTCGTTCCCATCGGCCGGCCGAATCACAATGAGGTTTGGAATCGCCCTCAAAGACGCGATATGTTCCACTGGTTGGTGGGTGGGGCCGTCCTCTCCCACGGCCACTGAATCGTGGGTCATGATGTAGATCACACCTGCCCCGGAAACCGCAGCAACCCGCATGGCACCGCGCATGTAGTCGGCAAACACCATGAATGTACCGGCAAAGGGAATGAGGCCGGTCCTATGAAGGGCAATGCCGGTGGAGATGGCGCCCATTGCGTGCTCCCTCACGCCATAGCGAATGTAGCGGTTCGAGAATGCGTCTTTTTTGATGTCACTCGAACACTTGAGCACGGTCTTGTTCGATGGTGACAGATCTGCAGACCCGCCGATCAGCTCGGTTACGGTTTCAGCGAGCGCATTCAAACACTTACCCGAAACGCTGCGCGTGGCCTCAGCCGAATCTGACGGTCCAAAGCTCGGCAGCTGATCAAAACAGCCCTCAGGCAGCTCTCCTTTGAGCAGTCGTTCAAACTCGGCTGCATCTTTGCTGTAGCGCTGCTTGTAATCCGCAAAGGCGGCGTTCCATTCGGCCTCGCAATCGCTGCCCCGCTGGATCGCCTGTCGCATATGGGCCATCACATCTTCGGGAACTTCAAAGGGGCTGGCCTCCCAGCCCAGGTTCTTGCGGGTTGCAGCCACTTCATCTTGACCAAGGGGTGCGCCGTGGGTATCTGCGCTGCCAGCTTTGTTCGGCGCTCCAAACCCGATGGTGGTGCGGACCCGGATGAGCGACGGCTTTGCGGTCTCCTTTTTCGCAGATGCAATGGCATTGGCAATGGCCTCGAGATCAGTGTCTCCGTTTTCCACCAATAGCACCTGCCAACCACAGGCCTCGAATCGCCGGCCCACATCTTCGGTAAAGGTCAGATCAGTGGGGCCGTCAATGGAAATGCGATTGTCATCGTAAAGCGCGATCAGGTTGCCCAGGCCCAAATGACCAGCCAGAGAGCAGGCCTCTTGAGAGATACCCTCCATGTGGCACCCATCCCCCATCAGGGTATAGATGGTGTGGTCGACAATGGTGCAGTCCGGCTTGTTAAACCGGGCGGCCAAGTGTTTTTCTGCAATGGCCATGCCCACCGCGTTGGCAATCCCTTGACCGAGCGGACCGGTGGTCACCTCAACCCCGGGGGTTACGGTATTTTCCGGGTGACCGGGCGTGCGAGCGCCCCACTGCCTGAAATTCACGATATCTTCAATGGACACGCTATCAAAACCCGTCAGGTACATCAGGGCGTATTGCAACATGCTACCGTGGCCAGCCGAGAGGATGAACCGATCCCGGTTCGCCCATTGTGGAGACTTTGGATTGAACCTCAAAAACCTATCCCAAAGCACAAAGGCCATGGGCGCCGCGCCCATCGGCATACCTGGATGTCCGGAATTGGCTTTTTGGATCGCGTCTACGGCCAGAAAGCGGATGGCGTTTATGCAGTGCTGTTCGAGTGAGGGTGTTTTTTCATTCATGGATTTCTCTCTATTTGCAAGGGTTAGCTGTTTTTCTACCTACGGGGCGAGCGCAAAATCGCCGGCTTGTGGGATAACACCCAGCGGCTCCGGGTTTCCACTAAATGTTCTGGGGAGTAGAAACGACATGCCATCGGGCCGATCTCGGCGAACGATAATGATCTCGCGCGTGTCCAGCTCTGCTGATTCTTCAGCCACGATGGAAATGTAGTTGAGACCGTTTTCGAGTGGCACTTCAGCTTCAAAGGCGAGCTGCTTGGGGTCGAGATTTTGTTTATCGTCGTTTGGTTTAAAAAATACTTTTTTGTCCCCGACAAAAATATAGACGTCTCGTACGCTTGTTTCATCTGTAGCAATACCGCGAAATATGAGACTGGGGGCGCGGACCACCCGATCGTGGGCCTCGATGGTGAGCTTTGGCGGGGCGTTCAGCAGTAGGGCGGCCGGTCGCCGAATCCCTGTTTCTCCGGGCGTCGTGGCTTTTTTGGCAATCCACCCGATATGGGTCTCATCGATGCGGGCCCGGTAGAAATCACCTGCCTCGCCGTCAATTTCTATGCTCGTGCCGTTGGATATCATTGCAATGGCCTGGGATGTTGTCACCGGTTCGGGGCGCACAGGGATTGGCCTGTCTCCGGTCACCGTGACCGTGACGACCTCGCGCTTCGGTTGGACTTGGATCGGCGGTGCGATGGGCAGTGTGATTTTCTCGGTCAAATAGACCCGTAAATCAACGTCCACAATACCGAGCTGGAACCGCGCTGCAGTATCTGAAAACGCCGGCTTGAGCTCAAATGAGAACGCCGTCTGCCGGACCTCGCCAGGGGGCATCTCTTTCAGCTGTTCTCGGCCTTGGATCATGAACAGTTCTTTACCGGACAACCCTTTGAGGGTGGCGAGCGTATTGATAGAGGCCCCCTGGCCGATGTTTTCAATATCTACAATGAGCGTCGCTGTTTCCCCGGGTTGAAGTCGGGAATCCCCATTCCCGCCCTTGCGATCATCCACTCGAAATCCATAGGCAAAACGAGGGCGGGGCAGTGCCGAGACAGTATTTCGGATAGCGATGGATTCCTTGACCCGGTCATTAAAAGAGGTAAATGACCAAAGCACGTCGTCTGTACGGTCCAAGGCATCCTTGGGTACCCGAAAGGTCATCTTGCGCTCGATGGTCTCGCCCGGAGCGATTTTGCCAAAGGCGAGTTCCCGGTCATCCAAGGGTCTAAAATCCGACTTCGAGGTGGCGAGGAGGCGATACAGTGTTCCAGGGCCCCGATTTGCTACGGAGACGATGATCTCACCCTCCTCACCTGCCTTGAGTGGGGAGGGGTCGCGCAGCCGGGCAGCGACCACGGCCTTGACCGGCTCGGTTGCTTCCTTTTTTTGCCAATCAATGTCAAGCGCGGCCAGGGCAGCCACGAGCTTTTGGTCTTCTCTTCGAGATTTCTCCTGTACCAATGATGCAAGGGCGGTAGGGTCGACCTCTTTTCCCTGATGAAGGGCCATTCGCGTCACCAGTTGTCTGGCAAACGATATTTCGAAATCCGGTTTAAAGGTGCTATCCTGGGGCTTTACCTCGGGTGGGTCGGGGTTGCCGTCTGTTGGTTTTTGCGGTTCTGGTCGATCCGGCGCTGCTAGCGTCCTCAAGTAGCTCAGGCGGAATTGTGACGCGGCCTGGTTCGGTTGGCGGGGTTGTACGTGGATGAAGTGGTGGTCGAGGTCACTTTCCCGGTAGCCCGGGTGGACCTGCAGATCGATGACATCTGCGTCTGCCCGCATCGGCAGCAACTCGATGTGGGGGGCCACGCCCACGGATTGGATGGATACATCTCCTGGGGTGAGGTACTGGGCAGTGGTTAACTTGAGCGCGGATCCGTCTTGAAAATCGTACAGCACCTGAACCGATCCCTTGCCAAATGTGCGTTCACCTACCAGTATGGCGCGACCGTGGTTCTTGAGGGCACCGGCCACGATTTCCGACGCTGATGCACTGCCCCGATTGACCAGGACGACAATCGGGTAATCCGGCTCTTCTCCGCTTTCGCGGGCGCGGCGAACATCCCGATCGGTCGGGCCTTGGCCCGCGGTCGTGACGATGACGCCGGTTTTAATGAAATAGTCGGAGACGCGAATCGCTGCCTCCAGTAGGCCGCCCGGACACCCCCTGAGGTCGATGACAAGCCCTTGAATGCCCCTCCTATCAAAGGTGGCGAGCTGATCTTGAAAATCCTTGGGTGTGTTTCCCTGGAAGTCTCTGATCCGAACATACCCCACCCGCCCGGGCAGCATGTGGGATTCCACGCTTTCTACTTTGACGATGGCGCGTTCGATTTCATAGGGGTGAGATGTTTCCCAGTTTTTTCTCAAGATGTGGACGGTTATTGACGTCCCCGGCTCTCCCCGGAGGAGGTTGACCGCGTCGTTGAGCGCCATGTTTACTGTGGAGATATCGCCTATCTTTACGATTTGATCGCCGGCTTGCAGGCCGGCCCGATGTGCTGGGGTGCCGTCAAGTGGGGAAATGACGGTCAAGGCGCCGTCCCGAATTGAAATGACGATGCCCAAACCGCCGAAATTCCCTTGGGTTTTGTCCTTCATTTCCCGGTACTGGTCTGGATTTAGGAAAACCGAGTGGGGGTCGAGGGTGCGGAGCATTTCGTTTATCATGACGTACTCGAGCTCCTGAAAATCCACGTTGTCCGCCACCAATCGATGGGATAGATACTCGAACACCTCTTTGATGCGCTGGAGAAGAATCCACGGCGTAACGATGTCGTTCAAGGAGAGTCGCCGCTCATCGTTGTCTACCTGAATCGTGATTTGATCTTCGGTGGTCTGGACCAGGACCCGTGCCACCTGTACCTGCACAGCGCGCATGGCAGCGACGAACATGGCCTTGGCATCAATTCTCGTCGCGTCGATGTAGCGCTTTTGCACTTGATTGATCGTGCGGTACAGGGTCTTAAGGGAGCCCATCTTCGAGGGTGCCGAGCCGCGCGTGTAACTGCTAAAGGCATCGGGCTGTCTTGACGCGAGATCCAGTCCACTGCGCATTGGACTGATGTACGTGACATATGCGGCGATCAATCCGACAATAACGACTAGGGCTATTCCCCAAAATTTTTGATATTTCAGCCACATGGCGAAAAAATTGTCTGTGCCAGTACTGTTTCTATGTCTGTGACGCCGGGATTAGTTGCGCTCATCGGTTTCTTCGGTTTCGTCTTTGACAGGTAGCCGTTCGACCTTTAGTTCCAGGAGCTGCTCTCCGCGTCTTACTGTCAATACCGCGAAGGTTCCGATGGGGCCTCGAAGCGCATGGCGAACTGCTTCATACGAGGCAGTGGTTAGGTCCTGACCGTCTACCGCCAGCAGTCGATCCCCGGTCTTGAGCCCGGCCTGCTCACTTAGGGAATTGGGTTTGATTTTGTGAACCAGGGTGCTTTTCTCCTTGGTACGATACTTGAAAACAGCGTCGATACTGCCGGTCCAACTAATGGTCGTGGGGCTACATCCAAGGTAAGTGGTGCCAATCGAAACGGCCATCAGAATAAAGATCGATGCAATGCCGCCGGACGTCTTGGTCATGAATTCTTTCTCCAATTAATAAAACTCTTTACTTGCGTTTCAAACGCCGCCGTATAAATATTCTTTATAATATAACTGTGAAATTCAACAAAGCAGTGAAACGATCTCCTTTAAAAGTGCACTTGGAGATACATACTGCAAGGGTAAAGGTCAATGAAATATATTCGATGGGATATCGCTGAGATGTGTCGCTCATATCCTCAGTGTTTGAGGGTCGTCGGCATTGCGCTGGTGGTCGCCTGGGTCGGGTGCTCCGACGACAATGGGGCTGATACCCAGAGCACTGAATCCGACACGGCGAACAACACCGATATGGATACCGGTACGAGCGACACCGACGGGGACACCGATACCGATTCGGACACGGGTGAGAACGAAACCCCCCCTGAATTGCCCTCGCTCTGCACCCTTGTGGTCGGCCAAAGCCCGGCCAGCGAGGAAGACGATTGGGTCTCTGATGACGATGGCAATGCGCGCTATCCAGACATCGCCTTTAACGGAAACACGATGCTCGTGTGGGGCTATTTCTCCGCAGAAGACGATGCGGCCTGGGAAATTCAAACCGCACCCTATGATCCTGAGCCAGACGGTGGGTTGCCAGGTATTGATGGCGGTCAGCCCGGACCAGTGGTCGAACCTGCGGTCAAGGGACCGATTGCCCAGTTTCCCGCCATGGTGCCACAAGGGGAAGCATTCGGCATCGCATGGCTGGACGGGCGCTGGGATCCCAGTCCGGCGTGCCAGGAAGACAGCAACGACTGCGACCCAGAGATCGCCTTTATGCGGGTCGATACAGCCGGCCAACCCATTGATAGCCCGGTCCCGGTGCAAGTGACCTACGACGCGGTCGTATCGAGCCGGCCGGGTATCGCTGCCACAGACAGCGGTTACATCGTCGTCTGGATAGAACGAGAAGAGACCAAGGCATCCCTTATCGGCGTCCCCCTCGATCCCCTCGGTAATCCAGGTATGCCCCAGCAAATTTCTTCCGACGAAGGGGTGGATATCAACACCCCTGCGGCCGTTGCTGCGCGCGGGGACGTCGTGGTTGTGACCTGGTTGCCGCCAAATCAGCGATCCGTGATATTGAGAACCCTGAACGGAAACGCAGAGCCTGTGGGTGCCCCAATCGTCATCGACGAAGGAGATCAATGCTCGGCCCCACAGGTTGCAGCAGGGAGCAGCGATTTTATGGTTTCCTGGAGCAAGCAGGCCTATTTAGACTTCGAGGTCTACACCAGGAGACTGAGCGGAAGCGGGGTTCCCTTTGACGCGGTAAATCGCGTTAGTTGGACCACCTCGAATGTCTATGACCCGTCCCTGGCCTGGAACGGCACTTCCTACGCCATAGCGTGGCTGAGCCCCCACGCCAACGGCGACCAGGAATGCGCGGTGAGTTCTTGCGATCAACAGGTGTTCGCTTCCATACTCGATGCGGAAGGTGCGATAACAAGTGTGCCAGTGCAGATATCAGAGGATCCAAACCCAGCCAACCACCTGGCATTTTCGTGGGACGGCAGTGGATGGACCGCCCTATGGGAGCTTCCCCGGAATTATCGATACCAGATTTTCTACGGTCGCATGGTCTGTGAGTAAATATAGAAGGCATGTATGGGCAATACCAGCACCCGCGTAACCCGCCGCGCCGGGATTGTCAGCATTGGGACCTTTGCATCCCGCATCCTTGGGCTGGTGCGCGAATCCGTTATCGCGGCCCTCTTCCCCGGTGCAGTTGTAGATGCGTATCAAACTGCGTTCATGATCCCCAATGTGTTTCGCAGGCTCACGGCTGAAGGGTCTTTTTCAATATCCGTCGTCTCTGTTTTTTCAAAAATCTGGGCTAAGCGCGACCCAGCTGCCTCCCGTGCATTTGTGCGGTCGGTGCTGGGATTTGCGCTCATTTTCCTGACAGTGCTAACGTGGGTGGGCATGCTCGGCGCAGAGGGGTTTACCTGGCTCGCCAGTTGGGGCTCGGCCGGCCACGGGGAAAAATTCGCCCTTGCAACCCGGCTCACGCGGTGGATGTTTCCCTATGTTCTGTTCATCAGCCTCACCGCGCTTGCCATGGGGCTGCTCAACGCCACTGGCCGATTCTTTGCGCCCGCGTTTGCGCCTGTTTTTTTGAACCTCTCCATTATCGGATGCGCGGTTGGGCTATCGGGCGCAATGCCGTCCTTGGGGCTTGAGCCCATCTTTGCGCTCGCCATCGGTGTGCTCATTGGCGGTGGATTGCAAATCGCCCTTCAGTTATCCTCCTTAAGACAGGCACGGCTCCTCGTGCTGCCATCGTTGGCATTTGGTCACCCTGGATTGCGGCGGGTCCTCCGCCTGACCGGTCCCATGGTTATTGGCACTGGCGCGTACATGGTGGGCATTTATGTCAATAATTCGTTGGCGTGGACCTTGCCCCACGGCTCTGTCATGTACATCAGCTTTGCCAATCGGCTCGTCGAGCTGCCCCTTGCCGTGGTGGTTATGGCCATCTCCACGGCCAGCCTCCCCAGCCTCGCGGCCCTGCACGGCCAAAAAAAGATCGGTGAAATGAAGGCGACTTACACCCATGGACTTCGGTTGGCCCTGTTTGTGGCCACGCCGGCCATGGTGGCGTTTATCGCGCTGGCAGAGCCGATCGTGGCCGTGCTTTATCAAAGGGGGCTATTTGGTCATAGCGAAACCCTGAGCACAGCAGCCGGGTTGCGCTTTGCATCGGCTGGTATTTGCTCGGCTGCCATCGTCCGAAATACCGTGCCTGTCTTTTATGCACTCGAAAAAGTGAGGATTCCGGTGATCATGACTTTTGTCTTTATCTTTGTCCACATTGGCTCCGGATGGATGCTCAAAGGGCCGTTTCTGCACGTGGGATTGTGCATGGCGCTATCTATCGCAGCCACTGTGCAGGGCATTGGTCTTGTAGCGGCGCTCAGAAAGCAGATCGGGCGCCTCGGCATCGGCGGTTTGATGCTCTCTTGGCTTCGCATGCTGCTGGCCTCAGGGGGGATGGCCATTGCCGTAGTTGGCGTATCGACCCTTGGAAAGTGGCATGAGGGTGGCAACTCATTGAGCAATGTGGCTGTCCTATGCCTGGCCATCGTTACCGGGGTGGTTGTTTATTGCATGTTCTCATATCTACTCAGGTCCCCGGAGCTAAAAGAGATAGCAAACGCCATACGACCCAAGCGCGCGAGGTGAGCCCCATGCCCATTGTCGAGACCAAATTGATCAGCACTGCGGGTCGGTTGGACAAGTTGCCAGAGCCGAGCCTTCCAGAGGTTGCCTTTGCCGGGCGATCCAACGTGGGCAAGTCCAGTTTATTGAACGCCCTATGCAGCCGTCGGAACCTCTTTAAAGTGGGCAAAACACCCGGGCGCACCCGGACCATTGTACACGTGGCGGCAACGTTAAAGGGCGGAGGGAAAATATTCTTGGTGGACTTGCCGGGTTACGGGTTTGCACGTGCGTCAAAAGACGCCATGTCCGCGTGGGGCGACCTGGTACAGGGATATCTCAGCAATCGAAACACGCTGCATTTGGTCACACTGCTTGTAGACATTCGACGGGGGCCAGAAGACGAAGAAGCCGACCTACTCGATTTTCTGGATCAAGTGGGGGTGCCGGCCCTATTGGTGGCGACCAAGCTCGATAGATTGCGCAAGCATCAGCGCATGGCCGCTCTCAAAGCTCTGCGCCAGGACATTGGGGCACCGGTGCTGGGGACGAGCGCCGTCACCAAAGAGGGAATAGCAGCGCTGACCGCCCAAATCGCCAGTGCCTGTGGCTTTGGCCCGTCGCGTTAGCGCCCGCCTTTGCTGTCAACAGAAAGCAACTGTCCACAGGCGGCGTTGATATCTCCACCTCTGCGGCGCCTTAGAAATGCGGAGACGCCTTTTTCGACCAGTATCTTTTGAAATGCGAGCACCTGATCTTCACTTGGTGGCAACAGGTCTGTCTTATCGTGGGGATTCATGGGGAGGAGGTTGACCTTGCACCTTATGGGCCGCAGTAGGTGCACCAGCTGTCGCGCAGCGCGTTCTGAGTCGTTGACGCCCTTGACCAGGACGTACTCTATGGTAAACCGCCGCCTCTTGGGCAAGGGATATCTCACGAGGGCTTGCACAATATCGGCGATGGTATCCCTGGCGCCAGGGACGAGTCGACGGCGGGTGGCTTCGTCTGCAGCGTGGAGAGAGACCGCCAATGCGACGTGGCCTGTTGTCATCTGGGCCAGCCGGTCAATACCCCGAACGATGCCCACGGTAGAGATGGTGACCCGCCGCGTAGACAGGTCGAGTCCCTGTGGGTGGCAGAGCAATTCGCAGGCCCGTCCCACAGCCCGAACATTGTGCAGGGGCTCACCCACCCCCATGAAGACGATATTTCGCAATCGTTCCCCTGGCAGATGGGCCACGCGAGCCAAGTGGACTTGGGCAGCGATCTCTCCGGCTGTGAGGTTGCGCTTTAGCCCGGCATGACCTGAGCGGCAAAATGTGCACCCCACCGAGCACCCCACCTGACTGGAGACGCATTGGGTCAGCTTGTCGCCCTCGGGGATCAATACGGTTTCAACTGCGCATCCGTCTGGGAGTATCATTTCGAGTTTTCGGGTGCCGTCTTCTGACCGAAGGACCTCGCCTACCTGTGCCGGCCATGAGAGACCGAGGTCGACGAGGTTGCGCCTGAGATCCTTGGGCAGGTCGGTCATTTTATGTGGATCTGCAATGCCGCGGCAGTGAATCCAGCCAAATACCTGACGGCTCCGATAAGCTGGCTGGGATATGTTGCGAAATAAGTCGGACAGATCTTCAATCGTCGATGAAATGAGTTCGATTCTGCTAGGGTGATCGGCCATGATACATTAGCCATATATTTACTTGGGAAGGGATTTGCAACTAGGTCTCCGGGAAGGGAATTGATGAGTACTCCCATCCATGGGCCACCCGAGGGGAGGCACATGCCAGGTCTGGCTGGGGCATGTCGATGTTGGGGAGATGGGATGTTGATTGACGAACCGCTGCAGCGATAGTAGAAAAATCGGGCAATCGTTGCGCCATCGCAAGCACGAGGAGAATCGGTATGCAAATGGAGATAGGCGAGCTTCGCAAGGGAACTAAATTAGTGATAGACGGCGATCCTTGGGTCGTGGTGGAGTACCAGTTCGTCAAGCCGGGAAAAGGCCAGGCCCTCTACAAGTGCAAGCTGAAGAACATGGTTTCCGGCTCGCTCGTCGATCGTACCTATCGCTCTGGTGAGAAATTTGAAAAAGCCGATCTGGAAGAACATCGCATGCAGTTTCTGTATTCAGATGATAGCGACTATCATTTTATGAATAACGAGAGTTACGAGCAGGTGGCCCTCAACCAGGATCAGGTGGGGGACGCGGTGAACTATCTCTACGAGAATCTTGAAGTCGATATGCTGTTTTTCAATGGTCAGCCCATTGGCCTGACATTGCCCAATTTTGTGGTGCTGGAAATCGTACAATCCGATCCGGGCATCAAGGGCGATACCGCATCCAATACGACAAAACCAGCCACCCTCTCGACGAATTACACGATTCAAGTGCCCCTGTTTGTAAATGAGGGGGAGTGGATAAAGGTTGACACGCGAACTGGCGATTACGTGGAGCGGGTAAAAAAATAGATGGGTCGATGGGGAACCCCGATTGGGATCGGTGTGGCCGGAGTTGCTGCGGTGGGGATGCTGGTCTCAATGACATACGCCAGCACACCTCCCGCAAAAGCAGCGTGTGATGGGGTCACCGAACTTGCCAATGACCCCGAACTTGCCAATGACTCACTTCTTTGGAACACCGCCCAAAACAACCCCCCCCTAAGGGGGGGGCCGAAGCTGCCAAAGCCCACATTGGCCCATTGGCGGCCCTCTAAGCGTCGCGGAGCGCACAAAGTGGTGACCACACTGGTGAATATTCACAGTCGCGAGTCAGTGCCTGTGCTCAAGCGACGGACGCCACCTGACGACGTGATCGATGGCCTGTTTCGATGCCGAGGGTTCGGCGATACCCATCCGGTCGATCCAAAGCTTCTGAGCGCGATCATCGCTGCTGCTGACAGGTTTGAAGCACCAAGGGTCGATATTATCTCTGCGTATCGTTCTCCGAAATTCAACGACGCCCTGGCCAAAAAGGGACGCCGCGTTGCAGCTGAGAGCAAGCACACCCAGGGAAGGGCCATTGATTTCAGCCTATCGTCGGCTACTGCCAGAGAGGTCGGTGCCTGGTTATGGGCGCACTTTGAGGGGGGAGTGGGTGTGTACAAAAGGGATAATTTCGTCCACATCGACACGGGCAACAAACGCCGTTGGCAGGGGCGATAACCGCATACGTCTCATCATCTGGAACTTGAGCAACCGGTCTCAGCCGGTTAAAGTGCCAGTAGATGTTATGTAAACAACCGGCGCGAGGCCCAATGAAACACCCCTTTTTTCGCCTATTCCCAATTGCAATCCTAGCGATAGCGGGTTGCAAGACGCGTCCCGATGCTGAAAAGGAAGCGCAAAAGCGCCAGGCCGCCCAGCAAGCCGATAAAAAAACCACCGAGCTGGTCGACAGTGACGCAGAGCCCCCGCCCCCGCCGCCAGAGGGCCGGCCTGTAGTGGTCTACGAGAACGGCGTGGAAACCCAGATGACCGAACCCCAGGCAACGGCCAAGGGGGTGTATACGGTTATCGACCTGTCGAATTTCTGGGTGCCGTTTATCTTTTCAGAGCAGGATGGCGAAGATGGGGAGCGCCTGCGCAATGATTTTCGCCCCATATTCAGAAAGCTGGCCAATGATTGGCCCTATGAATCCAGGACAATGGCTGCTGCGCGGGCCACTGTGGACAAGCGAATCGCATGGGCCCTGGACGCCAAGATCCGGGAGCTTCGGGACGCGGGTGTTTCCGAGGAAGACATCCGAGAGCGCCTGGGCATTGAACCGCCGCCAGAAGTGGCAACAGATGGGGACGGTGGACCCGCGACCCCGACTGGGGAAGATCCAGAGGAGGCGTTTGAAGGCGGGCTTGGCGATGTGGACAATTTTCTCGAAGTGTACGGCATTCCGCCGAGCCTTTCCGTGCTTCGAAAGCGGGCGCTGCAGGAGGTAAACCGCCCCTGTTTTAACGACATCGATCTAGAAAAAATCAAGCGATTTGACGGATTTGTCTCTTACAAAAATAACGACGTGGCAAACTCAGAGTCCCTCAAGGGGCGAACGTTTGCGCGCAAGATGCGCCGGGAAATGGAACGCCTCAATGTGACAGATCCCCTGGAGCTGACGAACAACCTGGATGCCAAAGTATCTAGGGGATTGGTCGACATCGCCCTCAGGTACGAGGCGATCGTCGAAGTGCAGAAGTTCCTCGTGTGTGCGGGCTTCTATCGAAAGGGTGCGGAAACCACCTATCGAAAGGGTGCGATTGACTGGAAGACCCACCAGGCCCTTGTGGCCTTTGAGCACAAGCACCGCATTTTCGGATGGGGGTTTATTGGCAGGAAAACCCTAGAGGCGCTCAGAAAATCCCCCCAAGAGAGGTTGTTCGATGGGTTTTTGCGCGTTCTTGCAGAGCGCATCGCCGACGCCACTGGGATTATCGAAGATGGATCCGCAAAAGGACCCGATGGCAAGCCTGCTGCGTACAAAGACCTCGAGGGGCAGGACCACCCTGTGCCAAACCTCGTCGCCGAGTACACAGCCGCGGTCATCAGGCACATGGACCTGGGCACGCCGGACAAGGTCATTGGGTTTTTAACGCGCCACGACGACGGGTTTTTCAACAAACTATTTGTGGCAGTCCCCCTACCGACCAAGCCACCTTACTACAGTGATGTAATGGATCTTCACGCCGAGCTCGAGCGCGGAGATGTTTGGTACGAGTATCCCTTTAACGAAGATGGTAGCCGCAGGGGTCAGCCGAGAAAGAATATGCCCAAGTTGACCCTTTACGTAAAGTGGAACGGGCAGGACATTCCCCTGGCTACCATGGGCACCACCATTGGTGGCTGGCGCAGCGAGCGCGCGCCGGACAATTATGAGTACTACAAATACAAGAACTCAGATGTGGGCCCCCGGGTATGGAAGGATATTGTCGCCGGGCCGGTTTGGCTGCCCCCAGGGACCACACCTGTCGATGACCTTGTAAAGACAGTTGTCTACAGAGGGCGCAAAATATCCGTACCCAACTACGATGAATTCGGGCCCTGGTATGCCTCGGCTTATGGGTTGGTGGCTGCGTTTCACGTGCGGCCGGTCGAACGAAAGAGCGGCAATATTGACTACTTTGACAATGGCATTCGAACCCACGGATCGGTTGACTACAATTCGATTTTGAGGCGGTTTTCCCACGGTTGTCACCGGCTATACAACCACCTTGCCATACGGCTTTTCGATTTCGTGCTGCGCCACAAAAAATACACGCGGATCGGCCAAGTGCCGGCTGGATACAGCCATCAATTCACCACTTCGGAGGACGAGACACATACCATTGTCCTCGACTCCAAAGGGTACAGATACGAGCTCACCGACCCCCTCCCGATCAACGTGCTCACAGGTCGCGTTCGCGGCAAGCAGCGGGTGCCCATCGAACACCACATGCCAAAGCCCGGCGTCGAATACGGCCTAGACGCCCAGTTTCTCCCCGAGGGCTATCAGAGACCACCGACTGCAGATGGCGGAACCCCAGAGAATTAATTATGAAATGGGTCGCTGCCATGGGGCTACTCGTCAGCTTTGGACTTGCCGCATGCACGGGTAATGGGCCAGAGCCAACGTCCGTGGCCATGAATTTCCAAGCCATCGGCAGTGACGCAGGTGGACCTGACGAAAAAACAATTTCCACAACCGCCGATGAGACCATCGGAGACGGTAGTGAAAAGCAACGGAAGCAACGGGACGAAGGCGCGGTTCGGCCGCCAGGTGTGCTGTCGCGCGACCCGACTGTGCAGCGTCCGGCCTTTTTCAAGCCAGACCCGGGCGAAATGGTTGTCATCCCCGGCGGTACCCTGCTCGCCGGGAGCCCACCCCAGGATCGGCTTCGGGTTCAGTACGCCGAGAGCGATATGACGCCCATTGAGATGACCCCTTTTGAAATGGATAGGCTGCCCTATCCCGGGGATCCAGACCGGGCCTTTCTAACGGGCGTCACAAGGGAGGAGGCCGCAGCGCGCTGCGCCGAGACAGGCAAGCGATTGTGCTCAGAACTCGAATGGGAATGGGCGTGCAAGACAGATGACGCGCGGCGATATCCCTATGGCAATGCATACGACCCCGCAGCCTACCCAGAATCAGACATTTGGCAGCCCCCCTCTCCTTTTGGCGTGTTTGCTCAGGGACGTATCCTCGAATGGACCTCTAGCGCATGGGGGGTTGAGCCAGACCAGGTCGAGCGGGCCGTGGCCAGGGGGTATGTGGATGGGCTGGGAGAGCTGCCAGCGTCAGGACGCCGGTGCGCCAAACGGTGGCGGCGCATGGCAGACGGTACCCACCCACTCCTGGGGTTTCGATGTTGCCGGGGCGAGGTGAATCGCGGGATATACCAAATGGAGCCCACACGGCCCCCGCACAGCCTATATGCCAATATGAAGCCGGAAAAGTTTGCCCACGTCATTCGATCCATTCCCGAACTCGCTATGATTCACGATAATCCCCACATGTTCAGCGACGGGGACATACGGACCGTGCTGGCCCGACGGGGGAGCGACCGGGAGGCCCTTGCCGAGCAAGGCATCCACTTCAGGTGGAAACCCCTGCGATGGATTCCCAGGCAGGGCACCGAGCTTTGGGTGGCTGTGGGGCGGTCCAATCGACACTCCTTTATCGTGGCCCTGCACGAGGTCGAGGACAATCAGACATACGCGCACGCATCGAGCCTGGTGCTTTGGGATCAACCCACGCCCCTGGCTCTCGTCTACAGGGAGGGACACCGGGACGACGTGTATTGGGCACCCTGCTGGGGATGTCGGGATGGGGGAACCGTCTCATTCGATGATGAGAAGAACGAAGTGATTATCACCCACAAGTGGTAAACTAAGTATCCCCCGGCAAAGCCTGGGGGGACTCCCGCTTACGCTAGTGACCAATAGCAGAACAAGGCCCTTAACGCTGATACTGATCCTTGACATAAATAAAACAAAAATTAAAATAGTCCTTATTATGTCAAACTTTTTAATAAAAAATCTAGATTTTGTCGAGATTTCAGACCTGGCGGCTGGTTTATTTTTCGATCGGGAACGCACGTCCTACACTTGTCTGTTTTGCGGTCAACGCTTTGAGGATGGCCAGGTGTTTTCCGTGGACAAAAAACTCCTCCTTGCTGACAGGGCGGCCCAGCACCACGTGGCCCACGTTCACGGCGGGGCATTTCAGGCACTGCTCGGGCTGGGCAAACCGCACACCGGCCTCTCCGAGCTGCAACAGGCGCTTTTTTCGCAAATGCACCAGGGGCAATCCGACAGGGAAATCGCTCGTGCCCTCGGGGGAAAATCTCCTTCTACTGTGCGAAACCACCGTTTCCAAATGCGCAAACGAAAAAAGGAGGCCAAGATATTTCTCGCCCTGATGGCCTTGCTCGATCAAACCAGTCGAGATGCCGACGCATTCCTCACCTTTAACGCTGATATTCGGGCCCAGGACGATCGCGCCGTCGTTACTACCGCAGAGGCAGCGGCAATTGAAAAAAAATACTTCACCACCGAAGATGGACAACTGCGGCTGAATAACTTTCCCCGCAAACAAAAATCGAAACTGGTAATTCTCAACCGGATCATCGAACGCTTTGATCGCGAGAAACACTACACTGAAAAAGAGGTTGATCGCATTCTCAAAGCGTTCTACTTCGACCAAACCACGCTCCGGCGCTACTTAATTGACTACGGATTCCTCGACCGAAAACGGGATGGGAGCGCTTACTGGCGCAGGTAGACCGCCGCCGAAAGGACAACATCTTCTTGCTGACGCATGCCATATTTGCGCACTTACGGCCGTGGCGGTAGGATAGAAAATGGCAGCAACAGTAGGCGATTCGATGCAGATAAAACCGCATTGATCGTTAAAAAGGGGAATGGGATGAAAACCATCAGCCGGAATAAATGCGCGCTTTATCGGGTAATTGGACTCGCTGTGGCCATGTGTATCTGGTCGTGCGGCAAGAGCAGCACGAGCAACTCACCGTCTACCGACTCGGAATCGTCGATCGATACCGATACAGGGTCTGAGACCGATGATACACCTACAGATATCGACAGTGGCGTCCCTGACGCAGGAGAAGACACGGACAGCGACACGGGCAGCGATACCACTTCAACCGCTGGTCAGCCCTGCTGGTCAGATGCCTTGGAAGAGACCTATGGTATCTGGCACCCCAATTACAACAAACCCGAATGCACCTCACAGCTAAAATGTATCGGCGATAACGACGAGTCGTGGTGCACAAAGAAATGCGAGGTCACAGGGGTTACAAACCAAACAGACGAAGGACTCATCGGGTGGTGTTGCGGTCAGCTGTTCGAACCGTGCGACCCCACCAAGCGCTTCTGGCTGCCCGCATCCATGGACTTCAACTGCATTCCCCTGGTCACACCCCTGGCCGCACCCTGCGAGAAGGACACTGAATGGACCGGAGACAACCAAGGGTGTGCGCCGGTGTGCGACGGTACTGTCACCTTGCACAAGACAATATGTGCTGAATACGAAGAAGAAAAAACTTTTTGCACGTATCGGTGTGACCCGATAAACGGCGATGCGGACTGTCAAATAGAACCGGCGTTTGAAAGCGGTTGCTGTGGGGAAATCCTGGGGGGATATTTTTGCCTCATCCCAGAACTTTGCACCTAGGTGCCCCAGGGGCAAAGGAGCGACAGCAGCCATGAAGAAGAAAAAACCCGGAAAAAAACGCCAGCTAAGCCGCTTCGACGGGAACCCTAGCCAAAAAGAAAAGAAGCAGGACAGACCCACACCCAAAGGGTCGAGTTCACCGCGCATTTCACCACGGCCTCGGGAAACAGGCAGCGGTTTTGGTGTGGTTAAAATCGTCGTCGGCCTCATTGTTGCGCTGATCGTCGGATCGATGATTTTTTTTAATCAATCCGGGGGTCGGGAGCGTGCGCGCGGGGATAAGATGCCCCAGGAGAAATGCCGGGAAACTTCGGAATGCGCCGCTGGCTCTGTTTGCTATTCCTACAAGGACGACGAAAAGCGCTGCCGGGTATTGTGCGCAAAAACCAAGATCTGCGAGCCGGGATTTACCTGTGTCTCAGCAGCAAAACAAAAACGGCGTCGGGGCGTTCGCCTGCTCGATATTTGCGTTGAAGACGCACGTCTTTAAGATCTTGTTTTTTGGGGGAGTTGCGCTTTTCGCAACCGCCTGCGTGGATCCACCGGATCCGCCCAGGCCGCGCGTGCCCCCCAGAAGAACCCCGATTCCGGAACGCGTGGCTTCGACAACCGCGATGCCAAAGCAGGACCCATCTTCGACTGTCAAAGCCGAAATCGACGAAGCCCACCTCGTAAAGGGCCGAACCGCGACCCGATTTGCAACGCCGGGGTTGGTCAGGTGGACGCGAAAGCTTCCCCAAAAGATTGGGTTTATCCGCTCCACACCGCTGGCCGGACTCATCGTATCGGCCGGCCCGGTGGTGCACAACGCCACGAGCCTGGGGGAAATACGGTGGCCCTTTGTCGCAGGGGCAGGTCATCGGTTGTTCGTACTTGGGGCATCAGAGGTAATCTGGTCCCCGGCTTTTGGTCGGCTAAGCCAACTGCTCCGTAGGGGCCGAAAAGGGTGGGTTCGCAAATGGCAAGGCAAGCTCGCCCGCGATGAGCGGGGCGGCCTGTACCTATTGGACGCTTCGACTGTCACGGCAATAAATGAAGACGGTACGGACAAATGGCGGGCAGCCCTCGAGGGGGTGAGAAAGTTAGAAGGCCCGTTCACCTGTGAGGACAGTGTGCTTTTTCAAGGAACAAGTGGCCTCCAACGCGTGGCCGTGAGAATTTCAGCGCACGGCACCGCGATCCGGAAAACACCCCTGGGGCGGGGTGCAATCCTGATCGGCGCCGGTCCGCAATGCGCGCCGCTTGTCTGGGTAAAACGCAGCATCGCCCTTCTGGATACTGCCGGCGACCCTATTTGGCATCGGAGGAGCCCTGAGACGCCGTTTGTCGAGCGGCTTCAAGGTGGGTTTGCCCTTGTGAGAGCCCGGGCAGAGCTGCCCGCGCGATTGGAAGTGATAACAGATCACGGCGGCGTGATTATCGCTACCGAACTTCCTGTAAGCGGCCGACTCACCCATACAGATGTATTGTCTGTAGCTGGCATGACACCCCAGGCCATTGGCCTTTGCTCGGACGTGACCAGTCCCTGTTCCAAGCCTGGCACCACCCGGGGGCCTTTTAACGCATTTGTCACCCTTACCGAGCGTAACGGGTTTCGCCCCCTGGTTCGCCACGTTCAAGGACATCTCAATGTCGCCCCCTATCCGGCCGGTGGATATATCCTAGCGAGCGCGGCGACAGGGGATACGACTGATCTCTCCTACCGCTCTCAAGATGCGAGCGTGATATGGCAGGTAACCCTCCCGGGCCGCCTATCTGCAGGGCCCCATATCGGACCTGCTGGCGAGGTCTACCTAGGTACCTGTCGCGGCTGGGACTGCGAAGAGCCCCACTTGCTGATATCTGTCACCGGAATGAAACCACCCCCTGATCCAGATGACTAAAGGGCTGCGCGCAATATTTCGACGATGGTCTCTTTGGTTACAACTGCTGGTGTGATGCCAATATCGCTCTTCACTATCGTCTTCTCGGCAAACAGATCAAAATCACCTGTCGTAACCCCATAGGAAGAGAGGCGGGTCGATACGCCGCATGCCTGGACAAATGTTTCAATACCGCCAACCCTGGCAAAAGCGGTTTCGAGATAGGTAACTTTATCTCTTGCTGTGGACCGCTCGCGCATAAAATCCATGAAAGCCGGCAATAAGATAGCCGTGGCCCTGCCATGGGCGATGTTGTGGCATGCGGTAAGCGGGTATCCCATCACGTGGAGCAAGATCGTGCCAGCGTGGGCAATGGCCACGCCGGCCAATGTTGCGGCGTACGAGAGAAAGTCCATCGCGCTGCGATCAAGGACAGCCGCACGTGGCAGTTGGTTGAGCACAATGTCGATTGCCTCGAGGGCAAACACATCGCTCATCTTTGAAGCGTCTTTGGACAAATACGCCTCGACGGCATGGGTGAGGACATCGAGGCCGGTGTTTACGACAACGGCTTTGGGCATGGTGTAGGTCAGCTCTGGATCGACCAGTGCGACTTTAGGAAAGATGGCGCTATGGGCCAGGCCCCCTTTTGTTTGCGCTTTTTTATCGGTAAACACGGCAAACGGTGTGACTTCACTGCCGGTTCCCGACGTCGTGGGAATACAAATGATCGACAGGGGGGACGCGGCAATGGGCCTGCCCGACATGTACTCGGACATCTTTTCGCCATTGGTCGCGAGCACGGCTGTGCCCTTTGCCACATCCATGGGCGATCCGCCGCCGAGTCCGATAATCAGCTCTGCACCTTGCTGACGGGCCTGGTCAGCGCACTGCTCGATGGTTGAAAATGACGGGTTCTCCTCCACCGCGTCGTAGACCAACACCGACCGCTGCCCCAATTGCCGCGTGACAGTTGCTACTGCTGTCGTTTGGTTGGCGATGGCTTCGTCCGTGACGACCAGGACGCGGCGTATTGCTGGGTCGATCAGCGCACCCAATTTCCGTATCTGGCCGCGGCCAAAGGCTATTTTCGTTGGTAGATAAAAGCCGAATGCTTTCATGGATGCCTCCTTGGGATGTCTATTTCCCGATACAGAATTGGGCAAACACGGATGTCAGCATATCTTCGGTGGCATCGCGACCCCAGAGGGCAGCGAGGTGTTCCCGTGCCCATCTCAGATCCGCGGCGATGAGTTCCACGTCGCCCCCCTGTCGAAGCAGCCGGGCCGCCGTGGTCACGTGTTTGGCGCAGGTCGTTACGGCCGTGTGTTGGCGCGCAGTGGTCAGCACATGGGTGTCTGCGTTGCGCCCTGTTGTCAGTTGTTCAGCAACCCCATCGATCAATCGATCCATGCCTTGGCCTGTTAGCGCAGAAATGGGAATGCTCAGCGCACCGCTCAGTTGGGGCGGCCGACGAGGCGGCTCGCTCCAGTGGGGAAGATCCAATTTGTTGACGGCCAGGATAGCCGCAGCACTGTCAGGTATGGGCACGTCATCGACATGGGGATCAAGGGGTACTGATCCGTCTATTACAAAAATGATTGCATCAGCTGCCCGCGATGCATTGAGGGCATTTTTAATACCCATTTTTTCCACTCGGCCTGCGTTCGATCTGAGCCCGGCCGTGTCCGAGTAGGTAACCGGGATCCCCTGGGCCTCCCCCTGGGCTTCGACGATATCCCGCGTGGTACCAGGTTCCGGGTCGACGAGGGCCCGATCTTGTCCGACCAACCGGTTGAGCAAACTGGACTTTCCCGCATTGGGCGGACCGACGATGGCAACGCGGGCACCGCCCACAAGACGGGCGCCCAGGGCAAACGTGTCGCACAAGGCCTTGAGGTGCCTGCCAATTGTCTCTAGCCGCTCTGCCAGGTGACACGCGGTATCGATAGGCAGGGCTTCATCTGGAAAATCGATGCCAGCTTCGATATGGGCTGACACAGCGGTGAGGTCGTCCCGTTCTGCTTCAAGGGCCTCGCCCAGGCTCCCACTTAGGTGATGGGCTGCCACTTGGGCTGCTCGTTCTGACTGGGCACCGATGAGACCCATCACTGCCTCTGCCTGGGTAAGGTCGAGTCGCCCGTGTCGAAAGGCGCGGTAGGTGAACTCCCCGGGTTCAGCCGGTACTGCACCCGCCGCATAGGTGGCGGCGAGCAGCTGCTGCATCACGTGCGGCCCCCCGTGTCCGTGGATTTCAGCAGTGTCCTCACCAGTGGCTGTGGCCGGGCCCGGACAATAGAAGCAGAGCACCTCGTCGATGGGGTTGCCCGAGATCGGATCCCGCGCCCATCCAGAAACCACTCGTCTCGGTTTGGTCCCAACCTGGATATCCGGCACCACGCGCTCGACAATGCCAGCAGCGCGACTCCCGGAAATGCGCACGATGCCGATTGCAGCGGCCCCTGGTGCAGTGGCGATCGCCGCAATGGTATCTGTGCGCGTCAACACGGATTGGTCTCAGCAAATTCCCCCTTGAAAAAGGGGGGAGAAGTCTTACCTGACATTGTAAACTGGACTAACCAATGGCCTCACTCAGCCGGTTTGATGCGTACGAAACGATCCGCTCCCTGCCCGAGACTCTCGGTGACGACCCCGTTCATCTCTGCCACGGTGATGTGGACCAGGCGTCGATCCCGCGGTGACATGGGGTGAAAATCAAGGGGCCTGCCCGTGCTCAAGACCTCTTCGGCAAACCGCTGTGCGTCATCCCGCAGCCGAAGCTCCCGGCGACTCCGGTATCGCTCGACATCCACGACAACGCGCTGCCGTCCGAGCCCATTGTGAATCGCCGCTGTTACCACGATGTGCTGCAATGCGTCGAGCACCTGCCCCTCCCGACCAATCATCCGCGCGCTGTCCTGGCCCCCGAGTTGCACCTGAAGCACATCCTCATTATCAAGGGACAGCTCTTCTATTGCCACGTCTAAACCGGTTTTTTCTATAAGGTCGGTGAGGAATTCCTCCACCCACACCTCAGTATCTATTCCTTCAGTCATTTAGGCCTTTCTTCCGGCCGGCCCAGGGTGGGCCGTCTTTCTCAAGCGCCCGCTGCTTGGCGGGATCGCCGATGGATAAACATTTGGTGCGCGATAGATAACACCGTATTGACAAGTATGTACAGGGTCAGACCCGAGGGCAAGAAGAGCATCATCGCGGTGAACATGACCGGCATAAAGTACATCATCATCTTGGCCTGCATGGCATCCCCGGCCATCGGTGTAAACTTGTTCTGTAAAAACATCATCGCCCCCATGACGATGGGCGTGACAAAATAGGGATCTGGCGACGACAGGTCGGTGATCCACCCAAAGAAGGGCGCTCGGTAAAGCTCGGGGCTGGTGCGCAACGTGGAAAACAGGGCGATCCAGATCGGCATCTGAAGCAACATGGGCAGGCATCCGCCCAAGGGGTTGATCTTGTGCTGCTTGTAAAGCGCCATGGTGGCCTGTTGCTTTGCCTGCATATCATTTTTGTATTTTTCGTTGATCTTGTCGACTTCTGGCTTGAGGGCCTTCATCCTATTAGAAGACTCAAAGCTCCGATGGGTCAGGGGCATCAGCACCACTTTGACCACGATCGTGAGGAGGATGATGGCCACACCCCAATTGACCACGTATGCTTGGAAAAAGAAGAGCATTTTGAGGAGCACTTGGCAAATGGGCCAAAAGAAACCGAAGTCAACCGACTCCTCGAGGCGATTGCCCACCTGCTGCAAAAGCTGGTATCGCTTGGGGCCCATGTAGTTTTTGACTCTAAAAATTTTGGATTCCCCTGGATTGAGCTCCACCTCGCCAAAGCGCAGAGACGCCACCACATGTCCCCAGGGCTGCATATCGTGGGTTGGATATTGGGTCCTGTTGTCCAATATTTTCGAGACCTGACAAGTGGCTGGGGTGCCTTGCTCTGGTATCATGGCCCCGATAAAGTAATTGGTCTGAACGCCGACAAATCCGATCTCCCCGATACCTGTGAACGGTTGGTTCAAATCATCGTCGTTCCAGGGAAAAGACCGGGTTTCGCCGCCGTGGCGGCAGATGCCCTGCAGCAGGTTGGGCGGCTGGGCGAACATGCTGCCGCCAGCCTCGCTCTCGTGCTGATATCCGTGCTGCGTCAGGCTGCCCCGGAAGCTTACTTTCTGGTCGCCGATGTTCGTTACCCGCACGGTCACCCACAAGAGGTAAGGTTGGCTCGTGTCTGTGGTCTCGAATTTTTTGTATATCTCCACTGGCGTCCCGGGTTGGGCATACCGGAACACAACAGAGGTGCCCGTGCGGTCGTAGATCTCATAATCAGCGTCCGACAGCAAGCCGCCCAGGCGCTCGTCCCCAGTGAGATCGAACCGCAACGGCGTGCTCAGCTCGAACTTCTCCGTATTGGTCGTCACCAGGTCGACTGGGACGTATTCCTCGGCATCTTCATCCTTGAGGCCTGTTTCCCAACGCCTCGGGGCTTCCAGGTATTGGGGATCTTTCATGGTCAGGCTTTTCAGGCCCCCCCCGCGGGTGGTGAAGACAGCTTTGAAATCTTCGGTTTCCAAATCGATGGTCTCAGGCTCAGGGCGATCTTTGCGGGCTTCGCGCGCTGATGCCTGAAGCTTTTTAATCTGGTCCCGGGTTTCCTGTTGTCGCTTCTGGTTAAAGGCAGCGCGACGGTTAGCTTCTTGTTGCGCCTGAATGCGATCGAAATCAGGGGCGTCGTCTTCGCCACATTTTTGGACCAAAACAAAAACAACGAGCAGGACCAGCACAAAAACGAGGATTTTCCAATCCATCTTACGGCCTCTTTAAACTCCGGTGGGGGATCGGGGATATATCGACGACAGGCGGCGGATCAAACCCGAAAGACCCCCACGGATGGCATCTTAGGAGTCTGCGCAAGGCGAGCCAGAAACCGCGAACCGCGCCAAAGCGGTGAATACAAACGCGGGCATACGTGGAGCACGTGGGCTGGTACCGGCAGTGGGGACCGAGCATAGGAGAGATGAAGATCTGGTACAACCAGATCAAACTGAGGGCAATGCGGCGAATCACAGGTTTTTCTCCACGACTTTTTTTACCTTCTTACCCAAGAAATCGAGATCTTCAAACACCGCTGCCGACTCCAGATGAACAGCTGTTTTTTTGGCGATAATGACCACATCGATTCCCTCTGGCAACTCCATCCGGCCGCGCCTAAAGGCTTCCCGAATCAATCGGCGGATGCGATTTCGGCGCACAGCATTGCCCACTTTTTTCGTCGTCGTAATGCCGAGGCGTGTCGGGCCAGATTGGCGAACCATAACGAGGGCCATAAACGAGCGGCCGAACACTCGGTGGCCTGCGCTTTGAACCGTCAGAAACCCGGTTCGTTTGAGAAGCCGGACACCTTTGGGAAAGCGCTCGCCACATCCAGTGCTCATCGAGGCGACGGTGAGGGTGCGCGCTACTTGCGATACGTAACAGCAGACAAGCGCTTGCGCCCTTTGCGACGACGGCTATTGATGACTTTGCGGCCGGCCGCAGTGGCCATTCGCGCCCTAAAACCATGTTTATTGCGACGTTTACGCCGATGGGGTTGATAGGTGCGTTTCACGTCCTTCCTCCGAGTAAAAGGGACCCCAAACAGCCCCTCTGAAAGAGGTGAACGAAACCACAGTCATTTTTAACTGTCAAGGACGATTCAGAGGAATTAGACATTTAAGTTTATAAAAAATATAACTTTTTTAAATTCTAGATAACAATCTGTAGTATTATTATTAAGATAATGGGCCCATACGGTCGATAGGTGGTGTGCGCTTATTAAAAAAAATTGACCGGGACTGTTGGGTTGGCTTATTTCATTCGGGCGATGTTTGAGATGCATCGGTATAAGTATTGCGCTTTCTTAGTGGTTGCGGCCACGTGCTTATCTGGCGTTTGGGGGTGCGTCCAATCATCGGATAAGATCGCTCTTGACGAGCTCTGGGATGCCAGCATTTTGGTTTCCCCTTCCAGCGAAGTCACGCTGGGCTACTTGGAAGAAACAGTGTTCGAGGTCACCCTCGCAGATGGGTATGGAACCCCACTTGTCGGTGAGCCCATTGACATCAGCTTCGAAGGACCGGCCCACAATGCCCATGTGACACCCCTTTACTCAGATGCTGACGCCGTTACCCCCAGCAACGATTTCTATACCGACGAAACCGGCACAGCACTCGTGCTGTTTAGGGCTCCGGACTTGGCTGCCAGCTTTGCCATTCGCTTTTCAAGCCCGGCCATCGAGGGCGCTTCCCTATCAGTCGATATTGTGGTCGACCCGGACCATCTCAAGCTGCATTTCGAGGTCACGTACCACGGGGATCGCCCATTGACCTATATCCGGACCGAACTCTTCGAGCACATTACCTGTTCGGATTTGATCACTTCCCCTTCCCACCCACCGGTCGAGACGGCGGTTGCGGGATCGCCGCCCGCACTGTTTGCCCTCACTGGATTGCGTCATAGGTACGACTACACGGTTCGTGTTACCGGTTTAAATGCCGATGGTGCGTCACGGGCGCAGACGTGCGTCGAGGGTCTGACACCCAACACGGATGTGCCAGATGTCGTCCTGTCAAATATTCCCTTTAACCTGAGCGGCAAGTATGAAACCCGAGCAAAGACCGCACCCAGAGAAATACTTGCAGGCACCCTGGATGAAATGACCGCTGCGCTCGATGAAGCGACCGATATCGCCCCGGCGAGTTTTAATATTGACCCGGAAACAGCAATTTTGGACGGCATTCGCAAGGTCGTTATCGAGCAGAATCCCATGTCCGAAGTTCCCTTTGATGAGGTCAGAAACGACAACGATTTAGATGGGCAATTGGCCCAATATTTTCAAAATAGCAATGTCGCGGTGTCCGACGCCCTCCATTCGGTCTGGTCTACTGTAAAAGATATCCTATATGAGGTTTGGTTTTTTGGCGTGTTGGAAATCGGCAGCATGAGCGACGCAGCGTATCCAACAGAGAATCGCATCGATCGCCTGATGTTTTCGAATGCACTCGGCGATGCTTTCTCCTACGAGGTGATCGAGCCTGAATCCAGCCCTGGGACAGCTGATCCATCACCCCCTGATGAAGATCGGATACGCCTCCACGCCCACCGTATAAATCTCGGACTCGGGGACGTTCTTTACCACCTGGTATCAAACTACGCACTGATCCAGGCGTACGAAACCGCAGACTTTGCCCAAGCACTCGATATGATTGTCGATTGCGAGGCGGTTGCCGATTTTCTGGCCATCTGGCTTGGGGATGTGGCCACTGCAGAAACCCTACGGACCGGGTGTGAGCAGGCAACGGTGGATGCCAGTGCCAAGCTCTCATTTGGCGCGGCAGCTCTGAACGCCAAATTTGGCAGTCTCGAGGCAGAGGGGTTCTTTTACGTTGCTGACCCAAACATCGGCAACCAGATTGAAACCCTTGTAGACGGACAGGTAACCCTAACGTGGCATGGTGAATCCCTTGAGGGTGAACTCACTGAGCTCGATCCCATATCCGCTTCTTTTGCAGGGGATCTTATTTAAATCGTGACACTCGATTCAAAACGCTCCACCTCATTGAAATCCCTCCGCCTACGAGACCGTGCCCGGGCCGTTGATCAGCTGCGGGAAGCAGAAAAGGCCCGTCGAGACACGGCCATGGCGCTCCACGCGATCCGAGAAAGAATAATAGAGGTCCAGGCGCAACGCCGTGGACTGCCTCTCAAAAAAGCCTGCACAGCCGAAGCGCTCGAAGTGCTCAGTATCCATCATCGCCGCATATCTCTAGAAGTCACTAGTCTGCAGGACCAGGAAAAAGACCTCGTCGAGCAATTCGAAAAAGCCGAAAAGCGCATACAAATCGCAGCCAATGCAGTCGCAGCTGCCCAACGGGCGCTTAAGAACCTGATCGAGGATCGTCCCTAGCCTATCTTACCTGCCCCTCGCCGTATACGACGAACTTCGTTGTCGTAAGCTCATCAACCCCCATTGGACCGAACGCGTGGAGCTTGGAAGTGCTGATGCCAATTTCTGCCCCGAGCCCGAGCTGGCCGCCGTCATTGAATCGGGTGGATGCGTTGACCAACACTGCAGAAGCGTCTACCTCCCTTAAAAACCGCTTTGCTCGTGCGATATCCGACGTGATAATTGCTTCGGTGTGACGGGACCCGTACGTAGAAATATGAGCCATTGCCTGCTCTATGTCCGCAACGACCTTCACGGAAAGCGTCAGATCCAGGTATTCCTCGTCCCAATCAGCTTCGGTGGCGCTCACCGCACTTTTAAGCACACGACATGTCTGGCTGCACCCCCGTATCTCCACACCGGCCTGCACCAACCGCAGTGCCATGGCCGGTAAAAACGCATCCGCAATCGATTGATGCACGAGCATGGTCTCCATGGCATTGCAAACCCCTGGCCGCTGAACCTTGGCATTGAAGCAGATCTCCTCGGCCATGGTGAGGTCGGCCCGGTCATCTACGTACACGTGGCAGACCCCCTTGTAATGCTTGAGAACAGGTATTTTCGAATGCGCCACCACAAAGCGGATCAGTCCCTCTCCTCCTCTTGGAATAATGAGGTCAATATCCTCCTCCTGCTGCAGTAGCATATTGACCGCTTCCCTATCCTTCACGGGAATAAGTTGAACCGTTGCCTTGGATATACCGGTCTTGCCCAGGGCCTTTTGGATACATGCTGCAAGGGCCTGGTTCGTATGCAGCGCCTCTGAGCCCCCTTTTAAAATGACCGCGTTGCCCGCTTTCAGGCAGAGTCCCGCCGCATCAATGGTCACATTTGGTCTTGATTCATAAATAATACCTATTACCCCCAGGGGGATTCGCATTTTTGAAACCTGAAGACCGTTTGGCCTGATCCACGTTCGACCGGTGGATCCGACGGGATCGTTCAATCCCGCCACTTCCCTAAGGCCATCTGCCATGGACTTGATTGTAGCGTCTTTGACCGCAAGGCGGTCGATCATTGCATCTGACAGGCCGTTCTTCTTTCCGATATCGAGGTCTACTGCGTTTTTTTCTTTTATCTCAGCAGTGCTGGCCTCGATCTCATGGGCGATCGTCAGCAGTGCATCGTTTTTTTGCTGAGTCGGGCATCTGGCCATTGCCAACGAGGCTGCACGCGCTGCCTTGGCCATTTTTATAATCGTCGCTTCAACTGACATCGGTCTGCTCCTAACCCGGCAGAGCCGGGAACCAATTTGGAGAGGCTGTTTTTTTATCCCAGTTTCCTACCGAAGTTTCCCAAACTCTCCTGCTAAGAAACGAATCGGTCCTTACACCCTGGATTCTCCGGTGATCGCCAGGTTGTTGCGATGAATCACTTCATCATATGGTTTGGCGCCGATCACCTCTTTGATTTGACCCGATTTTAGCCCCTTAATCCTGTTTATGTCCGCTGCGCTGTAGTTCACAAGGCCGATACCAATGACCCGATTGTTCTGATCCACAAATTCCACCGGTGCGCCAGGGTCGAATGCGCCCTCTACTTTTAAAACACCGATGGGCAGCAGGCTTTTGCCCCGATTGAGGAGGGCATCTGTTGCGCCACGGTCGATTTTGATGCGGCCCATTGTCTTGGACTGAGACGCGATCCAGCATTTTCGGTTTGACAGTTTTTCTTTGCTCGGAACAAAAAGGGTGCCCACCGCCTTTTCAGCAAAGAGCTTCAGCAGAATATCCCTTCTCTTGCCGTTTGCAATAACCATGGGAATGCCCGCGGACATCACCTTTCCGGCAGCGTGGATTTTGCTCACCATGCCGCCTTTTCCAAGCGGCCCGGGAATATCGCTGGCCAGCCGTTCCACGTCACTGTCTATTCGCGACACTGTGGGGATCAGTTCGGCCCTTTCATCTCGCCGGGGATCCCCAGTAAAGAGGCCGTCGATATCGGTGAGGTTTATCAAGACATCCGCGCCCATCAGCAGTGCAATCACGGCCGAGAGGTTATCGTTGTCCCCGAGCCCTATTTCATCGACCGATACCGAATCGTTTTCATTAATGATGGGCACGACCCCCCAGGACAAGAGTGTGTAAAGCGTGTTGCGCGCGTTCAAATACCGGTGTCTCTGCCAAAGGCCGTCGCCGGTCAGCAGCATCTGTCCGACCTTTTTGCCGTATCTGCGAAACGCGGTTTCATATTCGTGCATCAGCCCGGCCTGCCCGACTGCGGCAATTGCCTGGCGCTTGGGAATTTCATCCGGTCGCTGCGCAATACCGATTTTTTTGATGCCCGCTGCCATCGCGCCCGATGAAATCAGGATTATCTCCCGATCCAGATCAATCAGCCGGCATACTTGCCTGCTTAAGGACTTGAGCACACCCGTATTCAGCCCCTGTTCCTCGGTAAGAACACCGCTGCCGATTTTGACGACAATTCTTTGGGACTGGTTAAGGCACGCTGCTATCGATGTGTTCCTCACACGCCGCCCCTTCGTGCGCGGTGGATTGAAAGACTGGCATTTACGAACAGTCTGCATAAATATAAGTTTATGACAAAAGGTGCATTCTATTTCAACAATAAAATAATATTAAATTATCAACATTTACCAATTATTCTTGTTAAAATTAAGCAATAATAATGAAACAATTATCATTCAAGTGAATATTTCTGTTGATTTTCGACATCCTGTGGGTTAGAAAGGGGGGTCTTAGTACTGATCTCTCCTCGCGCGTACTTTGAGGGGAGAAACAACTCAACTCAACCTCGCGCGCCTTTGGGCGTGCCCAATATCGCGGTCGGCAGCATCAGGTTTTCTGGATCTGTGGCGGCCCGCTGGAGGATATAAAAATGACTACTAATAAGAGAAATACACCGGTTAGGGGATTGGAAGGCGTTGTCGCTGCAGATACAGCCCTCACCTACGTGGATGGGGAAAACGGTAAACTCTATCATCGGGGCTACGAGCTCGACCAGCTGGCCGGAAAAATCTGTTATGAGGAAATGGTCCATCTGCTGTGGTATGGGGAGCTTCCCGACCAATCCCAGCTCGACGATTTTCGGGCAGAGCTCGTCGCTGAAATGCGCCTCCCAGAGCAAGTATTTGACCTGCTTCGCTTGGCACCACCCAACGCAAATCCGATGGTGGTGCTGCGCACAGCTGTTTCGGCCCTGGGCATGTTCGACCCGGACGGGGGAAAGAACACGGAAGCGGCCAATCAGCGCAAGGCAAGACGCATCCTCGCGCAAGTCGCGACCATTGTGGCGTCGCTCCATCGCATACACGAGAAGCCGGCCTTGTCTGCGGACGCCCGCATGGGATTTGCCGAAAACTATCTGTACATGTTCAACGGAAAGCCGCCGACCGAGCTCGAGCGCAAGGTGCTCGATACGACACTGGTACTTCATGCGGACCACGGGTTGGCAGCGTCGACATTCGCAGCCCGTGCCACGGTGAGCACGTTGGCGGGCATGCACTCTGCGTTGACCTCAGCCCTGGCCAGCCTCAAGGGGCCGCTGCACGGCGGTGCCAATCGGGAAGTCATGGAAATGCTCGAGCAGATAAGCGCACCTGACCGGGTTCAGTCCTATATCGAGGGCATGCTTTCAAATGGCAAGCGGATCATGGGATTTGGTCATAGGGTATACAAAACAGAGGACCCGCGCAGCCGGCATCTGAGGAGATTTTCCGAAAAGCTCAGCCATGGCGCAGGTACTGCGGATTTGTACGAGATGTCCCACCGCATCGAAGAACTGGTGCTGGAACACAAGGGCATCCGGCCCAATGTGGATTTCTATTCGGCAACCGTGCAGCGCGCCTTGGGCATTCCAAAGGAATTTTACACGTGCATATTTGCTTCGGCGCGCACCGCCGGCTGGATGGCCCATATTATGGAGCAGTTCAGGGACAACCGCCTCATCAGGCCCAGGTCGAACTATACCGGGGGCTTTGACCGGACCTACACCCCCGTAGAAACGCGGTGATATAAGCAAGCATCTAGTTAGGCCTACTTCGATGGGTGACGATTCCGATTTCCCCCTTTGAAAAAGGGGGTTAGGGGGATTTTCAGAATGTTCCGCTTTCGAAAAGCAGGCGCTTTAGTTGCTTTGCAACCCCTTCTGCGAATTGGTGCAAGCGATACCAGGGCGGTATAGCGGCGTTGAGTTTGTCCGCATAGAACAGCCCGGCAACCCGATGGCCTATTTTTACGGGAATGGCAAGGATGCGCTTTGGTCGTCCTCCCAGGGCGGCGGCCAGGATTGCATCGGCTGCTTCGCTGCCGAGCGGTCCCAGGTGTATTTTATCCGCCTCAATGACTTGCCGAAAGGTCGATTGGGCAGAGAGGGGCATCCAAAACGATCGTATCGCTGATTGGCTCGTCAGGTCTCCTTTGATGGCAAATCCGTTTATCCGAGTTTTTTTAATCACAAAGAAAGCTGCCCGATCTGAAAAGTGCATCAGAAATTGCAGTGCACAATCCACGGTAGCAGCCCCATCCGATGCAGCGTGTAACTGTTTCAAGATATGGGTTGGGCTCAGTCGATTGTCAGTGCCAACGGCTGTCAGTGGAACCGAGGCCGCTTTAGAGGGTTTTGAAGCAGGGGCGGGGACCGAGGACGCATCGCGGGTCGAGCGTTTGATAATTGCCGGCTTGCTCACCCGATCCAGTGTGACCGACGGCTCGCGGGTCGAGCGCGTTTCGATGTCAGGGGATAGCCCCGTGTCAGGGGATAGCGCCATAGCGCTCTTTTCGAAAATGCTCGGCCGCGATAGATCCGGCTCATCGGGTTGTCCCATCACCCAGCCGTCCTCTGAAACCAGAACAACCTCTTCTGAACGTTCATCCCTGCCAAGGCCGGGCCTGGGTGCATCGCTGGAGATGGCACTGGCTGGTGCATCATCCGCTGCAGCTGCATTCCCACCCGCTGCCTGGCACCCGTAATAGCGCGCGAGCGCATCGTCCATATCCTGTTCGGCAACGAGCGCTGGGAGCACCTCTAACCCTGTTTTAAGCGCCACCGATTCTAAAATGTGGGTCTGGGAGGGGTCAATGACGGCCACCGTGAGCGCGCCCTGATACAGGGTCACTGGGAAGACTTTGAGTTGCGTGGCCAGGGTCGCCGGTATGAGGGCGATGATGTCCGGATTGATATCCTCGATTTCACTCTTTTTTAGGTTGGTTATCCGACGCATCGTTCGACTCATCGCATCATTTATACACGCTTATTTTTCGATCGCACGCCGCCAGTGCTTGTTTTTTGTCGCGTCCCTTGCTCGTCGTCCCCCCTTTTTGCTAACCCACTTGCCGTTTAAGCCTTTAAGCAACGCTCATTCTTTGGCTGAAAGCACGTCTGTCATTTTATACCGCCCAGGAGATCTATCGGCTAAAAAAACCGCCGCGCGAAGTGCCCCCGCTGCAAAGAGGGTCCGTGAGCCGGCCCGATGGGTGATCTCGATGCGGTCGTGGGCACCCGCGAGAATGACGGTGTGGTCGCCAAAGACACTGCCACCTCTAACTGCGTGCACGCCTATCTCGGACTTACTCCGCAAGCCCGCATCTTTTCCGCGGCCCAATCGCAGGGTCGATGCGGCCGGGGTACCTGCCCCTTGCATTGCGGCCTGAGCCAAATAAAGGGCCGTGCCCGAAGGTGCGTCTGCTTTGTTGCGATGGTGCATTTCTACAATTTCGACATCGTACTCGGGTCCAAGGGCTGAGACAGCGCGCTCTACCAGCGCGGCCGTGACAGCCACGCCCGGGCTCAAATTAGGCGCATGCAGGACAGGGATCTTTTCCGCAGCTGTTTCAAAGGCCGCCAGGGCCGCGTCGTCGATGCCCGTCGTACCGCACACAAGCGCTGTACCTGTTGCCGCAGCAGCGCGGGCAACTGTTTCAGTCGCAGCAGCCGAGCTGAAATCGATGGCCACGGCCACTGTTTCGAGGGCTGAGGCCAAGTCGTCATCGATCGACACATCGAGAAAGCCGATGCCGGCGAGCTCACCCAAGTCGCGACCCTTGTGCGGAGACCCGCTTTGTTCCACCGCCGCACGGATGCGCACATCCTCTCGCCCTTGGGCAGCCCGGGTCACCTCGAGCCCCATGCGGCCGGCGGCTCCCACGATGGCTGCGTTTACCAGACCCTTCATTGGGCAGCACCTGGGACGGATACCCCCAAGCGCCCGAGCTCCTCGGCCAGACGGGACATGGTTTTGGGGGTGGGCCAGGTCAGGGGCAGGCGAATCTCCGGCGCGATATGCCCGAGGAGATGCAAGGCGCCTTTGACCGGACCTGGGTTTGCCTCGGAAAAGAGTACTTCGTGCAAGGGCACGAGGTTGTTTTGTATCTGGGCCGCTCGTTTGATATCGCCGTCCTGACACGCTTGCCACAGGGACACCCAGATGTTTGGCACCGCATTGGCTGCCGTGGAAATCACACCGGTGCCACCGGCGATAATCAACGACAGTGTGATGGGATCATCCCCAGATAGAACAGCGATGCGACCCTCTGCCGCTGCAATCACCTGTTGGGCGCGAAGCATCGATCCGGTCGCCTCTTTGATGCCCACAATTTTTTCATGGGTCGAAAGGCTGGCGACGGTGGATGGTGCGATATCCGACATGGTCCGGGACGGCACATTGTACAAAATAATGGGTAATCCACCGCTGTCTGCCACCTCCCGAAAGAAATCGATCATGCCCTCTTGGGAGGGTTTTACATAGGCCGGCGAAACCACCAGGGCCGTATCTGCCCCCAGATCTTTGGCAATGCGCGTCTGCTCCACGGTCGCCCAGGCCGAGATGCACCCGGTACCGACGCAAATGGGAATTTTCTTATCAACGCGTCGCACAGCCGTCTCGATCACAGTGCGCCGCTCATCGTTCGTGAGCACTGATCCCTCTCCGGTGGTCGCGCATAGCACCAGTCCGTGGACCCCGGCTGCCAACTGCCTATCCACAAGGCCTAAAAGGGCATCCTTGTCGACGGTGCCCTGCTTCATCGGCGTAATGAGGGCCGTATATATTCCTTCAATCAAAAGTGCATCCTTTCTCAAATCACCCGAGCATTCAATTGCTCCGCCCATTTTTGTCTCAATCCGCCGTTTAAGTCCAGTAATCCCGCAAATACCCACCGACCAAAACTTGTTTTCCGGCTGTGGCATGTCGATTATTTTTGATGAAGTTAATATACTCACCCTGAATATGAACTGAGCATACCAATGGGAACTGACAACAGGAATAATGACAGGGTCGACGGGAAAGCTAAAGACGCTGGCGTAGATGCGTGGGAGGGGGATGTGGTCGAACTTCCTATCGATGGGGTGCTGGACCTCCATGGGTTTCAACCAAAGGAAGTGAAAGACCTGGTTGCAGACTACATCGATGCCTGCGTTGAACGGGATATTGTTGAAGTCCGCATCATCCACGGCAAGGGAACCGGTGTGTTGCGACGGATCGTGCACAGCGCGCTCCAGCGCCACCCCTCGGTTAAAAACTTCCGCTTGGCCGGTCACGGCTCTGGCAGCTGGGGAGCAACCCTGGTGGATTTGCAACCCAGAACCACGCCCTCCCCATGACCACGGTCGGCATCCAATGGCATTTGACCCATCGCTGCAACTTGAGATGCGCCCATTGCTATCAGGACCGATTTGACAACAACGCTCCCCTGGCTTTTTCAGACATCACGCGCATTGCTGATAGCATCTTCTCCGCCTTTGAACATCACCGGATTGCAGTGAACCTCACCGGTGGCGAGCCGCTTCTGCTGCCCTATCTCGGCGAGTTGATCGCCGGACTCTGCACCTTCGACACCTTGGACGAGGTAACCATTATCACAAATGGTACTATATTTGATTCAAATTTGGCACGCCAGTTGGGCCAAACACCTGGGTTTGGCACTGTGAAGGTATCGATCGAATCGGCTGATCCCGAAATCAACGACCGCATCCGAGGCCCTGGGTCATTTGAGCGGGCCACAAGTGGCATGTTGAACTATCTCAACGCTGGCCTCGAGGTCGCAGTGATGATGACCCTGGCCAAGTACAATCTGAGCTCGATTGAAAAGACCGTGGCGTGGGCCCGTCAAATCGGAGCAAGTGGTGTCATCTTTGAGCGATTCGTGCCCTTGGGTGTGGGCCAGGCCCTGGCCAGAGAAACCCTCGATGCCCACGGGTGGCGCGATGCAGTGGATCACATCATCCGGTCGAGCGAGATCGATGCAACACCAGATGACCTGGTTGACTATCGCGCTTTTTGGCTGGATACGAGCGGCGGATCTGACGTGGTGCTCAGGGGGGCACCGTGCAATTTGGGGCCCTTTGCCATGGCCATCATGCCGGACGGCACGGTGTATCCCTGTCGCCGGCTAACCACTGCCATGGGCAATGTGGTTTCAGATCCATGGGATGCCATTGCAGAGCGCCTGGCTCGGTTCGCGCCCAAAGCCTTGCGTCCCCATATCGCGGGTGAGGGGTGCGGGCAGTGCGACAGGGATGGGTGTATGGGATGTCGCGCGCTTGTCCAGGCCCTGACAGGTGACCTGTTGGGCCACGACCCGCAGTGCTACTTGTGACGTCCGCTCGCCCAGGCAACGTACAAATAGATGTCAAATTCCCCAATAGATGATAAATTCTAACAGTGTGACCGGGCACCTGAGCTTACAATACAGCCGCGGGGCCAAATGGAAGGACCCTATGATCGAACTACCGTTTACAAAGATGCACGGGCTGGGTAATTGCTTTATTTTGATGGACGACCGGGACGGCCAAGTCAGCGCGGCCGCAGCACTCCCTAAATTGACTGCCGCAGTGTGCGACCGCAACTTCGGTATTGGCGCGGATAACCTCATCCTGGTGCAGCGCAGCAAAACAGCCGATTTTAAAATGCAAATATACAACGAAGACGGGTCCGAAGCTGAAATGTGTGGCAATGCTGCTCGCTGTTTTGCCCAGCATGTTGTGCGGGAAAACATGGCCGATGCGTCGTTGAAAGACACGGCGACATTGAATATCGAAACCCTGGCCGGCATCATTCGCACGGATCGCAAGGCCGACGGCGATGTGGAAGTGGATATGGGCACCCCTGCCCTGAAATCGGCTGATGTGGATGCGCCAGGCGAGGTGCCCATTGCCATCCGATCCCACGATTTTGAATTTACCTTTGTATCAATGGGCAATCCCCACGTCATCGCGTTTGTTGACAGCCTGGAGTTTGACTGGCGCGCCGTGGGTGCGGCCTTGGAGACCGCCCCTGCGTTTCCCAATCGGACCAATGTGGAGTTTGTAAAAATTCTCAATGCCAAAGAAGCGGTCGTAAAGGTCTGGGAGCGGGGCTGCGGCGCGACCCAGGCGTGCGGCACTGGCGCCTGTGCCGTGGCTGTGGCCGGTGCGGTCACAGACCGCTTGCCACGAGAGCCAATCACCATTCACCTGCCAGGTGGACCGCTTCGCATCCACTGGAACGATGCCGATCGGGTCATCATGACCGGACCGACACACCTTACTTGTCAGGGAGTCTATTATTATGGACATTAAAATTCCATCTGGACCGCCCGAGGGCGGGTCGATCGACGCGGTGAACGACGCGTCTCAAACAGCTGAGGCAGCCGGAGACATTGCCGAAGCCAACGAGGCCACACCTGTCGTCTCTGATGGGATATCCCGTATCGCAGAGCAGGTGGCGAGGGGTGAAATCGATCGGGCCCAAGCAGTGGACCAGATCCTAGCCCATGTCATGGACGGAAATATGGTGGCCGCGGCCCCCCTCGAAGTCAGACAAGAGCTCCAAGAGGTTCTCAATTCCTTACTGGAGACAGATCCCTATCTCCGCTCCTTGAGTGCGGCCATTGGGCCGGCAACAGGAGAGTGATTCCGGTTTCCGCTAAAACAACCCCAACTAAAGAGATCGGAGAAAAAATGACTGAAACAACAAATCTACACAATTTAAGACCCCTTGTTGTCGACGTACCTGGGATTACCACCCGCGACAGTGCCCTGCGCTGGCTGGAGCAGCAGAACAAAGCGATTCAGGCGGTGACCTCAGTTGCCAAAGACGGCACCCTGGTACAAACCCCTGCCGTGTCCAAAGATGCCTATGTGGACCCGACCGCCCAGCTCATCGGCGGTGTGATTGTCGAACGCGGATGCTATATCGGCCCCTGCGCTGTGATTCGATTGGACGAGATCGACCCCATGGCACCCCTTGTTATTGAAGAGGATTCAAATGTTCAGGACGGTGCCCTGGTTCATTCGACAACGCGGCGCATTGGCAGCCGGGTCATCGTGGCCCACCAGGCCATCGTGCACGGTGCAGATGTTGATTCAGATGTTACGATTTACATTCAAGCGGTTGTCGATGGGGGCGGCACTGTTATCGGAAAGGGCAGCTTCCTGCACCAGGGATCCTATGTGGGAAAGAATATTCAGGTACCGGATAACCGGTACGTAGCGCCTGGGGTCAAGGTCCTCACGCAGGCCGAAGCCGACACCTTGCCGCCTATTCCAGCCCCACTAAATCAGTTGCGGGCCACAGTCCTCGAGCACAACCGGTCCCACGTGACCCGTCACAAGCGATCGGCGGCGCACTAATTATTTAACATCATTGTTATTTTTTATCCTGTTGGCCATTTTCGGGAGGTCGGGGAGGGGCTCTCCGGCCAGCAGTCGGTAGCGAATCAAGTTCTGATAGACCCGCTTGACGTAGTTTCTCGTTTGAACAAACCCGGCCTTCTCGACAAACACGTCAAGGGGCAGGTCCCCAGAGCGCTCTAGCCATCTCTTCACTGCTCTACTCCCGCCGTTGTAGGCCATTAGCGCGAGTGGCAGGGAATTGTCGAATGTTTTGAGCAGGGACTCGAGCTCAAACCCGGCGGCCCGAATCGACGCGTCCGGTCCAGGCACTTCGCCGTTTTTGCGGCGCGGCAATCCAGCGCGTTTGCGGTTTACTTCATAGGTGTGGGGCATCATCTGCATCATGCCCAGTGCGCCAGCACTCGACACGGCATTGGGATCGAAGAGACTCTCCTTGCGCGCTACCGCATAGATCAACCCGGGTGGCAACTGTCGCTGCTTTTCCACCACTGCTACCAAACCTTTGTAAGGGGTGGGATAGGCCGCCTTGGCCCGCCATCCATCGCCTGCGTCGGGGGGCCATGAAAATGCTCTCTTTGCCAATCGCAGGGCGTAATAGGGCGCCTCCAGCTGAAGGTAATGGTACACCCAATCCCGCGTCGGCGCTGATGCGTGGTCTGTTTTTTCCTGGCGCCGCAGCGCGTTCGCAGCCTCTCGGAAAAGACCGGCCCTGGCCAAGAACCCAGCTAGTGCCGATACATTATCCAGCGGCAGTGGCGAATACGGTTGCGACGCTACCGCGACTCGGGATACCTCACAAGGACCGATCCCCACGGACATATCCTCTAGTCGGCGGGCGCTAAACCGCGCATACCAGGACGTTGGATCATCTGCGCAAATTTGCTCGAACGCGGCGCGGCCCTTGCCAGGCGATACGCGGGCCTCAGCCACTGCCAACCAATATCGATTGCGGGCCAACACCTCTGCGTTTTCAGTTCCTTTTGAAGCAGCTGTGAAATGGGGCACTGCCCGCCCGAACCTGCCTGCGAGCAGCGCAGACATGCCGGCCAAGAAATGCGCGGTCCGGCGCTGGTTTGCATCGAGGTCACTCCGGGCTTTTTTCTTTTTACCGTTGCCCACAAGCCCTTCCATCGCGCCCAATGCATCGCCGTGTCGGCCGAGGTAAAACGCCAGGCGCGCCGCGATAAACCGGGCTTCAGCAGCGCGTCCGGGCTTTTTGGTCTTTCTTGCGTACTTGCGATAGGCAGCGATCGCCTCTGCATCTCGATCGAGCCGGGACAGGGCCCGGGCCATGAGGAATTGAGCGTCGTCCGAGTGGATACTTCTACCCGTTGCGATGGGGCCGAGGGCGGCCACGGCCTCCTGGTAGTGACGCCTTTTTTTAAATAGAATACGGGCGTTTAGGAATTGGGCGTCGTCGCGGATTTCCCTATTTTTATCGGACACGAGGGGCGCAACAGCAGCACTGGCCGCTTCCCACGCGCGTAGCTGGAAAAAGTGGCGCGCGCGGTCGAGGCGCTCCTGCCCACTCAGGCGCGGTGCGAGCCCAGCTTTTTTAAGCGACTGATAAGCGCGGGTCATGATTGCGGCCTGGCGCCCCTTTTGGGCCAGGGGGGTGAGCAGCTTGCGGGCGCGTGTCCGATTGTTTGCTTTTAAAAGAAGGCGACCGAGCGCCAGATGTAGGCGCTCTTTTTCGCGACCGTCAGGGGCGTCTTTAAGGGCTTGTTCAAGGCGTTTTATCGCCTGGTCGCGATCACCGGCTTTTTCCCACAAAAGTGCTGCTTTTTTGAGCAGCGAGCGGTGCTCGGATGTGGGAAGTTCAGAATGGGAGACGATGATGCCCTCGATCTGGGATGCAGCTTCGCCATGCCTGCCAGCTGCGTCCAATGCCCGGGATAGCTCGATAATGCGCTGCATCTCAAAAGCAGGCACAGCATCGGTTAGCTGATGATACAGTCGAATCGCGGTCTCATTATCGCCCTGTACTGCTGCGATGCGCGCCCTGATAAGTCTGGCCTCTGGAGATACCGGGGCTGGCGCGATGCGTTCCGCGGCCTGATCGACATCCCCGGCTTCCAGGGCCTTACCGGCTGGAATGACGTCAAAGCGCGGCTGGGCTGTTTTGTCTGTTCGTGAGTCGATCTGGGTGTCGGGCTTTGTCGCGGACGGTTTTCTCTCGCCATCAATCCCCGCTTCAGACTCCATGCCGCCGGTACCGGTACCTGCGCACCCGGAAATCAGGCCAACAAGTGCCAGCAAACCGGCGAAATAATTTATTCCCGATAGTGGGTGTGGTGCAACAAAAGACAGTAGTTTTTGTGCCAATTCCGCAAAACTGTTATTCATTCTTGAAATTTCAATAGCAAACAAATCAAAATTTTTCATTCTTACTGCTTCTTCTTGTCAGTTACATCTGAATAATATCGGACACTTATAAAATATTTGATTATTTGGCATGCTTGCTGCAACTAATATTTCTGCAAATGACGATAACTTCGTTTCCCCCCCCCTGCGAAATTATCGTCAAATTGTTCTCTTTTTCCCTTCTCCACAGGTTCCGAAACTCGTTTTTGGAACCTGTCTTTTTTTTTGCGGATAATTATAACATTTAGATATATCTGATACTAATGTATTACAAATAGTATTAAGTTTAAACATCGCAATCCCTTCAGTTTTCTATCCTCATAATTACATTAAATAACGCCTCTTCCCCAAATAAACGGTATTCTGGGGTCAATCCCAGAAACAACACATCATACCCAAACACTGTGGGTATGATGGTTTGCTCGTAGTACCCAGCATACACCACATGGCTGTATTTTTTTAGACCCGTACGGGGTATTTGGCACACCAGCTGGGCAGTTCAATACTGCAATACCGACCTATGTTTACTCCAGTGGATTGGGTTTTCTTGGCCAAATCATTAGAAAAAGCCAATATTTTCGGTCCAATCCTTTTAAGTGGTCAGTTGGCATTATTCTGGCATTGCATTGCAGTACCACTCAAGTTGCGCTGGGGATCGCCGACGCGCCTTCCAGAAAATCCCCTTGCGCACTTACCGTTCTTCTGCGATGCCTCACCCCATCGGGCCCGGAATGATAATTTCGGGACCCGCCTATCTAAAACGCGCCGAGCTGACATCTTGAGATTTTCGTCCCGTTGCTTTCGCAGGCACTCGCCACGGTCTGTCGGAGGATACCCAATCGCTTTGCAATGTCCCATGCGCGCGCGCACGTCAGATGCCCGTCTTCGAGATGACGCGCGATTTCCATTTCCAGATCCTTTGGAACGGTCTCTAGAGGCTGTACGGGTTTTATTTTTTTACCATCGGGGGTCATGCCAAAAAGGCCCAAGAAGCAGTCCGTGAGGCGCACTTCCAGGAGATCCGCAGTGCGCCCAACCTCGGACATGGCAATACACCGCACTGTGGCAATGCGGCTGGCGCTCTCGCACGACAGGCGGCCGTTTACCATGTGCTTTTTTACGTCTTGGGCAATGATTTCATTCACTTTCGCGCCGTTCGGGTGTTTTCGAGCGTACTTGCTGTTTTCCCCTGGACCCATTGGAATTCCCCATTCTCCTTACCCGGCAGCGCCGGCACCAAACTGCAGAAAATCATAGCAGGTTCGAGCAGCAGGGCATAGTCTGACTGGACGGCAGGCAATAGTTCGGCTATCCATTTGAATGCCACACCTCTGGGAAGCATGGGATGTGGCCACTGACAACAGAACAAAACCAGGGGAAACAGGCACACACACCCCGAAGGAGGCATTTTACCATGTCGAAAAACGACGTTTTTATCGCTTCTGCAGCTCGGACAGCGGTCGGCAGCTTTAACGGCAGTCTATCCAGTATTCCCGCGACCAAACTCGGCAGTATCGCCATTACCGAAGCTGTGAAACGCGCCAATGTAAGCGGCGATAGTATCGATGAGGTCTACATGGGTCACGTTCTGACCGGGGCCACCGGCCAGGCACCCGCCCGCCAGGCCGCCCTTGGGGCGGGCCTGTCAGAGTCTGTGCCGTGCACAACCATTGGCAAGGTATGTGGTTCAGGGCTCCAGGCGGTTATCCTGGCAGCCCGAGGCCTGGCCCTGGGCGAGACAGAAATGGCCGTCGGCGGCGGGATGGAAAATATGACCGCAACTGCATATGCCCTGCCCAATGCCAGAAACGGATATCGCATGGGACCGGGTCAGCTGATGGACATGATGGTCAACGACGGCCTTTGGGACGTGTACAACAACATCCACATGGGTTCCTGCGCAGATGCGGTGGCTGCTGAAGAAGGGGTGACCCGACAGGAACAGGACGACTTTGCGGTTGTCTCTTACACCCGCGCCCGAAAAGCAACCGAAGCCAGGGCAAACGCATGGGAGATCGCGCCGGTGGAGATCCCTCAACGAAAGGGAGATCCGGTCGTATTTGCCGCAGATGAGGGTCCCCAGGTCTTTAACGAGCAAAAAATGCGCGCCTTAAAACCCGCCTTCAACAGAAAAGACGGCACCGTGACCGCGGGCAATGCATCTTCGATCAACGATGGCGCAGCAGCTGTCGTACTCGCCACTGAGGCAGCTGTAAAAAAACACAACCTGACCCCGCTCGCCCGCATTGTCTCGTGGGGCTTCGGCGCACTTGCTCCCAAAAGGTTTCCGGTCGCTCCGGTGATAGCCATTAAAAACGCGCTCAGCGCCGCCGGCCTCGAAGCAAAGGATATCAATTTTTGGGAGATCAACGAGGCGTTTGCAGTGGTCACTCTGCTGGCCGTCCGCGCTTTTGACCTCGACATCGAGGCGGTCAATCCTCTGGGCGGGGCCATCTCCATTGGTCATCCCATTGGTGCGTCAGGCACGCGCATCCTCACGACCCTGCTCAATGTGCTGCAGCAAAAAAGCGCCCGATACGGCCTGGCCACCCTGTGCATCGGCGGTGGCGAGGGCAATGCATTGATAGTGGAACGGGTGTAAGTGGGACATACGCGGGTTGCACGCGTCAAAAAGTGAAAGGAGCGCATCATGAAATTCGAAAAGGTTGGCGTACTCGGAACAGGCCAGATGGGGGCTGGTATCGCACAGGTGGCTGCTAAAGCCGGATGCGCGGTGCTGATGGCTGATATCAGCTTGGATATTGCCGAGAAAGCCAAGGACAAGATCGGGAAACAGCTGAAAAAGGCGATCACAAAAGGCAAAATAGACCAGACTGAGGCAGACCGCATCCTCGCCCATCTTACCCCTGTAGAGAGCGTTGACGCGTTCGACCGGGTCGACATTGGCATCGAAGCAGCGACAGAAAACATTGGACTCAAGCTGGAGCTCTTCAAGCGCATGGACGATGCATTAAAGCCCGGGGCCGTCTTGGCAACCAACACGTCTTCGATCTCGATTACCCTGCTCGCAGCAGCGACAAAGCGACCGGACAGGGTCGTGGGCATGCACTTTATGAACCCGGTACCGGTGATGAAGCTAGTCGAGATGATCAAAGGTCTTCAGACCTCAGACGAGACCTTTGAGGCGGTTCGCACCCTGGCCGAAGACTGGGGCAAGACGACCACCTCATCGGCGGACTATCCCGGCTTTATGGTAAACCGGCTGCTGATTCCCTACCTCAACGAGGCCTGCAGCGCCCTTATGGAAGGTGTTGGTACTATCTCGGATATCGATGAGTCTATCAAATTGGGGCTCAATCATCCCATGGGACCGTTCCAACTCGCGGATCTAATCGGCCTCGACACAGTGCTCGCCATTGCTCGGGTGCTCCACAACGGGTTTGCCGATCCCAAGTATCGACCCAATGCCCTGCTCGTAAAATACGTGGAAGCCGGCTGGCTCGGGAGAAAAACCGGCAAGGGATTTTATACGTATTGATGTTCCCGAGTTGACTTCTCCTTACCCCTCGACGTACAAAACCGAAACCCGTGCCCTTGGAATGGCAGTCAGCTGAACTGTCCCAGGAGATGATCCGTGGTATGAGTCGTTTTATACAGATACAATTCGCCCTGTTACTATTCATTAGTAATATCCCTCCTATATCCGCTATTGCACAACAGCTGACACCACCCGGCCCCATCGGCGGCAACGCGGAAACCGGGGCCGCGGGCGATACCACAAATATCGAATCCCTGCGAGGCAAGACTGTTAAAGAAATCGATATTTCGGGAAACCGCCGGGTTTCGAGCGACGATATCCGCGTGAATATCGGCACGCGGCCGGGCATGGCCTATGATCCGAATCGGGTGGCCCGAGATATTCAATCCCTGTACGACCTCGGATTCTTTAGCGATATTCGGGTAAATGCCAAATTAACCGGTGATGAGATCTTCCTCGACTATACCGTCAAAGAAAAACCGGCAGTGAACGAGGTTATTTTAGAGGGCGATGACGAGATTGATAACGAAGATATTCTCGAGGTCTTAGACATCGAGGCCAATAAACCCCTCGATATACCGACCATCCACAAAAACATTCAAAAAATTAAGGATCTGTATTCTGAAAAGGGATTTTTTCTCGCACAAGTGAGTTATCGCCTCGAAACGGCTGGCGAGAATGCCTACGATGTGGTTTTCGTCATACAGGAACATGCGCAGGTACAGGTGCGGCGCATCTCTTTTGTCGGCAACCACGAACTGACCGACATCGAGATCTCGCGCTACTTGGCCACGCGGAGTGCAGGTCCGCTTTCCTCACTCACGGACTCCGGCAAGTTCAAAAAGGAGGATTTTGACCGGGATTTGACGATCGTCTCCGCGCTTTATTGGGACAAGGGGTACTTGAACGTTCAAATCGGCACGCCTCGGGTCGAATTATCTGCGGATCGCAACTATATCTTTCTTTCCATTCCCATCGAGGAGGGTCCCCGATTCAAGGTCGGCAGGATCAAAGTCGTGGAGCACGATGCCGAGGGCAACGAAGTGACGTTGCTCGGCGGGCGGCGCAAAGTGCGGGCAATGGTGCTCACCAGCCGCGACAACTGGTTTTCGCGAACTTCGGTGATGGAGGATATCAATCGGATCACGCGCTACTACCAGGACAGAGGGTATGCCCACGCCAACGTGGACTTAAAAACCCTGACGCGCCCCGATGAAAATATCGTGGACCTGGTATTCGACGTCAGCCGCGGTTCCATGGTGTATTTCGAGCGCATCGACATCCGGGGGAACACAAAAACCCGGGATCGGGTCATCCGACGCGAAGTCAGGATACACGAAGGAGAGAAGTACAGCCAAACCGGTATCGACGTCTCAAAGGGGCGGGTGATGGCCCTTGGGTTCTTCGAGACCGTGGACGTTACGACGATCCAAGGCAGCGCACCGGACAAGATGCGGGTCATGGTCGAGGTGACCGAACGACAGACCGGGCAATTCCAAATCGGCATGGGGTTCAGCTCGATCGAAAACTTCATTCTCCAGGCACAGGTCACTGATCAGAATGCGTTTGGAAAAGGCCAGACCCTGTCCCTGCAGATCCAGATGTCGAGCATGCGGCGCATCTTTACGATCAATTTCTGGGAGCCCTATTTCCTCGATACGGACTGGACGTTTGCCTTTAGCATCTTCAACACGATACTGGCGCAAATCGATTACAACCGGGAGTCAACAGGCGGGGATATTACCCTTGGGCATTCTCTTGGGCTTCGGGATTTAAGGGCCTACTTTACGTACCGCTTAGAGCACAACAAAATCAATACCGGTTCAAATCGGGGCCTGCTCATCGCGGGCAGAAAGCTGAATTCAGGCTTTCGAAACTTGCCGCTGGCGCATTTGTTTAAGGAGGGACTGACGTCCAGTGTTAGAGCCCGCGTCGCATATGACCGGCGCAACAACCGGCTCTTTCCGTCCGATGGGTCCTATAATGAACTCGCTGCCGAATGGGCGAGTCCCTACATTGGGTCCCGGTTTGGATTCACGCGCTATTCTCTGGCATCCAGGTGGTACCTGCCCCTTTTCTGGCGCTTTGTCTTTCGCTTCAATGCCAGCGCCGGCCTCGCCCACGCCCACGGGTCAGAAGGGTTGGCCATTGTCCACCGGTATCGGTCTGGCGGCATCATGGACGTCCGCGGCTTTTACCCCTGGTCATTGGGTCCCCGGTTGTCCATTCCCAATCGATTCGACCCCAACGCCGAACCCATGCCCTATGGCATCAATATCGGCGGTAATTTAAAGATCACGCTGAATACGGAGTTGGAGTTCACCATTGTCGAAGCAGCCGGTGTGAAGGGTGTTGTGTTTTTCGATGCGGGCAACTCGTTTAACTTGGAAGACAACTGGTGTCAGGCAGGTGATGGTCGGGGCATCAATGATTTTACCGATCCCTGCAATCGCAATCCCCTGATGCTGCGGACGTCCTATGGCTTAGGGATCAGGTGGTTTTCGCCAATGGGACCGCTGCGCTTTGAGTGGGGATGGCCGACCTTTACGTATGCCGACGAAGATAAATATATGTTTCAATTTACTTTTGGTAACTTCTTCTAAAAAAATATCGTGAAGGAAAAATGCAAATAGGCTAAATACGCGGCTATCCTCGGTCGTCTAACGGGTGTCCGAAGGCAAATACTTTAAGCAATGTCGTCGCGGCGACGGCGGTTTTTGGAGAATGACAAAATGAAAAAAAATATTGCGAAGGCAGCAGCTGTGAGTCTGGTTCTCGCCCTTTCGGCAGTCGGTCCAAGCGCGGCAATGGCGCAAGCTCTCAAGATAGCGTTCGTAGACCGGATGCGGGCCCTGAATGAAACTCACGAGGGTAAAGCGGCCATGAAGCGGCTCGAAAAGATGAAGGAAAAGCTTCAAAGGAAAATCAAGGACAAGGAATCCTCGATCATGGCCATGAAGGAGACCCTGGAAAAACAGCAGAACGTCTTGACCAAGGAAGCACTGCAGAAAAAGGCCGAAGAGTATTACAGATCGGTCAACGAGTTACAGCAGTCGTACATGCAGTTTCAAAAGGAGTTGGCAGGCAAGGAAGCCGAGCTGACCAAGGAAATTCTCGTAAAAATGGACGCCATCATGACAGAAATCGGGCGCTCCGACGGATACACCATGATCTACGACCGGGCCACAGTGGTATGGGCGCCGGCACACCTGGATTTAACCGATAAGCTCATTCAAATGTACAACAGCAAGCACAAGGGAAAGAAAAAGGCCAAAAAGAAATAGTAGTTCCCGCCTGCTAGTCCAACTACCACTGATTGTATCTTATCTTTTTGCGGTCCAGGGTTGCTGAGGGGTGTCCGGCTTTCTCTTCGTCTGGATAACCGATCGCCACGATTGCCAAGACGCGAATATGGACTGGGATACCGAGTCGCGCTTGAATAAACGCCTCGGCAGTTTTGTCATCGCCGTGGGGTCTTAACCGAATCTGGATCCAACAGGAACCCAGTCCCATACTGTGGGCAGCTGCATGCGCGATGAACGCGGCAATGGAGCAGTCCTCGATCCAGACATCGCATTTTGCCTCATCTGCGAGAATGGCCACGCCGAGCGGCGCCTGGGCCAAAAAAGAAGCGCCATGGGGTTTGCACCGGGCAAGGTCGACGAGCGCTTTGGGGTCGTCGATAAACAAAAACTCCCATGGATTGAGACTGCGGGAGGATGGCGATCGAAGTAAGGCCTCCTCGATCAGGGCGCGCTTCTCCATGGGTATGGGGGTATTCTTGAATCGCCGTATACTGCGCCGCGTGCGGAGCAATGATATCATCTGATGTCTCCTGGGGTATAGGTCCCGCACCAGATCTACACATCAACGCGCCCCAGTCAACCCGGGTTGGTTTGGGGAATCTCGTATGGACACCCTTGCATTTGGGTTTAAACTTTTAAAAATGCCCAACAACGACCCAAAGTCCAATGTCCTGGATTTCCCAGAGTATCGGGATCTGCAGGAACAGTACGAACAACTGGTCGCAAACAAGGAAGCGTGGTTCAAGGAAAATGCCGATCTTCGAAAAACCGTCGAAGAACTACGGACCGTCATTCACGCGGCCAAGGATGCCATCATTCTGATCGACGAGCAGGGCCATATCACGTTGTTTAATCCAGCAGCTGAACAGATGTTCGGTCGCAAAGAAACAGAGATGCTGGGAGAGCCGCTGGATATCTTAATGCCGGAAGCATACAGAGAGAAGCACCACACATTCGTCAGGGGGTATTTCACCTCTGGCAAGCCAAACGGGGTCATTGGAAAAACCGTCGAGCTCCCTGCCTTGCGAAAAGACGGCACTGAATTCCCAATTGCCATCTCCCTATCGAGCGGCGCGCTGAACGATGAGAAATTCGTCATCGCAGTAGCGAGAGACATTTCCGATATCAAGGCAGCTGAGGAAGAGAAAAAACTCCTCGAGACCCAGCTCCAAAACACGCAGAAACTCGAATCCCTGGGCGTGCTGGCCGGTGGCATTGCGCACGATTTCAATAATCTACTGATGGGCATATTGGGCAACGCCGATCTCGCGCTCATGACACTCCCTGAGGATTCGCCGTCCAGGGCATTGATTATGGGTATTCTGAAAGCTGCGGGCAGTGCCGCGGACTTGACAAATCAGATGCTCGCCTATTCTGGAAAGGGGCGACTTATCACCAGCAAACTGGACCTTTCCGGCATCATTGCTGAAATGACCTGCCTCATCGAATCGTCTGTGTCGAAGCGGTCGTCGTTGACCTTTGATCTGGCACAAGATCTCCCTCCCATCGAGGCTGACCCTTCCCAAATGCAACAGGTGGTGCTGAACTTGGCTATCAACGCCTCCGAAGCGATTGACGCAGAGTCAAGCGGCATCATCACCATCACCACGCGCGTCAAAAAGTGCGACGTCGATTTTTTGAGCAGTGCATTGCTCGGCGAGGCCTTGTCCGAGGGGACATATGTATCCCTGGAGGTGACAGATACCGGATGTGGCCTGGATGAAGCCACTGCTGGAAAAATCTTTGACCCGTTCTTTACGACAAAATTTATGGGCCGCGGCCTGGGGTTGTCAGCGGTGATGGGCATCGTGCGATCCCATCAAGGCGCGCTCAAGGTCACATCTCGTCCAGCCAAGGGCACGACATTTGAGGTCCTGTTTCCGGTGCTCGAGGGTGAGATGGCTGACCCGCCGGCCAAAGAGTTGCGCAGGGCAAGTCCACCGGCCTTTGGTGCCGGCAAGACCATACTGCTGATCGACGACGAAGAAGTGGTTCAAACCACGGTCTCGCTGATCCTTAAAGAAGCCGGGTTTGACGTTCTCACCGCTGGCGATGGGATGTCTGGCATAGAGTTACTGCACGCACACCAGGACGATATTGCGTGCGTGCTGCTCGATCTGACAATGCCGAGAATGGACGGCAAAAAGACCTACCGAGAAATCCGCAAGATCAACGAGACGATCCCGGTGCTCTTGACGAGTGGGTATAACGAACACGAAATTGCCCCGACCTTTGATGGCCAAGGGCTGGCCGGGTTTATCCAAAAACCCTATCAAATCGAAAGGTTATACGAAAAGCTGCAGCAGATATTGAGCCGGTGAGCCCGGGGGGAGAGGTTTTGTCTTAGATGCTGGTCTAGAACAGTAGCTGTGCCTGCAGGGTGCCGCTCATGCCGAAATCACCCCCGTTTTTCTTCATGGCGCCGAATTGGGCTTTTATCGATGTGGCATGCCCAAACAGCCAGTAATTGAAGCCGCCGTAGATACCCATGATGTCGCCCAGATCTTCGTTTGCCTCAGGCGCCTTGGTAGCATTGTAGAAATCAAACAGGACCAGGGGTTGGAACGCGTCGTATCGGAATCCGACTTCCGAGCTGATGCCCACTCCTGTCGAATACACACCTGCCGGGTCGATGGTGTCCCAATAGGTGTTCCCGTCCGACCGATCGCCATAGTCGTAGTAGTAAAAATTCACTTGGCCGTTCAGGGACATGAGCTTGAGTCCGTCTAGGGGCAGATCCCAAAACACATCGGCCGCTACTGCGAGGTAGTCGCTGCGATCCGCGATCGGCCTTGTTTCGCCCGGCAAGGTGGGGATGGCCCCCCACTCCACGTTGAGGTTGCGCTGCCAGTCGAGGGAGGCCCCAACCGAAAGAATCTGCTTTGTCGACACGACCCCTGCGTCGGTGTGTTTTAAATAGATCCCGTCGTAGAACATACCGCCCACACCGGGACCGCCTTCGGGCTCAAAGAGATTGCCGGTGACGCGCGCGGTAAGGCGCGGGGCATCCTTGTGATTGCGGGGATCTGCGGCCTCTTGCCAGGTGATCAGATCTCCTGCTCGACTGACGAGATCCATGTTGCCGTGAACGCCGTTAAACACGCCGACTCGATACTCGAACCTATCCGTCACCATGCCGCGCACCATCACGCCAAAATCCCGCCAGACCTTCGTGCTGCCGGCTGGATGTTTGACAAGGGCACCGTGATAGTCCAGGCCCAGGAGGCTCGTCGCGCCCTGCATGCCGTGGTGGGAAAACGGAACGAGCAGCATGCCCACGTCGACTTGGAACGACGGGTGTAAGTTGAGCTCCAAATAGGCGTCCTGAATGAACGTATCCACGCTCAGATTCCCGTTTTTTCCAAAATTTGGGTTATCGGTCTCGACGAAGAAGTTTACCCATTGGTTGATTTGGCCGAAAAACATCAGGCGCATACGGCGTACATAGAGCTCGGTGGACCAATCCTCTCCACTCGGTGCGCCATCCTCGGTGAACGCAGCCCAACCCTGGAGCAAGCCGCCGATTTTCAGGTAGCTATCGTCGTCTCCGATCTTGTAGGCACCTTGGGCCGGGATTGAGAATAAGCTGAAGGTAGCACACAGCATACCCCAGCTAACGATTTTTGCGATGACATTTTTGTGGTGATGCATTGTAACTCTCCTCTCTAAAGAACTGTGAAGCATCGCTGCTTTCATCGTTGTCATCCCTCGCGCCGGCAAGGTATGAGGCCAGGGCCAGGGCGTCTATGATAAAACGCATTGACGCCATCTATGGGCGGAGCAGTTTTGACGGACCCCAAAAAAGTCTTGTTCCCACAGAGGTAACGCATATAATGCAATCCCCGCGGTTGGCATTACCGCGATTTATAAAGCCAAGGGGCCGTAGCTCAACTGGGAGAGCGCCGCGTTCGCAACGCGGAGGTCGTGGGTTCAAGTCCCATCGGCTCCACAGACGCAATGTTTTTTAATCGCATCTTTTGGTTCATGCTAGGGGGTATTGCCTTATCTTGCGGCGCACCCCATCCACCCATGCCGACCATATCGCCTGCACCGCCCTCGGTGAGCACGCATGATAAACCGAGATTAGATGTTGAAATTACTCGTATTTTCAATGAGTCGGCCGCTGAAACCGCAATCCCAAAAGACATGGCATGGGCACCAGATAGCACAAAGGTGGCATACATTCGAAAGACCCGATCCCGCACCAAAGAGATGGTGCCTGAGCTCTGGATACACGAGCTCGTTGGACACCGGCAGCGTCCCCTAGTGGCGAATTCAACTATGCCGGTCGATACCTATGATTGGTGCGGTGCCAATGATCTCGTTGTCGTTATTAATGGTGATATCTATTGGGTCCCCCTATCTGGAGAAAAGCGGCAGCTGACCCAAACAGAAGCTGCTGAAAAAAACGCCAAGTGTACCAAAGACAGCACGAAAATCGCTTACACCCGGGAGCACAATCTATACTTTCTAGAGGTCGCCACATCAAAAGAGCTCCCTGTCAGCCATGTCGGGACAAAAAACAATACATTTGGTGAAGTAACGTGGGTCTATGGCGAGGAATTTAATACCCAAAATGGATTTGGATGGTCCCCTGACAGCCGGAGGCTCTGGTTCTATCACATGGATCTGTCTGGTGTTTCAACCCGGTCGGTGATGGCCGGATCACCCGAGTGGCCTCCTATATCGCAGTATTACCCAAGGCCTGGTGAACAAAACCCGGTGGTTCGCATCGGCGTGGCAGATACATCCGGAGATGAGGTGCGCACGACCTGGATAGGGACTGGAGATCTAGAGGATGCCTATCTGCCCCAGGTCACTTGGCATCCTGATTCGCGGACATTGGTCGCAACCCGTTTGGATCGGCTGCAGACAGCGCTGGAACTCCTACTGTGCACTGTGGATACTGGCGCCTGCCAGATTGTGCTCACCGAGCGGGACCCCAGGTGGGTGAACCTACCAGATCCGCCCGAGTTGATACAGCAAGGCGAGGCATTCCTCGTCCTTCTAGAACGAGATGATTTTTCCCATATTTACAAAATTGACCGGACCGGCCAGGGCATTGCCCAGCTAACAAAGGGAGATTTTGTCGTCTCTTCCATTGATGCCGTAGACGAGGCAGATGGAACGATTTTTTTCCGGGCCAATAAGGAGCAGACCACCTCATGGGGGCTCTTTCAGCTGTCCATCGCTGATGGAAAAATCGATCCAATCTCCGATATCACCGGCACCCACAAGGCGCTTTTTTCGCCGGATATGGCCTACTACGTGGACACCCATTCTTCCCTGACCCAGCCGGTACGAGTCGATTTGTATGACAGGCGCGGGCAATTCGCAGCGCGCGTGGCCGGACCTGGTTCGACCCACACCTATGACGCGGCCGTGACAAACGACATTATTCCCATCTCTGCCGAGGACGGGGAAACCCTCAATGCCCTGCTCACCCGCCCCACCGTGATCGACCCCACCCGTCGTTACCCGGTGTTGATATATGTTTACGGGGGGCCCCATTCCCAGATCGTCAGGGACGCCTTCTCGAGTAAGTACCAACCGTGGCGAAACCTTATGGCCAGTCGCGGGGTCCTCGTTTTCTCAGTGGACGGGCGGGGCACCTATGGCCGGGGTCACAAATTCGAGACAGCGATCCACCGCCGACTTGGTGAGATCGAGCTCGCAGATCAACTCGCGGGCGTGGCCTATCTCAAGACCCTGCCGTTTGTGGACCCGGACCGCATTGGTATCTTTGGCTGGTCCTATGGCGGTACCATGGTCCTGAACGCCATGCTGCGCACACGGGAGGTGTTTCGCGCAGGCGTCTCGGTCGCGCCTGTTACGGACTGGAGATACTACGACACGGCCTACACCGAAAGATACATGCAGCGGCCGACCGACAACCCGGACGGCTACGAAGCCACGTCCCTGTTGCCCCTAGCAGACAATCTCGACGCGCCCTTGCTCCTGATTCACGGCCTGGCCGACGACAATGTGCATTTTACGCACACGGCCCTGCTCGTAGACGCGTTGATAGGAGCTGGCAAGGATTTCGAGGTGCTGTTCTACCCGGGCAAGGACCACGGCATTCGCGGATCAGATACGCGGGCACATCTCTTCACCCGCATCACCCGGTTCTTCGAGAGGCACCTCTGATGCTTTATTTTCGTATTATTATCCCTTTCCTGTTGCTCATCTCAGGATGCCTACAAAGGAGCAGTGAGCTATTTGATGGGGGCCTGGCATGCACCGAGATCGGATGTGAGGACTACTTGAAAATAACCATCGAACAGGACAATGGCGCGGCGTTCCCACCTGGGAGCTATGCGTTTACTTTTGAGCCAACGGGTCAGCAGCAAATCGAGATCTCATGTACGCTGGACAACGCGCTGATCCTATCTTGTACAGGTGCGCCAAATACGCTCGTCTTAGGCCTGACCCCATCGGCGCTTGAATTTACAGTCCTATTTCACTATGCCCCGTCAGCTGTTGGGGTCGACATCAGGTACAACGACCGCATACTCGCCTTGGAGACAGTGGCACCGGATTACAGTATTGTCACACCCAATGGCCCGGAATGCGAGCCCACGTGCCTACAGGCGTCCCTTATCATCAGCGTCGACCCAGCTATGGCATCGGTAGTGCGCACCAAGTATATTGAATCTGTGATGGAGACCCACTATGCTTACAGGGCGGCGATGCCAACTGGGATGATCAGCGGTGAACACTACCGATAGCACAACCCCAAGTGACCATCACGACCTGGTCGTGCTGAGTGACCTTCACCTGGGCGAGGGATTGCGCGAAGACGAGCCGCGGTATTCCCCGACAGAGGATTTTTTTCTCGACCAGCAATTTTTCAGTTTTCTCAACAAGCTCGGAAAAGACTACGAAACAGACCCGAGCCGACTTACCCTCGTGCTCAACGGGGATGTCTTTGATTTCCTCACGGTGACGCGGGTACCATCGGCAGTAGAGGCAACGCAGCGGGGATTTTCCGTCAGCTCTGCTGAAGAAAAATTCGGTCTAAATCCGACTGAGGAAAAATCGGTCTACAAGCTCGACGTTATCGCAGCCGGCCACAAAGTATTCTTTGAGGCGCTGGCCCGGTTTATCGCCGCTGGTCACCGGGTCGTCATCCTTCGTGGCAACCACGACCTCGAGCTGTTTTACCCCAAGGTGCGAAAGCGGCTTCTCGAGCACTTGGCAAGCGTTGCGGGCGGTCCAGATGCCGACCACCTCGCCCGGCTCGTTTCGTTTCCCGAATGGTTTTATCTCGAGCCTGGACGGGTCTACATCGAACACGGAAACCAATACGATTCAGCCAACAGCATTCGCTATCCCCTCCATCCCATGCTCCCGGAGCGGCGGTGGTGGAAAGCCGATGGAGAAAAGGTCCTGGATTATCCGCTGGGGTCTATTTTTGTGCGTTTCTTTTACAACCGGGTCAGAAGGCTCGACCCGTACACCCCGAGGCTGCTGTCATTCGATCAATACCTGGATTTCATCCGTCGGTACAACCTCTTTGATATTTGGCGGGTTTACAAGGATCACTATCCCCAATTTGTCTCTGCCCTGGGACCCGCCACGACCACGGGCAGTGCCCGATCGACCAACAAGGAAGACGCGCGCCAGTCCGAGACGTTTGTCAAGCTGGCCCAAGAAGACCCGAACGGCCATCTGTACCAACGCCTCAGCGAGCTCAAGATCCATCCGGTCGCTGCGAGCAAGCCCAACGTTGTGAAGGAAATGGTCACCCCCATCGTCCGCCGCGCCATGTGGCTCGGCATTTTTGCCTTTACCGCACTTTTTATTTGGTTTGGTATTTTTCAGCTCATCGATCAGATACCATGGCTCACGGCAAATGCCTTTCTGATGTCTCTGTTCGCGGTGCTCACCATTGGCGCAGCCTTTTGGGCCTGGGTGCATTTGCGGCGGAAAATGCGCCGACGGTCTGTGGATTCAATTGCCGAGGGCTTTGTCGATAGGGCCGAAAAAATCGCAGATCTCGCAGATGTCAAATTGGTCCTCATGGGCCATACCCATCGCGTTGACTACCGCCGCATCAGACAGGGACGGTCGGTGTACGTCAACAGTGGCACGTGGACGTCGGTCGACAACCCGTGGAATCGCATCATGCGAGATGCCCGGCGAATGACCTTTGTCTATGTTCGGGGAGATGCGGCTGACCTTTGTCGATGGAACGACGATGCCGAGCGCATCGATAGCGTGCCCCTTTTCTACCTGGCTGAGGCACAAATTCCAGATAACCTGGCGTTGGAGGGGCCATTTCCCCTTGAAACCGCCAGGGAACACTCGTGGCTTCCAGGGACCTACGTCACATCCGAGGAGGAGGTGCTGTCGAGCACAGATCCCCCTCCGCCGCCCTATTCATCGGGTTGATGTCAGCAAGTGCACGCCAAATACGACTTCAAAGGCGTCGATGACGGCCTGCCTGGAAGCCCTGATCGAAGGCGACATGCCGGTTACTTCGGCGATGGACGTCACCGGTATATCGGCCATACCGCAGGGGATGATATGCTGGTAATGGGCGAGATGCGGCGCGACATTAAAGGCAAAGCCGTGATAGCTGATACCGTTTGCTATCCTCACCCCGACAGCCCCGAGTTTGCCTTGATCGCAGAAAACCCCAACAATACCCTGCTGACGGCCTGCAGTGACGTGCAACGTTTGCGCTGCTATGATCATGGTCTCTTCAAGGCGCGATACATAGGCTCTTACGCCCAGACCGCGGGCGCGTAAATCGATAATGGGATACCCGATGATCTGGCCTGGGCCGTGATACGTGACTTGGCCTCCCCGATCGGTATGCCGCACTTGGATACCCTGGCCCTCCAGCACGTCAAGTGAAGCGACGATCCCGGCATCGTCTGCGTTCCTACCAACCGTGATAACCGGTGTATGCTCGAGCACCATCAATGTGTCGGGGATTTCCCTGGCCCTTCTTTTGGCAACCGCCGCCTGTTGGAGCGCGAGCGCTGTGTCATATGGCGTCACCCCCTCGAGAACTGTCAAATCGGCCGTATTGTTTAATGTGGACGACATCATTGCTGTACACTCTGCGACAACCCAGACGAGACCACCGGGTGCTGTTCAGCGGTTTGCCAGGGGATCGACGGCCACCAGCGCAGCAGAGGCAATGGCTTGGACGGCTCCACGCTCTCTCCGGGTCTCGGAATGGCCAGGGGGACCGCCTGCTCGGCCGCAGCCACTATCACCCGCTCTGCCGGCTCGGTCCAGGCATGCAGGGCCAGGTCGAATGTGCCCCAATGCACCGGGATCATCAGCTTGCCCTGGGCGTCTTTGACCGCCTGCACCGCCTGTTCCGGGCCCAGGTGCATGTCTGCCCAGAGCTGGTTATACGCGCCGGTTTCCGCCATCACCACATCAAACGGCCCGAGCCTGTTTCCGATCTCGCGAAATCCCGGGAACATGCCCGTATCGCCCGTGTAATACACCCGGTGCTCAGGGCCCACCACTGCGAACCCGGCCCACAGGGTCTCGTCCCGGTCGGCCATCACCAAAGAGCGCCCTGAAAAATGCCGGGCTGGCGTGGCCGTCACCGTCACCGCTTTTACCTTGATCTCGTCCCACCAGTCGAGTTCTTGGATCTGCGTGTCGGGAATATCCCAACCCCTGAGGCGCGCGCCTACCCCCAGGGGAACTGCAAAGCGGTACCCTTTGCCGGCCAGCTGAATGACCGTCCACTTATCCAAGTGGTCATAGTGGTCGTGGGAGATCAGCACTGCATCTATGTGCGGCAGGTCGTCTAGGGCCAGGGGCGGCCCATGGAACCGCTTGGGACCGGTTCGCGAATAGGGCGAGCTGCGCTCTGACCAGATCGGATCGAGCAGCAGCCGCACCCCGTCGATCTCCACCAGGGTGGTAGAATGCCCGATCCAGGTAATGCGCAGGCCGCTTTGGGGCAAGGTCTCAAAGTCCTCTTTATCGCGTTTCACGACGGAAACAGGGTTTTGGGGCACGGTGTGGTCACCGCCTTTGATCCACTCCTTGATGGCCTTAAACATCGGTGGTTCTGTAACCGGCAAGGTATTGACGAACCGATCCTCCCTGTAGTTCGGTGATATCTTCATCCGTTCAATCGCATCCCCCGATGGGGTCGCGCCAGTTGCCGCACATGCAAAGGCCATCAACACACCTCCTATGCCGGTCAGAACGATCGGGATCGCCAGGAACCGGCGCTTCCAATTTTTTCTCAGTGCAAGGTTCATTGTGTTCCTCAATCGCATTTTCTCGCTTGCCTTTCGGCGAGCCGGATACTACACTATACAGTGTAGTGTAATTTAAACCCCTGTCAATGATTAAATTACACTGCACAGTGCAGTTTACTTTAAGGGTTCGAAATGACTGCAAAAAAAAGAGATACCAGTAAAAAACGCGACTCCATCCTGGACGCGGCCGAGCAGGCGTTTACGAGAGATGGATACGACAACGCCAGCATGGATCGGATTGCAGAGATCGCCGGAGCGTCCAAGCGGACCGTTTACAACCATTTTCCGAGCAAGGAGGATCTGTTTCAGGCCGTGCTGGATCGGTTCATGGCCCAAGCGTATGCGCTCAAACAGGTAACTTACGATCCCAAGCGCAGCCTAGAAGCTCAGCTCGGCGACTTTGCCAACGCCAAGATGGAGGTCCTGAACAACCCCACGTGGGTAGGCATGATAAAGGTGACGATTGGTGTCTTTATCAGTAATCCCGAGCTGGCCCAAGAAGCCATGCTGTGCGCCGAAGACGAAGAAGACACCCTCACGACCTGGCTCCGGGCCGCACATCGCGACGGCCGCCTCAACGTGCCCAATCCCAAACTGGCCGCCGACCTGTTCTGGGCCATGGTGGGCGGCGCATTCTTCTGGCCGGCCTTCTTCCAAGGGCCCATGAAACTCAGGCAGGCAACTGCCATGAAAAAGGAACTGATCCAAATCTTTTTGGCCCGTTATCAGATCTGACCCCTTTTCCCGTCGGATTTTTCTGAGAGGTCGGATGGGGGTATTATTTGTTGACACCAGGCCGATCTGTTAAGATAGTTTTCAGTAACTATGCACAACTAAAATGTTTTTTGGTAGCAACCACAAAATGATGCTTGCGAGGGGAAATACTGCTGCTAGACTTCATTCACCACCTGGAGTACTGCGCGAGGGGGATGTGCAGTATGAGTAAAAATAATTTACCGTTCTGGCCAACTTCTGGGAGTGCCCAGTTCTACCGGCCTTCCTATAGCAGTACGGCCCATCAGGGGGTGATCAGGGGGTCTAATCTTGAAAATTCAAGGTGTGGGAGCACGCTGATACGTGGTTTTAACAACTACTTGACAACACCTGAAAAGTTAGGTTTAGATTCGAGCTGTTCACTTATTTGTGGCAAAAACACCGATCCACTTTTATGTGTGTGAGGTGAGACAGGGCGGTAGAGCTAGGTGACACTGATGACCACTTGGCGACGAGCGAATTCAGATCTGATGACTTCGGACGGGACGCTTGCACGGTCAACGCCTGTTTTTTTGAATCCTACAACAGTCAGGCGCCATATGGGGGGACACGATGCTGCCTAAAACACTATTAGCAACGCTAAAGACAGTCTCATTAACGCTTAATCTCCACCAGCTGTTTGAAGCGTTTAAGGGTGATCAGCAGCAAGTAAAAAGTGATGCAGCATCTTTTACTTCTTTTGAGGATAGAAAGTATCCCGACGCCACCCTATATCCAAAAGTGAGTACAATAAAAAACGTCTGCAGTACTGAGTGGCCTGAGCCCAAAGAAAACATTCCTGGGATGTGCTATTGCTGTCTGGAGAGCCGGCTCTATTCTTCATCCCTAATTTCTTGGTATTTATGTAATTACATGAAATGGATGGGGCTGGTTCGAGAGACGACCATTGGTGATGAGTTTGAAGAATATAAAGATCGGGAATTTGGCAGTAAGCCCCTCTTTATCGCATCAGAGATCGGAAATATAAAAAATAACGATAGCGCACGCGCATATCTTGAAAAGAATCTTCTGAAAGAACTGGAATCTGCGCAAGATTTGTTTGATAAGGATGAAGCGTTTAAGGAAAAGTTAAAAGCTTGGCATCGCGAGGCGACCCGCTTTTCCTCGTTTCTTCCCAATCAAGCACACACACTCCATGGGATGTATAGAATTGCCTATAAGCTCTATGACGGAGAGAAAGAGAAAATAGAGGATATACTCGGTAAGGTGAAATTAACGGATGAAGATCAGGTCGTGTGGGATCTAGATATCGAATACCAAGCCTCTTTAGCATTTAATCATTTTAAGGATAATATTGAAAAATGGAAAAATTCAGATAATCATGATTTAGACACATTTAAGCGTTTCAATTTTCTGGGGTTTGACTACGTTTCAAATATACTTAACGAGAACAAGCGTGCGCTTTTTAAGCACTCCTATGACTTCACCAAATATATGGAAGGTACCATCTTATCAAACCCAAGTGAGGGAGATGATACGCATCTATCATTTCTGCTATCCCTTTGGCATTTGCGCCTTGAGGAACTGACAAAAATTCATTTCATACAACCATGATAGCTCCGATCTCCGGAAGGTGAAAAAGAATGACTCAATACCCCGGTGACGTAAAGGCACGACTATTTTTTGATTGTATAACGTCGATTAAACACCATCTAGATGGCGTCTCTTCACCTCTTAAAATGATAGAATCGGGATACTCACAAGATAAATTTAAGGAACCGTTACAACATCGCTTTACTAAAATATCTGTTCTGTTGGATGATCTGAGCCATGACAGATATAAGTTATTCAGAACTCGTTATAACTTGGAATCAAAAAGAGAAGAGCTTCTTCGGTATAAGGATTTTGTAGATGGGTTTTTAGTAGATATGGACAACAGTATTTTTCTCTCTGATGTAATTCGCTCCAGAAATGGTATTGAGAAAATTTTTCAAGATAGTATTTACAATATCACATCGCCATTATTCATTCATCCACCGAGCTATAAAGACGACACCACAATTAACGAAAAATCTATCAATTGTGCTGTGCTGACCTATGAAAATTTTTCTGGCAGAATGAATAAGACCCTCCTGTCTGAAATATACACTTTAGTTTGTTCCTATGAAGGTTGGGAGTTGGATGAGAATAGCTTCCTGTTTCACCGGGATGATTATTGTGAACGGGCATTAAGGTGTGCGATTGACATTCTTTTGTCAGTGGAATCGATGATATGGCAAAAACAAAATGGCGATGTTACCCCCCGTATCGGTTTGGGATTGCTTCAGGGAAAGATAACCATGTCTCCTGATAGGATAGCGGCCTCAAGGGACTCCCTGAAGTGTGTAAACTACGATAACTCGATGATTCCGGGCTGCATTATTGCATGTGAAACATTTAGGGATGAATTAGATAATAACTCTTATCTTCAAAACTTGTTATCACGCCGAGGCGAATTCAATAACAGGAATGAAAAACGAGTATTCTATGCTGGCCCAACTATTAGCAGATCTTTGCCTCAAGTTCTGCTTCGCGATGAGGAAACATCACCTTGGAGCCGAAGAAAATACAATCGTTTTCTGTCTAATTGTGACGTAAACTATTCAATTTGCCATATTAGTTCAGATCTAAGTGGCAAAAAAAAATTAACCGCAACCCTCTCGAAACTCGTGGACGTTAGCTTGGGAGGATTGCACATTAGAACGCTTGCTGATGAATTGCCCCTTATCCGGGATGATAAAGGTGAAAATATAGCTCAGGATGTAACCGTGGATCTTCCTACAATCGGCGAGCCGAAATATTGTAAAATGGAGGTAATGGACAAGCATACGCTAAGGGGATACTTTATTGACCAAGACAAAAACACTGAAATGCCGATAACGCCAGGAGAATTGAAAGCAGTACTCGGACTAGGCACCTCTTGAGACGCACTGTTAAAGAGCCCTTCCAACTCGATCATCATTTCTTGTTGACTCGTGTCCCTACGGGTCGGTCCAGCCTCAGTGAATCATTGGGCTATTCGTTGTTGAACGTGCCGTTGACCGTGCGCCAGATGCGGCGAGGATTGGCGTCTTTAAGCTCGTCGGGCAGTTGATCCTGGGGGCAGTTTTGATAGCAGATCGGGCGGGCGAACCTGAAGATGGACGCGGTGCCCACAGAGGTGAAATGCACGTCGGTCGTGGCTGGATACGGCCCTCCGTGGTTCATGGCCGAACACACCTCTACCCCAGTGGGGAATCCGTTGAACACCAGGCGACCTACCCTGGCCTCCAGTATGCCGCGAAGCAACGCAAACCTTGAGAGATCCGCCTGGTCCGCGTGGATCGTCGCGCTGAGCTCTCCTGTAAAGCTGCGGGCCACACCGAGGAGCTCCTCATCCTCAGAACAGATCACCGCGAGGGTACTTGGACCAAACACCTCGTGCTTGAGATCCGGGTTGTCGAGAAAGTGACTGGCTCGGGTCTGAAAGAGGGTGGCTGATGCGTGGCATGCCCCAGGTCCAGCGTCTGGATCCGCATGGACGTGCCTGGTTACATGCGCCGTTTGGGTTAGGCGCTCTATGCCAGCTGCGTATGCCTGGCGTATGCCCTTGTTGAGCATGACCGACACCGGTGTCTCCGCCAACAGGGTCGCTGCTTTGCGAATGAACGCTTCAGTGTCCGGGCTGTCCAGCAACACCAGGATACCCGGGTTGGTACAGAATTGTCCCACGCCCAACGTGACTGATTGGCACAATCCAGCCGTGATATCGTTGCCTCTTTTTTCGAGCGCCCCGGGCAATATGAACACGGGATTGATGCTCGCCATCTCTGCATAGACCGGTATGGGGACGGGCCGGGACGCCGCTGCATCGAACAAGGTTCGTCCCCCGGCCTGGGAACCTGTGAATCCCACCGCCCTGACCAGAGGATGCTTGACCAGGGACATCCCGACCTGGGAACCAGGGCCGTGCAGCAGGGAGAATGTACCTGAAGGCATGCCAGCGCGCTCAGAAGCCCGCATACACGCGCCGCCCACCAACTCAGCAGTGCCTGGATGTGCGCTGTGCCCCTTTACGATGACCGGATTTCCCGCAGCCAGGGCCGATGCCGTATCCACCCCTGCCGTAGAAAACGCCAAGGGGAAATTACTAGCGCAAAACACGACCGTTGGGCCGAGTGGCATCAACATGCGTCGAACGTCGGGTCTGGGCACTGGGTGTCTATCTGGGATCGCGCCATCGATGCGCGCGTCTACCCAGCTGCCATCTCGAACCAAATCGGCAAACATACGAAGCTGATGCGTGGTGCGGCCCACCTCACTTACCAATCTGGCCTGCGGCAGGCCCGTCTCCTCGTGGCAGCGGTCCACCAGGTCCTGTTGGATGGCTTCGATCTCCTGGGCTATGCAATCCAGAAAGTCCGCTCTTTGTTGGGCAGAAATGGTGCGGAGCACTTCAAAGGCGCGTATTGCAGCCTCAGCGGCCATTTGTATCTCATCGACCGTTGCACTGTGAAACGCCCCCTTCAACCTCTCGCCTGTTGCGGGATTTACTGCAAAATTCTCCGTTGGCCCCTGGGCTGAAAACCCGTGGCCGATGATCTGTCTGCCATGCAGTTCCATGTCCATCCTCCTTGATTTTTTTGAGTCAATACGGTCCTGCATCAGTCAAGAGATAAACTGCAAATGTTGCCAGCCAATGGGAACCACCGTAACCGCTATCTATCATCTGCTTGAGCCCAGCGTTACGATGAATGGCTGCCACTTTTCTGAACCCTTCTCCCCTTGGATCTCCTGGCCCAAGGGCACCTGCTATGCCGTTGAAAGCAGCTGCGCGCTGAAAAAAAAGTCCTATGAGGTGACCGATCTTTGGATCCCTGCGGTCCTTGACCGCCACAGGCCTTAGGAGCGGTTCAAACTCGGGCGCATCAGCCGCAGGGAGGAAGTCATCCAACCAATTTGAAAAGGCACTCCGATCCATGACGCGGCGCATCAGATCCGCCTCCACCAGGCAGGGTGAAATAAAGTCCTCTCCAGAAGGTTCATACGCTGTGGGACAGTCCGTGTCTTTGCCGTAGAAGGTTAGGGCCCGCTTTGCTATGACTTCCTTGAGGTGTGCATCGCCTGCGGAAATGGCGTAGTCGTAGATATGGGTAAGCGCAAAAGCAGTGGAGTGATGGGTGCCAGCGCGCACAGGTACTGAGAGCTTCTCCAGATACGCCTTTGTCAGCCCAACAATGTGATGTGCCAGGGGGCTGAGCGATCGCGCCCACTTTTTCGCATCTGGATCTTCAAACGTATCGAGCTCTGCTTTGAGCCTGAGGAGCCATCCCCAACCGTAGGGGCGTTCGAACAGATCGTGGTGCTCCTGTTTGAAGTACGCGAGCTCGAGCGCGATGTACTCTGTGGTCAGGTGCCTATTTAGTGCAGATCTGATCTCCTCTCCCACCGCTATGTTCGGGAATAATTTGAGCAACCGAACCATGGCCCAGTGACCGTGAACAGCAGAGTGCCAGTCAAAGCACCCAAAAAAAGCGGGGTGAAGCTCCCTGGGGGGTTTTACCGTGTGATCCCCGTCTGCCACGTGGCTCGGTTTGTTGGGGTATTCTCGATCCACACATGCCAAAGACAACCCAGCGAACTCAGTTGCCCGCTTCTCGTCGAGTTGATAATCTTCTACCGTCGGCAGTGCGGCAAGAAGTGAAGCCAGGCCGTTTGGTGGATGTTCCGTATTTCCGCTTGTTGACTTCGACGCTTCGCTGCTCGAACCGCCAGCACGCCTATCAGAACACCCGCTGATGAATCCAAAGAACACAATGCCAGCCAGGAGCACCATTGGCCTTTGCAAATTAAAAGCAGACATTTAACCTCCCGATGTTCAGCCCCGTCAGGTCGGTGTTCTGTATTGGCCTACCCGCCAAAGCAGGGATGGATGAGCTCCACGGTGTCATTCGGTTTTACGCAAGTGTGAGACCACCGGTCGGGTCGCAGGAGCCGGCCGTTGTGTTCGACGATTAAATGGCTGTCCCCAGCTTCGAATTGCTCGATGATGGCCGCGATCGTCGCATCCACCGGCACTTGCTCGGGGAATCCATTGACCGTTACCTGGATGGTCATCCCGTCGGTCAGATCCGAGTGTTCAGTCTTAGAGCTCATCTCTTCGCTGCTTTAAAAGCGCCATTAAACGCTTGCAAGCCCCATCAGTTGGATACTGGGATCCACCGTTCCCATGGCGGGATTGAATGCCCTTGAGCACCCGCTCGGGCGTCAGGGGCAGCTCTCGAAAGCGAACGCCCGTGGCAGCGTATACCGCGTTCAGGATCGCTGGAATCACCGGCATGATACCCCCTTCACCCACTTCCTTGGCCCCGTACGGACCATTCGGCTCCACACTTTCAACCACGATGGGAACGAGCTCAGGCACATCTACCGTAGTGGGCACCTTATACTCGGCCAAATTGGCATTGATCGTGCGGCCGGTATCGTCAAACTTGACCTCCTCGAACAGGGCCTCGCCAAACCCCATGAGGAAATTGCCCTGCATCTGCCCCTCGACCTGGGTGCGATTGATGGCATACCCACAGTCGTGGGACATGGTCACTCGGTTGCACGCTATGTTACCAGTCTCCATGTCCACGGTCACCTCGGCAATTTGGGCTGAGCACCCATACGCCGGAGATGTGCCCACAGCTGCGCCTTTGTACTTGCCACCTAGCACTGGCGGCTTATAACGACCCGTTCCGACAATGGTGCCGAGGGTATTAAACGCGATGCGGCTCGCCTCTCGGAAGGTGAGGCGATCTCCAGGGATGGGATGATCCTCAAAGCCGCGATGCTCTCGCATATAGGTCTTGCGCACGGCCTCAATATCGAGTCCGCCGCCCGCCAGATCCACGAAGCCGTCAGAGAAGATGAGCTGATTGGGTTCGACGCCCAGCATTTGGCCCAGGACCTCGGCCACCTTATTCCGGGCATCGATGGCAGCCATGCGAACCGCGTGGCCGGTCATCAGGGTCTGCCGGCTCGAGTAGGCGCCCAGGTCCATTGCAGCGTCGGTATCACCGCTGATCACGCGCACGTCCTCAAGCGGAATGCCGAGTTCTTCGGCTGCTATCATGGCAATTGCCGTATCAGAGCCCTGGCCGATCTCGGCCGCCCCGGATCTGACCACAACGCCGCCCCCCACCTCGCTGAGCTGCACTGTGGCCGTGGAGTGGTAAGTATCAGATCGATAGATGGGATACCCCGCGCCAGACACAAAAAACCCACAGGCCATACCCATGCCCTGGCCTTCAAACCCGGGGAATGCATCTCTCTTTGACCAGCTCGATGCGTCCCGAACCGATTCAACGCATTCGCGCATGCCCAGACTCGACATATTTAAGTCATTGCAGGTGGTCTCCCCAGTAGACATCATGTTTTTCAGGCGCAATGCCACGGGATCGATGTGGAGATCCTCTGCAGCCCGATCCAATAGGGATTCAAAAAGTGCCCGGGCAATCACCCCGCCGTGGCCGCGCTGGGCCCCGCAGGCCGGTTTGTTGGTGCAGACCCTTACCCCGTGGTACCGCATGTTGGGCAAGCGGTAAGGCCCGCCAAGCAAGGAGCCAGCGTAGTAAATCGTGGCAATGCCAAAGCTGGAATAGGCCCCACCGTCGAGAACAGCCTCGTGATCGAGAAAGGCCAGGGTGCCATCTTCGTTTACGCCCAGGGTCATCTGGTGCAGAAATTGATGGCGGGCGCGCGAGCGCAAGAATATCTGTTCCCGCGTGAAAATGCTCTTTACCGGTCGTTTGGTTCGACAGGCGAGGCAGCTCACGGCCAGCTCCAGGTTGGATGCAGACACCTTGGGCCCGAAGCCGCCGCCCACATGGGGTTTTACGACCCGCACCTTGTGGAGCGGCAGTTTTAACACCATGGCCACGGTCCGCTGGACATAATGGGGAGATTGGGTCGAGCTATAGAGGGTGAGATACCCCCGGTGATCCTGCTCGGCAATACAGCCGTTGGGCTCCATGAACGCGCCGTCTTGCATCTTGCTCTGCAGGTGGTCTGTGTAAACCCGGAAGGCGCCTTGGTGGGCCTTATCCACGTCCCCAAAGTGTTGAGAGACCTCTGCTGTGACGTTGTTTTGATAGCGCTCGAACAACTGGGGGGCGTCCTGTTCCAATCCAGATGCAGCGTCCAGAACAGCTGGCAGTGCTTCAATTTCCAGGTCGATCAGCTGGATGGCGCGACGTGCGGTTTCCAAATCCTTTGCAGCCACGGCCGCTATTTCCTCTCCAGCGTATCTGACCTTGTCTTTGGCAAAGACGGTCTCATCGTAGCGCGCCGGACTGACCCCAAACTGAACCTCTCCTATTTCCTTAGCAGTGATAATATCCACGACCCCGGGGAGGGCGCGTGCCCGCTCCGTATCCAGCTTGACAATCCGGCCGTGGGCCACTGGGCTCTGCAACAGGGCTGCGTAGAGCATGTTGGGCCGGTGCATGTCGTCGATGTATACGGCCTTGCCGGTTACCTTATCTGCGGCGTCGATGCGCGGCGCCCTGCTATTGATTATTTTGTGGTTCGCCATCTTTTTTACCTGTCTGCTCAGCCATCATGGCCGCCGCTGCCAACGCTGCTTCGATGATTTTCTGGTATCCGGTGCACCGGCACAAATTGCCGGACAGGGCCTGGCGCACCTGGGTCGCGGTTGGATCTGGGGTTTGATCGAGCAAGGCCTTGATGCTCAGGGCCATGCCTGGTGTACAATAGCCGCATTGGACCGCACCTGTTTTGATGAGGGCCGATTGGATCGGATGCAAGTCGGGACCGTCTGCCAATCCCTCAATGGTGGTGATGTGATGACCGTGGGCTTCCAGGGCCAATACGCAGCACGCGGTCATGGGGATCCCATCGATAAGCACGGTACAGGCGCCGCATTCCCCTTCGGCGCAGCCGATCTTTGTGCCAGTCAGGCCGAGTTCTTGTCTCAGGAATTCGACCAGGGTGGTTTTGGCGTCGATAACCCGCGAATAGGGGGTGCCGTTTACGGTGATGGACAACGGGTATTTCATGCTATCACTGCCTTTCCATATCCCTATGTTGCGCCCGCTGAACAGCGCGGGTGAGCGCGCGTCGCGTCAGGACCGCCACCAGGTCGCGCCGATATCCGGCTGACGCGCGGAAATCATCAATGGGCTTGGCCTCGGTAACAGCCACATCTGCTGCGCGGGCAATGCGCTCGACCGACGGGCTCGCATCGACGAGCACGGCTGCCGCATTGGGCGCCAGCAGGGGCGTCGGCCCCACAGCACCGAGACAGATGCGCGCGTCTGTCACGGTTTCAGCATTGGCGTCGAGCGCAACCCAGGCAGCCACGCAGGTAATCGGTATCTCCAGCTGCCCGCGCAAGCCTTGTCGCAGATACGCACTGCCTTGGTTGGCCCCCACCGGGCATTCGATAGCCACGAGCAGCTCTTCGGGCATCCGCACTGTCTTGCCCGGTGCTGTAATAAACTGATCCGCAGGCAACGTGCGCTCCCCTGCTTTTGCCTGTAATCGCAGGGTCGCACCGATGGCAATGGCTGCAACCGCAGTATCTGCAGCTGGCCGGGCATTGACCAGGTTGCCGCCAATAGTGGCCCGGTTGCGAATGGGAGGCGAGCCCATGATCGCGGCCGCATCTCTGATTGCTGCTAGTGCTAGGGGGAAATCATCCCCACCCGCGAGCGCAGCCATGGTAGCACAGGGCCCGATGCGGACAGCCCTTGCCCCAATTGATATGTCGCCTAGTCCATCCACGTCGGCAAGTGAGATCAGCATTTCAGGCGTATCGATCGGTGCGACGCGCCTGACCGAGGGGAACCTGGCCTTGGCCATACCTGCATTAGAAAACCCTTGGAGATAGCTCCTGTAGGTCATGTTCACCACCACGTCTGTTCCGCCGGCCAGCACGCGCGCCCGAGCCTTATGCCGGTCCAACAGGTCCAAGGCCGCCTGCATTGATTTCGGCCGTTCATAGGAAAAACTGTCTATTATCATTAAACAAATCCTTACCCACCTACCCCCCTTTTCAAGGGGAATAAACTAACGTTATACCATAAACCTCGCTTGACATCGCACTAATCGTAGTGAAGCGCGCGCTCAAAATCACCGGCACTCGTGGCAAACCGCTTGGCTGTTTCAAACGAGATGAGTTCACCCCGGTACAGGTCCATGAGGCATTGATCGAATGATATCATGCCATATTGCTCTCGGCCCTTTTCGATGTAGTCCTTGAGCATGGCGGTTTCATCAGGATTCTTGATCGCTTCTTCAATCGTGCCGGTAACTTTCATCAACTCGCAGGCAACCACCATTCCCTGACCATCGGCCCTGGGCAGGAGGCGTTGGCTCATGGTGGCCCGCAGGTTTTCAGCCAGGCGAATGCGCACCATCTCCTGCTCCTCAGGTGGAAACACAGCAATCAGCCGGCCAATGGTCTTTGCCGCATCTGACGTATGCACCGTGGAGTACACCATGTGGCCTGTTTCTGAAGCCTTGAGGGCGATATCGATGGTTTCGAGATCCCGCATCTCACCCACCAGGATGACATCTGGATCCTGGCGCAGGGCAGCGCGCAGCGCTCGGTTAAAATCAGCTGTATCAGACCCCACTTCCCGTTGGGAAATGGACGCGTGTTTATCGGTGTGCAAGAACTCTATTGGATCCTCGATGGTCACCACATGGCTCGCCCGGGTTAGGTTGATATGGTTGATAATCGAGGCGAGGGTAGAGGATTTACCCGAGCCCGTGGCCCCAGTGACCAGGACGAGCCCACGGGTGTAGTTTGCCAGATCCTCGACTTGGGGTGGCAACAGGAGGTCTTCAAAGCTCGGAATCACGTCTGGAATCATGCGTAGTATCAGCGACAGCGCACCTCGCTGGCGAAAGATATTCACCCGAAAGCGGCACTGACCCGGCAGGCTGTACGACGTATCGTGGTCCCGGACTTCCTTAGGGTCGCTCGATATTAACTTATCCTTAAGGATAAAACCGGTCAGATCGGCTGTATCCTCAGCTGTCAATGGATCGCCCCGCACCGCGCGCAGTGTTTTTTGAATACGATACAGCGGTGGCGACCCCACCTTGAAATGAACGTCCGAAGCGTTTAACTGAATCGCCCCCTGTAGATAGTGCAAAAACAGTTCCTGTTCCATCGCGTGTCCACCTTCTGATATTCGGACAACAAAAAGTCTATCACGGACCCTACCATACTTTGAAAACCGAGCCGACGCGACCGTTCGGAATATACAACCCATGCATTTTTTGGAGCTTCGACCATGGATTGCGCCTCATTTAGATGACCTTGACTGTTCTTTAACAATCTGAGTAGCGAACAAGAGAACAACGTCAAATCAGCGATAAAGCATTGGAATGACAGAACAATAATTACGTTGGTGCCGCGCACATCGCAAAGCGATTACTTGTCTTTTCAACTAGCAGACGATTACTGCCAATCAAACATCGGGAGAATCGGCGGTGAGCAACGCATCAGCTGCGACATCGGAGACGGTTTCGGCATAGGAAGCCTGGTACACGAAATAGGACATACCGTGGGCCTCTACCACGAGCATCAGAGGCCAGATCGGGATTTATATGTCGAAATTCACACCGACAACATCGCATCAGATAAAGAGAGACATTTCGCGATCAAACCGTCAGGCACAATCTCAGGAGACTATGATTACGGTTCTATAATGCACTATGGCAGAAAAGCCTTTGCCCAAGATCGCAACAAAGACACCATAACCCCCAAACAAAACGTAAGTATCGGCCAAAGAGACGGGCTCAGCCCCATCGATATAGCCGGTGTGTGTGCCATGTACGACGCCCCTCATTTCGCAGTTGCATGGCAACACGATCAGCACAGAACCCATGCCTACCAGGTACGCGTCGCAGGCCTTGCCAGATGGGGCAAGTACTGCTTTGGGCCCAAGACTGTCAACAGCTCCGCCAACACACTGCACGCATCGCCAGTGATTAAGATGGACAAGGATCGCGGGACCGTTGTTCTTTGGGAGGAATTTATCGACGGAACCGAAAGTGCCGACATTCTCGCGAGCGCTTTTGATTTTGGAGGAAAGGAATTATTCAAAGCGCTTAGAATCAACACGTCTAGCGGAACAAAAAACCAGGCCCCGGACATGGCCATGGATGATGACGACGGTTTCGTCGCTGTGTGGCAAGAACGGAACGGGAGCGGTCAAAAAATCCTCGCGCGCGGATACAACAAGGGGGCGATAGTAAGCTTCAACCCGATCACGGTTTGCGCCGGAACAGCAGACATCATTCCGGCGGTGCCCGCAGTCGGAGTGGATGGCGCAAAGAACTTCGCAGTTGCTTGGGGCGAGCTTAATAACGATTCTCTCTCCGTCAAAGTGAAAGGTTTCAACCGTTTAGGAAATGAGCGATTTCAAGAAATATTGGTGGCAGATGAACTTGGTGACCAGGATGTTTGGCCCAGGATTGCAGTGGCCAGGACAGGTGAATTCACAGTTGCGTGGGAAGACAGACTCCAAGACGTATACATTAAGGGTTTCAACAACGACGGCACTGTTCGATTCCCGGAAAAAACGGTTAGTCAATACGTGGATGGTCGTCAGTTACTTTCGGATATCGCTATGACGCCGACAGGTGAAATTTTCGTCGTATGGACTGATGATCGAAACAAAAACAAAATGTGGCAGATAAGAGCAGCCGTAATCAGCGCTGACGGTCAAAACACCATTAAGGAGTTGACCATCAATCCAAGAGGCGGTGGCGATCAACTCCGGCCAAAGATTGCCATAACATCCAGCGGCGATTACTACGTGGTCTGGGACGACGATGAGGACAAAAATGATGTTTATCAAGTACACGCACAGGGAAACGACGCAAACCACCAGGCTGTGGTGAGCTCTTTGACAATCAATAAAATCTGGGAAGGTCAGCAGTTGAAAGCCAGCGTAGCAACGAGATAATTTAATCCTTTCATCGCACTTAGAAAAAGTAACAAATGCGGTACTAAATGCGGTACTCAGGGGGTTGCTAAGCTAAGCTGAGCGATCGTTGGCCTACCTATTCCGCGTGAAGGGCGTCGAGGACTGCTCTTGGGTTTCTCGATGCGATTCGCAGCAGCGCTTTTGCTGGTCCCTCTGGCTTGCGCCTTCCTTGCTCCCAATTTTGTAACGTCCGGATGCTAACACCAATCATCAGCGCAAATTCGCTCTGTGAAACATTGAGCTTCTCTCGAACCGTCTTAATATCAGGAGGTTCGATTTCAAATATCCGGCTGGGCTTTTTTAGACCGGCCTTGATATCTCTGGCCTCCTTTATGCTTGCAACAAGCTTATCGAAGTCATCATTTTTCATGACGGCCACTCCTTTATCAAGCGCCTAAGCAGCTTGAGTTGGTTAACAGTCAAGTCTTCTTGCTCATTTTTTCTGTACGGTAGCAGCATGAAGATTCTATCAGGAGGATCCCAGTAATAGATCACGCGCAAAGCGCCGCGCTTTCCTTTTCCAGGATATTTCCACCGTACTTTCCGCAAACCACTGCTGCCGCGAATCAACTGACCAGCATCAGGTCTCAACATCAACGAAGTTTGCAACATGCGATAATCTTCATCTGGAAGCAGGCGCTCAATTTCCTTTGTGAAGATGGATGTCTCAACAAAGATCATATTATGATAATACGCCATTGGCGTATAGTGTCAATGCAAAAATCCAAAATAAGATGTCTATCACTACCTGCACACTATGAGGAATTGCGCCGGGGATGAACGCTGGCGGGTTGCTATGGCCCGTCTCCTTGTGTCGACGGCGCTGTGCCGGCCAGCACGTGTCTCAGCTCTCCTTGGGATGATACGATTTTTTCTACGCTGGTGATGAGTTTGTCCGCTGCTTGTTCTATCTGTTCTGCCACCAAATCGATATTGTCTACGCCAACCCCGACCTTGTTTATTCTATCCTCTTGCAATTTCGCATCGCCAGTGATGGCATTGACTGAATCCACTGTTTCGGAAAAGGAATCTGCAAGCCGACGCATGAGTTTGTCTGCCAATCCCAGCTCCTTGGTCTGTTTTTGCAATCCCTTGGTGCCCTGCTCGATGGTCTGAGACGTCTGCCTGGCCCGGGCGCGAATGTCACCCAGCAATTGGTGACTCTTGACAAGGCTCTCCTCTGTGTCTGCAATCATGGCCTTGAGCTCGCCTGCTACGAACCGAAACCCTAGGCCGTGTTCCCCTGCCTTTGCCGCCTGGATGGCCGCATTAATGGCCAAGATTTTAATCCTGTCGGCGATCTCCCGATTGCTCTCGAGAATATCTTCGATTTTCTCGGCCTTTTCGGCGAGATCTGTAAACTCTGCCTGGGAGAGCTCGTTCATCTCGTTGATCTCGCCGAAGCCAGCTTTTAGCCGCTCGACAATATGGGTGCCTTCCAGCGATTCAGCCCTGCTCTTCTCTGCGGTGACGCGCGTCGATACGGCAGACGAGGAGGTCTGCCGGGCAAGCTCTTTCAAGCTACCCACCTCAGTGATGATGCTGCCAATCGAGTATGCCTGCCCTTGGACTTTCTCTGAAAAAGACGCGGCTACCCGCTCAACAGTATGGACGAGGTCATCGATCATATCACTGAGCCTGTTTGCAACCCGAATCACATTCATCTGTTCCGCATACGCGTTTTCCGTTTTGGCAATGAGTATCTCAGATTCCTTGCGCAGTGTATTGATGCGATCCGCGAGTCCGGTCGATAGGAGGATGAGTTGAAACACAGATCCGATCTGGAGCGCCCAATCCGTTACTATATTCTTGTCCAGAATGGCAAACACCCTGAAAAGAAACAACAAGGCACCGATTAAGAAAGCAGCCCACGAAACAGTATAGAAAATGGCCGGCCGATGTTTCTTAAAAGCAAGCCGAAAGCCGGCAAGCAAGGAAAATATACAGACGACGATTGTCCAAATAGCTGTTAGCCGAATTGATATGCGATAGGGTGCAAACGAGCATATTGCAAATTGAATTATTGTTACATAAGTGATTAGATATTTTACTATCTTATATGTGAGCGGTGCAGTCAATTTCAATTTCAAAAAATATAAGAAAAATAAAACTGCAAATACAATAAGCGTCAAAAGCAAGATCGGGATGCACCAATTGCCAAACCATGGATAGTTCGGCCACAAAAATTGAAATGCCGTGCCGTTCATTGTCATAATAAAGAGAAGGAAAAAGAAAACATATAATGCATAAAAGAGGTATGAAATATGCCGAATGAAAAAATAGAGAAATAGATTATAGATTGCTATTACCAGCGCCATACCGTAATACAACATCAACATGCGCTCTTTTATGAGCGCTTTTTTTCTGAACCGATCCGGTGACCAGATATTGAAGTGCAGGCTCATGGCACTTTGCGTATGCTGCTTGAGATAATACGTCTTCTCGGCATTCGGCCCTATCGTCAACGGAAATACAAAGCTGCTGTGCTCGTAGGGACGCTCGGAAAAGGGTTTTATATCTCCCACCTCAGTGACTGCATGGGTGCCATCGCTTTTTAAATCAAACAGCTTTAGACTATCCACCAGTGGATAGGCCTGTTCGAAAAAAAATGCCACCTCACTGCTGCTCGTATTTTTCACTGTAAACCGCACCCAGAAGACGGTTTGTTTAAATCCAAAGCCAGGCGCATCTTTTTGCGATTGAATCCAGGTACCACCGTGTCTGTTGTGAATAATGTCGTCAACGGTTAGGTTGGGATCTGCAACTTCCAGATACTCGAAATAGCGACCGATTTTCGACATCTCAGGCAGGGGAGAGACAATAATCGGTTCGGCGCGGGCATTGGGGGAAATGCAAAGTGTCAGAATCATCAAGACAATCACCAGGCCTGCTGATGTATAGCAATGATGACCTTTAAGCATCACACAAGCCCCGTTATTGCGCCAGCATCCTGTTGTAGCCGTGGGGTTTATCCCCACGGTGAAAAGCTATTTAATTCTAGATCCTTACACCTGTGGGGCTAAACCCCGCAGCTACATTTTGATCAGTAAGTCTTTCTTTCTAGAGAGGAACTAACCTGACAGTTCCCCCGATAAGCATATATAATCTGTAATATTACGACGTATAAGGTAGGGTGCAATGCCAGGGCACCTGGATTATCCAACGATTATGCGGCTTTTTCTCTTTTTGACGGGTCGGGTTTACCCGGGTCTTTTTTCGCTGCCCCGGCTTTTAGGCGGGTCTCGATATCTGTTGCCATTGCGGGATGGGCTTCCAGGTGGGCAATGCCGTTTTCCCGGCCATGGGCCAGGCGCTCGCCGTTCATTGAAAAATGGGCACCGGATTTTTCGATAATATTTGCCTCAACAGCCAGGTCCATAATTTCTGCGCTTCGGCAGATACCGCGTCCAAAGCGGATCTCGAACTCGACTTCTCGAAATGGAGGCGCCAGCTTGTTCTTGACGACTTTGACCCTTGTGCGGTTGCCAATGGTCTCGTCTTTGATTTTAATCTTGCCGATGCGACGGATATCAAGACGCAATGAGGCAAAAAATTTCAATGCATTGCCGCCAGTGGTTGTTTCAGGGTTCCCGAATGACACCCCGATTTTTTGCCGGGTCTGATTGATGAAGATAATGGTCGACCCGGTGCGGTGGGTAATCGCTGTCAGCCTGCGCATGGCCTTGCTCATCATCCTGGCTTGAAGGCCCACATGGTGATCTGTCATCTCCCCTTCGATCTCGGCCTTTGGTGCCAGGGCTGCGACAGAATCGATGACCACCAACTCGACCGCGCCCGAATGGATCAGGGTATCTGCGATTTCAAGGGCCTGCTCCCCACAATCCGGCTGGGACACGAGAAGGCGATCCGCATCCACACCGAGCGCCCTGGCATAGGAAATATCGAGGGCATGTTCTGCATCAATAAAGGCGCAGACCCCCCCGTCCCGTTGAACTTCAGAAATAGCGTGCAACGTCAGGGTGGTCTTACCCGACGATTCCGGGCCATAGATCTCGATGAGACGACCCCGGGGATATCCGCCTGGGCCGAGCACCATGTCGAGCCCCAGGGATCCGGTTGAGAACGCTGGGACGTCCCCTGCTGCTGGCGCACTTCCCAAGTACATGATCGCTCCCTGTCCAAACTGCTTTTCGATCTCAGATACAGCTGAAGTAAGGGCCTTTAGTTTTTCTTTTACCTTCATTTTCTTTTCTCCTTGTTCATCCTCTGGTCAGGCCTGTTTTCGATCCAGGGTTCTGTAGCCAATGGCCTCGGCCAGGTGGGTCGGTAAGATGGCCTTCCCCCCCCTGTCGAGGTCGGCAATGGTACGGGCAACCTTGAGAATCCGGGCATATGCCCGTGCAGATAGGCCGAGGCGGTCAATCGCCTGCTCCAACAAGCGCTGCCCGTCAGGGTCGACCGCGCAGTGCTGATAGATTTGCCGTAGGGTCATCTGGCCATTGCACCGTGCTTCCGTGCCTTTAAATCGTTCGGTTTGAATCTGCCGCGCTGCCACGATGCGCTCCCGCACGATGTCAGAACTTTCAGCATTGCTGCGCCCGCCGAGCTCTCGCACGGGCACAGCCGGTACTTCGACGTGGAGGTCAATGCGATCGAGCAGGGGTCCGGAGATCTTGGCGCGATAGCGCGCCACTGCTGTGGTCGAGCAGGTGCAGTCCCGTTCGGTTGAGCCGTAGTAACCGCACGGACATGGATTCATGCTCGATACCAGGGTAAATGCGGCAGGAAAGGTCGTTTGACCGCCAGCTCGGGAAATTGTTATCGCACCCTCTTCGAGGGGCTCCCGCAGGACTTCGAGCACGTGCCGCTTAAATTCGGGCAACTCGTCGAGAAACAACACCCCGTTATGGGCCAGGGATACCTCTCCTGGACGCGGCGGATTGCACCCACCCACGAGCCCCGCATCAGAGACAGTGTGGTGGGGTGCGCGAAAAGGTCTTCGGGTGATCAGCGGCCGCAAGGCACCGGTCATGCCAAGGACTGAATGGGCTGCAGACACCTCCAACATCTCCTCAAAGCTCAAGGGAGGCAGCACAGTGGCGAGTCGGCGGGCCAGCATGGTTTTTCCAGCGCCTGGCGGGCCAACCATGACGAGGTTATGGCCCCCGGCTGCAGCTACTTCAATGGCCCGTTTGGCATGCTCTTGCCCACGGACGTCAGCCATATCGAGATCGTCGGCGCCCACATTGAGATCCACCTCGGTCTGCGGTAGGGGAGGGATTTCCCGCTCCCCTGTGAGATGCATCACCGCTGCAGTCAGATTTGGAATTGGAATAACCCGGATACCAGACACCACCGCCGCTTCCCTGGCATTTTCAGCGGCAATGAGCACCGATGCATACCCCTTTTTCCGCGCGAACAATGCGTGGGGAAGCGCCCCTGGCACAGGCCTGCAGGTGCCGTTGAGACCTAACTCGCCAATCACCAGGACACTGTTGATCCGATCGGGGGCTATCAACCCCACGCCGGCGAGCAACCCCAGGGCAATGGCCAGGTCAAACGCAGACCCGGTCTTCTTGAGATCGGCTGGGGCAAGGTTGACCGTGACCTTGCGGGGTGGCATGGCATATCCACAATTTTTTAAGGCAGCTGCAACCCGAACTTTCGACTCCCGGACCGCACCTTCGGGCAATCCCACGACGGCAAATGCGGGCAGGCCCATGGCCAAGTCCACTTCCACAGATACGGCATCAGCAGAGACCCCGGAAAGGGCGCTGCATTTTACGCATACACTCATCGGCAACCTCGTTTCATGTCAGCAGAAGCAAAGGGTGTGCCGATCGGTTGGCCATTGCGCGGTAAGGGTGCGCTGGAAAATGACTGGCGTTGTAGCGGTCTCGCGCCGCCAATGGTCGCGATCGCCGCCATGGCGTGCTTGACACAGTCGCACGCTAAACGTACGTTATCATTAAAAGAGACAGGCAAAAGGTGCCTGCACTTTTTGAAAGGAACACCAATGGAAGAGCGCATCCAAAAGATAATCGAGGAAAAAATCAGGCCTGCCCTTCAGATGGACGGCGGCGATATTGAATTCGTGGGAATGGATGGAAACCAGGTCAAGGTTCGTCTGATGGGCGCATGTCATGGCTGCCCCTCAGCAGCCATGACCCTGCAAATGGGCGTCATGCGCACCCTGCAGCAGGAAATACCGGAGATTGAAGGGGTCATACCTGTATAAGCTTGCGCAACCGCGACTGAGCGACCAATGACCCAAACCAACAAGCCCGCACCCGAGATGCTCTGCCGCCTTGAGCTGTGGGCCGAGCGACTGATCCGCATTGCCAAAGAAGAGGCATCCTGCCGGTGTGACCTTGCAGACCTGGGCGTGATTGCCAAGGACGCCGTACCGGACATTCACCCGCACGATCCGCCATTGGTGATTCGGCTCAAAGAGCGGTTATTGCTGCTCAGTCGACAGCGGCGAACCACCCACAATGACATGGCCGCTGTGGGTGCTCAGATGCTGGACGAACAGACCATGGAAATCATCTTGCCAGGCGGGCCCTATCCCGGCTCGTATTTGAGCTGGCAACCAGGGGAAACAGACATTGCCTGGTGGCGATCGGACAAGGATCTGAACGCACAGCGACGCATTCTGCCCGGCCTCGCACCAGAAGATGCAATGCCTGTGCGCCACTGATTATCGTGCTATCCTGCGTTGTCTTGGCGAAGCAAGACAGACGAAAGTTACGCAGCGTGACACGACGACGATTTTATTGTCATCTTGAGGTAACATGGCGTCAAAAAAAGACAGCACACCCAAGCTCACCAAGGCCATTGAGGATTTCCTACGGGCCGTAGGCCGATCCCCAGGCACCTATCCCGAGCTAATTGAAACACCGGTTCGTACTGCGAACATGTGGATGAACGAGCTTTTGGACGGATATGCCTGGGACCCAAAGGATATCCTCGTGGGCGGCGCTTCCACGACGCTAGGGGACGATGGGTTAGTGATCGTGCGGGATATGTTTTTCCACAGTGTCTGCCCACACCATCTCCTACCCTTTCACGGCGTGGCCCATGTGGGGTATATACCCGGCCCACGCATTGTGGGCCTTTCCAAAATCGCGCGCCTCGTCGACTGCTTTGCCCACCGGCTCACCCTTCAAGAGGAGATTGGCCACGGGATCACCGGCGCTCTGATCACCCATCTCGGGGCCAAGGGCGCGGCTTGCCTGCTCGACGCGGAGCAGCTGTGCATGGTGATTCGCGGCGTGCGAAAACCCGGAAGCCGAGCAGTGACGGCGAGTTACGCCGGCGCACTTCTGACCGACAAAGCATCGAGGACCGAATTCTTAAGTGCCATAAACGCCGAAGAATAAACGCTGGCCCGGCGTTGAGAAAAAAAAAGCCCAGTCAGATGTCTCTGACTGGGCAAAGAAAAATCCCGGCAATGTCCTACTCTCCCACAGGGTCACCCCTGCAGTACCATCGGCGCTGGAGGTCTTTACTTCCGAGTTCGGTAAGGGATCGGGTGTTGCTCCTCCGCTATCGTCACCGGAAAACCTGTTTATCGCCCACGTTCGGGCGATTGTAACCTTGTCATAAACGGCTCATTCCAGCGAGCCGGTCCAGGAAAACAGCACATCGGACGGTTCGCGAACCGCCCCGACGGACGAACGTGGATAGCTCCTGAACACAACCTCGGTTTCGATTTATCTAATGGGCGGTCCGCGAACCGCCCCGACTCTTACGTTCCTTAGAAAAACGGTCAAGCCTCACGGGCGATTAGTACCAGTTAGCTCCACACATTGCTGCGCTTTCACACCTGGCCTATCAACGTTGTAGTCTCCAACGACCCTTTAGGGACCCGAAGGTCCAGGGAGACCTCATCTTGGAGGCGGCTTCCCGCTTAGATGCTTTCAGCGGTTATCCGTTCCAGATATAGCTACCCGGCAATGCCCCTGGCGGGACAACCGGAACACTAGGGATCTGTCCACCCCGGTCCTCTCGTACTAGGGGCAGCTCTCCTCAAGTCTCCTACGCCCACGGCAGATAGGGACCGAACTGTCTCACGACGTTCTAAACCCAGCTCGCGTACCGCTTTAATTGGCGAACAGCCAAACCCTTGGGACCTGCTCCAGCCCCAGGATGCGATGAGCCGACATCGAGGTGCCAAACCTCCCCGCCGATATGAACTCTCAGGGGAGATCAGCCTGTTATCCCCGGAGTACCTTTTATCCTTTGAGCGACGACCCTTCCATGCGGAATCGCCGGATCACTAACGCCTGCTTTCGCACCTGCTCCACCCGTCGGTGTCGCAGTCAAGCTCCCTTGTGCGTTTACACTCTTCGACTGGTTTCCAATCAGCCTGAGGGAACCATCGCGAGCCTCCGTTACTCTTTGGGAGGCGACCGCCCCAGTCAAACTACCCACCAGACAGTGTCCCCGACCCGGATAACGGGCCCAGGTTAGATTCCCAGATGCATCAGGGTGGTATCCCAAGGATGGCTCCACCGAAGCTAGCGCTCCGGCTTCAAAGCCTCCCACCTATCCTTCACAAACACACCCGAAAATCACTGCCAAGCTATAGTAAAGGTTCACGGGGTCTTTCCGTCTAGCCGCGGGTAGTGCGCATCTTCACGCACATTTCAATTTCGCTGAGTCTCTGGCCGAGACAGTGGGGATGTCGTTACGCCATTCGTGCAGGTCGGAACTTACCCGACAAGGAATTTCGCTACCTTAGGACCGTTATAGTTACGGCCGCCGTTTACCGGGGCTTCGATTCACCGCTTCGGGTTACCCCTAACGACTCCTCTTAACCTTCCGGCACCGGGCAGGCGTCAGACCCTATACTTCGTCTTGCGAGTTTGCAGAGTCCTATGTTTTTAGTAAACAGTCGCAACCCCCGTTTCACTGCAACCCCAACCAGCTCATGGAGCAAGCCCAATCACCAGTCAGGGCACACCTTCTTCCAAAGTTACGGTGTCAATTTGCCGAGTTCCTTAGCCAGAGTTCTCTCACGCGCCTTGGTATGCTCTACCTGTCTACCTGAGTCGGTTTGCGGTACGGTCACCGAAGGAGCTCCCCGCGAAGCTTTTCTAGGAAGCATGGGATCACTCAGTTGTTGGCCGCAATTGGCCACCTCATCACATCTCGGCGTTACGGCGTTCCGTTTGTCCCTATCGGGTCCTAGAACACCCGCCTACGTGCTTGAACCCACATCCAGTAGTGGGCTGAGCGTACCCTTCTCCGTCCCTTCTCGGTTCAATGCCATCCTCGGTGGTGCAGGAATATTAACCTGCTTCCCATCACCTACGCCTTTCGGCCTCGGCTTAGGGGCCGACTAACCCGTGGGAGGATTATCCTTGCCCAGGAAACCTTAGACTTACGGCGAGAGGGTTTCTCACCCTCTTTATCGCTACTCATGCCTGCATAAGCGCTTGTCAGGCCCGGCAGTGCTCCTTACAGTACACCTTGTATCTGCCTGACAATGCTCCCCTACCGCTGAAATAAATTCCAACCCGTAGCTTCGGTATCATACTTGAGCCCCGTTACATTTTCGGTGCAAAGACCCTTGACCAGTGAGCTATTACGCTTTCTTTAAAGGGTGGCTGCTTCTAAGCCAACCTCCTGGTTGTCTGTGCGTCTTCACTTCCTTTACCACTTAGTATGAATTTAGGGACCTTAGCTGACGATCTGGGCTGTTTCCCTTTCGACGCTGGACCTTATCACCCAGCGTCTGACTCCCGCGTTTGCGTCACCGGCATTCGGAGTTTGATTGGGTTTGGTAGTCTGGTGGAACCCCTAGCCCATTCAGTGCTCTACCTCCGGCGCGAATCACGCGAGGCTATACCTAAATATATTTCGGGGAGAACCAGCTATCTCCGGGTTTGATTAGCCTTTCACTCCGACCCACAGCTCATCCCCTGAGTTTTCAACCTCAGTGGGTTCGGTCCTCCACTTGGTCTTACCCAAGCTTCAACCTGGCCATGGGTAGATCACCCGGTTTCGGGTCTACGTCATGCGACTGGGTCGCCCGATTAGGACTCGCTTTCGCTGCGGCTCCACCTAACGGCTTAACCTTGCCACATAACGTAACTCGCAGGCCCATTATGCAAAAGGTACGTGGTGACCCATTGCCCGAAGGCCATAGGGCTCCCACTGTTTGTAGGCGCACGGTTTCAGGTACTATTTCACTCCCCTTTGGGGGTACTTTTCACCTTTCCCTCACGGTACTCGTTCACTATCGGTCGTCGAGTAGTATTTAGCCTTGGATGATGGTCCACCCAGATTCCCGCCGGGTTCCACGTGCCCTGCGGTACTCGGGGACAGTTTCGGGAGATCTCAGGATTTCGTCTACAGGACTGTCACCTTCTGTGGTTGTCCTTTCCAGAACATTCGACTACCCTTAGACTTTGTAACTCCCCGGAGAAGTTGCAGCTTCCCCTGAAACGCCCCACAACCCCGCATATGCAACGCCTGCAAGCTTACACATATGCGGTTTAGGCTGTTCCCCGTTCGCTCGCCACTACTTGGGGAATCGCGGTTGCTTTCTTTTCCTGCGGGTACTTAGATGTTTCAGTTCCCCGCGTTCGCTTCTATCCGCCTATGAATTCAGCGGATGATGGTAGGTTGACCCTACGCCGGTTTCCCGATTCGGAAATCTCCGGATCAATGCCTGTTAGCGGCTCCCCGAAGCTTATCGCAGCTGCCCACGTCCTTCATCGCCTCTCGACGCCTAGGCATCCACCGTGCGCCCTTAGTAGCTTGACCGTATCCCTAAGGCACGAAAGAGTTCAGAATCGAAACCGAGGTTCCATCCAGGAACCTCGTATCTGAATCCACGTTACCTATCGTTGTTTTCTTAGCTAATAAGTGCTGTTTCTCTCTAATATTCAGTTTTCAAAGAACGATACCCTCTTCGAAGGGTCTGTTGTTTGGGCAACAGTACTGAACCCTTTGAAGCCAATTGCGTCAAAGGGTTCAGGATTGCTGTCCAAGTGGAGCTGGACGGGCTCGAACCGACGACCCCCGGCTTGCAAAGCCGATGCTCTCCCAACTGAGCTACAGCCCCATCTCTTACCAGTTCGGTCGCTTATCGGCTTGCGTCCTCGTCGCCTCCCGCGACAACCCGTATGGTTGCCTTTGTCGGCTCCTGCGGGCGCGCGCGAAAATCGACTCGAACGGCCTTCGAGCTTCTCAACCCCGAGTGGGCCTGGGCAGATTTGAACTGCCGACCTCACGCTTATCAGGCGTGCGCTCTAACCAGCTGAGCTACAGGCCCGTGGCCCAGGTCCACGAAAGTGCCGCGTGTGAAACATCACCACTCGGCCTTTAAAAACTGGATAGCAAATATGCGTTGGGATTGACCTCAGGTATTTGTTCTGCCTCAAAAAAAGCAGAGACAAATCTCCTTAGAAAGGAGGTGATCCAGCCGCAGGTTCCCCTACGGCTACCTTGTTACGACTTCACCCCAGTTACCAACCACTCCTTGGGCGTCTGCATCCCGAAGGTTCGCTCAACGACTTCTGGAGTAGTCAACTTCCATGGTGTGACGGGCGGTGTGTACAAGGCCCGGGAACGTATTCACCGCGGCATGCTGATCCGCGATTACTAGCGATTCCGCCTTCATGGAGTCGAATTGCAGACTCCAATCCG
>JAAUYD010227019.1_pt1 | contig 109328 bp, 100 predicted proteins | sample 7278101 | NCBI WGS metagenome assembly JAAUYD01 (sample SAMN14350128, study PRJNA611818) | marine sediment metagenome | isolation source: surface marine sediment (0.6m) | place: French Polynesia: Moorea | collected 2018-08
GACATCCCGTCTCCGGTTATGCCCTTGCCTTGTCGGCGTCGTTCTTCCGTCCGACCTCGGTGAACCTTCTCCTTTCGGCGTGCGTGCCATGCCCGGCGCACGTTCTGGACTCCTGCCTTCGCAGGAGTGACGTGCATTACCCCTTTTGCGACACCCTCCTGCGAGGGAATGGCGATGTTGAATGAATGACAGGACTCCAGGACCTAGTCCATGAGTGCAATGGCGAGTTTCAATCGGATTTGAGCCTTGCTTTCCAGTAACCCGGTTTTCTGTTGAGGTGCATCACGGCGATAATCTCAATTCGCTCAGGGGTTAAGCGATAGATAATGCCATAGGGAAATCGTTTGACGCTGCTCTGCCGAATATCGTACTCAACTGTCTGGTACAGGTATGGATGCATCTCAATGCGGCCTATGCTCTCGCGCACTGCCGCGACAAATCTTCTGCCCAATCCAGCCCGTTGCATTTCATAGAATCTGGCGGATTCGATGAGCTCTGCTTGTGCTTGGGGGTGAAATTCTGTCTGTTTCATCCGAGCTCGTTGTCTATTTTGTCAAACACATCCTCAGCCGGGACGAGGTCGACTTGACCCGTGTCGATTTCTTGGCACCTCTTGTGGATTTCAGCCATCCATTCCGGACCGACTTCGAGTGGGTCGTCGTAGTCGAGACTCAGGAGTAACTTTTCTGCTAAGAGGGCTCTAAGCTGCCTTGGGAGCTGCAGGGCGGCCTCTAGCACTGCTTTGTTGTCTGTTTTTCGACTCATACTACCATGGTACAATTCGAAGAGGATAAGTCAACGATAGGGATTAGAACTATTCAGGGATGGCAATCCTTGCAGGTCGCGGAGATATTATTCTCCTTGTGACAGGTGATGCAATTCTTGTGATAGGCTTTTTTCGCCGACGCTGCGTCTGCATGACACGAGCGACAGGTCGGATCTTGAAGCCCTTTGTGGTGGCAGGTGTAGCAGTCGTCGCCGAGGCCCTGGTGCAGGTGGTGGGGAAAGGGCGTTCCTGACTTGGCCTGCTTGGCGTGGTCAATAACAATATGCTCCGGGCCCTTGTTCTTTTCCAACTCGGGATCTCGGACAAAATCTTCTTTTACTGCTGCAGGCACTACTTCGAGCAGCTCGCCGGCCAGCTCGGCAAAGGTGGGCTCGTCACCGGGCTCTGGCTTGATGTGGCACCCGTTGCAGTTGCGGGTCGGACCCTTTTGGCCCATGCCAGCAGCCCTTGCTGCTTCGTGACACCCGATACACTGAATATGGACCGCGCGATTGAGGGTCAGGCCCTCTTTGGGGGTCTCGAATGTCCGGTCCTGGTGGCACGCCTCACAGGTCACCGGTGCAATGGTATCTGGCTGATTCTTTTTAAGGGCGGTATGGCATGCCTGGCATTTCGAGTGGAACGCGTGCTTGGCCTTGGGTATCACCTCACCCCTGTCACCCAAGGTGGGTAGGGGGAGGTGGCAATCGGTACAGGCAATCGTATCGCCCGTGTGATGGCACGTCTCGCAGGCCAATTTGTAACCCGTATTCGAGGCGTGGGTAAAGTGATTGAACGGCACCTTTGCAACTGTCTCTTCCGGGCCCGAGAGCACCAGGTTGTCATCTGGTCCACTGTGCCCGGGATCCGCGTCCTCACCTGGTGCGGCATGGCATGTGACGCATCCCTCTTCTGGATCCTTTCCAGCCTCGGTTTTGTGGTGACAGCGGCTGCACGGAATACCAAATCCCTTGGCCGTATTTGACGCGTGGCTGAAATGGGGAAACCGCACAATCCCTGCCGATCCTGGGATCGCATCCATCTCGGTCGAATTGTCCGGGCCGTTGGCCGCGGGATCTGCGCCACCGCCGGCGATTCTTTTAAACGGTGCGGGGCTGTTGGCTTTTTCTATTAACAGCGGCACTGCTTGCTCGATGGTGCATGCAATACCTATGAGTGCGACTATCGAAACGTAAGCTCCCAATCTCATGACGCACTCTCCCGATACCCGCGGTAGCACACCAGTCCACACTGGAGACAGCGTTCTGTCTCTCTTCTGGCCATCTCTTCGGTTAGGCCGAGCTCGACTTCGTCAAAGTTGCGGCGCTCTTCAACCGGGAGCTCGATCATCTTGGCCCGCTCGATATCTTCAATCTCGACACCCTCGTCGATCCCTGGGAGCTTTGGCGCTTTTTCGAGCCACTTGTTCGGGGCCTTGACGTCTTCTCCTGTGAGCAGCAGGTGGATGCCCCGGGCAGCGAATCGACCGTCGCGGATCGCCTCTACGGCCGTGGCCGCACCCCGGGCACAGTCGCCACCGGAAAAGATCGGGTTGACCGAGGTCCCGCCGGTGCCTTCGTTGACGAGCACGGATTTCCAGCGGGTCTGCTCGATCTTCTGACCGACTTCCTCGTCCAGAATACAGCTCAAATCAGGGGACTGGCCAATGGCGCTAAAGATATTATCCACGTCGATCAGACTTTCCGACCCCTCGATGGGCACTGGACGCCGACGGCCAGATGCATCGGGCTCGCCGAGCTCCATCCGCAAAAACTCCATCTGGGCGAGCTTGCTGTCCTTGCCGATAAGACCGGTGGGCGCGGCGAGGAAGTGGTATTGTATCCCTTCGTGCTCGCCCTCTTCCACCTCGATGTCGTTGGCCGGCATCTCTTTTCGGGATCTTCGATAGAGCAGGTAGACATTGTCTGCGCCGAGCCGCCAGGAGGTTCGCGCCGCGTCCATGGCCGTATTGCCGCCACCGACCACGATGACGTTCTTGCCCACAGGGGTCTCCTGGTCCAGGCCGCGCTTGATGAGGAACTCCGTACCGCTGGCCACTTCGTCGAAGTCCAACTCGCCGTCAAGGCCGAGCCGGCGCGACGCCCAGGCACCCACGCCCAGGAAAACCGCGTCATACCCCTCATCTTCGAGTTTTTTGAGGGTCAAATCCTCGCCCAGCTTTGCGTTGCATTGCAGCTCTACGCCCAGGTCCAGGATGCCTTGAATCTCCCAGTCCAGGGTCTTTTTGGGCAGCCGGTACTCGGGAATGCCGTAGCGCAACATACCCCCTGGCTTGGGCATGGCTTCGAATACCTTGACGCTGTGGCCCAATCGAGCGAGATAGTAGGCTGCGGTCAACCCTGCCGGGCCAGCACCGATAACCGCCACCCGTTTGCCAGTGGCGGCCAGCTTGGTGGGGATGATGCGCGTGCCCGAGTGCAGCTCGTAGTCCGCTGCAAAGCGCTTTAGGTGGTTGATGTTGACCGCACTGTCCGCATGGCCCCGGCGACAGGCAGATTCGCACACATGGGGGCAGACCCGGCCGCAGACCAAGGGGAAGGGGTTGCTCTCCTTGATAACGCGCACCGCGTCTTCGTAGTCCCCGCGGCCAATGGCCGCGATATAGGCCGGGATGTCGATCTGAGCCGGACAGGTGGCCTGACACGGTGCCACGCAGTCGTCTTCGGTTTGAATATGGGTAAACCGCCGGCTCGGGGATTGCACGCGAATGATGCCCTTGGGACAGATGCGCTCGCAGGTGCCACAGGCCGTACACTTTGAGGCGATAATATGGGGCAGACCGTCGTCGCCCAGGTAGAGGGCGTCAAATGGGCAGGCGCGCACGCAGGTGCCGTGGCCCAGGCATCCCATGTCGCAGATCTTGCCACCGCCGGAGATGCGGTGGGCAGCGCGACAGTCCTTCACGCCATTGTAGTCGAACAGGAGATGGGCCGTGTCTTGCCCGTACTTGCAACCGAGCTCGGCCAGTCCGATTTCCCCCTCTTCGACAGACAGGCCCATGATCGTCGCCACTGCCTGGGCCACGTCAAAGCCGCCGGCAATGCACACGTTGGGCTGGGCCTTGCCCTTGACCACTGCTTCGGCAGCGGCCGAGCACCCGGTATAGCCGCAGCCACCGCAGTTGGCACCGGGAAGCGCCTCTGATACTTCAATAATTTTAGGGTCGACGTAGACGGCAAAGACCTTGGCTGCAACGCCCAGGCCAATGGCCGCTACCACGCCGAGTCCGCCGATAACGAATGCTGCAACAAGCATCTATACAAAACCTCCACAGTCCTTGTTAAATCAATCCTTTAAATCCCTGAAAGGCAAGAGCCATCAGACCGGCAACGATCAAACCCGACGCGGTGCCTTGGAGCACTTTGGGCATTTGGGTCAGGGCAAACCGCTCCCGCATGCCAGCGAACAGAATCAGGGCCAAGCCAAATCCCACTGCCGATGCAAAGGAAAAAACAAGGGTTTCGATAAAGTTGAAATCCTGGTCGATGTTCTTGATCGCCACACCGAGCACGGCGCAGTTGGTCGTGATCAGGGGCAGAAAAATACCCAGCGCGTTGTAGAGCGGGGGCGCGGTCTTCTGCAATACCGTCTCGACCAGCTGGACCAGGGCAGCGATAACCAGGATAAAGGCGATGGTCCTTAGATATTCGATTTCGTACGGCACGAGCAGGTACCACTGGACTGCCCAGGTAATGGCCCCGGCAAAGGTGAGCACAAAGACCACTGCCATGGCCATGCCCGTTGCAGTGGACATCTTTTGGGAAGTGCCCAGGAAGGGACAGTTGCCCAGGAACTGGCCGAGCACGATGTTATTGACGAAAATCGCGGTAATGATGAGCAGGAAATATTCAGTCATGGTGCGCCTTCCAGTCCTTAAGCTGCCTTGGCCGACCGCTCGGAAATGATGTTCATCAGCATCAGCATGGCGCCAAGGCAGACAAACGCGCCCGGCGGGTCGACCATGAATTTAAAGAGATACTCCGTGCCTTGGGAGAGCGGGATGATCGTCATGTCGATACCGGCCTGGGAGAAAACGGTGAGCTTGCCAGTGCCCAGGATCTCCCGAATGCCGGCGAGGGCACAGAGGGCCAGGGTAAAGCCTAGACCGATGCCGAGCCCGTCGAGCAGGGACCGACCCACGTTGTTTTTGGATGCAAACGCCTCTGCCCGTCCCAAAATAATGCAATTGACCACGATGAGCGGGATGAACACGCCGAGGACCTTAGAAAGCACGGGCGTGTAGGCCTTCATCACCATCTCGGTGATGACCACAAAGGTGGCAATGACAATAATGAACGTGACGATGCGCACCTTTGGGGGCACGACTTTGCGAAGCGCTGCAATGAACACATTTGAACTGACGAGCACAAAGGTCGTGGCGAGCCCCATGCCCCATCCGCCTTCGAGGGATTGGGTCACCGCGAGGGTGGGACACAGGCCGAGCACCAGTCGAAACGGGGGGATCTGCTCCCACAGCCCCTTTGTAAATTCCTGTCTTAAGGATTTCATCTCTTATCCTCCCTAGGGTGCCTTAATTTTGGCGCTGTGCTCCTGGCTAAGTGCGACGGCTTTGTTCACCGCATCTGCAAAGGCCTTTGACGAAATGCTCGCTCCGGAAATGGCATCTACCTTTCCGCCGCCTGAGCGAAGCTGAATGCCGCCCGCAATGTCCATGCCTGGAAACTGCTGAATGAACGGCTCGTCATCGTCTGCAATGCGGGCACCCAGGCCCGGGGTCTCTGATTGACTAAGGGTCTTAACTCCGAGCATCTTCCCCGAAGTGAGGTCGAGTAGGGAGAGCACGCTGATGTCGCCGCCGTAGCCCGCTGTTGTCGTCTGAAGTGCCGCTGCGATCACAGCCCCGTTCTTTTTGCCCTTGAACACGGTCAGAGCGCGCCGGCGTCCCCGGTCGTCCTTGCCTAAATCGATTTTAATACGGTCGGCAATCGGGTCGTTGTCAATACCCACAGGCGCCATGAACTTATCGAGACTCGGCTTGATGCCTTCTGAAATGATGCGCTGTTCGATGATCGGATCCGTGACTTTCTTGACGGCCGCTAGACCCAGGCCAGCTGCGAACCCAACGATACCCAAGATGATGGCCATGTACCAAATTTTATCCCGCATGGGTAACTACCTTTCCAAAGCGCCGCAGGGATATGCGATCGAGTAGGGGCGTGGTAAGGGACGTGAGGGCAATGGCCCACGGCACTGGGCCGTAGGGCATGCCGGACTGTCTGAGGAGCAGGCTAAGGGCGCCGGCAATCAACCCAAATACCACGAGGCCGATAGGTGTTACTGGCGTACTTGAAAAATCTGTGCAAAGAAAAAATGCGCCAAACATGGCCGCGCCAGTAAACAAGTGGAACGCCATTGGTGGACATCCCCATGGATCAAGGGCGTGGCCAATCGCAGCTGCACTGGCCAGGCCGACGATAAACGCGAGGGGGGCCTGCCACCTGGCGACCCGGCGCCAGATCAGAAATAGACCGCCGATGATTAACAAGAGGGGGGATACAGCACCCATGGGACCGGCCTGATGGCCCAAAAACAGATCAGAGGTAGTGTATTCATTAATATCGCTAGGATCCTGAGCCACGGCGTCGAGGGGTGCTTTTGGCGGGGCGATCCCCTCTGCATGCCATGCGGCGGCTGCACTGCGCGGCGCGCGATAGGTGCTGATCTCGGCCGGCCAAGACGCTGCGATGATGAGCAATCCCACCAGGGCCGGAGATATGGGCGACCCGCCAAGGGGACCAAAGATCACCTTGCCCAATAAAACCGCGAGCACCGCGCCGATGAGGACCAGCCACCAGGGCACACCAGCAGGGACGAGCAAGGCGACTGTCAGTCCAACGAGCACAGCGTGAAAATCTCCTAAGGTGTGGGGAATGCCCCGCATTTTGCAGACGGCGAGCTCTGTGGCAAGGGCTGCGCCAATGCCGATTTCAATGAGAAATAACGACCGCAAGCCGAACTGGTAGACCCCCCAAAGTGCGGCCGGGGCCAGGGCAGCGATGGTGGTGAGCATCATGGTGCGAATGGTGCGGCCGTGGCGCAAGTGCGGGGCCGGTGAAACAATGTACCGTTGGTCTCTCATCAGTCAGACCTCGCTTGGGCGAGAAATTCCTTCTTGCCGTGGGAAAAGAGCTGCACCATGGACCGCTCTGCAGGACAGACATAGGCACAGCACCCGCATTCGATGCAGGTGAACAGCCCGGCGTCGGCTGCGCTTTCAAAGTGGTCATACTCGCAGTAGCGCGACAGCATACCTGGTACGAGGCGCATGGGACACACCATTGCGCACAGTCCGCAGCTCAGGCAGGGGTTGTCCGCGGCCAGGGAAACCGCGTCCCGATGCTGGACCGTAAGGCCGGTAACGCCTTCGGTCAGGGGGTAGTCCAGGCTGTGGCAGGCCTGACCGGTCAAGGGGCCGCCGAGAATGACTTTTGCAGCGTCGCTGCCCATGCCAGCCCCATCTAGAATATCCCCGATAGGCGTCCCAAGACGGGTCCGCAGGGCCTTGATACGTCCGGAGCCAAAGACGGTGATCACTTTGTTAATGACATTTTTTCCATAGATAACCGCTTGGACCGCTTCGACCACCGTGCCCACATCGACGACAGTCACACCGGCGTGATGCACCTGGTTGGGGTCGATTGACCCTGAGCTGCCCAGGATGTCCCTGGCGATCAGGGCCGGCGCTGCAGATGGATATGCGAACGCGTCGTAGGTGTGTATGTTACAGCTATTATCCTTAGCAAATCGGGTGACGCCAGGTGCGGATTGGTGCTTTTCCAAAATGAAGTGGCAAGCGGCGTTGTCGGTCACCTTTTTTAGAAGCGCCAGACCCATCTCCAGGTCACCGATGTCCTGTTCGAGCGCTGCTGTAATGGCTTCAGAGGTGCCGAGGTAGGGATCATTATCAAAACACCGTATCGCCACATGGGAGATTTTTGGGGCTTTGCCAGCTGGAGCGAGCACATCAGCGAGCAATAGTGACGGGTTGCCTGCCTGGGTCACGCCAGCTTGGCGCAGGCGTTTAATCAGAGCGTCCTGGCTCTGGGACAGGGCGCCAGTGTCTTGCTCGCCACCGGGTGCGGCCTCGGCCGCGGTTGAAGTGATATGCACGGTGGGGTATTTGAGCCCGTCCGTGTGGCGGATGCTCCCCAGAGACGTCACTTCCCCGCTCACTGAAGCGCAAATTACCTGGCCAGATGCGGCCTCTGCCACTGGCTGTCCCAGGGCCACCTCTTCCCCAGCCGTTACAAGCGGTTTGAAGGCCGCGCCGTTTGCCCCTTTGAGGAGAAGCACCACCTGCTTTGGCAGTGGCATCTCCTTTAGAGGACCGACAGGGGGTCTGCGGGGCAGCTTGATGCCTCGACGAAAAAACGAAATATCCATGATCTACTTATTTCCTCAACCAGCGCAAAAAAGCATTGAAATCATTGAACTTTTATAGGTTTCATCTCCTTAGAGCGCGGCGCCTTGTGAACCGAAAAAGAGGTCGGCCACGCCCGTCATCGAGACAGGCTTATAGCAATAAAAATCATCGAGGTGAAGTGGTAGGCCAGATGGTCCTTGAACGAATCAATATTATGGTCTAAATTATAGTTCTAATAAGGACCTAATTGGGAGATGCATTTCATGTGGGAGCTGCAGATATCAGAGGACATCTTGCCCCTAGGCGCGTTCAAGACCCATGCTTCGAGGGTCATTCGGCAGCTGCAAGCAACGCAGCGCCCCTTTATCATCACTCAAAACGGAAAACCCGCAGCCGTGCTTCTCACGCCGGAAGTGTTTGATCGCCTGACCGAACGCGCCCGATCTCTAGATGCCTTGGATGAGGGGGTTGCAGATTCGGGAGGGAGGATGTGAGGATGGGGTCAGACCCGAGCACAGAACCTACCTAAATGGGCAGGTGGCCGAGTGGCGGAAGGTTCTGAGGTTTCTTGCTAATCTCCGCAGGGACAGTTCTCGCAAATGATAAACACTATCGAGGGGCCGGTCCATCCGGCTGATCTGAGTTGGTCTTCGAGCGCGTCAACGTCGCAACGCGGTAGGCTTGTGGCGAGAAAGATAATGAGTTTCCCGTCATTGCCTGGTTCACCCAGGACTTGCATATTGCTGATGCCAAATAACGATTCTAAAGAGGGGCAATAAACGATTTCGATTGTTTTGCCGATGGTTGTAATATCCAAAAACGCGTGGAGTGTCCTTAGAGCTAGCGCATTGTAAATCGAGAGCGTTCCCCCGATTCTCTCAAGTGCGCCGATGCCCTGGAGATCCAACAGCGCCATGTCGTTGTAGATTCTAAAATCTCCCCCAATTTCTTTGAGGCTTTGCAGCCCATGAAGGTGCACGAGATTGAAGTTGTTGCGGATGATGAGACTGCCCTCGATGCGTTTCAGGCTCTCGAGGCCGGCCAAGCTGGTCATCTGAGGCGAATTGAGAACCAGATCACCGGTAATTACAATGCAGCCGATCACTTGTTCTAAATCATTTCCAGTTGTGATCCAGTAGGTTCCCTCACATATGATTGGGCTGGGTGGGCCAGAGAGGATGCTGAGGCCGCCTTCTGAATCGGCCAAGTAGATGGTGTTCATCTCGTCTACATAAACGCCCTGCGCAGTTCCAGGTGTGCTGGTATGAGCGGCAAGGCGGAGCGCGAGCGGATCAGAGATGTCAAAGGCGATCAGATCGGTATCATTAAGGGGTGCGTAGCGGTTCGCTAGGTACAGATAGGTATCCCGGATAAACAGATCCAACGCGAATCCCTCATCATCATACGCATCTGTTTCAAATGGAAGTGACGGGTCGGTGACGTCGATGACCCGAACGCCCATAGTCGAATCGGCAATATATACCGTATTATCTGCGACCGCCACTTGACGTGCCGAACCCGGGGTATCGTAATGGCCAATGACCGTGGGCGCAATCGGTTCAGAGATGTCGAGGATGTAGAGCCCATTGTCCCCGTCCGCGAGATAGGCATACATCCCGTCTACATAGACATTAGAAGTATATCCCGGTGTATCAAAACTACCGATGATGACCGGGGCAGATGGATTAGAAACGTCCGCAATCACCAGGCCGAGGTTGCCATCTGCCACATAGGCCAAATGGTCGACTGTAAAGACGCCCTCTGTGTAGCCTCCCGGAAGATAGATAGATCCGGTGTGCGATGGACTGGTGGGATCTGATATATTGAGAATGCTGATTTCCTCTCCGTAAAGCGTTGATACATAGGCCAGGTCACCGCCCACATGAACGCGGTGGACAGGCCCGGATGATTCATAAGCGCCCACCTCAACCGGATTCATTGGCGACATGACATCGATCACTCTCATGCCAGAGTAGCCGGCCGCCACGTAGGCGTAGCCATCTTTTTCAACCACTTTGTCCATATTTCCATAAGTCCCCTGGGTACCGGTAGGAATAGGGTTGCGTGGATCAAAGACGTCGAACATTTCCATGCCTTCCATCCCTTCACAGACGTAAGCCTCATCACCTCTAACCGCGATGTCTCTGGGGAAATCAACAGTGACACGAGAGGACAGGGCGACGGGATTGGTGGGATCGGTGATGTCGAGAATGTGGAATTGATAGTATCCGGTACAGTACGCCAAATTTCCAACTATTTCGACTGCGAAGCTCTGGTAGGTTTCGTTAAATGCTCCGACGAGCACTGGGTTTGTTGGATCGGAGATATCAAAAACGCGCAGGCCGCTGTTTGAAAAGCCGCCTTGCATGGCGTAGGCATGGTCTCCTTTCACAGAGATATCCAACAGATCCCCGGCGTCCGCGTTTGACCCGAGCTCGACTGGAGATGTTGGATCGGCGACATCAATAACATGCAATCCCTTCATCGGTCCTTGCCAGGCGAATGTGGTTACATATGCGATTTGGTCTTGAACGTCCACATCGTGGGCGTCCCCGTTCCAATGGCCGATTTCAACCGGATTCGTCGGGTCGGTGATATTATAAATGTAAAGGCCGAAGCTATCTACTGCAGCATAGGCGAGTGCCCCATCAACATCAATACCATAGCAGTCATAGGGCGTTGGCTGGAATCCAATTTCAAGGGGGCTGTACGGATCAGAGATTTCGACAACACTGACGCCCGCTCCTGTTGCCACGTACGCATACTGACCTGAAACATGCATGTCTGATACTAACTCCGGCAAGATAATCTCGCCCAGCTTAACCAGGTGCAGGGCTTCCTGTGGTGCGGATTCCATGTGGGTATCAAAGACGATAAATCCTCTTCCAGCGCCTACATAAATATAATTGGTATCTGTATCAACGGCTGAAAAACGCGTCGCCCCCCAGGCACCCAATTCTTGGAATTCAAAATCAGTCGCAACCGCATAGGATGGTGCTATAAAAATTGCAAAAAAACAGATATAGGCGATAATAAATGTTCCCTTTCTCATAGCTGTGTTTCTCCTTTTTTTGCGATAGTTACAATGCTTCGCTTTTTCTTACAAACAGGTTTCCAGAATTGTTTCCTTACATTTTGTATTGTCTATTCACACATCCCTTCGCCTATAGGATCGCAAATTGGACCTTAGCTAAATAAACTAGTACCAGTCGGGAATGCATAACCCATTTGAGGTATGCAGAAACATTTCTTTTTAATTTTTCATTTAGTTCTTATTTCGGGGATGGGAAACCGATAGCGTTTTCTCTATATTATCTATATTGTAGCGGTGAGTATGTCTGCGGTGTACACAAGCTGGGGACCTGAACTGTAGGAGAGGCGAATGCTTGGCAAATTATTCTTTGTCCATTTTATCTTGATCATCTGTACGAGTGCCTGTGGTACAACTGATGAGAACCTGGAAGATAGCGATAGTCAAGAAAACGAAACGGATACGGATGATGATTCCGGGTCAACATCTGATTCAGAATCTGATTCGGGAAATAACGAGTGGACGTACGAGATTATCGGCACCTACAGTCACTTGTACGGCATTCAAATCGCTGACGGTCGGAACGATGGTGTGAACCGACTATACTGCAGTGGACTGAACGGCCATCTAATAGAATGGTCCTTTGATGGTTCAAATTGGATGCTGGTGGATATGGGGGGCAGTGAAGATCCGATATATGAAGTTGCAGTGGGCAAGGGGCGAAATGACGGGATAAATCGCGTTTATGGTGCCGGTGGTAATGGGAAAATGTACGAATTCACTTACGACAATACAACTGATTCGTGGGAAATCTCGGAATTTGCAAACACAGTGTGTTTTGGAGGTGTTCAGATTGGTGACGCCAGGAATGACGGCGTCAACAGGCTTTTTACTGCTGGATACCACACTGTTGACGAGTACACATGGAATGGGACGACGTGGGATACGCATCATTTCTCAGTAGGGCAGAAGGATTTCTGGCCAATCACCATGGCTCAAGGAAGAAACGATGGGATAAACCGGTTTTATTGTGCTGAAGGTAAATACCTTACCCATTTATGCGAATACACATTTAACGGCACCAATTACGACGAAATTCAGATTCAGACACCCACAGACTTGATAGAAACAACTGCCGGAGATGGGCGAAACGATGAGATCGTGAGAGTGTACGCGGCTGGCAGAGATGGTCATATACACGAATTTACCTTTTCGGATAACAACTGGAATGTATTGGATATCGAACCAAATGCACCCCACAAATCGAGATATGGCCTGGCACTTGGCAGACTCAAATCCGACAATAAAACCAGGTTGTATTCCGTTGCGCAAATGGGTGCCATCAGAGAGCATGAATGGATGAGCGACCTCAATCAATGGCAGGACAAAACAATTGACGCAATTTCCGGAGCGACCGCGAATCTGACAGTTGGAACAGCGCGCAACGATGGCATTGCCAGACTATATGTTGCTGGGTCCAATGGAAGCGTCTACGAGTTTACCAACGACAATCCGTCGCGGCATTAAGAATCCAGAATCCTCCCTCCAGAGAGACCAGAGCGGACAAGGGACGGAGGTACCACACCCACGAAGTGGGCCGCGTCCTCCTCAAGTCAAGGAGAGTGGGGGCCTTAAACGGACAATCAAATCCCTGGGAGATTTGATGCGAAACGCCCATTCCCGTTTCGGCATGGGCTACAACCGAAGACACGATCGCCAGGGAAAGGTCGATTACGACCGCCCGAGAACGACTGAAATTCAGCGAGGAAGTCAGTCACACTATCAATGCACCTTGAGTTTGATTTGTCCAGTGGCCCAATTCAATTGAATAAAAGCCTCCGTCCCTGGTGGTCTGTCAAAATTTCGTCGATTTGAGATGACTGTTTACAATCAGGCGGAGAGGATATGGTGTTGGAATTTATGTCCAACTCATTTTCTTGGATCGTCTTGAAGATTTCCCATGCCACCTTCATGGGGTCGTGTCTGATGAGGGAGTGTGAGCTCATCACGTCAGATTCGATCACCCGTCTAACCCCAGCGGCCTTGATTCTTTCGGCATCGTATTCCACAACAATGGAATTCTCTTTTTTATACATCTCTATAGCTTCTTCAGAAGGCATGGAACGGTTAACAATGAGTACGTCTACGCTTCGATCCCGAAGATACTCGTGTAGAACACGGACATGATCTGAAGCGGTGAATCCAGTTGTCTCACCGTACTTTGTCATCATATTGCAGACGGAAATGAGCATTGCACCGGAATGGAAGATAGCCTCTGTTACGCCAGATACCAAGAAATTCGGAATAATGGAAGTGTAAAGATCTCCAGGCGAGATGACAATGTACTCAGCATCTTCAATAGCTTCCAATGCTGCCGGGTTCACTTGAGCGGCTGGCTCTGTAAATAACCTCTCGATGCGAAGGTTCGGGTTGTGTTTTGGCAGATCGATATTGGTTTCGCCAGTGACAAGCGTGCCGTCTTCCAGCTCGGCTTTTAGAGATACGTTATTAAGGGTAACCGGAAGTACCTTTCCCGCAATTTTTAGGATCTTGCTCATCTCTGCAATGGCCGACTCTTCACTGCCGGTAATTTGAGAGAGGGCCAGGTGGAATAAGTTGCCAAAGTTGTGCCCCCCGAGTGAACCCTCAAATCGGTGTTGGAACAGTTGTAGGATAAGCTCGGACTCTTCTGAGAGGGCCACCAGGCACTGCCTGATATCACCAGGAGGTAAAATGCCGAATTCATTGCGGAGAATGCCTGTGCTGCCGCCGTCATCCATCATTGACACAATGGCGGTGAGATCTAAGGGCTTGTAAGCCTTGAGCCCTGAAAGAATGCTGTAGTTACCGGTTCCTCCGCCTATTACGACTACTTTTATTGCCATGTTATATATCCGTTCCCTTCTTTCGAAGAATATAGTTGCAAGAACAAGAGAAGGCAATCACGTCGCTTTTCGCTCAGTAGCTTCCTGAAAAAAAATACTCACGGATCTCGAGATGGGATCAATATGGGTGTATAATGGACGCTAACATGGGTATGGATTTAGAAAAAACACTCGAGTTTGTACGCGAAGAATTGAGCAAGCAGGCACGCCTTGCTATGGGCCGGTGGAACGCTGTCGGAAGTATCGCATTCAAAAACAAACGGGATTTTGTCACTAAGGTTGATGAAGAGATAGAGGGGAATTTAGTAAGTGCGATTCAAAGCCGTTTTCCAGACCACGGGATATGGGGCGAAGAATCGGACCCAACGGCTCCTGGTGCCGAATACCAATGGTTAGTAGATCCCATCGATGGCACGAAATGGTATGCAGCCAGATCGAGTATGTTTGCCATCTCCGTGGCATTATTATTTAGGAAAACACCTGTCTTGGGGGTTGTTCATGAACCAGCGTCAGACCAGGCCTTCTACGCATCAAAAGGAAACGGTGCTTTTGTAAATGGCGACCTACTGACAGGCCCCGCCCCTCGCCATTTGGAAAGCGTTATTGCAAATGTTGATGTTCCAAGAAGCCACGCCCTTAGTGATGAGGAGCGGCATTGGTTCGAGATCAAGCTAGTAAATATTACGCGTAGTATCTATAGAGTGCGTTCGCTGGGTTTGGGGTCTCTGTCCGCATGCTGGCTTGCTAGTGGTGCTCTAGATGCGTACTTAGACATCACCGGGTATGTAAAACCTCAAGATCTAGCGGCGGGACGCATCGTAATGAAAGAAGCAGGGGCGAAAGTGGATTATGTCAATCCAACTGTCGGCCCGCCGAGATTACTAGCCGCACTACCTCCTGTTTGGGAAAAACTCGCTTCGATATTAGAGGAGTAAATCAATACACTTGGAGAAGCACTCGGTACGCCCTCTCGATAGACTCATCGAATTTGTTCAAACGATATAGAACCATGCGTATTGTGCCGCCGCAAAGAGCAGCCGATATGAATGTAAAAAAGAGATTGTTCATCCAGTCATTCTGTCTCAACAATAGGATACACCCCACCCCTACCATTAAAAGAAAGAAGATTGCCAGCACTCGCATCACTCTCAAGCGCGCCAGCTGCTTTTCAATTTGGGCACCTAGTTGATAACTTTTAGAGTAAACAAAGTAACGCATGATGCCAGTGTACTGTCCATCCTTATGTTGGATTCTTTCTAGATCGAGGGGTGATCTTTTGAATGCACTACTCTTTGAGACAAGGTATCTAATTAAATTCTCAAGCCGATAACATTTATTTTTCCTGTGCCAAAAACGCTCAAATATTTTCATGGCGAGGGTCTCTACAAACAATCCAAGGCCATAGGCAGTTCCTACAACGATGAACAGGATGAATGTGTCCGATAACCAAGAAGAGCAGCTGGCATTAGAACCTTGCCGCGCTTTTGCGAATGTTGAATACGCGGTCTCGATAACAGATGTGTTGGCTTCACACACTGCAGCGAAGTAAAGGAGTAGTATAGCAAGCAACATTAACAGGCCACACACAAGGAATTCCACCATGATTGCAGTCGTTTTCATATTGTCTCCTATTTTTAACCGATATATACTCTAGAATTGTAACGAGGGCAATTCTCCCGCAACCCCGCACCGTTTGAGTATAAAACGCCTCTTGTTCACCGCCGGGCAACGAGATAGGTCGTATTGGGAATGATTTGAGAAATTGTTTCCTATATCTCGAAAAATAACCCCACCTAATTATTCGTAACGATGACCTCCCCCACTCCCACTTCCCCCCGGCGCTTTGCATTGCTGTAACACTTTTCAGTGTTCTAGGGGTCGATGAGGTGGTTTTCGGGCCGAGGTCGGAGAGATTCTTGAAAGATGCCGGTGTTTTCGCCCCGAGGACTGGGCTATCTCTGCACCCAGCCCGGATTTCGGTTCGGTCGGTAGAGGGTTGGTTGTGCTGATTGCTCCTGAAGGCATCTTTATTTAGTTAAGTTACAGGTGTGGATGAGATTTAAGGTGGCGCATTAGGGCATCTTATGGCAGACGCACTTATGCCTTGGCCCTTTATTTGGATGTTTTCTTCGGCTTGATTTTCGTTCTTAGAATTCCAATTCCGCAACCCCGGTTTTTCGTTGAGCGTTGCTTTGTTTCGAGATACCCTACGCAAACCCTTCTACCGAATAGCCGGCCAAAAGGTCGAGATGGTGCTTGTAAATATTAACTGGTTGGAAAAGCTAGGAGAATTGTCGATCATCGTGGTGGGCATCCTGGTGGCCTTCTCCCTGGACTCCTGCTGGGAGGCGATCTCCGATTCGAGCAAGGAGCAGGCATACCTGGTGCGGCTCAAGGCCGATTTCAAAGAGAACCAGGAGCGTCTGGAGAGTACTTTAGAATTTGAGCAGCTGATCAACGACAGTATAAAAACCGCCGTGGGGCTCTTTAAAACCCCGCCAAGCGACAAGAGCGCAAACCAGCTGGCCGCGCTGATGCCCAAAATGCTCACCTTCTCCAGATTCATCCCGGTCTCGGGCACCTATGGATCGCTCAGATACTCAGGAGACATCAAACTGCTCTCCAATGATAAGCTGAGGCAGCACCTGGTCTCCTTTGACGGGCTCTGGGAACTGGCCCAAAAGGAGCTCGATCGATTGGGGGACTGGACCTACGAGATCCTCTCTAGGCCAGTGGCCCAGGAGTTCGTGCTGGCCGAGCTCCAGCTCATCGATCCAAACCAGCAGGGAGACCTCCTGAAGATGTACAAGGAGCAAGTGGATTTCGTGGATCTGCTGGCAGATAAGCGGTTCAGCAAGTTCATCGCGGATCTGTGGATGGGCAGCAACCGGCGCATCATCACCTACCAGGTGCTCCTCGACGAGATCAAGTGGGTTAACGCGGAGCTAGTCGAGGTGGAGGCCGGCTGAGTTATCACGCGCGGCCAAGCTTACCCAACTGATGCAAAAAGAGTCCGGTACTCCAGAGATCAAGGGATGCCACCTCCCTGGGCTTGACGAACCTGCGCACATCTTCGCTGGCCGCTTTCCAGTCGAGTGTCCGGATGCGCTCCCCGAATTTGCCCCGAAGTTGCCCCCGAAGTTGCCCCCGAAGTTGCCGCTCAGAGACACCCGAAGTTGCCGCTCAGAGACCCTGAACTTCTTTTACATAAGGCGCATTTTTTTGGAAACGATCCGCCTCGTGTGGCCGAGAAGGGGGGTATGGGAAGAAGAATCCGTACTTTCGAGCCTCATAAAGTCTATGCCGTGGTCATCCGAACGGTGGATCAACAATTTCTCTTTAAACCTGACCACGACCCAAAACACCCACTCCTCACTGCTGACTGCCCGGTCGGGGCGTTCAACAGATTCCATCAGAAAATACCGGACCCAAGCATCATCGACGTTATCGGCTCAGCTGCCGCTAGGGCTAAAGCACTGGCACCAATTCAAATTCATTGGGTGGAGTCAAACATTAACCATCTCCAAATTGGTTTCTCCGTCACTCCTGAACAACTCCCCAATATCGCTCCTTTTTTTCGCAATTTCTTCAGCTACATCGCGGTTAAGCTCAACAAGAAATGGAAGAGAAGTGGGCATGCCTTCGGCGCTTCCTACCGTGCTACCGTCTGCATTGACGATGTGTCCGTAGAACAGCAGATGGTCTATGCAATAACGAATCCTGTCAAAGATCTTTTGGTGGAAAAAGTCAGTGAATCGCCGTTCTTTACGACTTTCCGCCATCTCGCCCGGGGGGAAAGGCTTCGGTTTTTTCGCATCGATTGGGATGGGTATCACCTTGCCGGGAGTCATCGCAAGAAGCGTCATTGTCCTCAGGACTATGTCCAGTGGTTGGATCTTGAAATAGCCCCGATTCCGGGCCAGGAGGATTGGCCTGCTCACAAGCGCCAGGCGTGGATGCGGGCGCAAGTACGGGCGGTGGAGGAGCGGGTTCAGGAAATGCTGAGGAAAGAAGGTCGCCGAGCGATGGGCGCAGCGGCGCAGTATGAAACTGATCCCCGGGCGCGTCCGCGCCATCCAAAGGCATCTGGTGGTCAACCGCTGTGTCATTGTTCGGATCCAGAGCAACGCAAAGCATTCAAGCGTCACTGGCGAGAAATTTTGTCAGAATACCGGAAAGCCTCCAATGATTACCGGCAGGGTATGTGGGACCGGGCGTTCCCGGAAGGTACATTTAGGCCGCCCCTCATCAAACCATATATGGACGCCTGCTTCTGACCCACTGACAGTGCTACAGCAGTAATAAAATTCCGCTCATTCGGTTGGCTCCCAGGGCACAGCTGCGCCAAATCGCTATAAAACTGAACAATGAACGTAAGTTTGAACTGGGAATCATCCCTGATTCATCAATTCGAAGCGTCCGTCTGATGAAAGATCACAAACGCAACCAATCTGACCGCTTCTCTCCAATGACAAACATTCAGGGTCAACATTCAGGGTCTCTGAGCGGCAGCTCGGGGGGGCAGCTCGGGGGTCAACATTCAGGGTCTCTGAGCGGCAGCTCGGGGCGTCAACATTCAGGGTCTCTGAGCGGCAGCTCGGGGTGCGGCAGCTCGGGGGGGGCAGCTCGGGGGTCAACATTCAGGGTCTCTGAGCGGCAGCTCGGGGGATCTGTTGCAAGCTCCCATGAGCGCGCGGCGGCGGCGACGCCATCGATTTCACTCTCTTCCTTTCACACGACGGAAGCTCTCCCTCTCGAGCCTCCTCGCCCAAAGTTTGGAGCGCCGAGGAGGTGGAAACGAACGGCACGTTTTTTCAACGATCAGGCGCTGATGGTTCAAGATGGTTTCTGGATGCCGCGATAGGTCCTGCTTGCAAGCGGTGCGCCTCCTGACAAGGTGCCGTTCGAATGGTATAGCCCTCAACATGTCGAGCATTCAAAAACTAAATCGCCTGGTCGAGTCTCTGTCCATCGACGGTCATCCGACCCGGCTATTTGCCGCCAAGGCAGCATACAATTTCAAACACTCCTGGTTGGAGATGGCCCAGGCGTTGGTGGAGGTGCGCAACTGCGGAGAGTGGGAGAATTGGGGGTTTGATAGTTTTCTTTCTTACTGTGAAAAAGAGCTGGGACTCAAACGCGCGGTGGTGGACAAGTTGACCACCTCTTATTACACGCTGCAAAACCATGCCCCAGAGCGTCTGCAACAGATGAGCGAGAACGCGCCCATTCCCAACTACCAATCCCTGGACTACTATTCTCGAGCCCTCGGGGAACCCCGCCTAGACGGCAATCCGTCACATGATGCGCCGCAGCAGGACTTGTCACCAGAGCTGCGTGGCCAGCTGCGGGCAGCGGTATTCGACGAAGGATGCACCCACAAGCAGCTCAGGGAGCGATTTGATCCGGTGATTCGACCCAAGCCACTGGCCGCAGAGCAACTTGAGGCCACCAAGAAAGCCGCCGGCACAGCGCGCAGACTGCTGGATCAATTGTCGATCGTTGAAGGCATCAGCACGCAAGCCCTTCGCGGCACCTGCGACGCGGTGGCTGCACTGCAAGACGAGCTCGACGCGCGCATCAGGTCACTGATGGAAATCCTATGAAAACGCTGATCATTCTTGCTTTGGTCTTTTTTATGCTCGCCTGTTCGGATGGCACGGTTCAGTCCATCGGAGAGACGCGCTTGGATTTGGGGTACGACCTTGTCATTTTCGATGAAACCGGGGCATAGTTATCCCATGGATCAAGAAATCCGAGGAACCGTGCGTATTTGCCACTTTTCCGACCTTCATTTGGCCTTGTCAAAACGCATCATGCCCTGGCAACTGGCCAGTAAACGCATCTTGGGCTATGCAAATCTCCGATTTAATCGGGGAAAAACCCACCAATTAGAGGTATTTCGCGCCCTGCTCGCCGAATTGGTGGCCGAACGACCCGACGCGGTCGTGGTCACCGGGGATGTTTCCAATCTGTCATTGGGTTTCGAGTTTGCTGAGGTCGACCGGTTGTTCACCGAAGCAGGACTTGAAGCAGCCAACACAATGATAGTGCCGGGCAATCACGACCGGTACACACCCGGCGCTGATGCTGGCCGTGCCTTTGAAACAGGCATGGCCAAGTGGCTTCTTCCCCAAGACAAGTCCTATCCCCGCCTGCTGACCGTCGGCCCGGTCGCCCTGTTCGGGCTGGATACGGCAGTGTGGCGCAACCCGTTTCGGGCGGCCGGGTTCATCTCTAAAACCCAAATCGAACAGCTCCAAAAATTGCTTCAACGCCCGGAAGTAGCCAACCGCTGGCCCGTCATTGCCCTACACCACCCGCCGTTTCACCTCCCTGCTGCTCGCCTAAGGGATTATCGCGTCGGGTTGGACGGGGTTGACCATTTGATCGACGCCTTGGGCGATCGGCCTGCCACCCTGGTGCACGGCCATCTGCACCGGCTGTCACGGCGCCGTATCCAGAACCTGGACATCATCGGTGTGCCGTCCGCGTCAAACAACTCAGGGGTTGCGGGCACCCAACTCTCATTCCATTGCTTTACGTTCAAGGCGACCGGCCTGAACGAGGCCGTTGCAGTGTGCTGCTGGCCTGGTAATAGGGGTAAAAAAATGCGATTCGATCGGTTGCCTATACCTGCTGAAGTCCGCATCGATTGAATGCCATGTATTTGAAATCTATACAGAAATAGAGGAGATACCCATGACTAAAAAGATCATCTCCACGACAACCGCTCCAGCAGCGATCGGACCCTACTCCCAGGCGGTCGAGGCAAACGAACTGATCTTTGTATCCGGACAGATCGGCCTGGATCCAGGGACCAGCGCCCTAGTACCCGGTGGGATTGCAGCTGAAACCCGCCAGGCCATCGCCAACATCGAGGCCATCCTGACGGCTGCCGGCAGTGGCCTCAACCGGGTGGTAAAAGCGACAATCTTGCTCGCTGACATACGGGATTTTGCTCAGGTCAACGACATCTATAAAGAATGGTTCGACAAGGAGCCGCCTGCCCGCGCCGCCTTTGCCGTGGCCGCCTTGCCCCTGGGCGCCCGCATCGAGATCGAAGCCATTGCATTGGCCGGTAATGGGCAGTAACGCGCGACGGTTTTTGCCGGTTGAAGTGCGCGCCTCTTCGCGGTAGAGGACGGATCGAGATGAAGGACCTGGGAAATAGCGATGCGCCCGGTCGCACGTCGCGCTGTGGCTATGTGGCCCTTGCCGGTGAGCCCAACGTGGGCAAATCCACCCTTGTCAACCGCATGGTCGGTGAATCCATCTCTATCGTCACTGCCAAACCACAGACGACCCGGAACAAAATTTGCGCGATTCTATCCACGCCGACCTCCCAGATCATTTTCTTGGACACCCCTGGCCTGCACGATCCAGAGGGCTCATTGGGCGCGTACATGAACAGCGCGGCCCAATCCGCTTTCGACGAGTGCGATATCTGCCTCTGGATCATCGACGCGGGCAAGCCCAACTGCCAGTCACAACTCGACCGTTTGAGGGATAATCTATGGCAGCGCTATGGCAACGCCGATTGCCAAGTGATCATCGCCCTCAACAAGATAGACACCCTGCGCGACAAGCATGCCCTTCTGCCCCTCATGGCAGCAGCGGCAGAGATTCCCAAAGCAGCGGCAGTCGTGCCTATTTCAGCGCTGCTCGGGGACGGTGTGGACCGCCTCCAACTGGCGCTGGAGACCCGTTTGCCCGAGGGACCAAAGCTCTTCCCGGACGATATGCTGTCAGAGCAGCAGGATCGGTTTTTCGCAGCTGAAATGATTCGAAAAACCATTACTGAACAGACCCATCAGGAGGTACCTTACGGCACGGCCGTGGTCATCGATCGGTTCGTCGAGGAGTCAAAACAGTGCGTTATTTACGCCACTATTTACGTAGAGCGCACCAGTCAGCGGGGCATCATGGTGGGCAAAGGCGGCAGCATGATAAAAAAAATCGGGACGCTCTCGCGGGAGGCGATCCGCTCATTTCTTCAATGCCCGGTGGTGCTCCACTTGCGGGTGGATGTCTCTCGGGACTGGACCAAAAACCGTCGAGAGCTGAAAAAAATGGGGTATGAATGACCCGCCGTCCAAAACGACCCATTGCCGATCAGCCGCCCGTTATCGGACGTCATCCGATCATCGCGATCCTGGGTCGTCCGAATGTCGGAAAATCCACCCTGTTTAATCGCCTGGTTGGGCGCAGCGTCGCTATTGTAGAAGATCGCCCAGGTGTGACCCGGGATCGGCTCTACGCCGAGGCGCAAATCGACGACCGTCACGTTACGTTAGTAGACATGGGCGGATTTGAGGCAACCCCGCAAGGGCCTGTTGAAGCGGGCATTGGCGAGCAATGCCGCGTGGGTTTGGCGCAGGCAGATATTGTTTTATTCGTCATTGACGGTCGCACCCCGCCGATCCCAGGGGACTGGGATACCGCATCCCTGCTTCGCCGCAGCCAGCGGCCGAGCATTCTCGTGGTCAACAAAATCGATAGCGCGGCCTTTGCAAGCGCAGCATCAGACGCGTTTTCCCTGGGCCTGGACCCGGTCGTGATGGTGAGCGCGCTGCACGGCCGGGGCATCTCCGATCTCGAAGACAGCATCTACGCGCTGCTGCCCGATAGGTCCACATCGATCGCTAACGCCGATGCGATTGAAGCCGAGGCCGATTGCTGCAACGTGGCGATTATCGGTCGCCCAAACGCGGGCAAGTCGTCCCTCATCAACCAGCTGCTCGGGGAAAACCGGCTGCTCACCCTGGATGCGCCAGGCACCACGCGAGACCCGGTGGACAGTCATTTCGAGCGCAATGGCAAGCAATACATCCTCGTTGATACGGCCGGCATTCGGCGCAAGCGGTCTGTTACTGCACAAAGCCCGGAAGGCATGGCAGTGGGTGCTGCGATCCAGGCCATGGCGCGATGTCACGTGGCAGTGCTCCTCGTCGATGCCAAAGCAGGCATTGCCGAACAAGATGCCAAAGTACTCGGCTTGGCCTTGGATCGGGGATGCGCCATCGTGCTCGGCCTCAATAAATGGGATCTGGTAAAAAGAGAGGCCAGCGGGTTTCGGGAACACCTCCTCGGGCGCAGCAAGGATATCCTCTCTTTTTCAAAATGGCTGAAAGTTGTTAAGATTTCAGCACTTACAGGATTTGGAACCGATAAATTGATCGCGAACATAGACGCGGCCTTTGCCGCGTTTTGCACCCGGGTGGCCACGAGCGACGTCAATCGATTGTTCGAGGATATCATCGATCATCATCCCCCGCCGATTCACAAGGGCAAGGCCGTCCGTCTCTACTACGCCACCCAGGCCAGCACCCGGCCCCCCACCTTTGTCGTGCATGCCAACCACCCAGAGGCCATACATTTCTCATATAAGCGGTACATCGAAAACCGCATCCGAGACGCGTTTGACTTTCACGGCACACCGGTTCGCATTTTCTTTCGCAAGCGCAAGCGTCGGCAGCGCCCGTGAAAAAGGCCGTTTTCGTTTTATCTCGGGCGCGCTATGCTGACCCCGCCATGGATGTTGATGCTGTGACAGCCGTTGATCAGGAAAAAACCTATACCGTCTCAGCCCTTAACCGGGAAGTCCGCTCACTCATCGAGGGGAAATACGATGGGGTTTGGGTCGAGGCGGAAATATCCAATGTCACCCGGGCCCGATCCGGTCATATTTACTTTTCCCTCGTCGATCCCGGGGGGGGGGTTAAGGCCCAGCTGAACGCGGTCATGTGGCAGGGACTTGCCGCCCGGTACGGGGCCCGGATTAAAACCGGCACTGCGGTTCGGTGCCACGGTCGCCTCACCCTGTACGAGGCCCGAGGGACCTACCAGCTCATCGCCGATCGCGTCGAAGCAGCCGGCGCCGGGCTCAAAGCATTGGCCCTTTTAGCCCTCAAGGAAAAGCTGGCAAAAGAGGGATTGTTCGCAACCGATCGCAAGCGACCCTTGCCGACCTATCCTTCGCGCATTGGGGTTGTCACGTCTCGGGATGGCGCTGCGATTCGGGACATCGTTAAGATCGCATTTCGCCGATTCCCGGTTCGCATCGCACTGGCGCACGCCCAGGTGCAGGGACCGACAGCACCGGACGAGATTGCAGCAGCCCTCGACCGACTCGCATCGACACCCGAGGTCGATGTGGTGATCGTGGGCCGTGGGGGTGGGTCTGCCGATGACCTGGACGCCTTTAACACCGAGACAGTGGTCCGGGCCGTCGCTGCCCACCCCGTGCCTGTGGTGAGCGCCGTGGGTCACGAAACAGATGTGACCCTAGCCGATCTGGCCGCGGATCGCCGGGCTGCCACTCCCTCTGAAGCAGCTGAGATAGCCGTTCCAGACAGGGATGCGGTTCTCGATGACCTCTATGCCCACCTCGACCGGATGGAGACAGTGATGGAGATACGCGTCAGTGCTGCGCGGGAGCGCATCGCCGCGTTCAGGGAGCGCATCGCCAATCAGGACCCGAGAATCCACCTGAAACAGGGGATAGAAACCCTCGCCCATGCCAGACAGGTGCTCGCCCGCTGGCCAGAATTGGTGCTAACGCGCGCCAGAGCAAATCTCGCCCTGGCCGAGGAACCCCTGTCCCGCTGGCCAGGGCCCAGCGTAAAAAATGCGTCTGAGGCGCTGCACGCCCTAGATCTTGCCCTCAGGCGACAGCCAAAACCAATGCTCGAAACCGCACGGGCTGATCTCGCTAAGAGCGCCGCTCGCTTGCAAGCCCTGAGTCCGCTCGCAAGCCTATCCAGGGGATACGCGATCGTCCGACATGCGGAGACCCGGTCCATTGTCCGAGATGCGGCAGAAGCCCCTCCTGGCACCGATGTGGACATCACACTCGGCTGCGGTCGATTGGTGTGTGGCGTCAAACAAGCCCTTTCCGAGCCGGATCCGGCAATACAAGACCGCTCAAAAGACACTCTTTAGCCCCCATTGCTGATGTGTGCTAGGCTAACCGGAACCAATTCGGCAATAAGGAGGATCCATGCTTCACCATCAGCCGTGTCAGATGTATCTTCTTCGATCCTGTTTTATGGCTATTCTCTGTGCCTACCTACAAACGGCAATCGCCGAAGAGCCGGTTGAAGACGGGAAAGGCGACCCAACGTCGGCTGAAGCAGAAACTGCCCAGTTGCCAGGTGACAAATTCATGCACTTCGACCACCTGCTCGGGTTTCAATTGAGCCCGCTCGGTATTTTGTACGAGTTCAATCCCTATTTTAAATGGCATCTCTTTCCCGATTCAGACAACATCCTGCTCGAAGACGCCCACATCAAGGCGGGCCTCACGACGAATCTGACACCGGCCTATGCCTACTATGGCCCCTCTATCACCATTGCACCGCTTACCATCTTGCATCTCACCGCCCAATTTACCCATGTGATATATGGGGTCGCCGGTCCCTCCCTGGGCCTTCTCGACTACAACTTCGAAGAGGGCGGGCAATATGCAAACTACGACTATCAATACCGGGACGATCTGGGTGGCGACATCGGCGAGTTCACCGCTGAAATTTGGAGTCTGTTCTTAAAACCCGCTTTCTTTATGCAGGTCGGCCCCATTGTTTTCGTCTACCTGGGCAACTACATGTACTTCCATCCCACTAACCACGAAGGTCTTTATTACAACGACATCGCAGATCTCATCCTCACCCCAAAGAGCTGGTGTCTCATGAACGACGCAATGCTGCTCTACGAAATCGCCAGTCTAAAAGAACACGGATTCGCCGTGCTCGCGGGCGTGGATAATCAGATCAACGTCGCCATAGACGACGATGCGACCGAGGATTTTGACACAGCTTATCGCTGGAAGATCGGTCCGATGGTCGCCTGGACCATCACCGACCAATGGCTCGATTACGCCATCGAGGAGCCCACGGTCCTATTGCAAGGGCACTATTTCGTAGAAGATCCCATCATGACTGGCAAAGAGCGCACCCTCGGCATGGTGCTCGCCTTTATGATGTCGACGAATTGGTACAGGTAGGTTCCGACAAAGTACAGACAAATATTCGACGTATGTAGTGATTTTAGTTAATATTTTATTCGCAATGGGGGAATCGGCAGCACGCGCTGGAATGGTGAATATGAATCACTCTAAAGATATCGAACGACGCCGCAACCGCAGATTTCCCGTGGATGCCAGATGCTGGATCGAACGGGAATCGGTCACACTCCTCGGCACGGTGACAAATATCAGTATTGGCGGGCTGTTTATCCGAACGCCCGTGACCATCGCCCTTGGAAGCCAGGTGGATTTGAACGTTACCCTCCCCACAGGTCTGCTCGCCGCGAGCGGCCATGTGGTCTGGACCGCCGCGCCGGACCTTACCTCAGGCTGCTTGGGACTCGGCATTCGGTTTGATAAAGTTCTAAGCGGCAAAAGACGACTGGATCATATCGTCTCGGATGACCACTAAGCCCGGTTGGCCTTCCCAAGCGGCCCTCAATGTGTATAAATCGACCCTGCACAGCATCCGGGTGCGGGAAAGACGCGATGCTGGATGTGGCGCAGGAGATGGCATAGGACTTGGATGTTTACCGGCTTGATACAAAACGTGGGGACACTCGAACGTCGCACCCTCTCGGGTACGGAGGCCGAGCTATTGATAGCCACACCCCTCGAAAACATCGAACTTGGCGAAAGCATTGCCATTATGGGTGCGTGCCTGACCGTTTCAAAAGTTGAAACCAAGGGCTTCTCTGCCTTTGCCTCTGAAGAGACCCTGGCCAAAACAGGACTCAAGATGATGCCGCCCGGATCGCCCGTCAATGTCGAGCGGGCCCTTCGGGTGGGCGAGCCCATGGGCGGTCATATCGTTACAGGACACGTAGATACGCGCGTGGGGCTCTTGAGGCGAACGCCTAGTGGCCAGGCAGAACGGTTGACCATGGCCCTGCCCGATCCACCCCTCAGCGCCCAGGTGGCGCCCAAGGGATCGGTCGCCCTCGACGGGGTGAGCCTGACCGTCAATGACGTAAAAAAAGACGCGTTCGAGGTGATGGTGATTCCCCACACCCTTGAGCAAACCACCCTGGGAAAACTGCGCCCCGGAGATATGCTGAACCTTGAAACAGACGTCCTGGCGAAGTATGTTGCACGCCGACTCGATCAGTCTGCAGATCGGTCCCCTGGGATTGATGTGGACCTTTTGATGCGTGCGGGATTTATGAGGTGATAGAGTGACAACTGCGGTAATTGACAAGGTGCGACACGCCATCCAGGAGATCAAAGCCGGACGTATGGTTATCCTGGTGGACGACGAAAATAGAGAAAATGAAGGTGACTTAACCATGGCGGCAGAGTTGGTTACCGAGGAAGCCATTACATTTATGGCGACCAAGGCCTGTGGCCTGATCTGCCTCGCCCTCTCACCGAATCGGATCGAACAGCTGGATTTGCCCATGATGGTGGAGGAGAATCAGGCACCCCTTGGCACGGCATTTACCATTTCAATCGAAGCTGCCCAGGGGGTGACCACGGGTATCAGCGCTGCTGATCGCGCCCAGACCATCCGGGTGGCCGCTGACCCGGGCACCGGCCGGGAGGATATCGTGAGCCCGGGCCATGTATTTCCGCTCCGGGCCATGCCGGGCGGCGTGCTGCAACGCACTGGACAAACCGAGGGGTCGGTGGACCTGGCCCGGTTGGCCGGGCTCACCCCAGCCGGCGTCATTTGCGAGATCATGAAACCCGACGGCACCATGGCGCGCATGCCAGATTTGGAAGCATTTGCCGCGGCCCACAACATGGTGATCGTCAGCATTGCCGACCTCATCGAGTATCGCCTTCAAAAGGACCGCCTCGTAGAGCGCGTGGCCACGACAGAGCTGACCCTTACCGGCCGGGAGCGCACCGCCATGTTCAAATGCCATGTTTACCGGGCCGTTCCCGGTGTCAGGCGGCGCGAATACGTCGCGTTGACCCTGGGAGATATAGACGACGGCGAGCCCGTGCCGTGTCGCGGGCACCTGGCCTCTCTGGTGGACGATGTGTTTGGCGGAAACACGCGGAAAAATAGCCCACCCCTTCGAGACGTCCTGGACGCGATTATTCGGCGCGGCCGCGGTGTGGTGCTCTACTTGCCCTCCCGCGAAACCATCGAGACCGACCTCTCGACCCCTCCCAGAGCAACGCCGTCGCGCGAGCCCAGCCCGCGGGAAGGGGAAATTCGCGAGTACGGCATCGGTGCTCAAATTCTACTGGACCTGGGGGTAAAGCAGCTCCTGGTCATATCAAACAATCCGCACAGGCTCGTCGGTTTGGACGCCTGGGGCTTCACATCTGCTCGACAAATCAGCCTTAAGGAGGTGTAGACATGGAACCCAAATCCGGACCCAAAGTGGTAGAGGGCCGATTGGACGCCAAGGGGCTCCGATTCGCCATCGTAGCCTCTCGGTTCAACCACTTTATCGTAGATCGGTTGGTAGATGGCGCACTTGACGCGCTCGACCGCCATGGATGCGACATATCTAAATGCGCGTTGTTCAAGGTTCCAGGCTCGTTCGAGCTGCCGATATTGGTTCGAAAGATTGCGACAGACGATCGCTATGACGCGGTGATCGCGCTCGGTGCGGTCATCCGCGGGGCCACCCCCCACTTCGACTACATCGCCGCTGAAGTCACAAAGGGACTTGCTCAAGCAGCCCTCGAAACGACGCGACCGGTCGCCTATGGCGTCATCACGACCGACACCATTGAGCAGGCCATCGAGCGCGCCGGAACCAAGGCCGGCAACAAGGGGTGGGAGGCGGCCCTATCAGCCGTTGAGATGGCAAACCTATTCAAGCAGATATAAAGGAAACAACCAGATGGCTACCCGCCGCCGCGAGCGCCAGGTCGCGTTACAAATGCTCTTCCAATGGGACGCTTCAGACTGCCCCCCGGATCAAGTGCCGACCCTGTACAAAACCTGTTTCTCAGAGGGATCCTCTCCAGATGGGTTCAGCATCCGGCTCTTTACGACAGTGACACAGCGCTTAAACGATATCGACGGTATTATCGAGGCATCGAGTGATAACTGGCGACTCAATCGAATGAGCCTGGTGGATCGCAATATTCTGCGCATCGGAGCGGGCGAAATCCTCTTTAATGAGGATATTCCAACGCGGGTGGCCATCAACGAGGCCGTGGAGCTGGCCAAGCGCTTTGGCACAGCTGAATCGCCCGCTTTTGTAAACGGCATTTTAGACCGCGTTGCGCGAGACAAAGAGAAAATTTGAAGCGCGTTTCCTTCATCTCTCCCGACCTCATGCGGCTGGATCAGGCTGCCCCGAACACGCTTGCCCTTTTTCGCTTTGCTGAGCGGCGCCCTCTCCAAGGCGTTGCTTCCCTTGTGGATTGGCGCGTCTACGGGCACTTATCTCGACTCGTCATCGAGGGTTTCTTGAGCGGTGATCCCGCTGAATGCCTGCTCATGCCCCTTGGCAGGCATCTTTGCCAAAAGCAGCTGCTGATCTTAGGCCTGGGCGACCGCGACGCATTTGACATGCGCGTCTTCAATGACGGACTTAAAAAGCTATTTGTCACGTTGCGCGCGCTCGGCAGTGAGGAAGTGATCCTCTCCCTGCCCGGTCGCATCGAGCAAATCGGCGAAACAACCGCAGCCATGGAACAGTTTCTCGAAGTCTACGAGGAAGAACCGGACGACTGGGACGTGGTGCTGATCGAGCCATTGCGTGCGCAAAAGACCATGGCCCCGGTTTTGGAGCGATGGCGCCTGCGCCAGTTGATGCCCGCTTAGCAAATTCGGTATATTCATATTGAAATTGCCGGTTTATTGTCATTGACGATAAATGAATTTAGTATAGTAACATTGATGTGACTCCCAAAGGGCGGGTCATGGAATGGCGATCAGTTGCCATCCGGGCCGAAAGGAGTAACGCGACCCAAGTTTAAGTGCCCATCCTGAAAACCGCGATGGGACACGAGGCAATAGAGCTCCTCGCTGATACTATGGCAAAGGCACACATTTGCCCATCGCCACCCCGTGTCCCAAATAAGCGTCATCTCGGGACGGTAACTCGTTTATACCTCCGCAAGGAGAATACTTGGAGACAGGAGAAGTGATGATGGATGAAGAAATGATGAACGATGTGACAGCGAGCAATGACGTGTCAGAGCGATCCGAAGATACCGCGCCATCTGATGCCGCCGACAGCGAGGAGACGTTAATATCTGAAGATAAGGAGCCCGCGATTTCTGACGACAGTGAAGAGAGTTGGCGAGATGAGGATCAAGACAGATCACCGGGGGAACACTGGCGACCTTCGACGGAGAGCATCACAGAGGGGGAAGATTCGACCCGAGAGATTAAAGTGGCTGTGGATTGGGTAGAGCTGGAAGGCGCGCTCGAAAACAACTCGCCCGAGCTGCACAGCTTTCTCAACATCGTCACCGGGGACGTGGTTCGAATCTTTGAAGGCGGGGAAAACGCCGAGATGAGACTCAAACAGTCTGAAGCGAGTCCGGATTTTATCTATATAGAACCTGTCTCGTCCCGAGAACAATACCGCTGGATGGAGGAATATATCGAGATCGTCGAGGAACCCACACTGAAGGATAAGCTGAATATCGCTATCGACGGCAAGGGTGCGTTCCGCAGATTTAAAGACGTCCTCGTGGGCTATCCCGCAGAGCGGGAGCGTTGGTTCAGCAAGCGGGCCACCAAACTCAGGGCCCATATGAAAGAGTGGTTGACGTCAAAGCACATCTTTCCGACAAATCTACCCCCGTGGGAAGGCGAGCGGGAAGATGAAGTCAGGAGGCCTCGCGCCGATTATGAGAGTAGAGGCTTTAGAGATGGGTCCGTCGATCTGAGGAACACGGCACGGGAGCTCATCGATATGATGCCTTCGCGGGAATTGCCCACAGCAGTGGCGTTCCTCGAGTTTTTGCGCAGTCGGCGGACATACCGCCGATCCCGGTACAGTTAGTGCTCATTCAAGTCCACTCTGACGGGTGCAGATTCCTATTCCCCCCTTTGAAAAAGGGGGTTAGGGGGATTTTCAAAAGCTGCAGGGATAGTGACGAAATCCCCCCTGCCCCCTTTTCAAGGGGGAGTTTGTTATTCGTCACGAATCGCTTGACAAAGCACTTGCCCTCAAACTAGCGAGGTCTACATTTGTTCCGGATGATCGTCATTGCGACAGTGCTCATCCTCTCCCTCCTGGGAGCTGTGAACTCAGTGGCTCAAACACCTCAAGACGCGGTTCTCATCGATGGCCTGGCAGCGCTCGCCGGGGGGCAACCGAAAAACGAAGCTGACGCCGTGCCGATCCTACTCAGCGACATCGACTTTGCCGCAGTCCTATTAATGGGAAAAGACCGGGATCCAATCCAATCGGATGCCAGCCTGGATGATCAAGTGCGCACTGAGGCGCGGCGTGCTGCAGTCCTGATACACCTGCTCGCTCAGCAGGCAAAACAACTCAAGGAAACACCCGATCCAGAACAAGCAACGGCGCTCCGACAGGATATTATCGCCCGCTTTAATGGCAAGGAGGGGATGCATCGGTTGCTGAAGCGGTTCGGCATGACCGAGGCAGCCCTGGATCACTGGATCGACAAAATCATCTTGGCCGCAAAACAAATCCATTACGCGGAATCTCAAATCGAGCTTTCTGCCGACGAAGCACCCAAAACCCAACATAGGATGTCTGAATCAAAGCCCCAAATGAACAGCGATATCGAGAATGGGTATGATTCGTTTCGCCGCTTGATTATTGAGGAGCGATCCAAACAAGCCATCGAGCGCTGGTTGGAAAACGTCATCAAAAGCGGCAATATTCGGATTGTAAAATGACCGGCGAATTAGAGGGACCATCCATTTTAGCCACACCGCCAGGGCATTGTTGGGCGGGTAAGATCCGAACGGCCACCCCCGCCGATATCGACGCGATCGTGGCTGTCGAGCGCAGTGCTTTTGCCAGCCCTTGGCCGCGCTCGGCCTTTGTCAGCGAAATCGACGGGCATCGATGGTCCCACGTCGCGGTGGCCGAGGAAGGGCGTACGCTGGTCGGGTTCACGGTCTATTGGTCCGTGGCCAGTGAGCTACACCTACTGAACTTGGCGGTCGACAGGGCACATCGGCGCCGGGGCATTGGTCGGGATCTTGTTGCGCATCTCATTGCCTTTGGACGAAATACCCGGCACACAGAGGTGCTGCTCGAGGTTCGCGTTTCAAATCTGACAGCCATCACCCTCTATCGCCATTTTGGATTTGAAGATCTAGCGATACGGCCGGGCTACTACGCAGATAACGGCGAGGATGCCTTGGTCATGTCGCTTGTATTGAGTGATACCAAAAGCGAACAAAGGAGCGCGTCATGAGGTCGCATATTGCTATTCTCCTATTATTTCCCTTATCTTTGGGGCTCTTTTCTTGCGGCAGCAAACAGCCGACCGAAACAGGTGCCTCAGAACTGGATTCGGCGGGCGACGCCGGACCGACCGAAGAGGAAGCCGTAGCGTCGGCTCAGACCCGCATCAAAGATTGGCTGGGTAAGGACTTGACCGCCCGCATCGCGTTGCTGGGTAAGGATCTGGGAAAGAACGTCGCACTGAAGCTCGCTCGGGATTCAGAGGTGGCAGGCGAGGCAAAGGCCTTGAGCAAGCGGGTATTCAAGGACAAGGAAGTAAAAAAGCAGCTCGAAAAGGTATCCGACAAAGCCACGGCCGGCCTTGGCAACAAGCTCACGCTGGGATGGAAGGCCCTCCAGGCCGGCGGCATCAAAGCCTACAAAGAAAAAATCCGCGCAGATGCAAGGCGGGTCGCACTCGATGTACTCATCGAGCACATCCAAAACGACGTTCTTAAAGACGAGCGCACGGCCAAGCTGCTGAAGGATTTTGCCCCAGCATTAAAGATGCAGGGCAAGGTCGTCGCAGTCTCTGTCCAAGAGCACCTCTCTGCAAAAGTGACAAAAAAAGTCCTCGCCATTGCGCTCACCATCTCAGCAGCCGGGGATAAGGCCAAGATGGCAGACCGGGTTGAAGCATGGATAGAGCGCTGCGAAGATCACGCTAAGGACGAGATCGAGCAACTCATTCTCGACGTCGCAGAACTCCCAGCTGTCCAACAGGCCGTTCGTTCACTGGCTCTCGATGTCTTAACCCACGAGCGCACCGAGGCCGAACTCACTGTGATGGCCCGGGCCCTGCTCGACGACGGTGATGTGAATCGCGCACTGGTCAGAGTCTACGAAGCTGCGGCGTTTGAAAAGGGGGACGCCCAAATTCGCAGCGCCATCGTCAATACCATCAGCATGCCCGCGGTGGATACAGAGCTGTTCGCGGCCATGGAGCGCCTGGCCACAGCAGAAGGTGCAGGACCGATGATGGCACGTCATGCTGCGAGTGCTTCGGAGGATCCCGCAATGGCCGACCTCATCGAGGATTTCGTCGTGAGCGTATTAGAGGCTTGCGGCAACCCCATCGAAGCGAACCAATAGTCGCCAACCTCCATGGCGCACCGATTTCCACCGCCCTTAAGACCCGGTGACCCCATCGCCGTGATGGCCCCAGGTGGACCAGTCGATGCAGAGGCATTAGCCACTGGCATAGCCCGGATTGAAGAGCGCTATGCGCCGCATTGGCATCCGGCCTGTCTCGAGCGATACGGGTTTCACGCGGGAACAGATGTGCGGCGCACGACTGCACTTCAAAGTGCGCTCGACGATAAAACGATCCGCGCTGTCTTGGCTGCACGGGGCGGCTACGGAACCTCGCGCATCCTCGATCACCTCAATCTCGATGGGCTCTTGAGAGCGACAAAATGGATTGTGGGGAGCTCGGATGTCACCGCACTGCTTGTCTATTTGTGGTCCCAGCTCAGCCTCGTCACAATTCACGGTCCAATGGTGGCTGGGTTTGAGCGGCATGGCGATGCTGATATCGATGCGCTGTTCGACCTTCTGGAAGGTAAGCCGTGGACCCCGCCCACTGGACTCACTGCTGTTTACCAGGGAACAGCGACCGGACCCATGGTCGGGGGTAACCTCACCATTTTGGCCCATCTTGCCGGCACAGTGGAGGCTCGGTTTGCCGACGGTGCTGTACTGTTTCTCGAAGATGTGGGCGAAGCGCCCTACCGCTTAGACCGCTGCCTCACCCAGCTCAAGCGCGCCGGCATCCTGGATCGCGCTGTCGGCATCGTCGTCGGGACGCTCACAAATTGTACCCCAGGTCCAGACGGCACTAGCGCTCGCGATGTCATGGTCCGAAACTTAAGGCCACTGCACATCCCCATTGCTTTGGATTATCCAGCTGCCCATGGAAAGCGCAACTATCCCTTCTACCACGGCGCCACTGTCTCCCTGGAAGTAGATCAGCGCAGCGCGCGCCTCCTGCCCGCGTAAAAAAAATACGCTTGGAAACCACATGTGGGCAACGGCCGATAAGTGGGGGTATGAGAGCAACACCTGTTCACTTGGCCATCGGGTTATTGGTCGGCGGCCTGATCATCGCCACAATGGGACTTCGGTTTGCCGATTCGTTGTTTTTCCGGGTTCCGCCGACAGTGACCAAAGCCAATACGTTCTGCGTGGGGATCGACCATCCGCAGAGGGGTCTCGGCATTGTGTGTACCCGATCGACAGCTACCGTGCTTGGGGATGCTATCCGATTCCTTGGACTGCCTGTTGATTGCAACACCCAACACCTGCCCCTGGATTTGAAAATCGGTGACAAGATATCGTTCCACTCAAAGGGCGGCGTGTGCCGGATCGACGCTGTTCAGCCATTGCCAGGCCAGCTGCGATTGCTGTGTGGTGCTCGTTTGAACGTCAATCTCGATTCGGCGTGCGATCTCATGGCACTTCCGGGCATCGGAGAGAAAAAAGCGCGGGCCATTGTGGCATCCCGGGAAAAGAGCGGCCCGTTCCAAAATGCTGCGGACCTGACGCGCGTCCCCGGTATTGGACCGGTGACTGCGCAACGCCTGAAGGCGTGGCTCGTATTTTGACCCCACGGCTTGTCGTCTCAGAGGGTTCCCAGGTACAATCTGCAGAAGATGGACGTTACTGTTGAGAGCTTTGAGGGATATGCGCTGCTCGGGTCCGGAGGTGGCCGAAAACTGGAGCGAATCGGTGACGCGCTGATCGATCGGCCCGCGCCACAAGCCATCTGGCCGTCTGATAATCGCGCGCCCTGGCAGGCGGCACGGGCTGTTTTTCGCCGGGGCACGGGCGGTACTGGGGAATGGCACTTTCCAAGTGGCCCGTTGACAGGACCCTGGTATGCGGATTGGATGGATATATCATTTGAAATACGCCTCACCGGATTTGGAAACGTGGGTCTCTTTCCCGAACACACGGCCCACTGGACCTGGATGGCAGATCGCATTCGCAGGCGTCAGGACACGACTGTACTGAACCTTTTTGCCTACACAGGCGGCGCGACCCTTGCCTGCGCACAGGCCGGTGCAACCGTCACCCACCTGGACGCGGCCAAGTCGGTCAATGGGTGGGCCATGGCCAATGCCGAGCGATCTGGGATCTCTGGACAGGCGGTTCGCTATATCGCAGACGATGCCCTTAAATTCGTGCGGCGCGAATCTCGCCGGGGCAACCGGTACGACGGCATCATCCTCGATCCGCCGACGTTTGGCAGGGGCACAAAGGGCGAAGTCTGGAAAATCGAGCGCGATCTGCACTTGCTGTGCAGTATTTGTCGGGATCTGCTTTCCCCAAACCCGGCTTTTGTGCTGCTGACATCCCATTCCCCGGGCGTCACCCCCAGTGTGCTGGGGACGCTGCTCAGCGGGTATGACGGCCGGGTAGCAGCAGGTGAGATGCTGATCCACGGTGCCGATGTTCCCCTGCCAGCTGGTGCATACGCCCGCTGGACACCCTAGTGTTATATTTGTAATAAAACGACCTCAATTTGTTGACGATGCCCGCCATCGGACATTAACCTTACTGTATGGAAACAACCGAAGATTCCCATATTCTGATCGTCGATGACGAACAAACGATTCTGCTGCTGCTCTCCCGGGCGCTGACCGCCTATGGACATTTAATTGTCACGGCCGAGACAGTGGCTGAGGCCATCGAGCAGGTCACAAATCGCGAATTCGACCTCCTGCTCATCGACAAGAATTTGCCGGACGGATCCGGACTCGACATTATCGCCAAGGTCCGGGAACAGAACCATCGGTCAGAGGCCATTCTCATCACCGGCTACTCTGATACGGAATCAGCTATCCAAGCAGTGGCCCTCGATGTGTTTCGATATGTCCGAAAACCATTTGATTTGGATGCATTGAAGCTGGACATCGACAGTGCTTTGGAACGGCGGCGCCTCAGACAGGACCTAGCAGGCCGCACCCGCGACCTCGAACAAACCAACAAGGAGCTTTGGGATGCGCTACAGCGGATCTACGAGTCCGAACGCCGCACCCGGCAAGCCGAGCGACTGGCCAATATTGGATATCTCGCCGCAGGCGTGGCCCATGAGATCAACAATCCCCTCTCCCTGCTGTCGATGACGATCCCCTTTGTCACCAACGAGGTGGCAGCGCTTGCGGAGCAGATCGATCGAACCGAAGCCTTCAATCCACTCAGAGCGCCAATCAAACAAATCGCTGCCTCGGTCAAGCCGACACAGGAAGCAGTGGAGTTCCTTTTGCGCCTCGCATCGGACTTGCATTCCCTCGGGCGCACTGAGAAACAGGATCCAAAACCGGTTAAGCTAGTCGAAGTGGCTGGATCAGCCGCGCGCCTGGTCCGCCACCAACTAAAGTATAAAGCAGCGGTGATAGTGGATGTAGATGAAGACCTTCATGTGAATGGGCACGCGAGCAGATTGGTTCAGGTATTCATCAATCTTTTGACAAATGCGGCCAAGGCCATCCAGCGAGGGGGGCCATCGGATAATACCATTTCTTTAAGTGCCCAAGCGGTTCAAGACGAAGTCGTCATCCGCGTATCCGATACAGGGGTCGGTATCTCTGAGGAACACCTGGACAAAATATTTAAACCTTTCTTTTCTTTTTCCTTAAAGGATGAAGATCAAGGCTCTGGTATCGGCCTCGCCCTGGTTCGGGAAATTGTGGACGACCATGGGGGCCATATTTCCGTTACCAGCAAAAAGGGGAAGGGCACGATCTTCACCATTCGCCTTCCCGAGCTCGTTACAGAGGCTGCTTCTCCGGCGATTGTCCACACCACAGCGAATGAGATGAGTCGCACCAAGCGCCAAATTCTCTTTTACGATACTGAATCGTTCAACTTGACGACGTACGAAGAATCGTTCGGCACGATGCACGATGTATTGGTCGCCAGTACACTGGATCAGACGATGGACAAAGTGCGCGCGCATAGCGACACACTGGACGCACTTGTCTGCGACATTGGGAATGACCCCGATTTTTTGATGGGATTTCTCGAGCTAACCCACAGATGGCCCGATCTCAAGGGGCGGTTCATTTTCATCGGCAACGCTGGGGCGCCGTTGAGTGAAGCCAAAGCGCGCGGATACAAGGTCCTCCAAAAACCAGTACGACCGGCAGTTCTTTTGGGCACTATCTACAAACTGCCACCCCGCCGAGCAGCCGATACTGTCCCCCCCAAACAGCCGAAAAAATAGCCTCAGCTGTTAAAAAAAACCAAAAAAATCTCAAACAGTTTGACAACACAAATCCTAACCGCTTAAAAAGAAACTTAAGATTACGTCTGTAAATGTGGAAAAAGGGTCGCCACATTGAGCACTAACGTTGTAATGCATTCGCCGATTCAATCGAAATTACGGATAGTAAGGCGCGCTGCAAGGCCAGAGAGAACCTTGCTGATAGTGGATGACGATAACTGCGTTTGCAATGCGGTTTCCCGTCTGTTCGTCGGCCGTTTCGATAGGATCCTCATGGCCAATACGTCCGGCGAGGCGGCATCTGTGCTCAGCGCCTATACCATCACCCATCTCATCTGCGATTATTGGCTCGGATCCGGTGAGCCAACCGGGATCGATCTCATACCAAAGTGGCGCAAGGCACACACATCCATCTGCCGCGCGATTGTTTTTTCTGGCACAGATCTCAACGAAATCGACATACCACTGGGTGTCGATAAAATATTGAGGAAACCCGTCGACTTGAGAACGATAGTCAGGGAGACGTGCGACCCGAACTGAGGCGCCCCTGAACGCGTTCATTTACATCCACTCTTGAAAAACACTTTCAATGCCGCAAATTAAACGCTATAGTTTCAATATGCGGGGATATGTTCAGCGGGGTCTAGAAAACCAGCTACACAAATATTTAGATGTTTTTCCGGTTGTGGCCATTCTCGGTCCGCGTCAATGCGGGAAATCTACGACGGCCAAAGAAGTTATCTCTAACATCAAAAACAGTGTCTACCTCGATCTGGAGCGTAAAGCAGACAGAAATAAAGTCACCGACATAGATCTGTATATGGCCTCGCACAAAAACGACTTGGTGTGTCTCGATGAGATTCAGCGACTTCCCGAGATATTCCAGGACCTCCGGCCAATTGTTGATGAGCATGGCAAGAACGGACATTTGCTCATCCTCGGATCTGCTTCAAAAGATCTCTTGCGCCAATCCTCCGAATCCCTGGCCGGACGCATCGGATTCCTTGAGCTTACCCCTTTTCTGAGCGAAGAGGTTGACGATAGCCGTAAGCTGTGGACAAGGGGGGGATTCCCGAGAAGCTATCTTGCTCGAGACGAAGAGCAGAGCAACCTTTGGCGAGAGAATTTCATTACGACATACTTGGAGAGGGACCTCCCAGGCCTAGGGCTCAGAATTCCTCCGGGAGTACTGGACCGATTGTGGACCATGTGTGCCCATATCAGCGCCGAGTTGTTGAATAGCTCCAAGTTGGGCTCCGCTATCGGTGTCTCTCACACAACGGTAAGACGGTACATGGAGATTCTGGCAGAAACGTTTATGGTTCGCCTACTCAGGCCCTATCACGCAAACGTTAAAAAGAGATTGGTCAAATCTCCAAAATTGTTCGTCAGGGACACAGGGGTGTTGCACGCGCTACTGAATATAAAATCCCATGATGATTTACTGGGCTCACCCAAAGCAGGTCAGTCCTGGGAAACATTTGTCGTTGAGCAGATAATCAACCAGTTTCCATCACTTCACTTCTACTTCTATCGGACCGCTGATGGTGCAGAAATTGACCTCGTCATCGAGACAGCCAACAACCTGTACGCGATAGAATGCAAACTCAGTACAGCGCCAAAGCCATCGAGGGGATTTTGGCATTGCCTTGAAGATCTGGCGGTAAAAAAAAGCTGGATCATCGCCCCGATTGAAGACTCCTATCAAATCGAAAAAGGCGTTACGGTGACTTCACTGAGGCGATTTATCGCCGAGTTTTCAAACACTGACAAATCATCGGAGTAAAGCAACTCAAAGGACTAGCTCACCGATTCGCTGGCTATCTTATGTAGCTTCCCCTTTTGCCACTTTCGAAGGCGAGCGATGTACTTACCTCCCCCGCGTTTTTCGATCTCGGCAAACGTACAATTGGACCCACACCAATAGCCCGCGTTGACATAGATTCTATCGTCGCAGAACAAGGTGTCCTTATCTATATCCCACTTATGACTATGACCAAAGACGCAGACTTTGAATTCTCCGTTCTTGCAAATCCGGTCTGCAATCGGCTCCAGTCGGTTCATCTCGGCCAGAACAGCTCTGGGCCTGGAGACGACCCGCGTTGGCCAATCGCTGTAAATATCTTTATAGGTCTCCTTTACAATGCTCGCGGGCACGTGATCCGGCACGCCGTTTATATGAAATACCGTCTCTTCACTGAGATTGGCCTCCTCTAGCACGGCCTCAAATACGCATTGGGGCAATGTGGCCGGTCCCAATATTTCCAGCATATCGTCCAAATACGACCGGTAATTCCGGCTGCCGTCATTTGTCATGGCTTTGCGCGTGGCTTCCACCCGGGATATGAAGTATCCAAGCGGTAGGCCCATGATGTGCTTTGAAAAATAGGGCGGTGCATTGAACAGCGCGTATCGATGGCCGTGCTCGGCAATCAATCTTCCGGCAATGAAGCGTTCGGGCACATAGGTCATTTGGGGAAAGGTGCGTTTGATGATTTCTCGCCGAGCTGTCATATCGTGATTGCCCGGTATATAGAAGACCGGCACTTTAGCGGAAAGGGCATTCAGTGCCGCAATAACCGCTTTATTCTTGTCTGCTCGGAGAATATCGTCGATGGTGGGCGGCTGCATATCATGGGGATAAATCCACGTATCAAATATATCGCCACCAAGAATAATTTCCTTAATTTCATTGAGATAATCGCTCCCTAGAAAATTTAGGAAATTACAAAAATTCTGGGTTTCCTTACTATCTAACCAATCCCAGTCATATTTGTACTTACTCGGTGTGTCCGCGGGTCGGCCTGCGCCGAGGTGCACATCACTTATAAAGATACGCTTCTTGGCCATGTTCTCCTCCCATAGATATTGCTTTTTGTGTGTGTTTTTCGTACCAAGTTAATGGCGAAAATTCAATAGGAAAACGCGAGAGGTGCGCTCATCCATGACAGATCTTATTGCCAACCAACGCGCTGCTGAAGCGCCGGGGATGTCGCGGATTGACGCACGGGCCGTCGTATACCCAACGACTGAGGTCGGACCGGGGTGTGATATCGGCCCCTATGCAGTGGTGGGCCCAAACGTTCGGTTGGGTGCTGGCTGTGTCATCCACGCCCATGCGGTCGTACAGGGACCGGCCATGCTGGGTCAGAACAATATCGTCCATTCATTTGCAAGCATTGGCGGTCCACCCCAGGATTTGAGGTATCGCGGCGAAAAAACCCTGCTCACCATCGGAGATGGCAATGAATTCCGGGAGCACGTGACCATCAACCGGGGCACTGTCCACGGGGGCGGGATTACGGCCATCGGCAACGACAATCTGCTCATGGCTTACTGTCACGTGGCGCACGACTGTTCGATTGGGGACCGGGTGATCATGGCCAACCACGCCACCTTGGCCGGTCATGCCGTCGTCCAGGATTTTGCTGTATTTGGCGGGATGGTCGCCGTGGGCACCTTCCTGCGCATCGGCGAATCAGCCATGCTGGCAGCCGGTGCCATGGTCGAACGGGACGTGCCGCCCTTTTGCATTGTCTCTGGAGACCGGGCGCGCCTTCGAGCGGTCAACCGGGTAGGCCTGGATCGCCGAGGTGTCCAACCGGCGGCCAGGACGCAAATTCGAGATATCATCAAATCACTCAAAGACAGGGGGCGACCCATATCTCAGATCGTGCAGACCTTTAGCGCAATCGACGCACTAGCCCCTGAATCGAGGCGGTTGATCGGGTTTATCGAGACCGCCCCTCGGGGCCTGACCCGATGAATGCGACCCTGCCTACTGGCTGTCCGGTTGGTATACTGGCAGGCAGTGGCGCCTATCCATCTCTGCTGGCATCGGCACTGATGGCGCGTGGTTACAAAGTGGTCGTAGCGGGCATCAAGGGCCAATGTATTGCGGCGTTACCGAGCGGCGTTGGATCGCGCCAAACGGTGTACCTGGGAGCGTTTGCGGAAACCGTGCGTTTTTTCTCTAGCTCAGGTACCCATCACATCTTTTTAGCTGGCGGGATCAACCGCGCCCATGCGTGGCGATCCGCACGCCCGGATAGGCACAGCACAGCGCTCCTGCCCCAAGCCCTGTTCGGCGGAGATGACGGGCTGCTCAAGGCGGTTGTGGCGCGATTAGAAAAACTCGGCGTCTGGGTCTGTGATCCCAGACCCTTTATCGACAGTGCCCTTGCGCCCATCGGTCGTATGGCCGGCCCTTCACCTGATCCCATCACTTGTGGGGAAATCACCCTCGCCCGCCAGGCGGCTGCCGAACTCGGGCGCAGAGATGTGGGCCAAGCGGTTTTGGTCTACCGCGGACAGGTAGTTGGAACAGAAGGACGAGACGGCACAGACGCCCTGATCGCAGCCGCACCCGGTCCCGGCGCCGTGCTCGTTAAAATGGCCAAGCCCGGCCAAGACCTCCGCTTTGATCTGCCGACCATCGGTCCGACCACCGCACTGCTGGCCAGGGCAGCCCATTTGCAGGCGATTGGTGTGGCAGCTGGCAATGTCCTCCTGCTGGGACAGGACCGGGTCATTGACATCTGCAACCGGGCCGACATCTCCCTCATTGGTTTTTGAATCACAACTTAAAAAGAATTGACGCGCCGGCTGGTTCGTAGAATCATGTCGCTTGACAAATGAGGGGAGTGCAGACCAGTGGGTGGGAAAGATAAAACAGTATTGCTCATAGTGGATGACGAAAGCTCTGTCGGGCGGGCCCTATCGCGAATGCTGCGCAGCAAGGTGGACGAAATCCTGGTGGCGGTCAGTCCTTTGGAGGCCGAGATGCTCCTGGACACACAGGAGGTGACCCATCTCATCTGCGATCATTGGTTCGGACGCGGTCAGAGACTGGGGGTCCACCTGGTGCGTCAATGGAAAGAAACGTATCCATCGATAAAAAGGGCGGTACTGCTTACCGGCACCGATATCAGCCTCATCGAGGTACAGCCAGACATTGACGCGATACTCGATAAGACGGTTGACGAAAAAGCAATCTCCCGGGCCTTGGGGTTCAACGACTAAATAAACCGCTCATCGTCACAGTGGCAAACCCGTTCTATTGCACGGTGGGGCGCTTCTCCTGGGTTTCTCGGTGTAGAATTTCGTATCCAGCTTCGAATGCGGCTTGATCAGGGGGCCACATGTCGATGAACTGTATGCCCATGCCTGGGGGAGATACGGCGCCCTCGGTGTCCCCAAGACCCTTGCACCAAACGACCTGAGCATGGGCCACGACCTGGCCCCGACCAAATGGCGGGGTAAACGCAACCTCGATGCGCGTTTGAAGGGGCAGGCCGGTCAGGGATCGAATATAGAGGCCGCCCAGATTTACGTTGAAGGTGTACCCGTAAAAAGGAACCTCCCCCCCGATTGGCTTGAAGGAGATGGGCGTTCCGTAAAGAATCCGAGGTGATCTCCGCGCCCCCACCGGGGGTGGCGCCAGCATTTCGTTTAGCACAAAGGTCAGTCCCTCAGCATCGGCACCTGCTTCAAAAAAAGAGCACTGCAAATTCGTGGGCAGATCGGTGCTCAGCTTTTCTATTTCATCAGCAGCTGCGACGAGAACCCACGGCGGTGTGCCCTCGGTGTTCAGACCTGACTCAGCAACCACGTCCATAACGGGCTTACCCGGGAGATCGCTTGATGAAATGATCGCACGCGCCTCTACGCGGGAAATAGCCGTTTGAAGCTCTGAAGTAGCAGCGGCAAAGGTGGTGTCAAAGCCATTGCGCCTGAGTACCTGCCCCAGGCGTACCCGCTCGGCACGATCAGCATGGGCGAGAATCAGGTGTCCTGCCGGTGCCCGCACAGCCCGCCAAGTGTCATCATCTTTAAAAAAAGAGACCAACGCCTGAAACTGCTTTAAGGATCCCTCTACCAGATAATCGTCAATGCCGTTTCGAAAGGATATCTCAAGTAGGCCGGCATCGGGTTTTTTCACCAGGGCAATGACCGGTGTGGATGTAAGCGCCCGCTCCTCGCGTAGGGTTCGAATAATCTGCTCCATGTCTTCTACATCAGTAGCAAACAAGATGGAGACCGGCGGATTTTCCGCAATCTCTTGGGCCAGATTGTCCGATACCATGACGCGTTTGGGTGAGAGCCCTGATTCGTGGATTAAGCGCAGCATGGCAGCAGCATGGGGACCGGGATTACCGATAAAAACGAAGTCTTGTGTCATCCATGCTCCCCTATCGATGCCGCACCAACACGGTGCTTTTCATAATGTAACGTACAAGAAGAGAAATACTTAACCCAGAGCTTAGTGCCTGAAAGTCCGTTCTAAAGGTGCTTTTTCGTTGTAGGGCCTGGGTTTATCCCAGGCCGGAAAGCAACGTCGCATCGCGATTCGGCTGGGGATAAACCCCACCCCTACATCATCTGGTACGCCTTTCTGGCACTTTCTCGGCCGGGCAACCCTTACTTATTGAGGCCCCGCGCCAGGAGGGCATTTAATTTTTTTATATATTCCTTAAGAGAGGCTTTCTCGTGTTCGGTCAAGTTCGATAGCAGGGACTGATAGGTCTCTCGTACCCGCTTGCGATGCTTGCGTATCAACCGCCGACCTTGGTCGGTCAGTTCCAGCATGATGATACGGCCGTCGTAGGGGCCCTTTACCTTGGTTATGATGCCGGCTTTGGCGAGCCTTGCAACCATTTCAGATGTCGTGCTCTGAGCAGTTCCCACCTGCCGGCCCAATTTGCCAACAGAGATGGGGCCGTGGCTGTGAATGACAGATATCACTTTGTACTGGCCATAGGAAATATCTTCCTGCACCGGTACTCCGTTCAGGAATTCGATCTGCTGCCTCAGCTCTTGTACCAGCTCTTCCACTATTTCAATGGAATCCGATACTTCGTTTTCATTCGCATCCATTGCCCCAGCACCTCGCTAACTATTTGATATCACTAGAAATTAAAGTTTTGCCGCGAATGCTTCCGCATTCATCTGGTGAGCATATACTACTGTTTATTGAAAAAGCAACAATCAAAACCCGCTGCTTACAGCGAATTCCAGATTATTTTATTATTACAACCGACATTTCAAATTTGAAATGTGTCGTTTCGGACCTGTGAGGCGGATTTTGAGCGTACTTCCCTCATGGGGATACCTAGCTTCGGGTGAAGGAGGGTGTCATCCAAAGCCAACACCTGATCGAGGACAAAGGGTCGGCGGATAAGCTCGGGGTGTGGGATTGTCAGGTCGGGGGTCTCGATGACGCTGTCTCCATAGAGCAGAATATCCAAATCGATGATGCGTGGGCCCCATTTTTGGCGTTGGAACGTACGTCCTAGTTTTCGCTCGCAGGTTTTTAGGAATGCCAGCAGTGCAAGGGCATCGAGGGCAGTGTGAATTTCGGCCACAGCATTAATAAACCAGGGCTGATCTGTCACGCCCCACGGCTCGGTTTCGATAAGATCCGTGTGGCGAATCAATCGGATGTGATCGCTATCTTTGAGAAAACACAGTCCGGCGCGCACGTTCTGTCGCCGGTCTCTGAGATTGCTGCCGAGTCCGATAAAAGACCGCACCCAGCCGACGGTTGCCGACGTCATTGTGTGGTGCGTTCCAGATCTGCTCCCGTCTTTGGGCGGGGTGCCTGTTTTGATCGTATCCGCTTAATCGGCCCATCTTTCTTTGGCTGCTCGGCCTGCTCGGCCTGCTCGGTCTGCTCGGTCTGCTCGGTCTGCTCGGTCTGTTCGGTCTGCTCGGTCTGCTCGCTTTCCTTTGGGGGTATTTCTTTTACGAAAACGATACTGCCGAATTTATCCAGGGCGTGGAAATCTCCTCTCAAGGGGGGAGACCAGGCACTGTACCTGGGTCTATCTTTGGTAATGTCGATTCTAAGGAAATTCCCGCGCCATTGGGTGTCTATTTTAGGGGGAACCCCTGCTTGTTCTGAAATCGAGGAAAACGGCACGGCCAACTCGGCTGTCCAGCCCTTATCTTCGTCTGCGTCGTTGTTTAGCGTGCCGTCGAGTGAGACCTTGACTTGCATGTTGCTCGACCAGTTATTTTGATTTTTCCGATGCGTCGGTAAAAACGCATCAAAAACGATGCCTGCCGGGTTCACTTGCAGTTCGTAGTAATCTTTCCCATCCCCCTGGGGATCGAGAAAAAACTCAAATGCGTCCTCTCGCCAGAGCGGTGCATCTGGTTTGGTGAATTTGCTCTTGATGAAGTCATCTTGGGCAATCATCGCCACATAGAGGTAATTTTTATCCCACAACAATCGCACCTCAGTGGGACGTTCAGCACTGAATCCAGTCAACGTATCGCTAAACGCGGCGAGTTTTGGCGCGTTGTGCCATGCCGGATCTTCGCCGATCTTGCCATCGATTACCGGTGGCATCTCGGCATGCGGTATCATCGCAACGAAATCGCCTCGCTTCGGTGGTTGGGTTTGTATTTGCGGTCCCCTGACCCTTCCGCCCTTGTCCGCGTGCTCACCACTTGCTTTCAATCGGTCGTCATTCTTCCACATGCCGACCCTTGGTTCGAAGATTTCATACTTCCAGTTGTCGGGTATTTTATAGGGTTGCACGTCTTTTATGATCAGGCCAGACTGCCAGTACTCCGGCTGAAAATGCTCCCGGATGGGACCGGGGGTATCTATGTTGAGGCGCGCGATGCCGCGCTCGTCAAACGCGTGGGTGAACAGGCGCCAGCCCGGTCCGGGGGCTTTTATACAGTGCCAGTACCAGGTTACGGTCACTGTATTTCCGGCGAGCACGCGCTGTTTGCTCACGTCGTATCCCAGCAGCACGACCTTGTCCCCCAGCGGGAGGTTTAATGTCTTGTGCATCCGTTTGGGCGGTTGCTTTAGGAGATACGTTGCGATCTTATCGCTCTTATCAGAAGTGACATAAGACGTACTATCGAGGCACCCCCAAAATACTGGGCCCAGGGCCAATATGGCAGCCATCTTTTTCCACCTCATGTTGAGCTCCTTTTTTCCTATATCGTTCAATCGAGCTTATTTACGGCTCTTTTTGCGGGACTTCTTTGCCTGTTTGCGCTTTGCCTTTGCCTTTGCCTTGCTGCCCGTCGACCGGGTCTTCCGACTGGCCTGCCCGGCCCGATCTGCAATGGCTGCCTGGAGCATCTCATCGCCGAGTTGCCCCATCGCGCCAGCTGGCATGCCCGGCAGCGCTGGCATGCCCGGCATGCCCTGGTTACCCATGGCGCCTTTCAACTTGCGGGCCATGGCGAGCTGCTTCATGCCGGGTATCTTGGAAAGCATGCCGGCTTGAGCGCCGATATTGCCCATCATGTCCCGAACCCCCTTGAACCGGGTCAGGAGATCTCGGACTTCCTTGGCGCGGCGACCCGACCCCTTGGCAACGCGCTCGATGCGTCCGGGCTGAGCGTCAAAGAGGGATACGTCGATCCGTTCCTTGGCTGTCATGGATTGAATAATCGACTCGATTTTAACGAGTTCTGCATCATCCACATTCATGCCCTCTGGCAATCCATCTTGGAAGAACGGCAACTTTTCTATGAGATCGCCGAGGGAGCCCATTTTTTTAATGGCCCGAATTTGTTCGAGAAAATCCAGCATATTGAATTGACCACGGAGCATGCGGCGGGCGTCCTTTTCCGCCTTATCGGCGTCGAGCACTTCTTCGAAGTCCTTGACAAGCCCCACCACATCACCCATGCCCAAAATGCGCGAGGCAAGACCATCTGGACGAAACTCCTCTAGCTTATCGAGCGCTTCGCCCATCCCGAGGTATTTGATCGGAGCCCCTGTTGTTTCCTTGATGGAAAGCGCTGCTCCGCCCCTGGCATCCCCGTCCAGCTTCGTGAGCACCACGCCGGAGAGATTGAGTTTTTTGTGGAACTCGTGGGCAGTGGTGACGGCGTCCTGGCCTATCATCGCATCGGCGACGAGAAAGATGTTTTTGGGTTTTACGGTTTTTTTGATATCGAAAAGCTCCTGCATCAGCTTTTCATCCACGGTTTGCCGCCCGGCTGTATCGAAGAGCACAACGTCTCGGCGCCCCTTCCTCGCCTCCTGCATGGCGTCGTTACAGATTTTAACCGGGTCCTTAATGTCGGTATTCGCGAACACAGGCAGGTCCAGTCGGCCGCCGAGCACCTGGAGTTGCTCAATAGCGGCCGGTCGGTACACGTCAGCTGCCACGAGCAATGGTCGGTGGCCATTTTTTTCCAGTAATCTGGCCAACTTAGCGGTGGTCGTGGTCTTGCCGACGCCGTTGAGGCCCACCATCATGATGCCGGTTGGGGTCCCTTTGGGTGCCATGGCGAGGTCTGTGTCCACCGGTCCCATCATGGCGGTGAGTTCGTCGAGGCATATTTTTACAAACGCATCGGTCGGGGATATCTTCGTTTTCTTACCCTTTGATTTGGCAAGGGTTTGAACCACCTCTCCGATGGCCTTTTCCCGGACGCGAGAGAGAAAGGCTTTTGTGAGCGCCAGATCGACATCCGCTTCTAATAGGGATAGGCGAATGTCCCGGAGCGCCGTATCGACGATCTTTTCGTCGATTTCCACGAGCCCCTTAAACCGGTCTTTTGCTTTTCTGAACCCTTTTGTCAGTGTTTCGAACATGTGTTTCCCATTTGCTGTGTCAATAAATCAGGTACCCATCCCAAACGAACGATGGGCACGGGGCAATACTATCCAAGCCCTGACGGTGAGCGGGCGCAGCTTAACACAACCCAAACCCAATGGCCAAGCCGGACAGTGGCATTACTAGATTTTCGAGGAATAAATTGATAGTCTTTCTAAAAATCAATCACTGAATTACCCAAAGAATTGATAAAACAAAATTTGTCATGACAGAGAAACGCTTGAAGATAATCACGCTGTTCATTAATTTGATCAGCGGCATTTCTTTCGGCATTTTAATCAACGGCAAGTCTTGGATGCTGCTTGCTGTCGTCGGTCTGATATTCTGCTTATGGAACCTTTATGCCATTGTTCGACTGCCGCGATCCCGGATCGAGCTTCTGCTTAGGTTGGTGCATGATCAACTCAGTCCAGGTGTCGGTGACAACGTCAGATGCGGCTTCTTGGTGCCAACGAGGAAAGGCAATATCGTTAAGATATCAAGTTACGAAAACAGAAAATTTAACCACAAAAGGCGAATCGTGCGCGCGGGAATAGGCACTGCAGGGCGAGCCTTTTCCTCCAGAAGGGAAGTGATACTGCCCGAGCTAAGAGGGGATTTTAGAGAAGTCATGCTCCGAGATTGGGGATTCACCAGTTCTGAGGTTGATAAACTCCAACAGGATCGAAAATCATATGCGAGCATGCCTTTTCTTAATGATAGAGGGGATGAAGTACTGGGTGTTATCTGTGTCGATGCTGCGACACCGCGGTTTCCAACAGCAGACCGCTTGGATATTTTGCGCTGGTTTATCCCGTACTTCAGCGCTATATTAGAGAATGAGAGGTGATAATCAATGAGCGGTAACAGCGCCAATATTGAAGAGATAATCGCCGGGTTAGGCGATGTGGACAAGCAATACCATGACTTAATGATTGAAGCCGGATTTGTGCCGGAAATGGTAGGGGATACCCTTACTTATGCTCGCCCCGCCGTAATGCTGACACGTGATAGCTCTAAAAGGACAGCGGCAACAACAGATGGGATCCATCACCCCCTAATGAGACTTATTTCCCTGTAGATAACCCAATAATTTTATTAATAAAAGAGGATGCGCATTGCCCGATACTTCGTTGTTCGCGTCCTCATGCACAGCGCGATGTGTGCGGTCGTGTTGACCGCCATATACGCTGCCATTGACTTTGTGGAAGTGGGCTCCAGAATGGACGCACCTATGGGTCGTCTGCTCGGCCTTTATCCCACCCGACTGCCCATGGCACTTATCCATATCCTTCCGGTTGCCCTTTCCCTCGGCGTCCAGCTCACCCTCTCGTCGGCGCGCCGCTCAGGTGAATGGACCGCCTTGAGATCTGCCGGTATTTCCCCTTTGAAAATCGCAGGCGCCCTGATGTTTGTGCCGCTCTGTTCAATAGGACTGAGCGGCGCACTTTCAATGCACATCTGCCCGTGGGCGCTTTCAAAATGGCAGGCATTTGAAACCCAATCCATGATCAAGCTCAAAGGTCAAGGCACCTGGTGTAGGAAGGGGGCGTTCTTTGTGAAGACTGGGGAAGACCAGGATCCACAGCTGGTAATTAAACGGAACAGGCGTGGGTTACCCAACACAATCCAATGGATCGCACCCCAAGGCAGCCGAGTCGGGTCGTATGTTTGGCACCACCACACGGGATGGCATGGGCCCATGCCGCTTGCGGGCCCGGCCACTCGCTGCACGACCCCATTACCCACTGCAGGGGCTGCAGTAAGCCAGCCCTTCGGGCCAGTGGCTGCCTCGTTGAGCGAGAGTGAGATCGCGATCGCCATCCGCCAATTCGAGGCCAACGGCTGGTCTGCTGCATCCCTGAGAGCCGAGCGCGCCCTGCGCGTGGCACTGATGGCCGCATGCTTCTTGGTGCCACTCCTCGGATTGGGTCTCAGTTTCGGAGAGGTCGCCGGTGGCGCGAAACTCGCAGGTCGAAGCCTGGCCGCGTCTCTATCCTACTGGCTCTGCTTAGCACCCGCGTGGAACGGTGCCGCACGCGGGGCTTGGTCGTGGCTTGTTGTAGCGGTGTGGATCCCACTGGTGTTTTTTCTAATCGGAATGCTTGCGATTGTGGCTTTTGCGAGGAGATGAGCCGGATGGAGATCGTCGCTTCTCTCATTCCCTCTCGCTAGCAAAACCAATTTTCCTTTTGCTGGTTTGCTTTGTTGGGCTCAAGAGCTGCCGGATCGCCTCAAAGACCACTTTGAACTGTTCATCGTATTTTTTTTCCATGGCTAGAATCTTATCGGCGATCAATTTATTGGTGGCCAGGATTTCTCAAAGCTTGACGAACGTCCGCATGATGGCGATGTTGACCTCAATGGCACGCTCACTGCTAAGGACACTGGAAAGCATGGCCACCCCTTGTTCGGTGAAAACATAAGGTGGTTTTCGTCTACCTCCATGTGATCTTGATCTTCCAAATTGGAATTTCAAGTCTCTATATTCTTGTAATGTAAGGCGAAAACAGAAATCATCTGGAAAGCGATCCTGATTTCTTTGGATAGCCTTGTTTAAATTTCCCGTTTCTACATTGTACAGTTTAGCGAGATCCTCATCGAACATGACTTTCTGACCGCGCACGAAGTAGATGAGTCCTGCGATCCGCTCGGCCAGGACGATATCCGATTTCTTGCTCATCAATCACCTCGTAGGGGAAGGTACTTGGTCTGAAATCGAAACCTGTGGTTTCAAATGCTTAGGTCTACATCCCGCACTTGAGTGCTGTCTGTTCATGAAGCTTTAGCACCAGCAAAGAACACACCAAATCAGGATGATGCGAGCATCACCGCGTACTACATTGTGAGGACCGCTATGAACATCGACGGAGATCGGCGTCGGCAAGGGCGCCCGGCGTCGGGCTCCGTCGATTTCGCCGAAAGTGGGTCACCTTCGCATGGACCGCATTACGATTTTATAAGTGACGCCCATGTCGATTCGACCCGGTCAAAAACAGCCTCCCAGGTAAACGACGCCAGAGTGTTTTTGAACGCGATGTCCTCGGTATCAAGTGGCGGGTGCTTGATGGCCCGCGCTATTGTTCGCTCTAGGTCCAGGGTAAATCGGGGAAGATGGGACGGATCCGGCGTATCGATGCCGATGAGTGGCGGCATCGGCACCGTATCAATGGCGTTGGGAATCAAGCGCATGAGCGCGTCCACAACGCCGGGCAGGGGGGTCGATATCAGTCGGCATCCACAGGCGAACGCCTCCACAAGGACGAGCGGCATGCCCTCATAAAACGATGGCAGCACACAGAGCGTACATCTGCGCAGCAGATCAGCAAGGGCGGGTTGGGAGAGCTGTCCGCAATAGCGAACTGCCGGATACATGCCCTTGATTTGTTCCCGTATCGATTCGGCTTCTTGCCCCGATCCAGCACCTGCCACGTGCATTTCGATGGGATGACCTTTTTCGAGGAGCTGATGCACGGCCAAAAGAAGCTGGGGCAATCCCTTGGCCGGGCTCAGCTTGCCAACGTAGACCAGGGTCGGGACCTGGGGTTCGATCCTGCCCCGCGGGTGGAAGAGGGCTTCGTTATACCCGGCGCCAATAACTGAAATGCGATCCTTTGGGACGCCGAGGGTTGTCCCTAGTTGGTCAGCATGGCCTGCGTGGAGTGCGAGGAAAGCATCATTTCTCCTGCATCCCTCCCATACATCGTCGGCCAAATGGGGGCAAAGTACGGCTTGCCGAAGCCCGGTGGCGTGACACTGGGTGACCACTGGAATGGCCGGGGCGACAGCTTTGATCAGGGCGCTGACTATCCAGATGTGGTGTGAATGGATGATATCCGGACGGGTTTTTTCAATAACACGTTTCAAATGACGCTGCCACGCGCGCTGATAAGCGTCGATCTCTGCTTCGGACATGGATGAGAATCGCGTGCTCTCATAGGGCATGACATCGCTCATGCCCGGCACTGCAAATGGGAGTGTCTCAGTGCCGAAGAACAGGGGATGCATCTGATCTGGGCCGAGGTCGGCGATCGCAACCGTAGGCTCACTTGACGGCACGCCTACTACCGCGTGCTGGCGCCATCCTTTTTCCGCCGCGCAGGCCACCAATGCATCGAGGGTAACACCGCTGCCTGTTTGCTGGGGTCGTTGAGAGAGAATGTGGAGAACCGTACGCGACATTTAATACGACTAGTCATTCTAACGAGGGTTTGTCAAAACAATTTCCTTGCGAGCCGGCCATGTGAAGCGATCGCTTATTTTTATGGACACAAAAGAAGCGATCGCTTATTATAGGTCAACAGTATGAAGCGATCGCTTCCTGAAAGTGAACGATGAAAAGGAAAACCGGAGAGTCCGAGCACAGCACCGTGGCAGGAGAGGAGGTCAGGGCCTTCATTCCGTATCCCCTGCCGCCTCGGGACCCGCCCCTGGATCTCGATGGTGAGCTGGCGCCGTTGCTCGCCCGTGCAGAGGAGCAGGTACAGCTTCTCGACCTGGCCGGCGATCTGGTGCCCTCGATCGAGTGGTTCGTCTACGCCTTCGTTCGCAAGGAAGCGGTCCTTTCAGCGCAGATCGAAGGCACTCAGGCCACGCTGATGGACCTACTCGAAGTCGAGGCATCAGGTGAGGATCCGACCGATGCTGATGTGGCGGAGGTCTGCGGTTACGTTTCTGCACTGAACTATGCCTGGGAGGAGCTCACCCGCGAAACCGGTCTCCCCATCTCCATGCGAATCCTGTCCGAGACCCACCGCAGGCTTCTAAGCGGGGCACGAGGATCTCAGAAGCAACCCGGCGAGGTGCGTCGCTCGCAGAACTGGATCGGCGGCACCCGGCCGGGAAACGCGACCTTTGTTCCGCCACCGCCGCTTCGGCTCAACAAGCTACTCAGTGAATTCGAGCGTGCGATCCACGATGAAAGCGACCTTCCCCCGCTTGTACGCGTTGGGCTGCTCCACGTTCAGTTCGAGACGTTGCATCCCTACCTCGACGGCAATGGTCGCCTGGGGCGCCTGCTCATCACGCTGCTCCTGCGCCACTGGAAGCTCTTGTCGCGGCCTCTCCTCTATTTGAGCCTCTTCTTGAAGACCCACCAGCAGGAGTATTACCGCCGACTGGGTGCGGTGCGGACTGAAGGCGACTGGGAAGGTTGGCTTTCTTACTTTCTCGAAGGCGTCGCGGTTGTGGCCGAAGCGGCTGTCGTCACCGCGCGGCGGCTGCACGCCATCGTCGCTCAGAGTCGAGCACGTCTCATGGCCCGCGAAGACGCCACGGTAATGAGCATCCGCCTCTGCGACCGTCTCCCCGAGCATCCCTTGTTAACGGTCAACCGGGTCGTCGACCTGCTCGCATGTTCGCGCCCTGCCGCCGCCAAGGCACTGGGTGTGCTCGAGGCCGCGGAGGTCTTGCACGCACTCGATGACCGCAAGAAGAATCGGACCGTCATGTTCAAGGCCTATCTGGACAACCTTCGCGAAGGGACAGAGTTGTAGGGAGATGCCTGTCTTGCTTGAAAAAGCTGCACCGATATGGTGAAACTATCCGAGCAGATTTCGATAGCGGCATCGCGACAAAGAAAGCACTAGCTGTAATGAAACATATTGCCTTTGTATCAATCCTCGTTCTTTTAGTGGGATGCGGGGCCACGCCAATGCCCAAAGATACATCACCCCCTGAGGATCCCTCTGTAAAGCCTAAGGCCGGGGAAGATGGGCTAAGTGCTGCAGCGCTCAAAAGAAAAGAAGCCATCGCCAACGCTATTGATGCGTTTCGAACAGCGGTCAATGGCGGCGCGCCAGAGCAGGAGGTTCCCGACAGGGCGTCGGCCCGCGAGACACTACTGGAGGCTGGCACAGACGGGGCATTGGCGCTTAAGGAGGCATTGAGAGCGCTCGATGCAGAGGAAAAAGAAGACGATGGGTTCAAAATGGCCGCCTCCCTGCTTCTTTGGGAGATCGGCGGTGTAGAAGAAGCCCAGGCAATCGGGGAGATTTGGGATACGATTCCGCTGACCATCGATTTCGGAGATGTCTTCTGGTCCACATTGGCAGCCGCGAAAACCAGCAATCCAGATGCCCTGCCCATGCTCGAAGCCAGCCTGAAAAGCCGAAATGGGGCTGTTTTTATACCCAAGGCGTCAATGCGAATTGCTTGGCCCCTGACAAGCGAGATATTGTGGGGCACTTACGGTCCAGATGGACATGCCGTCCTAGGGAAAATTTTAAAGACATCGCAAAACACAACCGCGATTGCCGCGGCCATTCGCATCCTATCAAAGGCCGGCCATCTAGAGGCCCTCCCGGAAATGAGGCATCTGGCGAAAACCGGCCTTGGACGGATCAAGCTCGAGGCACTGATGGCTTTGGGAAGATATGGCCATCCCGATGACTTTGAGATACTGATTTCAGAGCTGTCTTCAGATCGGCCGGATTACATCACCACTGCTATCGACGCCCTCAAAGAATACGGGGATCTCCGTGCAACCGAATATTTGATCCCACTGACGGTATCGGATCAACCCGTTGTTCGGTCGTCTGCGCTTTCAGGGATGTTTTACCTACTCACGCCCGATGCCCTTGCTGCCGCACATACCTGCAGAAAAAGAGACAAAGACCCCAATAGAAAACAACAATGCAGGGGATTTGTGGACGCCGCGCTCAAGGAACTGGACCTTACGTGGCCCCACTATGCAGCCAAAAAGCCGGAAGATAAAAAAACCCTCGTGCTGCAAATCCACAACAAAAGGCAAGCAGATTACCAGCATCAACCAGGAGACGATCCCCCCGAAGGTATGGACGCGTTACTTAAAGCGCGAGCAGCACTCTATGCCCGTGTTTCCATGAAGTCTTTCGAAGACGTAGATACCTTCAACGAAAGGATCAAGCATCTATCTCGCCGACGGTATCGAGAGACACCTGGCATCTGTGATGGGGTGATCCCGACAAACTGACATTTTGCGAGGGGTCCGCCCACATCGAATTTTATGGGATTGCCGCTACCAAAGTATGGTATCCTCGCTTTTATGATGTCTATAATAGAAATGTATTCTCATATAGTATTGAGATGTCTTGTTATTGCGCCATTTGCTTATTGTGGCGCGTCTTGCGTGCCGATCGATAATGGAGACGCACCGATCAATACAGACCCCTCAGACTCGGATACTGCCACAGACACCGAACCGGTTGACACAGAAGAAGAAGCGGATTTTTGTAATTCAGATGCGTACGCAGCATTTCTCGCCGCGGTGCCACATGTTTTCAACAACGCCGACGCGCCCTACCTGGGCAATAGTGTAGATCCAATGGTTGTGATCACCGGGTTCTCGTATTTCAGATGTCCCCACTGCCATAACGCCGCGGTCCTGCTAGACGAGTTGATGGCCGATCCCGAATATGCAGCCCATGTAGCGTACTACTTTCGCCACTACAGCTTGTCAATGACGCCGGGGTCGATCGGGTATTCGAGCCATCTGGCCGCCTATGCCGCCCACATGCAGGGGAAGTTCTGGTACCTACACGATTGGATGTTTTCCCAATACGACGAGGCCTTGGGGCAATACACGTATAAAATCGAGGATGTGTTTCGCGTCGCTGCTGACGGTGGTCTCGATATGGGTGTGTTCGACGCGGATTACAACTCAGACGCGGGCGTGGCGCAATTGGTATTTGATAAGGCAGAAGGCAAAGATGCCGGTATGACCGGCACCCCGTCCCTCTTTGTAAACGGCGTGAAAATAAAACCCTGGCGGAACACCCCAAAGGTTGTGGATTGCCTACTTGAGGATTCATATTTTAACGCACACAATGGAGAATAGCCGTGTCGTATAGACCCATTTTGCTTTGGGCGTGCATCCTGGTCCTTGTGGTGGCAGCTGGGTGTTGGCAATCCATAGACGAGTATTTTGAACCTTCCGGCGACTTGGATACGGCGTCTTCCTCTGATGCGGATACGGAAACCAACCAAGAGGAAGAATGTATCATAGAAGATACAGATCCCTGCACAGATGGGGGCACGGATGTGGATACTGATGCGGACACTGACACCGATGCTGATACTGACACCGACACCGATGCAGACACTGACACCGACACTGACACTGACACCGATACCGATACAGAGACCGATGTTTTCGAGGCGTGCATTTACCCCAATACTCACATTTCGTGTAAGATAATTAATGAGGAAGGGAATACCGAGACGATAATTGCTAACCCCCCATTTCCCGCCTATCCCTTTGAAAACAGCGGCACGCCGTCCATGGGCAATGCAACCAATCCAGACGCGGTCGTGACCTTGTTTTCATACTTCCTCTGCCCCCATTGCAAAACGTTTGCCGCTGTATTTCAAGGATATGCAGAGAATCCCGCATACAAAGACCGCGTCGCGTTTCATTATCGGAACTATCTTATCAACTCGAAGGCCAAGCCCAATCACCAGGCAGCTCAGGCAGCCCATCTACAGGGTGCGTTTTGGCAGATGCACGATTGGAACTTTGGAGAGACGAGCAGCTCGGCCGAGGATGACATCTTTGCAGCTGCCCAATCCTTTGGCCTCGATATGGCGACGTTCGCGACCGATTACAACTCAGACGAGACCCAGGCAGTTTTGGATGGGGACAACGCCGAGGGCAAAGAAGCGATTAGACACAATGCTCAGGCGCCCTGCCTTTGGCTCGGAACGCCGACCGTGTTTATCAATGGGGTGAAAATCAGCCCCCGGTCAAATATTCCCAAGGTACTCGACTGCATTCTCGGGCATTCTTCCCCGTAAGGCACTTTTTGGGTTGGCGAGGGTATGGCACGGGGCATCTTCATCACAGGAACAAGTACGGGTGTGGGCAAGACCGTCGTGGCGCGTGCCATTATTCGAGCATTTGTGCGCCTGGGGTATCGGGTCGCGGTTGCAAAACCGGTTGAGAGCGGCGCCGAGATCGTAAATGGCCAGCTGGCGCCTGCTGATGCCCTGGCCCTGCGAACGGCCGCTTCTGAATCCATACCGATCCAGGACATCTGTGAATATTGCTTTCCAAGTCCGGTTTCTCCCCATGTGGCTGCTGATCTTGCGGGCGAAAAAATTGAGGCCGACCTTATCCTAGCAATGCTCGACCGCCGGGCTGAAGGCGCGGATTTGATTGTGGCGGAAGGTGCGGGGGGGCTGCTCGTACCCCTGTCGGGCGACGTATTGTATGCCGATGTTATTGCACGGACTGGATTTGAATTGGTCATCGTCGCACCCAATGTCTTGGGTGCGATCAACACAACCCTGTTGACCATCGAGGCGGCCAGAAAGCGGCGCATCCGAGTGGCGGGCGTTGTGTTGAACCGCACACCTGCCCTCAGTTTGGGCAATGCAGGGGCCATCGCCCGTCACGGGCGGGTCCCTATTCTGGGGGAAATGCCAGATATGCCAACGACAGATGACGATATCCTCGCCGACCTGGCCGAATCGCACATTTCACTGGACGCGCTGGCCGGCGATAGCGCGTGATGCGTGTTTGCCGTTCAGCAAAGGGTTTATGCGTAAGCTTCATTCCAGAGGTTTTCTAAAAACAACTGCCAAGGCATAATTTGGATGTCATCTACTATTCTGGGTCTTTCCACCAAACTAACAACCACATAGTTTTTCAACATCTTCTCTTCCTTCAGCGCCCTGATGCCGCGGAGATCACGAGCCGCCACCGTGCGCTTGCCCTTCACTTCTATCGCTGTGGTGTCGTTTAGAACAAAATCTACTTCAAACTGAGATTTGGAACGCCAGTAACACAATTCACCAGCGCGAGTGTAATCAATGTAAGACCTTAGTTCATGGAAAATGTACGCTTCAAAGGCTTCACCAAAATCAGTTGACAGCTGCTTCATCACCCCGCGTTGTTGTAGGTGGCGAGCAACACCGATATCGAAAAAGTAGAATTTTGCCGTTGTGATGGGCTTGCGTTTCAGGCTTCTTTTCCAGGCCGGCAAAACGTACGCTACAAGCGTATCCTGCAACACTTGAAAGTATTCTTGGACAGTACTTTTGGGAACCTGCGCGTCAGAGGCGATCTTTGAGTAATTGATAAGCTGCCCATTGCAAGACGCCGCGACGTTCAAAAAACGGCTAAATGCCGGAATCCTCCTTGTGAGTCCTTCAGCTGCGATTTCTTCGCGCAAGTAGTCGCCTGCATAGGCCTTGAGATCCTCCTCAGGCTCATCAGAAAGATAGATGGATGGAATGAGCCCAAAGTTCAGCGCTCTAAGCAAATCGAACGCGTGAAGCTCCCTATACACAAAGGGATGTAAAAAGCGACTCCTCGCTCTGCCACCCAAAAGGTTGACACCCCCGCGTCTGAGTTTTCTCGCACTGGAACCAGTAAGTAAAAACCGAATGCCACGCGCCTCTATTAAAAAATGCACTTCATCTAAAAGCGCTGGCAATTTCTGTATCTCATCGATCACGACGATCTTCGCATCGCTGACGACTTCCTCCCTGAGCTGTGCTGGATTGCGGCTCAGGGTTAGAAAAACGTCGCTATTCAAAAGATCGTAAACAATAGCATCTGAAAGCGTGTTCCGGATTAAACTCGTCTTGCCAGTCTGCCTTGGACCGAAAAGAAAGTGGGATTTTTTCTGAATCAGGTGACTCAAATTTAATATTCTCGAAATATACGTCATCTAGGCTTCCTTTTGACATGCGTGTCGTCAATTATCATGATATTTGACGGAATGCTTGTCAATTAGGAATAACAACGCCCTCAAATGCCCTGGAAATATTGACGAAATCCCCCTTGTCCCTTTGCTAAAGGGGGAGGCCTTTTACCCGACATCTATGTTCAACCGGGCGGTTCTCGAACTGCCCCTACGACGAAGCGGATGATTCGGGTTCGGCTTCGGCTTCTTCGATCTTTTCTTCCTTGTACTCGGTACCGTCGTATTTGGCGTAGATGGGCTTGTCCTCGGCCTTTGTCTTTATCAGCACCGGCCGCGTCCATATGGTGTAGAGGTTTGTGAGCACTTCTTTGGCGTAGTTTGGATCCAGATCCACACCCTGATAATCGTGCTCGAGCATGAGTTCTCCCCGATTCGAAGCGTTTGCGTCCACAACCCGGATAATGGGCTGGCCCATATTTGTGAGCTGCATGAGCAGCCGCTGTTTTACCTGGTCGAACTGTCTGGATTCGATCTCGAACCGGCGGTGGTGGGCATTGTAGGCAAACGAGAACAGTTTCGACTGCCGAACGAAATCATAGGTGAGAAACTCGTCGATGAAGGTGATATCGTTGTGGATACCGCGCACTTCAAAGATCTTCTCGAGACCGAGCCCTGCCTGTTTATCCCATGCCTCCCGGGTATGAAGGTCATCGCACTCATCCCACTCACGACCGAACTGACCCTTGTTCCAGCGATCCACAATATGCCGAAAGAGCTCGACGCCCATCTTGTATGGATTGAGCTGGCGGCCGGACGAGGCGGTCACCATTGACGTGTGATCCGCGTAATCCACAATTTCAGAGGCGTCCAGGGCCTTTTCGGTCATTATCTTGGAGTGCCAAAACGTGGCCCATCCTTCGTTCATGATTTTGGTCTGGGCCTGGGGGGCAAAATAATACGCCTCTTCACGGATAATCTCCATCACGCCGCGCTGCCACGAGCGAAGGGGCGCCTGCTCCATCAGGAATCCCATCACATCGCGAACCGGGGACGAGGGAAAGCGGGCAGCCCGGGCGTTTTTTTCAGCTTTTGCCTCCCGTTGGGCTTGGATGAACTCCGGCGGATTGATGTAACGCTCCATATACGGCTTTGCCTTGAGCCTCGGCACATCCCCCGGGCTTAAGGTCTCGTCGTCCTCTTCGGTCGCCTTTTCCGCAACGCGCACCCGGGGTACGGGTGGGTTTTGAATATCGATCAAATTGTCAATCGAAAGGCACAAATCGATGAAGTTCTCGACCCGCTCAGTACCGTACTTGTCCATGTATCCGCGGATGCGCGATCCGTGATTTGCCATCTCGTCGATCATCCGGCGATTGGTATGGGCGAACCAGGCGTTGTTTTTAAAGAAGTCGCAGTGGGCAAACACGTGGGCCATGACGAGCTTCTGATCCACAATCGAGTTGCCTTCGAGCAGGTAGGCCGTGCAGGGATCGTTGTTGATCACGAGTTCATAGATCTTGGACAGACCATAGGTGCTGTATTTTCTCAAGCGCTCGTATTCCATGCCAAAGCGCCAATGGGGATATCGGCTCGGGAAGCCCCCGTAGGCGGCGATCTCGTTCATCTCGTCGTAATTGACAACTTCAAAGAATGTCTGAAAAAAATCGAGGCCGAAGTCATGGGCATAGACCTCGATTTCCTGTTGAATTTCCTTGAGATAACGGGGCAGCCCACCGGTCCATTTTCTCTTGTATGCCGGCATGATCTATTTGCCCTTTCCCAGAAAGTCCTTGATGGATGCCATGATACCGTCCCGATCGGGAATTTCAGAAGTTACGACTTTTTCGTCATTGTCGAATTTAGCCGTCACATCCCTCAAGAACTGACCTGACCCATAGGGGCTGTGCACCTGGCCGTATCCGAACATGTTGGAGACTGGAATGATGTGCTCTTCGAGGAGCTCCAGGCTCTGTTTTGTGTCGTCGGCAGACCAATTATCCCCATCTGAAAAGTGGAAGGGGTAGATGTTCCACTCGCTTGCTGGATAGTCTGCAGCGACGATTTGGGCGCACAGCTTGTAGGCCGATGAGATCATGGTGCCGCCAGATTCCCGGGTGTGGAAAAAGGTTTCCCGGTCCACCTCCTTGGCCACGGCGTCGTGGATGATGAAGCGGGTTTCAAGCCCTTGGTATTGACTGGTGAGCCAGGCGTCGATCCAAAAGGACTCGATGCGGACAATCTCCTTTTGCTCCTCCCCCATCGAGCCCGAGACATCCATCATGTAGACAATAACCGCATTCGACTCGTGTACCTCCTCGGTGCGCCAAGAGCGATAGTGCTTGTCCTCTCGCACTGGAATGATGACCGGGCGTTTTGGATCGTAGATCCCCGATGCGATCTGGCGTTTTAATGCCTGTCTGTAAGTTCGCTTGAAATGCCTCAGGGATTCCGGACCAACCCGTCGGATGCCCACGTATCGATCCCGGGTAGAGACCACGCGCTTGCGCCCCTTCTCTTCGAGGTTGGGCAGTTCCAATTCCTCTCCGAGGATTTCGGCCAGCTCTTCGATGGACACCTCTATTTCGAGGACGTGCTGCCCCTCCTGATCCCCTGCTTTGCCAGCACCGTCTTCGGCATCGGCATCGGACAGGGGATCCCCGGGATCCCCTTCTCCCTGGCCCACACCGCCTTGCTGTCGCTCGCCAAAGCGGAACCTCGGTATGTCGATCTGGGGCACGGGTATGGAGACGGACTTGCCCCCCTCCCGACCGAACAGCTCACCTTTGGAGATGAACTTCTTGAGCTCCTTGCGCACGCGCCCTTTGACGATTTGCCGAAATCGCGCGTGATCCTGATGTATCTTCAGCTGGTTCAACGGGCATCTCCACGGGCAAAGATAGAGGCGACAAAGTTGAGCACATCTGTCGCGCAAATCTCGCAATAGCCGTATTTTGTCTTGAGCCGGTTTTTCACCACGTCTATTTTTTCCTGGGTTTCCCGATCGATGACCTGACTGACGAGGGATGATAGTTTAATCGAGTCCTTCTGATCTTCGAAGAGTTTCATTTCGAGGGCCCGACGCAACCGGTCGTTGGTATCCCAGCGAAACTCCTTGCCCTCCACTGCCAGGGCCCCGATATAGTTCATGATCTCCTTGCGGAAATCATCTTTGCGGCTTTCCGGGATATCTATTTTCTCCTCAATGGACCGCATCAATCGCTCGTCAGGGGCTTCGTCCTGGCCGGTATAGCGATTGCGAACCTTTTCTTTGAGGGTGTACGCCTTTACGTTGTCGATGTAGTTCATGGCGAGGTTATTGATGGCCTCTTCGTCCGCGGAAATGGCGCGCTGCACCTCGTTTTTGACGATTTCCTCGTATTCCTGTTTGACCACTGAGATCAAGTCACCGTATTGCTTGCGCTTTTCTTCCTCTGTGATCAGGCTGTGGTTTCGAAGCCCCTTGTCGAGCTCGTTGAGCACCATGAACGGATTGAGGCATCCCTCTGCCTCAGATACGATGGCGTTGGATATTTTGTCCTGCACGTATCTGGGTGAAATCCCCTCCATGCCCTCGCGGGAGGTCTCCTTGCGCAGCTCCTTGACGTTGTCCTGGGTGAACCCGGGCAGCATTTTGCCATCGTACAACTTCATCTTCTGAAGCAGCGTAAGGCCTGCTTTTTTCGGATCCTCGAGCCGGGTCATCACGGCCCACATGGCCGCCACCTCCAAGGTGTGGGGCGCGATGTGAACGGCCGGAACCTTTTCCTGACCAAAATCCTTGGAGTAAATCTTCATCTCCTCGGAGAGCTTGGTGATGTACGGTATGTCGATTTTGATGGTTCTATCCCTCAGGGCCTCCATGTATTCATTGGCCAGGAGCTTGTTGTATTCGGCCTCGTTGGTATGGCCGACGATCACTTCGTCGATGTCGGTTTGGGCGAATTTCTTGGGCTTGATCATGTGTTCCTGGCTCGCCCCCAACAGGTCGTACAAGAACGCCACGTCGAGTTTTAGCACCTCCACGAATTCAATCAGTCCCCGGTTGGCGATGTTGAACTCGCCGTCGAAATTAAAGGCCCGGGGATCTGAGTCAGATCCATACTCGGCGATTTTCCGGTAGTTGATGTCCCCGGTCAGCTCGGTAGAGTCCTGATTTTTTTCGTCCTTTGGCTGGAACGTGCCAATACCGATACGGTCTTGTTCTGACATGACCAACCTGCGCACGCGGATGTGTTCCATCACCTTGGCCCAGTCCCCGTCGTGCTCTCGCATCAGCTCATTGAACGTGAAGCGGCAGGCAGGACAGAGATCCCCTTCCACGATGACCCGGCATTTGTCGTTGCCCAGGCGCAGCTCGTGGATCGCCTTTTCGCGCCAGGCCTTGGGAATCAGCCGCAGGGGCTCCTCGTTCATGGGGCAGGGCATGACTTTTTCCGAGGCGTTCGGGCGGTGCCATTCGTGGGTGTACATGGCGCCGTGGGCGGTGCGGCTGTAGGCTTCCAGTCCTTTTTTGAGAAGGCGCACAATCGTACTCTTCGAGCTCCCCACAGGACCGTGGAGGAGGAGGACGCGCTTCTCTGGACCGTAGCCTTCGGATGCGGCCTTGAGCACGTTGACAAAGCGCATGAGCGGTATGTCAAGGCCGTAAATAGCGTCTTTACCGCCGACCATATCGGTCTCGAAAAATTTGAACCGAGTGATGCGTTTCTTGTTATCCACGTACTCCTCGGTGCCATAGCCGATGATCATGTCATAAATCCGCTGAAACGCGGTTCGGGTCACCTCTGGCCGCTCTCTGACCACGTCCAGGTATTCGCTGAAGCTCCCCACCCAGTTGAGCTCTCGATATTCATCGATGTTTTGCAAAGATGCGATTTGTCCCACCAACCCACTGCGTTCGGTTTCGCTCATCTCGTTCCTCCACTCGCTATAGAATATCTGCCTCTACTTAACAGTTTACGTCCTTCGGCGGTTTAATCAACGAAGTATGTCGATTGATCCCAATCTTCATTAAAAAAATCACGGATCGCACGGGTCCAAGTGGGCATCCAACCCCCCCATGAAACATGGAAACAAAGGGAACATGGGGGGAACATGGGGGAACATGGGGTCAGAGCTTGACAATAGAAGCATTAGCAGTTCCATTGTCTATTCCACTCCGCTTTCCAATCCTCCATACGTTTGTCTGATGATGCCATCTTCCGAACACTATGCGCCACATGATCGGTCGTCATGTTCAACACTTCCCCAATTTCCCGGTACGTCATGTGCGTCCCGTGCCTTAACGCCCACACTGCGAACTTCCTTTCCGGATTCCCTTTTGGTCCCCGAATGCTCTCCTTCAGGCGGTCCTGGGATGTGCCGCAAATTTCACATATCCTCAAAATTATTGTCTCCGATTCTTCCAAATCCGATTCTTCCACACCTGCACTACGCTCCACATCCACGGGACACTTATCCCACCGAAACCACCCGCCATCCTCCATCCCCTTTGGCCACGGCACCACTTTCCGATGGAGATGCAGTATCAACCGCTCCAGCGCCTTGGCATTTTCATATTGATTCAAAAAGAAGCCTGTCTCGACCCAATCTGGCTCAATCGTCTTTCCCATGTATTTCCGGTGACTTGTCCAGGCAGACGCAGCATCCAGGCGGGTTACCAGATTTGCCTTCAGTGGATTCAGGTGAATGTAGGCGAGCACATAGATGAGGTACGCGGCATACTTTATGGGCTGACTCTTGAAACGCCCTCGAAAAAGCCCGCCATCCTTTCGATTCTTGAAGTTGTATTGCTGCGTATATGAGGCGCCGAGAAACTGCATCGCCTGGGATAGATTCCCAAGCGGGGAGCGAACGAGCAAGTGATAGTGATTCGGCATCAGGGCATAGGCATGAACCTCAATCTCGTACCGCTCGCAAGTCTCGCGGATGACATCCAAAAACGTAAGCGCGTCATCATCATCCTGAAAGATGATGTCCCGATTCCGCCCCCGGTTCATCACATGATGCCATGCCCCAGCCCAGTCTTCTCTAGGTTTTCGTGCCATAATAAAAGATTAACAGTAATGCTTCTATTGTCAACCTCTGACCCCCACTCCCTAAAAACATCGACTTGATGTATTTTTTCCGATGTTGAAAAGGATTTATCATGCGACTCGGTCGATTTTTCAAATTTCAGAGAAGACGCTCTCAAGAGGAGATATCGGTATCCTTCGCAGAGCCAAAGATCAAAAGCTTAATGATTGCGTTGTCTGTATTCATTTTTGCCCTTCTATTTTGCAGCCAACTGAACAGAATTATAAAACTATATTCGAGCTCACAACACGATGTAAGGGCGACGATCGCTTGTGCTCACAACTATTTTGCAGGCCGAGACATTTACAAAACACATCATAGGGCCCTTAAAGAAGATCCAACATTGACAGCGGATATCCCTAAGTTTACTTACCCTCCTTTGCTTTGCGCGGTCTTTTTTCCAATGGCTCTGATGCCCTATGAGCAAGGAAAACATGTCTATTTTTTCCTCAACTGTTTTTTTGTTATTCACACTGCTTTTTTATTGACCCTCATCGCTCCAATCGGCTGGCTCAAGAAGCCATTTTTTTTCCTCGTATTAGGAGTCTCTATCGCGTCTGAGCCGTTTGCTTGGATCTTGCGCTGCGCCAATTTTGACGCGATGACTTTGTATGTGACTGCTGTGTCTATTTGGGCGTACCAGAGAGAAAAACTCATTTTAAGTGGTATTCTAATTGCAACTGCGTCATGGCTAAAAGTCACACCGGGCTTGATATTCATTTTTCTCTTAATGGGAGGACGTCAAAGGTTTATTGTCAGTGCTATCCTCTCAGGTTTGCTGCTCGGTATTTTTCAATTGATGCTCGTTGGTTATGATCAGTTTGCATATTTTTTTATGGAAACATTGCCCGAGCGGGCAGGTGCGCGATTACAAGCCCCGAGCATGCAGAGCTTATGGTCACTGAATCAACTGCTATTTGTACCCGGCCAGAGGGGCTCAATCTTCGATCTTCGAGAGCATTTCGATGTGATACATTTCCTTTCCAGAGCAGTGGTGGCGGTCATGGTTTTAGGTGTGATTTTGCGCACATCCTATCAGACACATCGCTTTTTCTATGCCTTTGGCGTCTGCAGTGCAGCGACTTTTCTTTTGACTGACTCCACGTATATGTACCGCCTGGTTTGGGTAATCTTTCCTATGTCGAGTCTCTTCTTGGCGTGTATTCTGGAAAAATACAAATATTCAATTTCGTGCATAACACTCATAGTTGTCCTATTGAATTTGCAATTTCTGCATGGCCAAATATTCGGCAAATTGACCGGATGGAAAGCGATATTACACGGTGCTCCGACAATTGGCGCTTTAATATCGATAAGTACACTTTTTGTGCTCAGCATTCAAAATGGAACCTGGAACAACCCTCTTGGATACCTCAAAGGAATGGGGCAACACACATCGAGCATTTTCAAGAGATTATCTAGAAGAAACCAGGCTGTTGCTGCAGGGCGTCAGCGACGGTCCGCTTTAAACTGATAGGATCTTTTTTATGGCCGATGATATTGTTCATCAACGTGGGATCACCCACAATCCAAGGGATATCATCTGGGCGACCTGGGGCTGCATGCAATCCCGATAATAAAAGCCCCTTTTTTTCTGTCGTCAAGGAGAGATTGTCAACAATTTCTACAATGATATCTCGAATTTTTGTGGGTTTGCCCGAACATATGTTGGCAAGCAATACAAGCGTGTCGGAGTGTAAAAAGCAAAATTTGAGTATGTAATCACAGACGTCCCGGACGTCCAAATAGTCTCGCACATGATCGAGGCCTGGCACACTTGTTAATTTATTCTCTGTCACCCGTTGGATTAACCCGGGTAAGACATAGTTGATAGGTTGAACAGGTGCAATCAAACCAAAGACTCTAAGCACTTTAATGGGTACTCCCATTTCTGTGCAAAGCCGAGACAATTTTTCTTCTGCTTCGAGTTTCGTCGTTGCATAAACCGACCTCGGAGAAACCGGTGATTGCTCCGTGAGTCTTTGCCCTTCTGATTGGGCTGCATAAACATGTCCAGAGCTGACATATACGAGCTCGGGGACATGTCCTTTATCTCGACACCAATCAAAGAAAACTCTAACGTAGTTGATGGTGTCAGTGACATTAGTCTGAAACGCCCTCTCGGGATTGGATTCGCATTTGGGGACGGATACCATAGCGGCTAACTGAACTAACACTATGGGATCCTCGCGTGCATCAAGACCCAAAATCGATTCGAGTTCTATCGCCAGAGTTGCGTGGTTTTCGAGCCGCGTGGTTAGACTCGCGCCCTTCAATCCCATGTTTTTTAGTGATGGTTGAAGATATTTGCCCAGACTTCCCGTGCTGCCGTTGTAAAGTATCATCGCTTTGTCGTCCGATGGTGCCATGCGATCTTGAAGATCGCCATAAAGGCAGATGTGACTTCTTTCAAATTCGTATTGCTTACACCACGCCTTCTATTTTTGAAACGTATGGGAAAAGCGGAAATCGTCATGCCAGCTTTTAGCATCTCGGATATTGTTTCACTTAAATAAATGTACCCTAAATGTTGTTGTTCATGTTTCAAAAGCTCATCAATTGCACGTCTGGAGTAAAAACGAAAACCGTTGGTGTAGTCGGCAATTGACCAGTCAATTAGAAACCGTGCCAAATAATTTGCTAATGCGCTAAAAACTCGCCTGCTGAGCGGCCAACCAATGATTTCCCCTTCAGGATATCGCGCACCGATGACAATGTCAGCGCCCTTATTGAGAAGCGCTAAGCCGGTATCGATCGCCTCTGGTTCGTGGGAAAAGTCACAGTCCATTTCGACAAAAGCTTCGAATGCTCCTTCGTTTTCTATCCCCCACGAAAAGCCATCGCGCACCGCACCGCCTCGGCCGTTCTTTTTGTCACGGACAATTAAATGCACTCTGCCTGCCCAGGTATGATTCTTTTTCATTTCTTCTCGGACCACTTGATACGTCATGTCCGGGCTGGAATCATCAACAACGCAAATATGGGCATTTCTTTGGAGCTCGAGAATGCTCTCTATCAATTGGATGATGTTTTTACGTTCATTATATGATGGGAGAACGACGAGAACCCTCATATGTACAACCCTTCTTTTTTTCAATACCAAATAAGATTCTACATCTTTTATTTTTCACCACTGAACTCGCTAAAGAAACGGTTACAAGTCTGATAACGAACGGATAGCAGTTTCCAATGTTGCAACCGACGCTTCGGTTGGAACAGCGTGGCAGCCGATCATGAGACCATTGTAAAAGACGTGATCGCACACGGCTAGGCTTTCAGCTTGACCAAAATTGATAGCCTGCATCGCGGGATGACGGACCATGTTTCCAGCTATGATCGATCGGGTCTCGACACCATTTGATTCCAGATGTTCCTTGAGTCCCTGAAGACTGACAGGTGCGTCTTCGGTCAGGATAAGAGACAACACCATCCATGAATGGGTCCGTTTCGATCGCTCAACGCGGGTGGAACGTTCTCCTAATTTGTCCGCGCCGACAAGACGAATCCAAGGCGCGTGCAGACCCAGCCATTCCTTCACCTGTCTCGCTAGATTTTCACGATTTTCTAGCATGTCATCAAGACGTTCGAGTTGGACTCTGCCAATTGCTCCCTGAATCTCTGTAGGCCGTACATTGTATCCACTCGTTACGAAAAAGAACCGTTCATCGATGTCTGGATATTTCCTACGCCACGCTTCCTTGTCCGAGCGATTTCTTATCCAGCCGTGCGATCGCATTGAGATAAGATCGTTGTAAATATCTAAACTATCGGTGGTAATGACGCCACCTTCGATTGTTGAGACATGATGGGAAAAATAGCAGCTAAATGTACCGATCGATCCAAACGTCCCTGCGTGCTGGCCATTGTCATGCCCCCCGAGACTCTCGCATGTGTCTTCAAGCAGGACGAGATTGTGCTTGTTGCAAAAGTCGACATATGAAGACATTTGTGGAACCTGTCCCATGACATGAATTAAGAACATCCCCCGAGTTCTCGGACTCAGAGCCGCTTCTGCGCTCGTGAGGTCTATTGCAAGGTGTTCGAGGTTAATATCGACAAATACAGGCTTTAACCCGAGTTGCACAAGTGGCCAAACGGTCGTTGGCCAGGAAAGCGCCGAGACCAATACTTCGTCCCCCGGACGCCACAGCGGTTCCGACTTGGTGGGTCTCAATATCGCGTCCACTGCTAACAGGTTGGCAGACGAACCCGAATTGACCATCAGGGCGTATTTGGTACCCACCCATTCAGCAAACCCCTCTTCGAATTTTTGGACTTCTCTGCCCATGGTAACGTTCCCGGAATCGAGTACGGCCTTGGCAGCTTGAATCTCCCACTCACTGAATGTTTCTGTCGCGATAAGGTATCGATTATCTTCAACTTTAGAAGCCCCTTGTTTGAGGGAACGATGTTTTTTTATGGGCATCTGTACTTGTAGTCCTGCGATTTATGAGACAGCAAGATACTATACGACCACAGCCTCAAAAACAACCCAGCACGGCTAAATCGGGGATAGCCCTTAGAAGATTGTCAGTTGGCATTGTTTGAGACTTTCACCACCAGTGCACTGGCCAGGCCTTCTGGGGAGAGGGCCGTGGCCATGATGGGTGCGCCGGGTGCGCCCTTTGTGATCAAGTAGGAGAGATTCACCAGGGGCAGGGTTGCTTCGGCAAGCCCGATCCGGTCGACAAGGGAAAAATAGGCCGGCGTCGCTCTGAACATCCCTTTGATTGCTCGCTGACTATCTTCTTTGTCCATCGAACAGTGGCAGATGCTTTGTATGTCCGTGGGGGACATCCCTGCCCTGCCGAGGGCCGTGTCGATCGCGCTTTCGAGCGCAACGGTGCTCCCGCGGTGAGGGTGTGCGGCGGCGGTTGCCAGGCCAAACCCCATGATCCGGGCGAGGGGTGTCACACCGCGCTTTGCAGCTGACGTACTGGTCTCGATCATTAATACAGCCGCCCCTTCGCCCGGTACGATCGGCGTGCCAGGCCCCCACTGCCCCACGGCATAGCCATCAGCAACGGTTCTTTGTGAAAGTTCGTCCGCAGCACCTGCCAAAACGGTATCTGCATGCCCGAGGGCCACAGCCACGGCAGCGCAGATGGTCGCGCTCAAGCCAGCCCCCAGACCCGCGGCAAGGGCGGTATTGTGCCCTTTGAGCAGGAGCGCCCGGGCTACGTGTCCCGCCACCTCGTTGGGAACCACGTAGGGAAACGCGCCGAGTCGATCCAGGGCGAAATTATTTTGAAATACCTCGGTCAAATGGGCCATCTCACCTTGGGAGGGACCTGTGGCAAGACCGATCACCATGCCCACCTGGGCCAGCTCCTTGGGTCGCGGTTTGAACCCGGCGTGTACCAGGGCCTCGCGGGTGGCCAGGGTCGCAAAGACCGAGCAGAGGTCCATCCCCTTCAAATCCAAGCGGCGATCCACTGCGCGGCTATCGATGGGCGGCACGCAGCCAGCGGGAAACGGCTGGACCGGGGCTTCGAACCGTTCGATGTCAGAGATACCGGTTTCTGCATTGGCCAGCAGCCATTCCCGTCCTATGCCCAGTGGGCTCACAATGCCCATGCCGGTGATCGCAATGTCTGCATCCTCAGGGCCTGGTAGTGCCGATCTGGCGTGCTCCGGGTCTGGGGCCACATCGAAGAGGATACTCGCGTTATTGCCCCCAAAGCCAAAGCTATTGGAAAGGGCAATGCACCCCTGCCACGGGCGACCCGGATCTGGGACGTAGTCTCCGAGATGGCATCCGTCCCGGGCAGTGGTAAATCCAGCGGTGGATGGTACGAATCCAGCCTGGGCACAGAGGATAGTGGCAGCTGCCTCGAGTGCACCTGCAGCACCGAGGCAGTGGCCGATCATCGATTTTGTGGCGCTCGTGGGTACGCCGTTGGCACGCGATGCCAAGAGGTTTGAAATCGCTCGGGATTCTGCCGAATCATTGGCCCGGGTGCCCGTGCCATGGGCATTGATGTAGTCGATGCTTTCAGGTGGCAGGCCTGCATCCCTAAGGGCTCGCGCCATGGCCGCGACTTGGCCGCGGGCAGACGGGTCTGGTGCTGTGGGGTGGTACGCGTCGTTTGACAGCCCAGCGCCGAGCAATTCAGCGACAATTGGAGCGTTCCGTTCCCTTGCATATTCCAAGGCCTCGAGCACGAGAAAGGCCGCTCCTTCACCGAGATTCAGGCCGATATTTTGGGAAAACGGGGTACACGTGCCCTGACACGTGACCTTGAGGGCATCGAACCCGACCAGGGTGGATCGGGCCAGGGTGTCGGACCCTCCAGCCACGACCAGGTCTGCCAGGCCTGCCCGGATCAAATCCGCCCCCTGGGCCAGGGCACCGGATCCAGCTGCGCAGGCCGTGACCACGGTAAGGGCCGGGCCCTCTGCGCCAGCTGCCCAGGCCAGGACCTTGGCGGTGGTGTGATACCGCTTGGAAAAGAATCGGGCATCATCGATGGGATCCTTGCCTTGCACGAGGTGGGCGTAGTGGTCCTCGATGCTGAGCATGCCGCCCGAGCATGTGCCCATGACCACGCCTGCCCGGGGACCCAAATGAATATCGCCTTTAAATCCAGCCCGTTGGAGCGCCTCCCGCAAGGCCAAGAGTGCCAGGTGCACATTGCGGTCGAGGATTTTTACCTCGTAGGGGTCGGCGGGATCGGTCAGAGGTGCCGATATCTGACCCGCATGGGTGGCGGTAAGCCCTGCGAGGCGCGGATCGTCGAGGCGGGAAATGCAGGTCTTTCCCTTTTTGAGGGTCTCGACAAATCCGGGCGCGTCCATGGCCGCGGCTGAGACCGTGCCAATGCCCGTGACCATCACCCGGCGCCTCATTTTATGTCTCCTATCGCGGGCGCGATAGCGAGCGCCAAGTTATAGCCGAGCTCGCTCGAAGCAATGGCGATCAGCGGCACTGGATCGATGGGAAGGACGCGTTCATCAAAGGCGGGTACGCCGGTCATCTGGGGCCACAAGGGACGGTTTTGGGACCAGGCCCCGAGGATCGCGGCGAGCGTAATGACCCCGGAGCTGGCTTCACAAAGGCCGGTGTTAAACACACTGGTGACCATGGGCACTTCAAGCCCGCGCTGGCCGAGCGCGCGGCGCAGTGCTTCTAAGACCTTGATATCAATCTTATTTCCTTGGGGTGACCAGGTGACCAGTCCCACGTCGTCCAACTGCCACCCGGCCATGTTGACGGCTGCCTCTATGGCGGTGACGAGGCCGGCGGGATCTGTGTTTGGCGCGTAGAACCCAGCGGCATCCATGGTCATGCCATACCCGACGAGGTGCGCCAGGACCCGAGCCCCGCGCGCTACAGCAGATCCTGCCTCCTCAGCGACGAGATAGGCAGCCCCTTCTCCCAGGACCCGTTTTTCCATTACCTGGTTGTTCATTCCGTAATTGAGTTCAGCGTTCCCGAGATGGAGCAAGCCGAGCTCGTCGTAATTTCGGAGGTAGCGGGCAAAGAGCTCGTCTGAGGCACCGGCGAGCAAGCGAGTGCTGGACTTGCCCTGAATCGCAAAATGGGCCATGAGGAGAGCGAAAAGACCGGCATCTGCGCCTTGAGAAATCGTGGTGGTATACCCCTTGAGCAGCAGGGCATTGGACACCCATCCAGCGGTGGCATTGGCCACGACCTGGGAAAAATCACCGATATCCGCCAACGCCCCCTTTGACGGAATCACCGCGAGCATCTGGGTTTCTTCGTCCGGACCGGCGTATACTCCGTTTACAATCCCTGTCACCAATCCCTCTTTTGGACCAATTCGAACACCAGCTTCTTTTAGGGCCAAGCGCGCTGCTGCGGTGGCAAATCGGCTGATGGGATTCATGCCCTTTAAATCGAGGCGCCTGTCCACATCACGCCCTGAAAAATCCGGCACCAGTCCGGCGCGCGTGGCCTGAAGGGGTGGGCCCTCACCCACCCGATCGGCGATCCGCGAAAAGTGTCGCTGCTGCCCATAAAGCCCATCGAGCAGTGGTGCCATGCCAATGCCAAAGGCGGTCACAGCGCTGCCGCCCAGGAGTGCGGTTCGGGTCGTGGGGTCCGGCCCTGCGATGGGTTGCCGTGCAGGGTCATACGCGCCGATAGCAATACCTGCATTGTGACCGCCAAACGCGTAGTTGCAGGACAGAAAGGCTTTGTAGTCGGCTTTTCTGGGCGTGTTCGGCACATAGTCCAGGTGGCACCCGGGTCTGGGCTCGGTAAAGTTAATGGTCGCCGGGATAGCGCTGCATTGCATGGCCACGAGTCCGGCGGTCGCCTCGAGGATACCTGCAGCGCCGAGGCAATGGCCCACCTGGGATTTGAACGAATACACCGGCATTGGGCTATCGTCGGTGAGCTTGGCAATGCCCCGCGTCTCTGCCCGGTCATTGGCTTCGGTACCTGTGCCGTGGGCATTGATGCACCCGATCTGATCGACCGAGAGGCCGGCTCTCTGGAGGGCGCCCTGCATGGTTCGATACGCACCATCTCCCCTTGGATCAGGGGCGGTCGGGTGGTGGGCATCAGCGGTAAATGCATATCCCAGGAGCTCCCCCTCAATGGTCGCGCCCCGCGCCTGGGCCGCCGTCAGTTCCTCGACGACCCAAAACCCGGCGCCTTCGCCCAAATTGAGCCCGGGCGGCTGTGAAAACGGAGCGGTCTTGCCAGTAGACGCGGCCTTGAGTTGGTTAAACCCGGCCAACGTGGCTAAACACAGGGCATCGGCACCGCCGGTGAGCACCGTGTCCACGACGCCGTGGGAGATCAGCTCCAAGGCCACGGCCAGGGCGCCGGTAGAAGAGGAGCAGGCAGTGGTGACCACCCAGGTCGGGCCTGAGATGCCCAAGCAATGGGCCAGGGCCATGCCTGCCGCATGGTACCGAATCAACAGGTTCATGCGCTTATCAAACCGGCCGGGTTTCATGCCCAAAATGATCTCGTATTGCTCCTCTGCTGCCTTGAGCCCGCCGTTACAGGTTCCCACGACGAGGCCGGCCCGCGGGCCCGGTGGATTGTCCCTGGCCCACATTAGTCCCGCGTCTTGAAGGGCATCCCGGGCTGCGGCAATAGCAAAGTGAAGGTAGGGATCCGGAAAGGTGTCGATCTCCTCTTTGGTAAGGCGATCCAACGGATCAAACCCGCGAACCACGCCGGCAAAGGGGGAGCGAAACGGGGAGGGGTCGTAAGCGTCTATCTCAGTGATGCCAGACCGACCCGCGAGGACCCCATCGGTAAACGAACGTCGGTCATTACCCAGGGGGCTGACCACGCCCAAGCCGGTCACGACCGCGCGTTTGATCCCAGGGCCCACGGCTAGTTCTCGAGTCCCACGCGCTCGCGACGCCGTTGTTTTTGGCCTGCTGACTGATCCGGTGCGAGTTTCTCGACGACTTCCGCTGCGCAAAGAGATTCAAAAAAAGACCGCCATGCATCGACATACATTTCATACAGCGTGTCAGGGGAGACACCCAGGGGTTGCCACACCACGTGGGCACCGTTGTATTCCCGCCACCGATAATGGAGAATTCTTTGTTGCCGCTCGAGCCGTTCGAACTGGGGTGACCCTGGAAACGGGGTAAAGAGAAAGAATTCGGCAGTCCGAATCGGCGCCTTGACGCACAGGTCGAGAATAGAATCTACAATTTCAGGGCCATCCCAGTCCCGCCCCATGCCAAACGAGGCAAAGAACCGCATACCCCGGTCTTCCACTCGGCGCACCAAATCCACTGCCTCTTGCCGCATTGTGGGATCCCCGCCGAGGGCGCGAATGGATTTGGGGTCTACATTAAACGTACAGTAAAACGAACTGACACCTGCCCGTGCGATGCGATCTAAAAAATCATCCGAAGTATTGAGGGACATCGTAGAGGAGACAAAGAATTTTTTATTGAGAGGGGAGATGGCCTCAAAGAGCTCGGTGGCCCATTTTTCGATGCGTCTATTCTGAAAAAATACAATATCTTCAGCTATATAGACGTTATCATAGCGCAGAGCAGCGATCTCTTCGACAATATCTTCGATGGGTCGCAATCGAATGCGATGGCCCTGGTGGGTGGGGATAGCGCACATGCTGCAGGCGTAGGTACACCCGCGTGCCACCTGGACCAAGTCTGCGTTCCAATCGTATCCCGATTTTTTGTAAAAGAGATCCCGCCTGGGAATGGGCAACCGGCTGAGGTCCGAGCGCGTGCCGCCCAAGTATTTTCGCTTTAGGGTGCCCTGTGTTGCATCCTCGAGTATCTGTTTCCAGGTGGACTCCCCATCGCCGATATTGACCGCGTCGGCGTGTGCGAGCGCATCATTGGGCCGGGTCGACGGGAAGAATCCCCCCATGACGACTAGTTTGCCGGCCGCGCGAAACCCGTCTGCCAGCTCGAGTGCACGGGTGCCCTGGGGAGTGAAGCAGTTGATGGCGACCAGGTCCGTGTCAGCGCCAAAGTCCACGGAATCGCCGTTGTTGTCATCGATGAGCGCCACGTCCCATTCCGGCGGGGTGTGGGCTGCCAGCATGGGGATACCCAGAGACGGGGGCGTGGTGAAGTTGCCGAGGTAGTGGTCCACCAGCTGTTGATTGAGCGCGGGAAGGCTTTCCAGAAACTTCTCAAACTTCGGGTAAACGAACGTTACTTTCATGGCGATACCAAACCCATACTGGCTAAATTTCAATTATCAGAAACTAATCGAGCGTACTAGAAATTCGTCGATAGGGTCATCTGACAAGCGCCTGTGGATCCGTGCATGTGCCATTTACGCAAATTCTATTACCTTTGCATTGGGTGTCGTACTGACAGCCCGGCGGAGCTTTTGATTGCTGCTGAGGCGCTTGCACCGCTGAGGCCTCTTGATCCTTCTCGCTCGTCATTTCATCACTCGACCCTGTTTCTGGGACAATTCTTCGCAGTTTCGCGCGGCAGTTCGTTTCTTCTCCTGCAATGGTTGGTTCCATGGTCTCCCAGTAAAAGCCCGATGGAGCTCTTGTGTTACAAGCTAATTTCTCTCTGATGATTTTATAGCAGTGCTCTGGAGGTGCGAGGTCGAGCGTGCAACTGGTCACCAAGCCTTCCACGGGCGCCACTGTCGCGCAGCCGAGAAAAAAGAGCGCCATAAAACTCGTAACGACCCAATAGATCGTTGAGGCATGCTTGGTCATCGGCAATCTCCGTAAAAGATATTGTAGATCTTTCAATTGAAAATTAAGTATCAGAAACCCAACTGATGCGCCAGCATCTCGTTCCTCTCCCAGAAGCCTCTCCTCTGGCCCTCTCTCTGATACGGGGGAGCCAGAATTAGATAATCCAATAAATATCAACAGTTATGTCTCCTCCGTCCCCCTGAGCTCCAAAGAGGGTGTTGCAAAAGGGGTAATGCACGTCACTCCTGCGCAGGCAGGAGTCCATTACCAAACGAAATTAAAAGGTTTTATGGATTCCCGCCTTCGCGGGAATGACCATGTTGACACCCCCATTGGGGCCCACCTTTGGGGCCCCACCTTTGGGGCACCGCCCGCTCTTTGGGGCTCACAGACCCTGAAAGTTGGAAGCGCTCTTTGGGGCTCACAGACCCTGAAAGTTAGAAGAAAACTAATAGATCTGACTGGCGCGCTCAAGTATCGGACTGCGCAACCGATAGAGACTATTTAGGAGATATATGCGCCAGGGGGTCTGCAATGGGTTCAGTTGATAAAGTAAGCGGTGAAGTATTGGGGCAGGCGATTGATGTGGCGGTGCTGCGTAAAGGTCTCGACGTGATGGAGGCCAATGGCGAGGCTGCAGTGGAGCTCATCGAATCTGCCGGAGAGGTGACCCAGAAAGCCCCACCAATAAGTAAAAGCCCCCACCTGGGCCAGCTCGTCGATTTCTACGCCTAACCGGTCCCGACTTTCCACCAAAATCCAATCGCTAATTTATGTACTATGGTTTTAATTTTAAATATATAAAATAAAGATTATTTTAGTGTTTGACCTGTCAAAAAAATCATAGTAACTGGACTTTAGTCTAATTAGTTTACTGGTCTACACCGCTTGAACCAGTGGAGAGACAGCATGCTTTTCTTACATGGCGTGGGCCACTTCCATCCAGAAAACGAGCTGACCAACAAATTTTTTGAGGAACTGGATATCGGTACGACCGAGCAGTGGATTGTCGACCGCACTGGGATTCAATCCCGCCGCACCGTGCTGCCCCTGGGCTACATTGTCGAGACGCGGAACCGGGATGTCAGGGCCGCGTCAGAGGCAGCGACCTACACCAACCCAGAGATGGGTTGCTTAGCAGCGGAAATGGCCATCGCCCGGGCAGGGATCGACAAAGCAGACATCGGTCTGATTATCGCGGGTGGAAGCGTACCAGATTTTGGCACCCCGGCCGAAGCGTGCATCATCGCCGATCATCTGAACATCGAGGTGCCGGGTATGGACCTACGTTCAGCCTGTACCACCTTTGGCGCTGCCCTGTGGACCCTATCGTCAATGCAACCCGACGCGCTGCCCCCATACGTGCTCGTCGTAGGGTCCGAAAGCGTTACCCGTGCCATAGATTACGCTGACCGCAGCTCAGCAGTCTTGTGGGGCGATGGGGCTGCCGCGGCTGTGATGTCGACCTCCGTCCCCAGCCGGGCCGCAGTTGAGAGCTGTACCTTTGACTCCAATCCCCAAGGCCATGCCAAGGTGGTCGTGCCCTGGGCCGGATATTTCCAGCAAGCGGGCAAAGCGGTCCAGGGCTTTGCGATCAGAACCACGACCAGGCTCCTCTCGGAACTCCAAGAGACTTACGCCAGCGAGGGCAAAAACCGATTTTTCTTCATCGGACATCAGGCCAATTTTCGCATGCTGGAAAGCGTGGTCCGGCGCTGCAGATTGGCAAGCAGACAGCACCTATACAACGTGGTGCACTTCGGCAATACGGCGACAGCTGGATCCCCTGCAGTGCTGAGTACGCACTGGGACGCGTTTCAGCAAGGGGATCGCATCGCCCTCATCGGCGTAGGTGCTGGTTTCTCGTGGGCCAGCTGCATGATCCGGTTTGATAACGGCATGCGGTGATCTGCCGCACCAGCCCGCCTCATCGTTGGCGAATAGCGTCCAGTGCGAGGATAACGGCGTGGTCCAGCTGGAGATCCAAATCTTCGCCAGTAGATTCCATACCCCAGTTGCGCAGGGCATTGTAAATGGCATCGGCGACAAAACCGGCCAGTGTGGATTGTGGGATATCCGTGCGCAGCTCTCCACGGGCCACACCGATTTCGATCAGAGGCAACAGCAGCTGCCTGAGATCGCGGGTATGGAGCCGGTCATAGCTCGTCTCGAGCTCGATCAGAATGACCCGCACCAGGTCCGGCGTCCACGCCCGACCTTTGAGCACGGCGGCGACCATCTCAGAGACAGCCGCTGCCACGGTAGGTCGCATGATCACTTCGGGCAGCATTGCCGCCGCGCGACGCAAGCTGCGCTCTGCATAGGCCAGGAGCAGATCTTCCTTGCGGGAAAAGTGGAGGTAGAACGTCGCCTTAGCTACCTTGGCTGCGGCCGCGATGCTGTCTACTGTCACGTTGCCGAATCCATGTTTGGCAAACAAGAGCAGAGCAGCGGACTGGATTTTCTGCCTGGTTTTATGTGACCGTAATTCTCGACCGTCTGTTGTCTTGGCCGCAGGTCTTCGAGCTCCGGTCGCTGGGTCGGTGTGTTTTTTCGTCATCTATTGTCCATTCATTTCTAGTTTAAGGTTATTTTACGTTGCAAATTCTTTAGTACGCGATCCCAACTACCCCTCGACGCTCACCACGGATCCTGCGGCCATCAGGACGTAGGCCGCGATAACCAGTACCTGGAACCCGGGATGGGCGAGCCAATCCAGCTGAAATGCGAGGCCCTGGTAAGGGACCACCTGCCTACTTCTTCGCCAGGCCGGTACAACCAGTATCGCAACCATGACCGCCACGGCACCCCCTGCGATCTTCATGAAGCCCAGAAAGCCGGTCAGCCCGGAAATCGCGACCAGCACTGTCGGCGCTGTTGCAATCAACCATGATACCCTGTCTTTCAGCTTTAATCGCTCACGGATAATGACCGACAGGGCATAAGAGACGCTCCAGTAGCTGGTCAGCATGGCCATGAACGCAACCGCACCGCCCAAATAAAGGGCCCAGGGCCCGATCGCGACACACCAGCCGGTGACCGCGACCTCAGACACTGTTTCCGATACCAAGAGCGACATCACAGTGATGGTCACCACGAAAGTGAGGTTGATCCCGATACCCAATGCAACCGCCCTGGGCACGAGCTTTTTGTTCCAGCCAAGTCCCTCTACGGCCTGAGGGATCGAGAAGAAGCAGGAGAATCCGAACATGATCATCCCGTATAGCGCCAAGAGCTTCCCAGCGCTTCCCCCAAGGATCGGCACCTGGTTAAAATCGACCGCGAAAGACCCCACACTGAGAACCAACAGGATCGCTGCAACGCCCAGCACTGCGACCTTTTCGCTCAGGCCAATGGCCTTAATCCCAAAGAAGACAACCCCTGCGGCTGCACCATATACCACGATCTCGCCGACCCACAGGGGCAGGTTAAACAGGGCCACCAATATCTCCCCGCATCCCACCAGATAGCCGGCCAAGAGGGCGTAGAAAACCAGGGCCACCAGCAAAAAAAAGACCCAGGTCAACAACTTGCCGAACCTACCGCGAAAAAGGTACTTTCCGAACAACTCGACCAATTGCTGGTCAGACCCTTCCCGCACGACCATCTCCGCTACCATGAGGTGCAGCAGCAAGCTAAGAAAATACGCGCCGACCGCAACGGCGACGATGGGGATAATCCCATTCAGAGCCGCCAGTTGCGGCACGGCCATCACCCCGCCGCCCACACCCAGGCCCGCAATCAGAGCCGCGGCTTCGAACAAAGTCAGGTTCTTCTTATCCATCCTCTGTTCCCAACCGGCGCTGCCCTTGCGAGGAAAATATCGATGCCATTTCAAGTCCTTACCGCGCTAGCAGTCCGGCCAATAGTTCGAAGAATGGATTGACCTTTCAATCGAAATCGCGAAACTGATATAAGACGATGCTATAAGCGGTGCTATTTGTCGAGACCGCAGAGCAGCACAAGGGGTGGGTGAGGAGGCAATCCATGACCGATGATCAACAACATCGGCTACTGATTTTTATTGTAGCTTACAATGCAGAGTCGACACTGCTACAGGTCATCGACCGCATCCCATTAGATTTATTCTCCACCTACGACACAGAAATACTGGTGATCGACGACGCATCAGACGATCAAACGTTTGATATCGGCCGGGCGCTCGCAGGTACCTGGTCTCATTGCAAGATAACGGTTTTGACCAACCCCGAGAATCAGGGCTACGGGGGCAATCAAAAACTGGGCTACGAGTACGCTATCCGCTACGGATTCGACACGGTGGCCCTGCTCCACGGGGACGGCCAATACGCCCCGGAAAAGCTACCCGACCTAGTGCAACCGATAGCTGCGGGCGAGGCAGCGGCCGTATTCGGATCGCGCATGATGATCCGCGGCGGCGCGCTCAAAGGCGGGATGCCGCTGTACAAGTATGTGGGCAATAAGATTCTCACCGGGTTCCAAAACAAGGTGCTCGGCGCGTCACTTTCGGAGTTTCATTCCGGCTTCCGTGCCTACGCAACTGCCGTGCTGCAACAGATCCCATTCCAGCTCAACGCCAATGATTTTCACTTTGATACCGATATTATCATCCAGCTCATGATGGGCAAGCACCGGATCATCGAGATCCCGATGCCCACCTTCTACGGAGACGAGGTCTGCTACGTGAACGGGCTGGATTACGCCAAGAACGTCGTTCATTCCACTATCACTTCGCGACTGCAGTCGATGGGCATTCGCTACCAGCGCAAGTTTGACTTGACGCCGACCCCGGAAGACCACGACCTGAAGCTAGGCTATCCGTCATCCCACTCGCTGGCGATTGATGCGACCCCAGCAGGCGCACGCGTGCTTTATCTTGGCACGGGTTCAAAGCGAGCCGTACGCGAGCTCAAAGCAAAAGGCTGCCAAGTCGTGGGCCTCAACGTGCACCATCCAGCGGCTGATCCCGAGATCCAATTCATCGACTGGGACCTGGAAAAAGTCACCATCCCCGAGGAGGTTTTCAATTACGATTACGTGTTGCTGCTCGACGTTATCGAACACCTTAAAAATCCCGAGCAGCTGGTCGATCTGCTGCGTCGAGGCGCTCAGACCTCGCGACCGACGATCATTTTAACCACAGCCAACGTCACGTTTTTCATCCTCCGTCTCATGTTTCTTTTTGGGCAGTTTAACTACAGCAAGGTCGGCATCCTCGATAAAACCCACACCCGATTGTTTACTTTCTATACAATGAAACACCTGTTTGAACAGTCGGGCTATGAGATTATTGATGTCAAAGGCATCCCTGCGCCATTTCCAAAAGCCCTGGGGGACAGCCGGCTCTCCCGCACGCTGGTGCAGCTCAACGAGGCGTTAATCAAGCTCAGAAAAAGCATCTTTTCATACCAAATGTATTTTGTCGCACGACCGCTACCCACGGTCGATACCCTGCTCAACACATCGATCACTTACTCCAACTCAAAGCGCGAGGAAAAGGCCGATATCAAAGGTGGTAAATTGGTACCGTGACCAGTAAAATAGCCGCTCGCTGGAAGGAGGAGTACTTGGCACGGATATCGACCTTAATGAATACTGCTCTAACGTACGCTGTGAAAAAGCGGCCCGGTCTAATGCTTACATGCCTCGCCTTTGCCACCTTAATGATAGGCGCGCGGGGGTTCTTTTCCGATGACTTGGATCAATCGGGAGATCTCATCTACCACCTGGCCTGCGAAGGTCAGGTGGCCCAAGCTATTAAGGAAGGCCGCAGCCCTTTCGGCCCCCTCTCTCTCAACTTCGGCACCCCCGTACTTAGATTCTACCAACCGTTTCTGTACCTGGTCACCGGCCCCTTTCAAGCGGCCTTTGAGGATCACCTCATTCTCATCCACAATCTCATCTTATTGCTGTTCCTGGGGGCCACGCCGTTCGCCTCATACTTCGGTTATCGCGCCATTGGACTGCCCGAGGCGGCCGCTGGGCTCGCTACCCTACTCGCGCCCTTGTCGGTAGCGGGATTCGGCAATTCCTTTGAAGCCTACTTCAGCACTGGGGTCATCAATCAGCTTTTTGGAGCGGTTTTCTTCCCCATCTTCTTGGGGGGGTTTGCCCTGTTTCTTCGCGGGAAGAGTGGACCGATTCGCTCATCCGCGGTCTTTGCTCTTACCTTCATTTCCCACGCCATGATGGCCGTATATGCTGTATTTGCAGGGGCCCTGTTGTTCCTGACCGACGTTCGGAACATCCGCGAACTGTGGAAGCCCCTGCTGGTCTTTGTCGCCGTCTCCATGCTAGCGGTGGCCTTTTGGTTTGTTCCCTTCCTCGACCACTGGGGGAAACACCGTCCCGTGCCAGAGCCGATCGCGCTCCACGGCAACGCGTTTCTTTCCAACAGCGTTACTTCCGGAGAGGCCATCCGGCTGCTGGTCACGGGTCGCTTACTGGACGATGCCCATGTCATAAGTACTGGCAATCAAGACCAGGACGACAAGCTGCTGGACCGGATAAATATGTGCCCAACGACGAGCACTCGACCACCCGTGGTAACCTTGCTGACACTGCTGGGTCTGGTTCTTTGTATTGTCAAAATTAGGTCCAGTGCCCACCGCTTCATGACCACGGGCTTCATCTTTACCTTCCTATTACTGATGGGACCGGACGATGTGGGGTGGATCACTTATTTGCCTTTTGTAAAGCGCATCGAATTCTTCCGCTGCACTTATTTACTGGAGTTTTTCGCATTCGGCCTGTCTGGTGCAGGACTCCAGATGCTCTTTGCACAGGGATACAAAGGAGCCAACAGGCTGGGCGCACCGCTGCGGCTGTTGGCCGTCATCTTGGGTGGGCTCGTCAGTGCTGCGGGCCTCTTCTATTTCTTTTACCTCTTCTCAGAGATGGCTGCCAAGCACGCCAACCCGGGTTCAAAAGCAAAATTCGAACGGGCGCTGACCGTAGCCAGACCAGCCCAGCACGAATTCCCGGAGCGGATGATCCTCCAGCACGATCACTTCCGTACGGATAAGCGCTGGATCTCCTACCTCAGCGCCCACGAGATGAGAGTGGAATGCGGTCACTGGCGAATCATCGGTCCCACTATTGCCAACAACCTGTGTAGCCCCATACGGAGACCGGGCCAATACCTCGATATCGCCCAGCGGGTGGGCATTGGATTTTACTTGGTTAATAGAAAGCACGCCAAGTCACTTAGCCAACTCACTTCTGATGCTGTTAGCCCGCTGATGCGACAGGTCAAGCGGGGCAGGGGCCACTATCTATATCAAAACCAGGCGACCGAGTATTTGTGGGCGGCAGACCGACCCATATTGGTAGTGGGATCTGCGACGCATTGGTTCTATCTATCTCGCTCTTGGATAGACCGGATGCGGCGCGTTTCAGACACCACAGCCCCACCCTTGACCCCCATCCTGTTTGGGGCGGATCAGCGTCTTGAGCCGAACGTGCTGCGTGCCGTGGACGGGGTGGTGGTGCTGGTCCCGCAAGATCTGGAAAAGAAAAATCTCGAGGCCTTGGCATCGTATGCCACCTCTGGCGGAAACGTATTCAGCGTGCGTGCCCTGCCTGGCGTCAAGAGCACCCTGATAGATCCGGACGGACCGCCGCTTTTAAAAATCATTGCTGGAGAAGAAAAGGCCCACCAGGTCGCGACCGAGCTCGTCAGCGCCCGTGTTGCCGGACCCTTTGTATATCGGGTGAACGCCGCCTCACCAACTGCGATGGTATTGCCTGAGTTTGCCGTGGACGGCTGGCGTGCAACAGTGGATGGTGTGAGCACCCCAATATATGCCGGTGGGCCCAACATGGTGACCACCGTTGTACCTCAAGGAAAGCATACCCTGAGGCTGTGGTGGCAAACCCCGACTTCCCATTGGTTCTGGTTTGCCGTCTCCTTGATCACCTGGCTTGGGATAATCGCCACCGGGGTTTCTTTTATTGTTCGGAAAGGAAAAAGACCATGAGGCTTAAGAGCCAGCTACCTACACTACTTTGGCGCTATGGCCTCGTTGTTTTCCTCTTCGCATTCTTGATCTACAAGGCCATTGCCTATTGCTCTTTTGGCGATCGGCCCACACCCGCGGTACCCCCAGCCGAAAGCGTTATCCACCACCACTACATTAGACTATCCTGGTCTCCTGGCGACGCCTCGCCCCCTTTCCGCATACAAGTGGCTCAAAACGGCGACTTCTCAGATCCTGTCTTGGACCGGCAGGTCTACAAGGCAACTGCGAAACTGCCCCCCCTAGAGCCCGGAACCCGCTACTGTTGGCGCGTGTTCGACGATGATCAAAGCGCTCGCGCGTCCTGCTTCAAAACGGCCGACCTTATTTTGAGATATTAAAAAGAGTCAGATACAGGCGGACGTCATGCCGATGCTACTCAAACGCAAATTGAATGTCGTAGTGACCTTCGACCGGCACGCCTGGGGGTTCTGGAAGTGTGATATCCGAAGCCGTGGTGGCCACGCATTGATTCATAGCTGTATCTTGAATATCGGATTTCGCCACAGCTGCAGATGTGACCGACCCCGTATCCTTGGCCAGATCGAGCTTGAGCCCGACCGTACCCTTTGTCTCGCGGTCCCGTTCGAGGGCCGATTCGTAACACGCCTTGAACGCTTCTTTTCTGGCTTCGAGAGCGGCTTTGATATGACCCTCGGTGTTGGGGTTCAGCTGGGCACAAGCCATTACCGACGTACTGAGCGCTAGGCAAAGACCCAATACTACCTTCATCGTTCTCGTTTTCATCGTATTGCCTCCTACTCTCCGCCTTCAGCTGTTTCTTGCACTTGCTCAGTCGCGCTGCCCTGGATGATATTGAACTCCACGCGCCGGTTCTTTTCCTTGCCTTCGGGCGTGGCATTGTCAGCGATGGGTTTTTCCTCGCCATACCCCACGGCCTCGAGGCGCGCATCATCGATACCGACTTTTACGAGGAACGCCTTGACCGCGTCGGCCCGCTGCTGGGACAACTTTTTGTTGTACTTGTCCTTACCATCTGAGTCGGTGTGGCCTTCTACGCGGACTTTTTCTATTTTATCGTGTTCCTTGAGCACGTCGGCGACATCGGTTAGGAGATCATGGGAATCGACCTTGATCGTGGCCTTGTTGTAGTCGAACATGACCTTTTCGTTAATTTCGATCTTTTTGCCGACAACTTTGGCTTTCCGTATTTTCACCGGTGCCGGGGGCGGGGGTGCAGCGGGTTGTTTTGCCGTAACCAGAACAGGGTCTGTGCCCTCGATGATGGCCCCGCTGCCTGCGCTGTTCAATTTGGCACTCCCGCTCATACTGATTGAGCAGCCGACCAGACCGAAACAGAGCACGATCACACTCAATCCAAACAGCATCGCGCTTTTTTTCATGCCTTTTCCTCCCTTGTTAACCCTCTTGTTAATGCCCACGCCGCCTATCAGCCTTGGCAACCATTGGACAAATCACTACACTGACAGCTTCTTTTCTAACAAAGGACCATCTCCTTAAGCAGATTTTTTGTCAATATCTCCCTTCCACAGCCTCGAGGTTTTCCTTGGCAGCGCGGTGGTCTGGACGCAATCTTAGGGCCTTTCTAAAACTGTCAGCAGCGCGAATATTGCGATTTTGTGCCGCGTAGACAATGCCGATTTGGTTGTGGGCATCTGCGCTTTCCGGGTCAGATTCTATCGCCCGCTCCAGAATCATTTCAGCATCGACCAGGCGGTCCTTTCGGTACAGGATATAGCCCAAATTAATGAGGTAGGTGGCATTTTTGGGCTCGATATCCACGGCCTTGCGCGATGCTTTTAACGCGGCGTCCAAATCCGTGAGCAAGAGGAGCACAGCCAGGTTGTTGTGGACAGCTGCGTCCTGGGGAGATACTTCCAGAGCGCGCTGGTACGCATTTACCGCATCGTCGATGCGGCCGGCGATTTGATAGGTCTGGGCCAGATTGGCGGCAATATCGACGTTGTCCGGCTCCAGCGCTGCTGCTTGCGTGGCGTGGCGGATCGCGTCGTCGTACATCCGACACTGCAACAGGGCTGTGGCCAAATCACCCACAATGACCGCGCTTTGCGGGTCTTTTTTCTCAGCTGCAGCTAAAATTGCCACTGCCTGGGGGCCATCCTTGGCCAAGATGCGGCCTTGGCCGAGCAGGTGCAGATCTGCCGCGTCCGCGTCTGCCGGCACATCCGGTGGCAAGGGGGCGTCGAGCCGACACCCAGCGAGCGGCGCAGTGGATGGATCCCCTGAGGGTTCGGCGAGATAGGACCCGCCATCCGGTGCGTCCTCGTCCGCCTTTTTCGAGGCGCCGGACTTGCCGTCCGCCTGGGCGTATTCAGCATCAATGGGACGCGGCGCCGTGCCCCCGCAGGAAACAAGGCCTGAGACCAGTGCAACCCAGATGGGATAAACACCCCATCTATCCGAACGGACCAGCCGTTTCATTGGCCCACTCCTTTTGCCGGGGCAGTATCCGGCTTTTTCTCATCTTCTGTGGTCGTTTCCGCTTCTTCAGGGGGTCGCCGCGGGGCGTCCCTTTCTGGATTGGGCAACCCGCCGAGGAGTTCTTTGAGCACCGGTGGAATGCGCAGGGGTCGCTCGGCGGGATAGTCATCTGGATTTAGATACTCCACGGCCTGGGCAATGGCTGCCATGGCGTGGTAGCTGTAGTCGTTGCGCAGCCTCAGGTGACCCAGTGTGTAACGATAGCCCCCCATGGCCTCCTCGGGAACTGGCAAAAAGAAGGTGGAGGCATAATCATCAAACTGGGTCTGCAGGCAAAACCGCATGCCGTGGACCACAACTTGGCGGCGCATCTCCTCGTATTGCAATACCGGAACGACTGTCTGCTCGATTTTTTTGGTCTTGGCCACCCGTTTGGCCAAATCGTAGGCGGCAGCCGCCCCTTCGATGTACTGGCAGGAGTTGATGGCGGGCAATTCCCGGTGCACCTTGAACGCAGCGCCGGCGTAGTCCGGATATTGGGATCGGTTTAGAAACCAGAAAAACTCCTTGTCTATCCAGTCCTGTTGTTCAAAGGCGATGTCTGCATAGTGCTGATCGCCCGTTGTCATGTGCAGGTCGTTCATGGCTGTGACGAGCCAGGGCACAATACCGATAAGGTTGACCCGGTGCTCCTCGTCGTAGATCCCCTCTTTGGTGCGCTCTTTGAGCAGCTTGCGCCAGGCCTTCATGTAGAACGGCAAGGCCCGATCCACGGACGCTTTGTACCGCTCGTCTTTGTAGTGGGAGTAGAGCCGGGACAGGGCAAAAATGAACTCCCCCGGGGCGATGGTGCTCTCGGCCCCGTAGTACGGATGGTCTGGGGGGACGTCGTATTGCCAGAAGTGGCCATTGGGATCCTGTGCAAAGAGCAGGGCTTCGGCCAGGCATTTCAGCACGTCGTCGTATTCCGAAATATCCGCCACATCCCCCAGTTTCAGGATAGACAAGATGGTCACGGCCACTGTGCCGAGCTTGGCGTTATAGTAGCGCGCCGGTGGATCCCGGTGGCAGATGACGCACCGATTGCCCTTGTGCCGCAGGAATTTTAAGGTAAATTCAATGCCCTTCTTGGCGCTTTCGACGTATTTTTTGTCCGGCTCTATTTTATTGACCATGAGCAGGGTGTAGGGGTTGAGGGCGTGGCGCACGATATTGCCGCCCGGGGTCCACCGCCTGCCCGGCTTGTTGGTAGGCGTGTATTTGTAAGCGTACTGGCCGTCTGCTGATTGGTTATTCATCAGCCAGTCAGCCCCTAGCTCCAAGGACCGCACCAAGGAGGCACGGGTCACGTCCCAGATGGTCTTGAGGGGCACGCCGCGGTAGAGCTCGACGATGTCCTTCCCGCCGGGGCGTTCGATCCAATTCACCGTGCGAAAGCGGCCAAGGCGAAAGTCCGCGTCCCGCATCCACGCCGATTCGTGCAGCACCTCGCCCCGCTTCCTATTTTTCTTTTTCTTGGGCGGTCTTAAGAACTGCTTCATCTTGTTTTTGATAAGCATCTTTTCAAGGTAGATGATCTCGCTCTTCATCTCCATGTGCACGGCGTAATTGGGCTCGAGATAGTAAAAGGATCCCTTGCCCCGCAGGCTCAGGCCCTCCAAGCCCAACTCGACGTACCAAAGCAGGTTGCGCGGGATGCGATCGGTCAGCTCGCACTGATCGTAAAGAACATCGATCTCGATCTCCATCTGATTGATCGCTTCTTTAAGGTCATTGGGGACATAGGCGACGCTGATCGTGCGGTCCCCGGTGACGCGGTTGCGAATCTTGGCCCAATCGCTCTTGATGCGTTTTGCCGCCTTGTCGACGGCTTCTTGAACACTACTGCCGTGGGCCATTTTCTTGACGAGCTTTCTGCCTTTGAGCCCTTTCTCGGCCCGCCACCTCAAGGATACGATCACCCGGTACGTGTCATCCCCCACGGCCGTAAGGGGCGGATTAAACGCAAACGCCTCTGGCTGCTGGTCCAAGAACAGGGCGCGCACGCGGGAGGTGATACGGCGCTTGATGTGGATGGGAATATCAAACGGCGGGGCTACCCGAAAGAGGGCAAAGCCAGACCCGATGACGACCGGGTGAAACCAGGCCAGGCTCACCGCGTCTCGCAATCGGAGGTGCACAGAGCTCATGCGCGTCTCCATCCACGGGTGCACCCGGGGAGCGGTTCGGTCCACCAGGACAAAATCGACATTTTCGGCGAGCAGTTGCTTGGCCGCTGCTTCATCGTCATCACCGGTAAACACCGCAGGATTGAGGCCAACCAGCCTTGGGCTCGGCCCGCCCATGACATCCTCGGGGTTTCTTCGACCCAAATATCCAACCTTGCCCATGGCGAGCTTCAGCGCCGCTGCCACTGCGGTCTTTAACTTGGGATCCCCCTCGTCCCGGATGGGGTAGCGGGCCAGGATGGCCTTGCTCGAGGGCATGGCATATGGGGATTCTTTGAACGGCGCGTCAAAGGCCGGGCCCTGGTAATTGGGATCAGTGCCAGGTCTGGGCGGCGGCTCCCACCCCGCTGGAATCGGCTTCTTCGGGGGTTTGGACGTGCAATACCACGTCTTGCCATTGCCGCAAATCTCGCCTGGATCCGCGTCAAAATCCTGCGCCACTGGTAGGGACCCTGCCTTGTCATTATAAAACGCCTCCAGCTCTGCTTCTGGAGGCTTAGCGCAGCTTTCGGTGATGGTTTCGATACCTTGGGTAACGGTTTGGCGGATGACATCGTCCGCATCGCCACGGGCCACGACCTCGAATATCCTCTTGGCAATGGTCTTGCCCTGCTCATCCTCCCGGAACAGTATGATGAAGACTAGAATGACGGTGACGATGGTCAGTATCACATTCCAGAAGTTCTTAAAGAAGGGTTCCTTATTCTTTTTGGTTTTACCCTTGGGCATGACCTATCCTTTCGATTGGTTGCCTGCTATCGAAACACAGTTGGTCCAGGGTACTTCGTCACTGCCTCGGTGACAATCCCCGGTTGTATAATCCATTGATACGCGGACTCGGCAGTAGTACAACCCTTGGGAACGTGATTTACCAATGACCTATTTTGAACAGCACGCATTTAATCCGGACCGGTTTCGACGAAACGGTCACCGTCTCGTCGATCTGCTGGCATCTTTTCTCGAAGGTTCGGTCGACCGCAAGCCAGCAGAGGTGCTGCGCCAAATCGATCCAGAAAAGATGTTGGACCTGTGGGAGGGTGCGTTCCAGGACGCGCCCACTGCCGATCTCTTTTCGCTGATTGAGCGCGTCTTGGCCCAATCCAACAATTTGCAACACCCGCGGTACATCGGCCATCAATGCTGCACCCCTCTGCCTACGGCGGCGTTGGTCGACCTAGTTGGCACGTTGCTCAACAACGGATCAGCCGTCTATGAAATGGGGCCGGTCAATGTGGCCATGGAGCGGCGCCTGGTATCGTGGATGGCTGGCCTCATCGGTTATGACACCCGCTCGGACGGTGTGTTCACCAACGGCGGCACCGTGGGCAACCTCACCGCGCTATTGGTGGCCCGTGGTCAAGCAGTGGATTACGATATCTGGAAAACGGGGTATGATCGCACGCAGCCGTTGGGGGTACTGGTTTCGCAGCAGTGTCACTACAGCGTAACCCGGGCCATTGGGGTGATGGGCCTGGGTGAAGCAGCGGTCTACTCGGTCCCCGTAGATGATGCCTATCAGATGACCCAAAAGGGGTTGTCCTCGACCTACGAACGGGTGTTACGAGACGGCAGGCAGCCGTTTGCGGTTGTGGGAAACGGTTGCGCCACTGCCACTGGACGGTATGACGACTTAAATCGCTTGGCTGATTTTGCCGAGCACCACCAGTTGTGGTTTCATGTAGATGGGGCCCACGGGGCCAGCGCCCTTTTATCACCTCGGTATCGCCACTTGCTGGCCGGCGTGCACCGCGCCGATTCGATCGTCTGGGACGCCCACAAAATGTTGATGATACCGGCGCTCGCCACGGCTGTCATCTTTAAGAACGGCGCCCACTCCTTTGAAGCGTTTAGCCAACGGGCCTCCTATCTCTTTTCCGGTGAGCCCCAAGAAGAATGGTACAATTATGCCCATCGCACCATGGAGTGCACCAAATCGATGATGGGGCTTAAACTGTACGTTCCGTTAAAGGTGTATGGCGTTGGGCTCTTCCAGAGGTTTATCGAACACACCTTTGATCTGACGGAGCAGTTTGCCGATATGATCGCAGCAGCGTCCGATTTCGAGCTGGCCGTGCGCCCCCAGAGTAACATCATCTGTTTTCGATATACCCCTGTAGGTGCGGTTGACCTCAATGGATTGCAACGCAGGATCCGCCAAGCACTGTTGCGACGCGGTCGCTTTTATATCGTTCAAACCAAGCTCAATCAGGAGCTCTATCTCCGCTGTACAATTATCAATCCCAATACCCAAGTGGTTGACTTGACCGAGTTGTTAAAAGAGATTCGCCATCTCGGCACCCAAGGACCTACGCCAGCCCCAGCAGATCAAACGTATTTGTAGCCAGATCCGGTGTTGATGAGCACGATGGTTTCGCTGGGTTGCATCAGCCCCGCTTCGAGCAAGCGCCGGGCACCAGCCCAAACAGCCCCGCCTTCTGGTGCGGCAAAGATACCTTCCAGGGTGGCGAGGTCGCTCACGCCGGCTCGGATCTCATCTTCGGTAACCGCAACTGCAGTGCCGTTGGACTTCCTGATCACCGACAGGATCCAGCGATCCGCAAAGGGACAGGGCACGCGCAATCCCGAGGCATGGGTGGTGGCATTGTCAACTTTTTCGCATCGATCTGCATTTTGCTCGATGGCCCGAACCACAGGTGCGCACCCTTGGGGTTGCACGGCGATCATTCTCGGCCGTTCAGGGCCGATCCAGCCCAAGGCCTCCATTTCCGCCCAGGCCTTCCACATGCCCACCAGGCCAGTACCGCCGCCCGTGGGATAGATCACCACATCGGGCAACTTCCAGCCGAGTTGCTCGGCCATCTCAAACCCCATGGTTTTCTTGCCCTCCACCCGATAGGGCTCTTTGAGGGTGGAGACATCGAACCACTGCTTCTCCTCTTTTTGGCGAGCCACGATTTTGCCGCAATCGTCGATCAGCCCGTCGTGTTCGATCAGAGTGGCGCCAAAAGCGCGCACTTCCCGTTTGAACATCGTCGGTGTATCTTGGGGCATGACCACAACGCACCCCAGGCCAGCTCTCGCTGCATAAGCGGCTGCCGCACCACCCGCATTGCCCGCAGTGGGTAGGGCGATGGTTTCCGCACCCAGCTCCAGGGCTCGGGTCACGGCGGTGGTCATGCCCCGAGCTTTGAATGAACCCGTGGGATTGCCTGACTCGTCTTTGATCCAAATCGATGCCAAGCCGGCCTTAGCAGCGAGTCTGTTGGCCTGTAGCAACGGGGTGCCCCCTTCGCCCAGGGTAATGATGTTGGTCTTAGGGGTCAGGGGCATGAGCTGCTTAAAGCGCCAGGCATTGACCGGCAGCTTGCTGAGCTCAGCAGCGCTGGGCCGCGGGCGGGGTTCAAGGGCATAGCGGGCGGCAAGTGGGCCTGCGCAGTCTGGCTTTTGACATATGGTCTGAACGCTTTGCGGATCGTAAGGTTCTCCGCACACCGTACATGTCAGGATTTCCAATAAGCTGGTGTTGGATGTTGGGCACATGGTTCTATAAAGCAATCATTAAATTTGATGTTTCGTCAAGACCAAGAGACGCGGAGGACACCTGGCAATTGCGCGACGTCCCCCACGATATCCGCCATAACACGACGCGCGTTGATGCGAAGGGAAAACGAGAGCCGCGCTTCGGCGTCAATGTTGTTGATGCGATAGCTGATGTGCTGAATCCGCATTTTGTTCTGCTTAATCAGCGCGCGACATCCGCCTTCGACCGCTGCTCGCTTTTCATTGGATATATCCACAACCAGCGTGCGATAGGCAACACTTCCCATCGATCCTTCCAGGCGATCGAGAACGATGAGTATCACCAGTCCGGCAATCGTTGCGGCTGCGGCGATGCCATAGGCACCCATCCCTACGGTGATCCCTATCGCCGCCACAAACCAGATGCAGGCCGCCGTGGTCAGGCCTCGTATCAGATTGCTGCCGACCCTTAAGATGGCGCCAGCCCCCAGAAAGCCAATACCAGTGACAATGCCCGCAGCCATGCGGGCCGGGTCCACATTGATGAGATAGCCAGACGACCCCTGGAGTCCGACCAGTGCCCCGGTCCTGGAAACCACGATGAGCAATGTCGAGGCAATACAAACAAGAGCGTGGGTGCGCAGTCCAGCAGGTCGACCATGGGTGCCTCGCTCCAAGCCAATGGCAGCGCCCAAGACCGCGCTAAACAGTATCTTTACAAGGGACTCAAGATCGAACAAATCCATCACCGCCACCTGTAGGGTCCCACCCCCTCCTACCTCACAGCTTAACCCAGATACCCTGGATGGTCCAAGCCTGGCACCGCCGACCCTTGCAGTTGTGTTGGGCGCTTCCCCTCTCTGAATTCCCTTGCGATTTTGAAATATTAAGGCAAAAATAGGTGCTTGCTTTGGAGAATTCGTAAATGATTAGACGCATACAAGCCAAAAATTTCCGCTGCCTGCACTACATTGATCAACCCATCGGGGATTTTCATGTCTTAGTCGGCCCCAATGCAAGTGGGAAAACAACGTTTTTGGATGTTGTGGCATTTCTAGGCGATCTGTTATCCGTTGGCCTCGAAGCTGCGGTGGGAAAACGCAGCACTGATTTCCAAGATTTACTATTTTGCCACCAGGGTGATCGATTTGAGCTTGCCGTAGAATGGCAGATCCCAGAGAACAGTCGGAAACACCTGCCGTCACCGGTTTATGACACCGTTCGTTACGAAATCTCAATCGGGCTGGTGAAGCACGAGAATGATATTCACATTTTCGATGAACAAGTCATTTTGATGAATGCCGCTAACGTTCAACCCCGGCAAATCAATTGGTTCCCTCGGAGCTGCCAGCCGCCCGAGACAATCATGTCCGGGAAAGTAGTGCGTGAGAATAAACGAGTGGTGCGAAAGGTTTACGATGGTAATGACAATTTCTACTCAGAAGTTTCTACAAAACGCGGTAAAGGGGGCTGGACACCGTCATTTCGCTTGGGTCCTAAAAAATCCGCCTTGGGTAACATGCCGGAAAATGAACACGACTTTCCAGTATCCACTTGGCTTAGGAAGACGTTGATTGACGGCACCCAGTTTCTCATGCTGAACAGTATGGCACTGAGACAGAGTAGCCCACCTGGTAGGGGATATGACTTTCAGGCGGATGGTTCGAATCTTCCATGGGTTGTCCATTATTTGAGTCAATCTAAACCAGCGTCCCACCGCGAATGGGTTGAGCATCTTTCGACTGCGCTTCCTGATCTGCAGGATGTATCCACAATTGAGCTACCTGATACCAGACATCGCTTCCTGAGATTGCAGTATGAAAATGGGTTTACCCTCCCTTCTTGGATGGCTTCAGACGGCACATTGAGGATGCTTGCGCTAACGCTTCCTGCATACTTAACCAATTTTGCCGGTGTTTATTTGATTGAAGAACCCGAGAACGGTGTCCATCCTCAGGCGATGGAGACGGTGTACCAATCCCTTTCTTCTGTATATTCTGCTCAGATGCTTGTAGCCACACATTCACCTGTGATTCTCAGCTGTGCGGATTTAAAAGACATACTATGCTTTAAAAAGACAAACGACGGCGCAACGGATATTGTCTGTGGTAATGAACATCCTGCCTTGCGTGACTGGAAAGGCGATATTGAGCTGAGTGTTCTGTATGCCTCAGGGGTGCTCGGCTAATGCAAAAAAAAGATCTGATCCTCCTGTTCGCCGACCTAGATGCCGAAAATGCCGTGACAACACTAATAGATAAGCGTCAGGAAAGTCTTCAAATTCGATCCATTACTTACGATAAAATTCGTCATCAAATGCGCGATTCCGGTTGCTGCCGTGAAGCGGGAGCGATGCTGCAATCCTTCTTAGTAACGCATACACATGCTATGGTTTTTTTTGATCATCATGGGAGCGGAAGAGACAGCCGACCTGCTAGTAAGTTGCAGCTTGAGGTAGAGAATGACTTGGTCCAAAGAGGTTGGCATAGAGATGAGGTTGCATGCATTGTCTTTGAGCCGGAACTAGAGAATTGGGTATGGGTAAATTCAGTTCATGTTGCCGAGGCCCTTGGATTTGGAAAGCAGGCAAACGATTTGAAACGCTATCTTCATAACAGCGGTATGATCGGTAGCGAAATGACCAAACCCCCCGATCCGAAAACAGCTGTTGAACACTGTTTACGCAGAGCAAAGAAACCTCGCTCTGCCCGTTTTTACAGCAATCTCGCTGAGCTTGTGAGCCTATCTTCTTGTATCGATCCCTCATTTGATAAATTCAAAACAAACCTGCGACGATGGTTTCCGCCATCGTAGTTTTCTATCCTACATCTAATCGACGCGGGTCAGCTCGGCAATGCCCAGATTGGCCAAAATAGTAACGTGGGCCATGAAATCAAAATCTATTTTATCGTAGGTATCATCAGCCGTGTGAAAATAAGGGGATCGATCGCCAAAAGAAAATTCTTCGATGAACATCAACGCCTTGAATCCCTGGCTCTTAAACGCCGAATGATCCGAAGCGGCTAAGGTGGATTCTTTTAGTTCAAAATCAAATTCAGAGTTCGCCACCACATCCTCATAAAACTCAACCATGCCATCGCTCGGCGCGCCCACCTCGATGACCAGATCATCATCCCCATCCCATGCGATCATGTCAAAATTGTGCATTGAGTGGACGTTATAGTCGTTTTCCTTCAGATACTTAGCAAAGGCCCTGCTGCCTATCAATCCAGACTCCTCCTGGTCAAACCCGATAAAAATGAGATTGCGGCTGCGACATTCGATCATGGCGGCGTAGCGCGCCATGGCACATACCCCGGTGATGCCAGAGGCATTGTCTTCAGCGCCAGGACCAGCGCTTACCGAGTCGTAATGTGCACCGTAGATCACCCATTCGTCGCTCTCCTCGGTCGCTTCTAAAATCGCATATGGATTGGCGCCACTGCTATATTCATGCGCTTCTGTGGTTAATCCCAGCTCCTGCCAGACTTCTAACAGGTACTCTCGGGCTGTTTCCCGTTCTCCAGCGCTACTGCGGCTCTCCAGGGTAACACCCGGCGCGATTTCGTCTTCCCCGGTGAGCTTGGCAATTATCTCCTGCTGGTATTCGGTTATCCAATCCTGATCAGCTGGTGGTGGTTCCCCACACTCGGTATCCGTTTCAGTCTCAGTATCGGTGTCGATCTCTGTGTCGGTGTCCGTATCCGTATCAATGTCCGTGTCGGTATCGCTATCAATGTCCGTGTCGGTGGCTGTATCGATGTCGGTATCGCTATCAGTGTCTGAATCCGTATCATTGTCGCTATCGCTATCGCTGTCACTGTCCGAATCACTGTCACTGTCCGAATCGCCGTCACTGTCCGAATCCGAGCTGCCGGCGTCTGTATCATCGGCATCGCATGCAGAAAAGCCCATCATCCATATGAGTAGAAGTACCCCTAGCAGCCTGGATCCGAATTGAACTGACATTAGAATTTTCCTCCTGGAAAAAATAGTTCCTATCAGCGCGCTTCCCAGTGAGTCGCGCGGGTATCCCACGTTTACTTTATCAAAATAACCGTCTAGAATCTATCCGTTTTTCTGTTTTTCCATTGCTTTTGTACGGTGGCCAGCCAAATTGCCGGTGGCTTTTGCGCTGACACGTGGAATACTTTTGGTATGGGGAGAGACGCGTGGCTTCAGACAAAAAGCGCCTAAAATTCAAGGGGAAAAACCCTGTAGAATACTTTCAATAAGGGGGAGAGACGCGTGGTTTCCGATAAGAAATGCGCCAAATGCGGTGGGAAAAACCCTATTGAGGCCCTCTACTGCACCCGCTGCGGATGCCCAATGTCCGACAGGGCCTTATCTGGAAAAGATAATGACGCCCTGATCCGCATTGACCAATTGGTGGCCGGCCGCTTCAGGGTCCTTGAGAAGATCGGAGGTGGGGGCATGGGCACGGTCTATCGGGCCGAGCAGACCTCGGTCCAACGGCCCGTGGCCCTCAAAGTGCTGAATCCGCAGTTGCAAGATGAAGCCAATTTAAAACAGCGGTTTCGCAACGAAGCCTCCTTGGCCAGCCGGCTGAACCATCCCAATACGGTCGTTATCTACGATTTTGGCGTAACAGAAGACGGCGCCATGTTCATTGCTATGGAGCTGATCGAAGGCAAAAGCCTTGACGACGAACTCACTCAAACCGGTGCCATTCCCTGGAAACGGTGTCGCCATATTGCGGTTCAAATCTGCCGCTCGCTCCACAATGCCCACGAGCGAGACATCATTCACCGAGACCTCAAGCCTGAAAATATTATGCTCACCCAGGACAGGACAGCGCCCGACTTTGTCAAGGTGCTCGACTTTGGCATTGCTAAAATCCTAACCTCAGAAGCCAAGGGCGTGCAGTCGAATTTAACGGCACCCAACGAAATTTTTGGCACCCCTGAATACATGTCCCCCGAGCAAGCCCGGGGCGAAATCCTAGACAATCGAACAGATATCTACTCGCTCGGGGTCATTCTTTATAGAATGCTCAGCGGCAACCCGCCCTTTGTGGCAAAAACACCGATCGAAACCCTGGCCAAGCACCTCAACGAAGCGCCCACACCTCTTTCAACGGCGGCTCCGGAAATCCAGGTCCCACCCCAACTCGAAACCCTTGTCCTCAAAGCACTGAGCAAGAAGCGAGAGGACCGCCCGGCCAGCATGGCGTCAGTCGTGGATCAGTTGCTCCAAATCCCTGACACACTTCAGCAACCGCCCAATAAGACCAATCATGCGACACGCGTAAACAAAGCCGCACCTCCAGCAAAGAAACCGGTGCGTCCGAAAGAGAAGACCGCAAAGCAGCAGCTCCATGAAACACCTGCTCCTGCAGCGCCTGAAGTGATCACCTCTTCGGACGAAGATGTGCCCACCATCGAGCGGCTCGTAAAGAAAATGAAACGCCATCGGGATTTCCCTGTCATCTCGAGACACTTAAGTGAGCTGAACGCCAAGGTCGCTTCCAAGAACACGTCCGCCCCCAAGCTCGCAAATGTAATCCTCAAAGACACGGCCCTGACAGCAAAACTCATCAGGCTCGTCAATTCGCCCTTTTACGGCAGCGTCCGTGGGAAGGTGACCATGGTTTCCAGGGCTGTCGTATTGATGGGCTTTGACGCGGTACGGGACGCTTCCCTGGGCCTGCTGCTCTTCGATAACTTGCTCGAGACAGATAGCACCCAAGCTCGTGCACTTCAGGACGCTGCTTTGAGCGCGCTCATGAGCGGCATTATCGCCCAATCCCTGGCCGAAACGAACGCGGTGGCAAACAAAGAGGAAGCCTTTGTCTGCGGGATGTTTCACAATTTGGGGCGGTACGCAGCCATCTTCTATTTTCCAAAGGAGATGGAACAAGCCCGCCAATTAATGAAAAAGGAGCGCATCACTGAACGGGCAGCGGCCTATCGCGTTCTTGGCGTGACCCTCGAAGAGCTGGGTAAGGAGCTCGCCGGTCAGTGGGACTTTCCAGAAGCCATCCGTGAAACAATGACCTGGTTGCCACCGGAAAAGCTCGCCAAACCTCGCTCAAAAACACAGCGCCTGCGCCACCTCGCCGGCTTTTCGAGCGAGCTGACCAACATTGCTGCCGCAGCCTCTCCGGCTCGCCGAAAAAAACAGATTCAGCAGCTGGCTGACCGCTTTGGCGACAGCATCCCTATTTCCTCTAAGAACATCCGCAAACTATTGGCTGCCGCAGTAGAACGCCTTGAAGAATACGTCACCGCAGTGGGAATTCCCGTCAAGGACAGTGCCTTTGTTGCCAACGTCCTAGACGGCGGTGCTGCCCTGCCCTCGATGCTGAGTACCTCTCCAGCGCCGGGCGTTCCCGAGATGCGAGCGTCGAGCGTTGGCCCCGACGTGGCCGGTGTATCTTCGGAAACCCGTGTTGCACCTGATGCGCCCCAAGATGCAATCGCTGAACAGGTAAAAATATTGATCGATGGTGTGGAAGAGGCCACATCGTCCCAAAAAAGCGGCTGCGATCTGAACAGTATCATGCTGATTATTCTGGAGACCATGTACCGCGGCCTTGGCTTGTCGCGGATCATCTTCTGCTTAAACGACGCACAACGCCGGGTCATGAAAGCCCGATCCGGATTTGGGGACGGGATTGAGTCAATACTGCCTAGATTTAAGTTTTCCCTGAGAAGCGGGTCAGATCTATTTTGCCAAACAGCCACTAGGGGGCGGGACACGGTCGTCTACGACTCCCAGAATTTTAGGGATGCGGCCAAAATTCCCAAATGGTATCGAGAGCTTATCGATGCCCCCATGTTTTTTCTCTACCCCGTGACCATCAAGCGCTTCCCAGCTGCCCTGTTCTACGGGGACATGGCCAAACCCAATACGGTTATCGACGACAGGTTAGTAGATCAAATGAAGCTCCTAAGAAATAGGGCGGCCCAAGCCATCGAGAAATCCTATCAATTCGGCAAGATATAGGGGTATGCTACCCTTGGCGATGCAGCGTCGGCTGTAGGATCTTTCCAATTTGTTCTGGCTCTGCCGGTTTAGGAGGTGAAACGTGGATTTAAAAGGTATCTATCCGATTGTACCGACACCCTTTGATCAAGAAGGGATGATATGCGAGGCCAGTATCGACCGCTTGGCGTCGTTCATGATCGAGCGGAAGGTCGACGGCCTCACTGTACTCGGTGTGATGGGAGAGGGGCACAAGCTTGAAGATGCTGAGCGAGCGCTGGTGGTACAGCGATTCAGGCAGGCGTTACCACCAGAGATGGGATTGCTCGTAGGGGTTCGTTACCAGGGTACAGATCTGGTCATTCGCGCCGCTGACAAAGCACTGGCGTTGGGAGCCGATGGAATCCTGCTCGGCCCGCCCACGCTACAAAGTGATGATGCTCTGTTTCATTTTCACCGCCAGGTCGCGGGTGCCATTGGTTCGCCACTGGTCATTCACGATTATCCCGCAGCGACCAAAGTCGTGATGTCGCCTGGCCTCATTGGGCGAATCGTCAACGAGGTCGATGCACCCTGGTATATCAAGCTCGAGGATCCCCCCACTGGTCTTAAGATGGCGCGTCTGAATCGGTTGTGCGGAGAGAACCTTGGGGTATTTGGCGCCCTTGGGGGCATGTTTGCCTTTGAAGAGTTGGACCGGGGAGCCGTGGGTATCATGACCGGTTTTGCCTACCCGGAGTTCCTGGTACAGATGTACGACCTATTTTGCTCAGGTCAACGAGACGCTGCGATGGCCCTCTTTTACGATATGTTACCCTTGATCAGGTTCGAGTTTCAGGCGGGCATCGGCGTTGCCCTGCGCAAACACATTCTCGTTGAGCGGGGTGTATTTCAAACAGCCAATGTCCGCGAGCCCACAACAAAGCCCGACCAGAAAACCATTGACCACCTGAATTTGATCATCACCCATTTGCGCGGAAAAGGCTATCAGCTCTAAGGCTAGAGAGGGGACCGGGCTAAATGGGCACGGTTTCTTCTTCCTCTACGACGCCGAGCCACTGAAAGTTATCGATGAACACAATCGAATCCCATACACAATCGCCCTCGTCGTGAATCGAGAACGTAAGCTTAAAGGTCGATCCTCCTTCAACCGCGCGGGTGGTGCGCAGCCAGCCGGTCGATCCTGACTTGCCAATGACCTCTGGCTCCCAGCCAGAGCCGGTTTCATCGCAGGGAAAGTCCGCGTTCTCAAAAAAGTTAACGTCGACCTCGACTTCGTTGTCGTTAGAATCAAACGATATATTCGTGCGCTCGCCATCGTTGAGCGCGTCGTACTCCATGATTGCGTAAAAGGCATCGTTAAACCCGGCGTTGACCCATTCGTCGTATTCAGCAGACGCGTAAACGAAATCAAATGAAAATCCCCCTGCCCTTTCAGGTGCCTGGAGCGTGAGCTGCAACTGTAGATTGTCACAGGATGTGTGTGGCTGGGACGTGGTTGGCTGGTTTCCTTGGTACGGCGGTAGAGGATCATTCTCGATAAAATGTTGGTTGCCGGCGCCGAATTCATCCCCTGTCACAGTGTTGGGATTTTCCTGTCCCACCGGGCCTGTGGAAATGGCGAGCATCTGGCAACCGTGGCGGTGAACGAGGCAGTCGTTGTTGCCCATCGATTCGATCACCGCATACCCTTCGTCCGGAGATGGGCTGGAGCTCCAGACCTGAACGTCCAACAGGTATTCGCCGACACTGGTTTCCCCCTCGCACAGGTTCATGGACGCGGCCAGGTTTTCAGGGGTAGAGGCGGAAATATCTGAGCAGTCACACTCGCTCTCCGGATCAAGTGGTCCGCCATCATTGGGAAAGGTATCTGTATCTGAATCGGTATCTGTATCGCTATCGCTATCCGAGTCGCTATCTGAATCGCTGTCGGTATCGCTATCCGAGTCGCTATCTGAGTCACTGTCGCCACCGACATCCGTATCGCTGTTAATCGATTGGTCTGAGCCACTATCGCATGCATTTGCCCCGAAAATAGCAAGTCCAAGCGCCAAGACCCCGACAAATAAAAAAAGCTGCCTGTTCATTGCGAACCCCTTTCCTTCAGTTCTAAATATATTCGCATACTTTAACTAAGATGAGCGTTCCTCATCGTCCACTAACACCACGTTAGGTTAATATTACCATAAATTTTTCCATAATTGATTGATCTTTATCAAAGAAAATTGAAGAAAATATGCCCAATAAAGAAAAATGCCCAAGCGGCCTTAGGGAAGAAATAGATTGACAACCGCTTGGGCCCGGACCCAATCAATTTAACCCATGTTTGCTCTTTTTTCAAAATTAAGTCGCCGCTGGTTACAACTAGCGCTGCTCTTTTCCTGAAGGTTCCAGACGCCCATTCTGTCTCGCTACTTCGCAATGGCGGGAGTTGATCTTTCGCTTTAGCTCATGCAGGTGCCGCGCTGCCGGTGCCAGCATCAAGGCGTGATCGACGAACCACCCGGCCTCTGCGAGTCGGCCCCCTTTGAGCAAGAGACGCGCCAGCGCCGCCAAGGCCCGGTCTTCGGCGTACATGGTTTTTTGAACAGCCGATCGCGCAGCTTCCAACGCCCGATCGAACATGGCAGTGTCAACATCCCCTTGGCTGAGCGAAACGTAATGGGCAAACGCTGTGAACAAAGAAGCATTATCAGGATCTTGCTCAAGCTCGCTATCGAGGAGGTCAATTGCTGCCGATGCGTCATTGCTGTCAAACAAATACTCGGCCCGCAGCAGCACCCGGGCTACTTCTTTTCCCTGTTTTTTCAGCTCCTTTTCCAGGCGCTCGTATATTTTTTTTGCCTTTTCTCCCTCACCCATGGTGAGCAGGCATTTAAGCTCGAATGTGTCTAGGAGCCGCACGTTTCCGGCCATGGATGTCTCTTCCCTCAAGGCCACGATGTTTCGAAGCGCTTCGTCATGACGCCCGGCGAGCACTAGCAGTTCAACGCGCATCAGCTTTACAGATAGGGAGCGATACTCAGACGTTATATTCTCATCGAGGATTGCAATGGCTCCCTCGTGGTCCCCTCGCTCAGAAAGCACCACCGCATTGAACAGGGCGGTCTCCTTCAGATTCTGATCCGGACTTTTGGGTCTGGCGAGAAACAGGCGTTCTCCGTTGTTCGACGCTTCGATGAGGTCGATACTCACGCCGCTGAACGTACGCCAAATGAAATCGGCCAGGCGATCCCGTACCTCGTCGAACTGCGCTGCGCCCGAACCCAAGGCGATATAGGCGGCCCCGGTACGATAGGACATGGTGGATGGATCGATGGATTGCCACATCTCCCCGTTCCAGTACGCGTTCCACATGTGATAGCCCCACATGCCACCGGACGTCAGATACATCCCCGATACCAAGCGCGTTGGAATACCAGCGGCACGCATCAACGCGGCAAATAATACCGCATGCTCGGTGCAGTCCCCAGCACCCCGGCCTAAGGTAGTCGCTGCATCGGCCATTGAAAACGTGTGCCGTTTGTCAGGTAAGAGCGCGGACACGTAATGCATTATCAGTCCGGCCACCTTATCCGCATCCGACCAGAACCGCTTTGGGTTCTGAATCAATGCCGCCCTTGCCACCACTGGCGTGGCGTTGTACCGCCGCTCACGTGACAACCTCCCTCGCTTGCCTGCGGATCGGAGGTATCTCAAGGCGCCGATAATCTCAGGTGACTTGGGCAGCACGTACCGAGATCCTTTGAGGTCCGCTTTGCCAGGTGGCACATCCCCGTCTGGTGCCCCTGCTTCAACGGTGAGCAGCAATTCTGTTGGGGATTTCCTAACGACAGTATGGTTCAGCGGCACATCGATCAAATCGAGTGCATCCAGCCGCTGGGGTGTTGAGCGAAACAAAAACGTCGCGTGCGTGGCAGCGTTTGGATCAGCGAGGTACGCTTCTGAGTGCAACCCTACCAACAGCTCTGATGTCTCCATGGAGAGCGTAAGGGGGCCGGGAAGGCGGCGTCGGATCTCTGATTTTTCCGGGTATGCCTCAATCCATAGGGTTCCTTTTTTATCAAAGAAAGTCCTCATTTCGGCGGCTGTTGCACCCTCTCGTCTGGCCTCGATCCAGCTGCCTTGGATTTGCTGACCGTAGAGCTCGATGGACCCGGGCTCTGGTTTTGAAAAAAACAGAGCAACAGGGCGTTCCAAAACTGGGTCGTAGTAATTTTTTGTAGGCAACCCATGCTCAGCATGAAGGGCTCTATCCCGCAGCGCCTCACTCAGGTCCATCCCAAAAACATCCACCTCTGCTAGCGACACAGCTGTGGGATCTGCTGTAGATTCAACTGTAAGTGCTGACTTCGATTCAACGAGCCTGTCCCACCCAGAGCCGTTATATCCCACGCGGAATATCCGAAAATTCACCTGGTTCATCGTGACGTGGGACCCCTGGAGTATCAATCCATCTGTCTTGCGGGTTCGCTCTTCCTTGACCTCGCGCCGCTCAAAATGGGCTGTCCCCATTTTCATCCGCGTGACAGCATGGGAAAGCACCACGACTTCTTGCCCCAGAGGTCCGCTTTCCTCAATGGTCGTGCGCACCTCTCGCCCGACCTCTTTATCGTCGATAAAGATGGAGAAAATGACGTGATTGTCTCCAGGAGGCGCGCAGAACAGTTTTTCTGTGGTTGGCACATCCCCACTCTCAGTACCGATCGGTCCGGGTCGGATACGGCTGGTCAGCACACTTTTTTTTGCACATGAAACAGAAACCATAAGTGCGACCCCTAACAAGCAAAAAGATATATAAAATCGGGGGGATGTGCCCATCTCACCTACCTTAGGATCGAGAAGAAAAACAGCACAGGTGCGCCGAACATGAGGGCATCGATACGATCGAGCATACCGCCGTGTCCAGGTATGATCCGGCCTGAATCTTTTACGCCAAACCCCCGCTTGAATAGAGATTCGGTTAAATCCCCGATCTGGCAAGCAACGCTCAGGATCGCAGAGAGGCCTACGACAGCCAGCCAGTCGAGGTCCGTTAGGAACCAGACCTTAAAAACTGCGATGGAGAGACTAGTCCCAGCCCATCCGCCAATCGCGCCTTCCCACGTTTTATTCGGGCTGATGATCGGCGAGAGTTTATGCCGACCGAACGCTCTGCCAGCAGCGTAGGCACCGGTGTCGCCCAAAAACGCCGCCGCCAGCAAGGCCAACACCCATACACCGCCGTTTTCGTGAGACACAAACAGCAGTCCGACAAACCCCATCAGCCCGCCGATATATAGCGATCCTGCAATGGATATCGCCAGGGACACGGCGGCTTGGCGCGGTTTGGATTTCGAAACGAGGAAAAGCACCGAAACCACTATCGGCAGCACCGAGGGCAATAAGAGTAGCGACCACTGAAAAAACGGCCATACGCTGACACACGCGGCAACAAACGCCGAAAAGAATGCGATCCCGGCCCGCAATGTCTTAAATGGTGGTTCCAAGGCAAAAGATCCAAATTCACCCCCACAAAGGGCAGCGCAACAGACCACGACGCACAGAAAAACCCAGGAGGGCGCATAAAAAATTGAGAGGATAAGGGGCGGCAGCAGTACGAGTGAAGATAGGATTCTCGCAGCCAGATTGCTCATTATACCACTGCCCCGAAGCGGCGTTGGCGTTTGACATAGGATTGCAGCGCCCTATCCAGCGCTGATTCGTCGAAATCTGGCCACATGCAATCGGCAAAATAGAGCTCAGAGTAGGCGAGGCTCCAGAGCAGGAAATTGGAAACGCGCAGCTCACCAGAGGTTCGAATCATTAAATCAACAGGGCCTAATTCAGATGACCAAAGCGCGTTCTCTACTACATTGGCGTCGATGTCTTCTGGTGCTAATTTTCCATTCGTGCACATGCGGCCGATGTCTCTTGCCATAGAGACGATCTCTTCTCTGCCGCCATAAGAAAGCGAGAGGCAGAGGGTCATATCTGAATTTGACTCTGACGCCTCCACGAGCTCTTCAACTGCGGCCCGGGCAAAAACGGGAATCCGGTCGAGCTGTCCAATAGTCGTCAACCTGATGCCGTTGTCTAAAATCATAGCGGTCTCAGATTTGATGTAGGTGTAAAGGAGCGTCATCAGACCTTTCACCTCCGACAACGGCCGAGACCAATTCTGTGAAGAAAAAGCAAATAATGTCAAAACCTTAATCCCCCGTTCGCGGCATGACGTCACAATGGTTCTCACCGCGTCCGCACCCTTGCGGTGCCCAGCCAGACGGGGAAGTCCCCGCATCTTAGCCCATCGCCCATTGCCGTCCATGATAATGGCGAGATGTCTCGGGAGATCTTCACATTTCACGTCGTTCATCGTTAAAAAATACATCTAACACGAAGATAATCATTGCGGCAAGGCCGCAAAATGACCACTTTACCGAATTGCAAGGTGGGTACATATTACATAGAGAGCTAAAAAGGAAACGATCGAGATGCAAGAGGATTTTTATAGCATCCTGGGTGTGAATAAGACAGCTCCTGACGCAGAGATCAAAAAGGCGTACCGAAAACTCGCACGTGAGCTTCACCCTGATAAAAACAAGGACAATAAATCCGCCGAGGAAAAATTCAAGAAAGTATCAGCTGCCTATGCCGTGTTGGGAGACAAAGAGAAGCGGAAACTCTACGACAAATTCGGCATTGATGGATTACGGGATGGGTTTGACCCCAATAAATGGCATCAATATTCAGGAAATTTTGGTGGTGCTTGGCCTCCTGGTCAAGGCAGAGGAGGCACCTCTTTTGACTTTGGCGGATTTTCTGGATTTGGTGCACTGGAAGATATTTTCGAGAGCCTTTTTGGTAGCGACCCTGCTAACGGCGGTGCTCGGAGAAAGTACACTGTTAACAACTGGGGGGCGGCCCAGCAAAAAGGCGCTGAGATTCACTCTTCAATGGAAATCGAACTGATGGACGCGGTAAAGGGCAAAGAACTCCAGATTGTTGTCCCGCTTGATGGGGTTAAAAAGCGCCTCAAAGTTACAATTCCAAAAGGTATTGCAGACGGGAAAACCATCCGATTGAAAGGCCAAGGCCAAAAAAGCCCCTTTGGCGGTCCTGCCGGCGACTTATTACTAAAAATTGCCATCAAATCAGACCGGGCTTACGAGAGAGTCGGGGATGACCTGATTAAGACTGAACATATTACTATCTCTCAAGCCTTTAACGGTGCCACCCTTCCCATCGATACACCATGGGGCCAAGTAAAAATGACAATTCCACAGGGCTCCCAAGGCGGTCAGAAACTTCGGCTCAAGGGAAAGGGCATAAAGAAGTCGACTTCTACAGGTGATTTATACATTCGCTTGGCAATTCGAATACCAACGACACGCAAAAAGGAAATTATTGAGGCTATCAAGAAAATCGACTCTGCCTCTGATTGATAGCAACGACCCTCAGCGATGTTCATCTCTGTTTCACGTGAAACACCCCCATCGGCCTATGCACGGCCTCGCCTATTGTTTCACGTGAAACACCCATTGCTCTCCCCAATCTTTTCCCTTGTCTTTTTTTCGTTTTCGCAGTGTATTCATCGAAATTCTTTTGGGAGCAGTGCTTGATGCCTAGACTTTCTTCTCCATGCGTTGTTTTGATTTCCGGTGGCCTGGATTCAACCGTTGTCCTCGCGGTAGCACATCGTGAAGGCTTTTCTCCCCACTGTTTGACAATTCGGTACGGTCAACGGCATCTCGTTGAAATCGATGCCGCCCGCCGCACCGTCGCTCTTTTCGGTGACGTCCCCCATAAAATCCTCGACATTGATTTATCGGCACTTGTTGGCTCAGCCCTAACCGGGAGTAGACCGGTACCTAAGTCCGAAGGACCTGTTTCCTCGGTCTCTATCCCACCTACCTACGTACCTGCTAGAAATACTGTTTTTCTATCCCTGGCCACGGCCTGGGCTGAGTCATTGGATGCACGGGACATTTTCATTGGGGTTTCTGCTGTCGATTATTCCGGTTACCCGGATTGTCGCCCGGCGTTCATCTCCGCTTTTGAAAAGACAGTAAATCTAGGCACCCGAGCGGTTGAAGGGGGACCCAGGTTTCGCATCCACACGCCCCTAATTCATTTATCCAAAGCCGAAACGATTCTCTTAGGTGCGGAATTGGGTGTTGATTTTGGCCATACCTGGTCTTGTTACGACCCGAGCCTCAGTGGCCAGCCCTGCAAGCAGTGCGATGCATGCCGCCTTCGGGCCAAGGGATTTTTCGAGGCAGGTCTCTCCGACCCACTCGCTGTATAGGCCGCACGTTGCTGCAGGTTTTTTCAATTTTTTCTTCGATACAGGGTGAGTCCACCCGAGCGGGCCTTCCCTGCGCTTTTATTCGGCTAGCAGGTTGTTCCCTGCGCTGTGCATATTGCGATACACCATTGGCTCGCGTGGCCCGCGGCCGTTCGCTTTCCATTCCTCAAATTATCTCAGAAGTATCGCGTCTCGGTCCCAATCTCGTTGCTGTAACCGGGGGAGAACCGCTGCTCCAAAAAGATACTCTTGCCCTTTTGTCCGCGCTATGTGAAGCAGGGTTTAACGTCCTACTCGAAACCAGTGGGGCCTTCTCAATTATCGGTATCGATCCGAGGGTCCGCATTATCTTAGATGTGAAGTGTCCGGATTCCGGCATGTCTGAGCGGATGGTGGCGCACGACTACACCAATCTCCATTCAGGAAATTGTGAGCTAAAATTCGTTATCAGCTCGTTTGACGACTTTTGTTGGGCAAAACAGTTCTGCGTGGAAAGACAACTTATATCGAACAACGAGCTGCTCTTTTCTCCGGCCTTGGGACGGGTTTCCCTGTCTTCTCTCGCTCGTTGGATTTTGGACGCTGGCCTCCAGTTGCGCTTGCACCCACAGCTCCATACGCTCATCTGGCCAGAAGCCAAAGGGGAACGATAATCGACCGCCATGGGGTGGCTTTTCCAAAAGAGGTGTTGCGATGCTAAAAACCAGGTTCACCCACAGCTTCGGCATAGATGTACCGGTTGTTCAACAGGCTATGCCTGGCGTTTCAGGGCCGGATCTCGTGGCTGCCGTGGCCGAGGCTGGCGGCCTTGGACTTGTACCAGTCAACAGTAAACTGTCCTTTGACGATAGCGTAGCGGCGTTACAGCAGACACGACTGAAGACCCACAGGTCTTTTGGCGTCAGCTTGGGACGCCTTTCCCAAACAGTCAACGTCGATGCGCTGTGCGACGTTCTTGAGAGAAATAATATCTCCATCGTAGAAATCTCTGCACGCTCCCCCTTTTCCCTTTTAGAGACGCTAAAATCGAGAGGTCATCGCGTAATCAACACCTGCGGGTCGGTACGCCAGGCCAAGGATTCTCAAAAAGCCGGCGCAGATGCTGTGATCATCGAATGCTTTGAATGTGCAGGTCATCGAACCGATCGGGATGTGGGCGCCCAGGTGCTGGTTCCAGCAGTTGTTGACGCCTTGCGCATTCCAATTATTGCCGCTGGCGGTTTTGTCGACGGACGCGGGCTCGTATCCGCGCTCGCGCTCGGAGCCGACGCTATCGCCATGCAGACCCGCTTTCTCATAACCCAAGAATCCACAGCCCATGATGCTGTCAAGGGATGTCTCCTTCAATCCTACGAGACCGATACGCTCCTTGTACGAACATCGTCAACCCAGCACCTGCGAGCGCTAAAAACCCCTGTCTCTGAAAAAAGCTACCGCATGGAGCGCCGCTTAATATACCGAGAAAACCTGGAGACTTTCATCAATGACGCGACTGCAACTTCTCCATTTGAGACCGGGGATCTCAGTCAGGGCCTCGCCAGCGTGGGGCAATCAATTGGTCGCATCACAGATATTCCAACCGTACATGACCTTATTCAGCGCATTGTATCCGAAGCCGATTGTGTTGCCGCTCGTTTACAAACGCAATCTACCTCTTAGTTAGTGCCCGTCCCGGAAACCTCTCCCCCTACCCCCATTGGCGTTAACCAAGGAATGTTGCGTATTTCTCCCCCTTTGACAAAGGGGCAATGGCATTCGGTTAAGGGCAAATGTCGCGATTTTTGCTATTTTTATGCCGGGTAAAGGATCTCCCCCTTGAAAAAGGGGGTTAGGGGGATTTTGACACGTCCAATC
>JAAUYD010086332.1_pt1 | contig 109191 bp, 92 predicted proteins | sample 7278101 | NCBI WGS metagenome assembly JAAUYD01 (sample SAMN14350128, study PRJNA611818) | marine sediment metagenome | isolation source: surface marine sediment (0.6m) | place: French Polynesia: Moorea | collected 2018-08
CGGCCGGCGCTCCAACGAGGAAGCCGCACGCACCCGGGAGCGGATCGAGCGCGCGGCGCTCGCTGCCTTCGCCCGCACGGGCTTCGGGGCCGCAAGCCTGCGCGAGATCGCGGCCAGCGCCGGCGTCACCCAGCAGCTGATCACGTACCACTTCGCCTCGAAGCTCGGGCTGTGGAAGGCGGTGGCGGACCGGATCTTCGGTGAGCTGGGCGAGCGGCTCGGCGAGCGGATCCGCGGGCTCGAGGGGGTGAGTGAGCCCGAGCGCGTCCGGCTCCTGATCGGCGACTACCTGCGCTTCGCCGCCGCGCACCCCGAGCTCGCGCGCTTCATGATGCACGAGGGCGCGAACCGCGGGCCGCGTCTGGCCTGGCTGGTCGAGCGCCACGTGCGTCCGCTCTTCGAGCAGATGCAGTCGCGGATCGCGGATGCCCAGGCGGAGGGGATCGTGCGAGCCGGAGACCCGCTGCACGTGGCCTACCTGCTGGTGGGCGCGAGCGCCTTCTTCTCTCAGTCCGCGGAGTTCGAGGAGCTGTCGGGGCGCGATGCGCGCTCGCCCGAGGTGATCCAGACCCACGTCGATCTCGTCTTGCGGCTGCTGCTCCCCGACACGGCTGCGGAGGAAGCGTCATGAGCGTGGCGCGGAGGACCCGCGAGATGAGTGCGAGCGAAGAGCGAGTGGACGTCCTGATCGTCGGAGGAGGGCCGACGGGGCTCGTGCTGTCGGCGCTTCTCTCGCGCTTCGGCGTCGACTCCCTCCTGATCGAGCGCAACCCGTCCACCACCGACCACCCGCAGGCCCACGTGGTGAACACCCGCTCGATGGAGATCCTTCGCGGGCTCGGCCTCGCCGAGGCCGTCCACGCCGAGGCCCTTCCCATGGGCAAAGGAGGCTTCGTCCGCTGGGTGACGTCGATGGCGGGCAAGGAGTTCGCCCGGCTGCGCCTGACGCCCGACCCCGAGCGGCTCGGCGAGCTCGCCGCGGCGTCTCCGGCGATTCCCGCCTCTTGTGCCCAGGACCGCATCGAGCCCCTCCTGGCCGAGCTCGCCGCCAAGGGCCCCGGGCGGGTCGCCTTCGACACCGAGCTCGTCTCCCTCGAGGAAGGCTCCGATTCCGTCTCGGCTCTCCTGTCCTCGAACGGCCGCGAGTTCCGGGTCCGCGCGCGCTTCGTCGTGGGCTGCGACGGGGCCGCCAGCACCACCCGCCGGCAGGTGGGGATCCCGATGGAAGGCCCGACCGCCCTGGCCCACGTGGTCGGCATCTACTTCCACGCCGACCTCGAGGAGCTGGCGTCGCGCCGGCCCGCCGTCCTGTACTGGACCCTCGACTCCGTGACTCCCGGCACCTTCATCGCGATGGACGGAAGACGCCGCTGGGTCTTCCACGCCGCCTGGGACGACGAGCGCGCCTCGCTCGAGAGCTACACCGAGGAGCGCTGCCAGGAGATCCTGCGGCGCGCGATCGGAATCGACGCGAAGCCGGAGATCCGCTCGGTGCGGCCATGGACCATGACGGCGCAGGTGGCCGAGCGATACCGCGAAGGCCGCGTGCTCCTCGCCGGCGACGCCGCCCACCGCTTCCCGCCGACGGGGGGCTACGGGATGAACACGGGCATCCAGGATGCGCACAACCTCGCGTGGAAGCTCGCGGCCGTGCTCGACGGCAGAGCGGGCCCCGGCCTGATCGACACCTACGAGGCCGAGCGCCGTCCGGTGGGACGGGACAACTGCGACTGGAGCGCCCGCAATGCGGCCGGCCTCGCGGCGGTGATCGGCCCCGGCGCGGCCCGCCAGGCCGCTCGCCTGGAGCGCGGTGAGATCGGCTTCGAGGCGCTCAGCGCCGAGGTCCAGGCTCTCGCGGACCGCGAGGCGAGGCACTTCAGCGCGATCGGGCGGGACCTGGGCTTCGTCTACGGGGAGGGCGGCGCCCTCGTGGACGACGGCTCGGAGTCGCCCGCGCGAGAGGACCCGGATCTCGAGTATCTGCCCCACGCGAAGCCCGGGTGCAGGGCGCCGCACTTCGGGCTCGTCCGCGAGGGCGAGCTCCACTCGAGCCTCGACGCGTTCGACGGCCGGCTCACGCTGGTCAGCGCGAAGGACCCCTCGGGCGCCTGGCGACGGGCCGCAGCCGAGCAGGTCGTCCCCGTCGACGTCCTGGCCGTGGGGAGGGACGCGGAGGACCCGAGCGGGACCTTCGCTGCGCTCTACGGCGTCGAGGACGGGGCCGTGCTGGTTCGCCCGGACGGCCACGTGGCCTGGCGCGTCCGGGCCCTCCCCGAGGATCCGGCCGCGAGCCTCCGCACGGCGCTGCGGACGATCCTGCGAACACCCGAAGGAGACCCCCGATGAAGCTCTTCACCACCGACCGCGGCATCGCTCGCGAGGCGGCCGACGGCGCGCTCGAGATCCTCGAGCTCGAGGCGACCGACCTCGGAGCCCAGCTCTGCGTCGACCCGGATCTCGAAGCCGCGCGTAGCGCGAACGTTCGGGAGCGGGTCGCGCGCGACGACGTACGGCTGCTCGCACCGGTTCCGGCACCGCGCAAGGTGATCGGCATCGGCATCAACTACCAGAGCCACGTCGAGGAGACGCGCGAGATGCTCGAGCGGCTCGGCGTCCAGTTGCCCGCGGATCCGGTCTTCTTCCTCGCGCCCGGCTCGGCCGTGATCGGGCCCGAGGATCCCATCGTGCTGCCTCGCGTGGCGCCGGACATGGTGGACTACGAGATCGAGCTCGCCGCCGTCATCGGACGCGGTGGCTTCGAGATCGACGAGGACACAGCCCTCACCCACGTGGCCGGCTACACCCTGGCCAACGACGTCTCGGCCCGGGACGTCCAGCGCACCGCGATGAGCGGGCCCGAGTTCGAGCTGAGCCACGCGAAGGGGATGGACGGCTTCAAGCCCATGGGCCCGGCACTCGTCACGGTCGACGAGTTCCCCGAGCCCCTCGACGTCCACCTGGAGACGCGGGTGAACGGGGAGCTGCGCCAGGACGCCCGCACCGACGAGCTCGTGCACCCGGTCGCGCGCTGCATCGCGCGCATCACGCAGTTCATGCGGCTCGACCCGGGCGACGTGATCCTGACCGGCTCGCCGGCCGGCGTCGGCGTCTTCCGGGGCACCTTCCTCAAGCCGGGAGACAGGGTCGAGCTCTCGGCGGCCCCGATCGGCACCCTGCGCAACCCCGTCGTCGCGGCCGGGTGAGGAGACGTCGTGGAAACCCAGGTCATCCGTCCCACCAAGCTCGCGCACGTCGTCCTCAGGACCGCCCGCTATCAGGAGCTGATCGACTGGTACCAGCTGGTGCTCGGAGCGGAGATCACCTTCGGCAATCCGATGGCGACCTTCCTCTACTACGACGACGAGCATCACCGGCTGGCGATCCTCAACATGCCCCACCTGCCCCCGCACACGCGGGCCATGCCCGGGGTCGACCACGTCGCCTTCACCTACGCGTCGCTCGGCGACCTGCTCTCCAACTACGAGCGGCTCAGGGATGCGGGGGTCGAGGCGATCTGGTCGGTCAATCACGGCGCGACCACCTCGCTCTACTACAAGGATCCCGACGACAACGTCGTCGAGCTGCAGGTCGACAACTTCGCGAGCCGCGAGGAGACGGATGCCTTCCTGCGGGACGGCCGCTTCGCCATCAACCCGATCGGGATCGACTTCGACCCCGAGGAGATGCTCGCCCGCCATCGCGCTGGCGAAGATGCGAAGCAGCTCACCCGCTGGCCGGACGAGGTCACGCCGCGGACCACGCCCCCTCCGGCGGAGTACCTGGGCTGAACCACTCGCCGCGGCTCAGCCGCCGCGCTCTTCCAGGACCCGCCGCATGCGGTCGGGGAAGTTGGTGAAGAGCCCGTCCACCCCGAGGTCGAGCAGGCGTTTCATCTCGTCGGGCGCGTCGACCGTGAAGACGTAGACGGCGAGCCCGCGGGCGTGGGCCTCGTCCACGAGCGCGGCATCCACCAGCGGAAGCTCGGGGTTCACGGCCTCGGCCCCCACGGCTTCGGCACGCTCGAAGATCCCCTGCGGATAGCGGCGCGAGATCAACAGGGCGATGCGCGCCGCGGACGACGCCGCTCGCAGCTCGTTCAGCACGGGGTCGTAGAACGAGGAGTAGAGCGTGCGGCCCTCGAGACCCCGGGCCTCGACGGCCGCAAGGGTCGCGGCCTCCATGCCGGCATAGGGCCCGGTGGTCGACTGCTTGAGCTCGAGGTTGAAGGGGATCTGGGAGCCGAACTCGTCGAGCACCTCGGCCAGCAGCGGAACGGGCTCGCCCTGCCCGGCGTCCAGCGCGCGCACCTCGGAGAGCGAGGCGCCCGAGATCTCGCCCCGCCCGCCGATCCCGACGAGCTCGGCGTCGTGGGTGATCACGATCTCCCCGTCGCGGGTCGTGTGCAGATCGATCTCGATCATGTCGCAGCCGAGCTCGAGTGCGAGCGAGTAGGCGGGCATGGTGTTCTCGGGCCGATGGCCCGAGGCGCCGCGATGGGCGATGACGAGGGGGCGCTCGGGTCGGCTCACTCGGCGTCCCAGTCGCGAGAGCGCTCGACCGCCCGCTTCCAGCCGGCGTAGAGCGCCTCGCGCCGGGACTCCTCCATCTGCGGCTCGAAGAGCCGTGCGCCCTCCGAGGTGACCGAGGCGAGGGCGCCCCGATCCCGCCAGAACCCCGCGGCCAGACCGGCCAGCGCGGCCGCCCCGAGCGCGGTCACCTCGAGGTCGGGCGGCCGATGCACGGCCGAGCCGAGGATGTCCGCCTGGAACTGCATCAGGAAGTCGTTCTCGCAGGCGCCACCGTCGACGCGCAGGGTCGACAACGTGAGCCCGGAGTCGCTGCTCACGCACTCGACCACGTCCCGGGTCTGGTAGGCGATCGACTCCAGCGTCGCGCGGGTCAGGTGCGCCCGGGTGGTCCCCCGGGTGAGGCCGAGGATGGTCCCGCGGGCGCGCGGATCCCAGTAGGGGGCCCCGAGTCCGACGAAGGCGGGCACGAGATAGACGCCGTCGCTGTCCGGCACCGACTCGGCGAGGCCCTGGGTCTCGGCCGCCTGGGTCACCAGGCCGAGTCCGTCACGCAGCCACTGCACGGCGGACCCCGCCACGAAGATGCTGCCCTCGAGGGCGTACTCCACGCGGCCACCGACCCCCCAGGCGATCGTGGTCACCAGGCCCGACTCGGACGGAGAGGCCGTCTCGCCGGTGTTCATCAGCAGGAAGCAGCCGGTGCCGTAGGTGTTCTTGGCGCTGCCGGGCTCGAAGCAGGACTGGCCGAAGAGGGCCGCCTGCTGGTCGCCCGCGATCCCGGCGATGGGGATCTCGGCGCCGAACCACTCGGGGTCCGTCACGCCGAAGTCGCCGCTGCTGTCGCGCACCTCGGGGAGCATCGTATGCGGGACCTTCAGCTCGCCCAGCAGCAGCTCGTCCCACTGACGGCCGTGGATGTCGTAGAGCAGGGTGCGCGACGCGTTGCTGTACTCGGTGGCGTGGACGCGGCCCTTGGTGAGCTTGTGCACGAGCCAGGTGTCGGAGGTCCCGAAGGCGAGCTCGCCGCGCTCCGCACGCTCCTGGGCACCGGGGACGGCGTCGAGGATGAAACGCACCTTGGTACCCGAGAAGTAGGCGTCGATCAGGAGGCCCGTGCGCTTGCGCACCTCCTCGTCGAGTCCGCGACTGCGCAGCTCATCGCAGATCGGCACGGTCTGACGCGACTGCCACACGATGGCGTTGTGGATGGGCTCGCCGCTCGCCCGATCCCAGACGAAGGCCGTCTCCCGCTGGTTGGTGATGCCGATGGCGACCACGTCGCTCGCCTTCGTACCCGACTTCTCGAGCACGGCCCGGGCCGCGCGCAGCTGGCTCTGCCAGATTTCCTCGGGATCGTGCTCGACCCAGCCCGGCTTCGGGAAGTGCTGGGGAAACTCGTACTGCGCGACCGCGAAGACGGCCCCCTTCTCGTCGAAGAGGACGGCACGCGACGAGGTCGTGCCCTGGTCGAGGGCCATCACGTAGCGGGTCATGGATTCCTCCGGATCGCTTCGCTCACTCGGCGAAGAGCGCGTCCACGAACTCCTCGGCCTCGAAGTCGCGCAGGTCCTCGACGCCTTCGCCGACGCCGACGAAGCGGACGGGAATGCCGAACTCCTCGGCCAGGCCGACGATCACCCCGCCCTTGGCCGAGCCGTCGAGCTTGGTCAGCACGAGCCCGGTCACGCTGGCCGCAGCGGTGAACTCGCGCGCCTGGGAGATGGCGTTCTGCCCGGTGTTCGAGTCGAGCACCAGCAGCGTCTCGTGGGGCGCACCCTCGAGGTCGCGCCCGAGCACCCGGGCGATCTTCGAGAGCTCCTCCATCAGCGGCTTCTTCGTCTGGAGCCGGCCGGCCGTATCGACGATGGCGACGTCGGCGTCCTCGGCGAGCGCGGTCTTCACGGTGTCGAAGGCGACCGCGGCCGGGTCGCCTCCCTGGGAGCCCGCGACCACGGGGCACCCGGTCCGCTCGCCCCAGGTCTGGAGCTGCTCGATGGCCGCGGCGCGGAAGGTGTCTCCGGCGCCGAGCACGACCTTGCGTCCGGCTGCGCGATGGCGCGCCGCGAGCTTGCCGATGGTGGTCGTCTTGCCCGAGCCGTTCACGCCGAGCACGAGGATCACGTGGGGCTTGGCGACGGTCGCCAGGCGATCGGCGTCGCCGGGCTCGACCTTCTGCAGGCGCTCGAGGATCGAAGCGCGCAGCAGGCTGCGCACGCCGGTGGCGTCCTGGCCCCGGGCCTTCTCGCGCACCTCCTCGAGGAGCGCCTCGGCCGTCGACACCCCGAGATCCGCGGTGAACAGAACCGCCTCGAGATCCTCGAGCAGCTCGTCGTCCACCTGTCGGCCGCCGAGGAGGGCGCCGATGCGGCCGACGAAGGCCTGGCTGGTCCGCGCCAGGCGCTCGCGCAGTGGAACGGGCGCCGGGATCTCCGGCACGACGGGCTCGGGCTCGACGACCGGCTCGGGTGCCGGCTCCGGCTCGGCGACGGGCTCCGGCTCCTCGAGCACGGCGGGCTCGGCCGCGATCGGCTCCTCGGGAGCTGCGGGCTCGGGAACCTCAGCGACCGGCTCGACCGCGGGCTCGGCCGGGGCGACGGCTTCCGGCTCGGGCAGGGCCTCGACGCGGGGCTCGGGAGCCGGCGGGGCCTCGGGCAGCGGCCGCAGTGCGGGCGCCTCGTCCGGCTGGCCGCGCCGGAGCACCCAGTGGGTGAGCAGCAGCACGACCAGGGGGACCCCGAACGCGATGTGGGCGGCCAGGGCGCGATTGGCCTGGGCCCACTCGACGAAGGGCCGCAGCGCCTCGATCCAGCCGGGATCCGTCATGGCGGCGCAGGATAACGGACGGGCCGGCGAGTCCGCCGGCCCCCGCTCAGGGCCGGGCCCGGGCCGCCCTCAGTGGATCTCCACCGAGACGAGCTTGGAGACGCCCTTCTCCTCCATGGTCACCCCGTAGAGCACGTCGGAGACTTCGATGGTGCGCTTGTTGTGGGTGATCATCAGGAACTGGGAGGACTCGGACAGCTCCTTCACGATCTCGTTGAAGCGGCCCACGTTGGCGTCGTCCAGGGCCGCGTCGACCTCGTCGAGAAGGAAGAAGGGCGAGGGGCGCACCTGGAAGACGGCGACCAGGAGCGCGATGGCGGTCATGGTCTTCTCGCCGCCCGAGAGCAGGTTCACGCTCTGCAGCCGCTTGCCCGGCGGCTGGGCCATGATCTCGATGCCCGCCTCGAGGATGTCCTCGGACTCCGTCAGCCCGAGGCTCGCCTTGCCGCCGCGGAACAGCCGCGGGAAGTTCTTCTGGAACTTCTCGTTGACCGCCTCGAAGGTCTCGCGGAAGCGCTTGCGGCTGGTGCGGTTGATGCGGGCGATGGCCTCGCGCAGCTGGGCCACGCTGCTCTCGAGATCCTCCTTCTGCTCGCTGAGGAAGCGGAAGCGCTCGCGCAGCTCCTCGTGCTCGGCGATCGCGCCGAGGTTCACCTCGCCGAACGCCTGCACGCGCTTGCGGATCACCTCGAGGCGCTCCTTGCGGGCGGGCACGTCGAGGGCCATCAGCTGGGCGATCTCCCGGGCCTCCTTCGCGGCGTCGCGGTCGGGCTCCTCCTCGGCTGCGGGCTCCGTCGGGTCCGCGACAGCCGGTGTGGCCTCGCCCTCCGGAGCCGCGCCGGTCGCCACCGTCTCGGACTCCGACTCGGGGGCCGGCGCGCCTTCGGCGACCGGCTCCTCCTCGGTGGCGGGCGCGATGGGCGGCTTCCACTGGACGAGGTCGACCTCCCAGCGGTCGCGCACCGACGCGTCCAGGTGCTCGAGACGCAGCTGCATCTCGCGCAGCCCGAGCTCGGCCTGCTGGGCGTCGTCCCGCTTGCTCTCGAGGTCGACCCGGAGCTCGCGTGCCGCGCTCTCGAGATCGCGCAGGGCCGAGGCCTCCTGCTCCCACGCGTCGCGCCGGGCCTCGTGACCCTGGCGTGCGCCCTCTTCCTCGCCGAGCTGGCCGGCGAGCGCCTGCTCCGCCTCCTCGATGGATCGGGCGAGGGCCGTGCGGCGCTCCTCGCCGGTCTGGATCTCGGCCTCGCGCTGCTGCACCCAAGCGCGCGTCTCGGAGAGCGTGGCGTTCGCCGTATCGAGCTGGGCGCCGATGCGGTCGCGCACCTCGCTGCGGCCCTGCTGCTGCACCCGGCGCTCGGCCGCCGCACGCTCGAGACGCGACACCTCGCGCCCCGCGCTGCCGACCTCGAGGCCGAGCGCATCGATGCGCTTCTGCAGCTCGGTGCGCGCGTCGCGCGCGCTCATGAGCTCCGCCTCGATCCGCGAGCGATCCCCTCCCAGGGTCTCGCTCTCGCTCAGGAACGCCGAGCGCTCGGCGACCCGGCCCTCGTGGGCCTCGCCGATGGCCTTCACGCGCTCGCGCGTCCGCTCGAGATCCTTCTCGTGGTTCGCGACGGCCAGGGCGGCCGTGTGGTGGCGATTCCGCAGGTTCTCGAGGGCGTCCTGGGCGGCCACCAGCGAAGCCTCGGCCGTCTCGCCCCGATTCCGCAGGCTCTCGACCTCGCGATCGAGCGACTCCACCTCGGCCACCAGCTCGCGCACCTCGCGCATGCGCGAGAGCGCGCCGCCCGCACTCCCCTCGCCGCCGCCACGGATGACACCGGACGGCGTCACGAGATCGCCGCCGGGGGTGACGAAGGTGGCCGGCAGACGGCCCGAGCCGAAGTGCCGGAAGACGTCCTCGAGAGCCGGCACCAGCACGACCTCGCCGAGCAGGCTGCGCGCGACGTTCTCGAAGCCCGAGCGCGGGCGCACGCGATCGATCAGGGGCTCGCCCAGGGGAACGAAGCCACTGCGCGAGAGCTCGGGCTCGCGCTCGAGGACCAGCACCCCGCGGCCGGCCCCGGAGCTGCGCAGACTCTGGAGCGCGTCGAGGGCCCCCTCGGTCCGCTGCACGACCAGGGCGTCGGCCTGCTCGCCGAGCACGGCCTCGACCGCTCGCTCCGCCTCCGGGTCCGCCTCCAGGAGCTCGCGAACCAGCCCGCGCAGGCCCATGCCGCGGGCCACCGCCTCGTCGAGGCCGAGCAGGTGGCGCGCCGCCTCGCTCACGTCCTCGCGGCGGTCGATCACCTCCTGCAGCGAGGCGAGCCGCGCGCTGCGCTTCTCGCGAAGCTCCCGACGGGCCGCGAGCGCCTCGCCGGCTTCGCGGGCCTCCCGACGAGCCCGCTCGTGGCTCTCCATCGCCTCCTTCAGCGCACCCATCAGCCGATCGCGCTCGGCCAGCAGGTTGCGCAGGCCGTCCTCGAGCTGCTGCTGCTCGCCGGCGGCGCGATCCGCTTCGCCCTGCTGGACCGAGAGCGCCTCGTCCGCGCTGCGCAGGCGCCGATCGAGATCGGCCGAGCGATCGTCGATGGCCGCGAGCCGATCCTCGCTGCGCGCGATGCCCGTGAGCACCTCGACCAGGGCCGAGCTCTCGCGCTCGCGATCGCCCTCGACGGCACGCAGCGCCGTCCGCGCCGTCTCGACCTCGGCGTCGGCGCGAGCCGCGGCGTCGGTCTCCTCGCGCAGGGCGGACTCGACCTGGGCCAGCTCGTCGGCGAGCCGGGCGCGGTCCTCGTCGGTCTTGGCGAGCTGGCCGAGCAGCTGCTCGCGCTCGCGGCCGCGGGCCTCGTTGGTCTCGGCGAGGGAGGCGCGCTCGCGCCGCTCGTAGGCCACGCGATTCTCGAGGTCCTTGATGCGGCTGCGGATCTGCAGGAGCACCTCGCTCCCCTGGGTGACCAGCCGCTCCTTCTCCGTGAGCTCGACCCGGCGCTCCTCGATGCGCAGGTCGCGCTCGAGAAGCTCGGTCTCGCGGGCCGTGGCTGCGTCGTGCAGACCCCGGAGGCGGCCCTCGGCGCCACCGATCTCGGCCACCAGGGCGAGCCGCTCCTCCGACGCCAGTGAGAGCTCGAGCACGCGCTGGAGCTCGCGGAGGCGCTTGTAGCGGGCCGCCTTCTTGGCCTGACGCTCGAGGGAGGAGATCTGGCGCCGGATCTCGCCGACCACGTCGGTCACCCGGGTCAGGTTCTGCTCGGTGGCCTCGAGCTTGCGCTCGGCCTCGCGGCGACGGGCCTTGTACTTGCTGATCCCGGCCGCCTCTTCGATCAGGGTCCGCCGCTCCTCGGCCTTGGCCGAGACGATCTCGGCGATGCGCCCCTGCTCGACGATCGTGTAGCCCTTGGTTCCGATCCCGGTGTCCCGGAAGAAGTCCTGCACGTCGCGCAGGCGGCACACCGTCTTGTTGATCAGGTACTCGGACTCCCCGCTGCGATACAGCCGCCGCGAGACCTGGATCTCCGAGTAGGACGCGAACTGAGGCGGGGCCACACCGTCGGAGTTGTCGAAGGTGAGCACGACCTCGGCCACGCCGACGGGCGAACGGGCCTCGGAGCCGGCGAAGATCACGTCCTCCATGCCCTTCCCGCGCAGGCGCCGCGGCGACTGCTCGCCCATGGCCCAGCGGATGGCGTCGACGACGTTGGACTTGCCGCAGCCGTTGGGCCCCACGATGCCGGTGATGCCCGGCTTGAATCGGAAGGAGGCCCGGTCCACGAAGGACTTGAAACCCTGAATCTGAAGCGACTTGATGCGCAACCGAACCTCGGTCCCCGTGGGGCCACGACGGAGGACGACGCGGCCCCATGGCCGGGAACGAAAGAACCAGGTTCAGGCTTTCGGGGGGTGTGGAGGATGTACACCTGCGGGGGAGCGACCGCAAGCACTCCAGGAGGCCGCGCACGACCTTCCACGCGGCTCCCGGCCCGGGGTATTGGCACCCCGCATGCCAACTCGCGCTGGCGCGAGTTCTAGGGCCCCGAGGAGTGCATCCGCTGGATGATGGCGGCGGTCTCGTTGCCCTCGACCCGACCGTCCTGGTGGTAGAAGAGGTAGTCGAAGACGTCGTCCACCTGGACGTGAACCCGGGCGCCAGCCTTCAAGCCCGGAACGTTGAAGGGGTCGTTGTCGAGGATGCCCTCGAGGCGATCGCCCTCCCAGCGCACCACCTCGACCCACATCCACTCCGCCCCGCCGTCCGGGGTCGCGAAGGGTCCCTTCACCAGCAGCCGCTCCCCGACCCCGTAGCCCCCAGAAACCTTCGGCCTGAAAGAGAGCAGGCGTTTGCGGGCTCGCTCGCTCGCGGCCTGGAGCTCTCGGTCGTCGTGATCGACGTAGACGATCTCGTCGTCGCCCCCGTAGACCTGGCTGAGCACGGCTTCCTGAGCGACCTGGGAAGCCGGGCCCTTGAACGCGAGCTCGAGGATCCGGTTCTCCGGGTCCCCCTCGTCGGGCTCGATCCAGCGGAGCACGAGCTCGGCCTTGCCGGTGGCGCCGGAGCCCGGGCTCTCGGCCTGACTCTCCCGCATCGCCGGGTTCCGGAGCGCCACGATGTCGACGGGGAGGCGTCCCTCCTTCGCGAAGGTTCCGCCCTCGACCAGGGTCTGGCAGACGAGGTTGACCAGGTTTCCCATGGAGCGCGAGGAGCCCGCCGGGACGTCGTTCACGGCCACGTCCGGCAGGCCGAACTTCTCCATCCCCAGGGTGATGATCCGGATCAGCTCGCCGTCCCGATACGCGTGCATCGTCACGTGATACCGGACGTCCACGGGGGCGTCGGGAGCGAAGACCGCGCGCTGCTTCCAGTCGTCGACGGAGTGAAGGAGGCGCGTGGCGTCGTCCCACACGAGCCCGCCCAGCTCGGTGGCGAGCTCCGCTGCGAGAGCCATCGCCGCCGCGTGAACCCGCGTCGCCGTCGCCCGCTCCGCGGCGAACGTGAGGACGACGACACGCTCGGACTTCGACGCGGCGAGCTTCTGCTCGTCGCTCAGACCCTTGCCGAAGTAGCCGAGGAGCTCGCGGTCGGGCGGAGCGTACTCCGCGATGGGCGGCGTGCTCACGACGAGCGCGGGAAGCTCCATGCCCTCCGAGAGCGTGACAGAGGGCTTCAGGAAGGCGAAGCGCGCGGCACGGAGCGCCTCGGCACGCGCGGAGAGGTCCTTCTCCGTCGGCTCCAGCAGGTACACGGCGAACTGGAGCACGACGTGGGCGTCGCGCAGGTCGCCGCGGGGAGCGGACTGCGGCTCGGCTGCGGCGCGAAGGCCGGCGACGAGCACCACCCCGGCCAGCAATGTGACGACCCAAGCACGGGAAGCCGAACGCATCGCGCCAGCATAGCCCCGATCGCGTGCCACGGGCCTAACGCCGGGCAAGCCCGCCCTCAGCCCCGGAGCAGCTCCGGGCTCCGGGCCTCGATCATGCGGCGCAGGCCCTCCTTCCACGAGACCGAAGCGGGTGCCACGTGCTCGTGGAGGCGCGTGGTGTCGAGGGCAAGGCTCCCGAAGGCGTCGGCCGACTCGCTGAACTTCGGCTCGAGGCCCGTGAGCTCGCCCAGCCAGGCGCACCACTCGGCGATCGAGACCACCTCGCTGCCGCCCCAGTTGACCGTGAGCGCGGGCACCCGCGCGGCGGCCAGCAGAGCGGGGATCTGCGCCACGATGTCGTCCTCGTGGAGCGGGTTGTAGCGGTTCGGGTCGTCCGGTCGCAGCGGGATCGGCACCCCGTTCTGCATCATCAGCAGGTGGAACCACGGCCATCCCCCTTCGTCGCCGTAGGGCACGGAGAGCCGCGCGATCGTGGTCGGCACCTCGAACTGGCGCGCGGCGAAGCGCACCGCGCTCTCCGCCGCGATCTTCGAGATCGAGTAGGTCGGCATCAGGGCCTTGTGGTTGTCGCCGAGGGGAGCGTCCTCGCGCAGCAGATCCTCGGCCGAGCCGGCGTAGACGCCGCCCGACGAGGTATGCAGGAAGGCCCGGGCCTTGCGGCAGTGGGCCAGCAGCCTCGCGGCGCCCTCGGCGTTGGCGCGCAGGTCGTGATCGAAGTCGCCCGTCTTCACCACGGCGAAGTGCACCACCCAGTCCACGTCGGTCGGCACGTGGGAGAGGTCGCCGTCGGCCAGGTCCGCGGCGATCGGCTCGACGCCCAGGGCCTCGAGCTTCTCGCGGTCGCCGGGCTTCGAGAGCCGCGCCAGGCCCAGCACGCGGTGGCTCGGTGCGAGCGCGCGCACCACGGGGAGCCCCACCTGGCTGGTGGGGCCGGTCACCAGGATCGTGTCGCCGTTCTGCATGGGGCGCAGGGTACCCGAGGTCTGCCCCCGGGCGGGGCTACGCGGCGGCAGTCTCTCCGGCCTGCTGCAGGCGGTGGAGCCTCGCGTACAGGCCGTCCCGGGCCAGCAGCTCGGCGTGGGGGCCGCTCTCGGCCAGGCGGCCGCCGTCGAGGACGTAGATGCGGTCGACGTCCTCGATGGTCGAGAGCCGATGCGCGATCACGAGCGAGGTCTTGCCCTCCATCAGCACGTGGATGCCGCGCTGGACCATCGCCTCGGTCTCGGTGTCGATCGAGCTCGTCGCCTCGTCGAGGACGAGGACGTCGGCACCGTGGGCCAGGGCGCGCGCGAAGGAGAGCAGCTGGCGCTGGCCGGCGGAGAAGTTGGTGCCCCGCTCGCGCACCTCGGTGTCGTAGCCCTCGGGCAGGCGCTGGATGAAGGCGTCGGCCTCGACGGCCATGGCCGCCTGGCGGAGTCGCTCGCCGTCGATGTCGTCGCGGCCGAGGTGCAGGTTGTCGGCCACCGTGCCGGAGAACAGGAAGACGTCCTGGAGCACCATCCCGACGCGGCGGCGCAGCTCGTTCTGCGGGAGATCGCGCAGATCCACGCCGTCGATCAGGATGCGCCCGCGGGTCACCTCGTAGAGCCGGGTCAGGAGCTTGATGATGGTGGTCTTGCCGGCGCCGGTCGCGCCCACGAAGGCCACCTTCTCCCCGGGTCGCACCCGGAAGGACACGTCCCGCAGCACCCAGTCCTCGCCCGAGTAGGCGAACCAGACGTTCTCGAAGACGACCTCGCCCCGCGGCTGGTCCTCGCCGGGTGCGTGGACGTGGCGCGCGCGGTCGGCCGGCGGATCCTGGATGTCCGGCTCGGTGTCGAGCAACTGGAACATGCGCTCGGTGCTGGCCATGGCCGACTGCATCACGGAGTACTTGGCCGAGAGGTCGCGCAGCGGCATGAAGAAGCGGCGCATCCAGTTGATGAAGACGTAGAGCACGCCGGCCGAGGCGATGCCCGTCCCCTGCCAGATCACGATGGCCACGGTGATGCCACCGGCGAACTCGACCGTCGAGAAGAGCGCCGAGTCGTAGTAGATCGAGCGCTTCCAGCCGTCGCGGTGGGCGCCGTTCAGCTCGGCGAACTCCCGGCGGTTGCGCTCCTCGCGGGTGAAGAGCTGCACCACCTTCATGCCGGTCACGGTCTCCTGGAGCGTCGCGTTGATGCGCGCCAGCAGCACCCGGGTGAGCCGGAACGCCTCGCGCACCCGCAGGCGGAAGACCACCAGCGCGATCGCCAGGAGCGGCACGATGGAGAACACCATCAGCGCCAGCTTCGCGTCCACCAGGAAGAGCGCGGTGGCGAAGCCGATCATCTTGATCACGTCGGTGATGGCGGCCACGATGCCCTGGGAGAACATCTCGGCCACGTGCTCGGCGTCGCTCGTGGCGCGGGTGACCAGCCGGCCGACGGGGATCGTGTCGAAGAAGCCCATGTGGAGCTTCTGGATGTGGTCGAAGATCGCCCGGCGGAGGTCGCGCACGGCGGCCATGCCGGTCGACGCCATGATCAGCATGTGCAGGTACTGCAGCAGCGCCGAGGAGACGACGGCGATGCCGTAGAGGAAGACGAGCCAGGCCAGCAGCGGCACGCCTTCGGGGCCCTGGAGCAGCGCCGCGAGCGCGCCGCCTTCGCCGGCCGCGGCGGCCTCGCCGTTGCCCGCCGCAGCGGCCCCGCCATTGCTCTCGAGGATCACCTGGTCGAGGCCCGTCTTCACGATCCAGGCGGGTGCCAGCTCGAGCAGGAACATCGGCGCCACCATCAGCAGCGTGAGCAGGACCTGGCCGCGATAGGGCGCCACGAACTGCCAGAGCCGCAGCAGCAGGCGCATGTCGACCGCCTTGCCGAGCTCCTCCTCCTGGAAGACCGACTCCATGCCGGGGGGGCCGCTCATGCCTCGCCTCCGAGCGCTGCGCCGGCCACCGGGTCGGGCGCGTCGGTGCCCGGCTCCCCGGCCTCCTCCTCCTCGCGGGCCAGGCGGGAGTAGAGCCCGCCCTCCGCCATCAGCTCGGCGTGGCTCCCGCGCTCCACGATGCGGCCCTGGTCGAGCACCACGATCAGGTCCGCGTCGCGGACCGTCGAGACTCGCGACGCAACCACCACCACCGTGCGGCCGGCGAAGACCCGCTCGAGGCCCTCCCGGATCGCGGCCTCGGTCTCCGCATCGACCGCCGAGAGGGTGTCGTCGAGGATCAGGATGCGCGGGTCGAGCGCCAGGGCCCGCGCCAGGGCGGTGCGCTGACGCTGGCCGCCCGAGAGCATCACCCCCCGCTCGCCCACCAGGGTCTCGTAGCCGGCCGGCAGGTCCTCGACGTCCTTGGCGAGCTGCGCGCGCTCGGCGGCCTCGACGACGCTGCGCGCCTCGGTCTCGGGCAGCCCGTAGGCCACGTTGTCGGCGAGGCTCATGGAGAACAGGAAGGAATCCTGGGGGACCATCGCGATCTGGGAGCGCAGGTCGTGGAGGCCGATGTCGTTCACGTCGACGCCGTCCACGAAGAGATGGCCCCTCGGCACCTCGAAGAGCCGGGGGATCAGCGACGCGAGCGTCGTCTTGCCGCCGCCCACGGGCCCGACCACCCCGATCACGCTGCCGGCGGGGATGCGCAGGTCGATGTCGCGGAGCGCCGGCTCCCGCCCGCCGCCGGGGTACTCGAAGGTCAGGTCGCGGAACTCGACCTCGCCGCGCAGCGTGCCCATCTCGGCCGGGCTCTCGGGCTCGGCGATGCTCGGCTCGGTCTTCAGCACCTCGTCGATGCGCTGCATCGAGGCCGTGCCCCGCTGCACGAGCGCGAACACCCAGCCCAGGATGAAGGTCGGGAAGGTCAGCTCGTAGATGAACATCGAGAAGGCGAAGAAGCTCGCGAGATCCATCTCGCCGGTCTGGATCTGCCCCCCGGCCACGTAGAACACGATGGCCATGCCGAGCATCGGGAGGAGGCCCGTGATCGCCGGCATCGCTCCGTTGACCTTCACCATGCCGATCTGTCGTTCGTAGAGCTCCTGGCTCACCTCGTCGAAGCGGCGCCGTGAGGTGTCCTCCATGGCGTACGCCTTGACCACGGCGATCCCGGCGATCGACTCCTGCAGCTGGTTCGAGATGTCGGCGAGCCCCGCCTGGACGGCCAGGTTGTTCGCGTGCATCGCGCGTCCGAGCGCCCGCGAGACCAGCACGAAGAGCGGGTAGGGAAGCAGCACGAGGAACGCGAGGGTCGGATTCATCCAGAACATGGAGCCGAAGGCGGCCAGAAACAGGAACGGGGTCTGGACGACGGAGAGGAGGCCCGGCCCGAGCATCAGCCGCACGGCGGTCAGGTCGTTGACGCAGCGGCTCATCAGGTCGCCCGTCCGCCAGTGGAAGTAGAAGGACTGGGGCAGGCGCTGAAGGTGCTCGAAGAGGTCGTTGCGCAGCTGGAACTCGATCTCCCGGGCGGCATTGAACAGGCGCACCCGCGAGACGAAGCGCAAGAGCGAGCGCGCCACGCCCGCCGCGGCGAGCCAGGCGCAGCGCCTGGCGACCTCGGCGGGGGGCAGCCCCTCGGCCACGGCGGACACGGCCCAGCCGACCAGCATCGGCACCGCGATGAAGCCCACCACGTAGCCGAGCGTGTAGATCGACCCGAGCACGTAGTCGCGGGCGTTGCGCCGCACGTAGTGCCAGAGGCTCCGCAGCATCGCGCGGCGGTTCTCGGCGATGACGTCCGGGTCGGTCTCGAACCCCGTGGCCGCGATGCTCACCGGCCGGCCTCCCGGGCCCGCGCAGCGCTCAACGGCGGTACCAGCGGGCGATCGCGGCACGGTCGACTGCGAGCGCACGAGCCATCACGGCCAGGAAGTTCCGCACCACCATGCGCGCGAAGCCGTGCTCGCGATAGCGACGCGACGAGGTGCGCACGGAGAGGGGAAGCTGCACGAGCCGGCCGTGGCCGCGGAGGCGCTGGACGAGATCGACGTCCTCCATGATCGGCACCTGCGGGATGCCTCCCACCGCTTCGAGCGCCGGCCGGCGAGCGAAGATCGCCTGATCGCCGTAGGGCAGCGCGAATCGCCGCATGCGCACGTCGACACCCCACTCCACCACGCGCTCCCGTCGCCCCTCCTCCAGGAAGCGGAAGCCGAACGCGCCACCGACCACCGCCGGATCGGCGAGGGCGTGGCGCAGCGCATCGGCCCAGCCTCGCGGCAGGACTGTATCCGCATGTAGGAACATGACGACGTCGGCCTCCTGGGCGGCCTCGAAACCGGTCTGTAGCTGAAGGGCGCGCCCCGGGGGGGAGGCAATGACGCGTGCACCGGCGTCCCGGGCGATCTCGCGGGTGGCGTCGCGACTTCCGCCATCCGAGACGAGGACGTCGACCTGGTCCACCAGGGCGCTGTGGATGGCGTCCTGGACACGCTCGGCTTCGTGGAGCGTGGGGATCACGACGGCGATCCGCACGGCCGGATGATAGCAGCCCGCCTCCGACCGACGGGACGACGAGCCGCCGCTGCTGACGCCGAGCCGGCAGTGAGGTGGGCTCGATCGCGTTCGCGCCGGGCTACGCTTCCGCTCTCCGCGCCACACCCCTCGGGAGGACGACCCCTTGGCAAAGGATCTGAAGCTCGGACTGCAGCTCGGCTACTGGGGCGCCGCCCCGCCGGACGATTTCGTGGGGACGGCGCAGCTCGCCGAGAGCCTCGGATTCGACTCGATCTGGACGGCCGAGGCCTGGGGCTCGGACGCCTTCACCCCGCTCGCCTGGATCGGCGCCCACACCGAGCGCGTCAAGCTCGGCACCGCCGTGGTCCAGCTCTCGGGCCGCGCGCCCACGTCGACCGCGATGCACGTCCTCACCCTCGACCACCTGACGGGCGGACGCGTGATCCTCGGGCTCGGGGTGTCGGGCCCCCAGGTGGTCGAGGGCTGGTACGGTCGACCCTTCTCGAAGCCCCTGGCGCGCACCCGCGAGTACGTGGACATCATCCGACAGGTGCTGCGCCGTGAGGGTCCCGTCACCAGCGACGGGCCGCACTATCCCCTGCCCTACACCGGCGAGGGATCGTGGGGGCTCGGCAAGCCGCTGAAGCCGATCACCCACCCGCTGCGCGCGGACGTTCCCATCTTCCTCGGTGCCGAGGGCCCGAAGAACGTCACCATGACGGCGGAGATCGCCGACGGCTGGCTGCCGCTCTACTACTCGCCCTATCGCCAGGAGGTGTACGCGGACCAGCTCGCCGGGGCGAAGCCCGGCTTCCAGATCAACGCGGGAGTGATGGTCAGCATCACTGACGACGTCCAGGCCGGGCTGATGCCGATGAAGGCGACGCTCGGCTTCTACATCGGCGGCATGGGTGCGAAGAAGAAGAACTTCCACATGGAGCTGATGAGCCGGATGGGCTTCGAGGCCGAGGCCCACCAGATCCAGGACCTCTTCTTCGAGGGCAAGCGCGCCGAGGCGGCCGCGGCCGTGCCCGACGAGTTCGCCGACGAGATCTCGCTGGTCGGCCCCGTCGAGCGGATCCGCGACCGGCTCGCGGCCTGGCGCGAGACGCCGGTCACCACCCTGCTGCTGATGAACCGCGATCGGCCCACCCTCGAGACCATGGCGGAGCTGGTCGCCTCCTAGGGGAAGAGCCCCGACTCCGACTGCCCGGGAAGCTCTGCCGGGGGTTCTCTACACGTGACGACGGGGCCCGGCACTCCCGTGTAGTCGACAGCTGCAGAGCTTCCCTAGACTGCACGGGATCCCGTCGCAGCGGGCCGGTTTGACACCGGGCCCCCGATTTCCCTATGGAGGGCGCGTGGCGTCCCGAGACTCCGACGAGCGACCCGAGAACCCGACGGCCGAGGCCTACGCGAAGGCCGGGGTCGACCTCGATCGGGACGAGGGCTTCATCGACGAGATCAAGGAGATCGGGAAGAGCACCTTCCGCCCCGAGATCCTGTCCTCCATCGGGGGCTTCGCTGGCCTGTTCAAGGCCCCCGAGCGCTACAAGGACCCGGTCTTCGTGGCGGGCGCCGACGGCGTCGGCACCAAGCTCAAGATCGCGGCCCAGCTCTCGCGTTACGACACCATCGGAATCGACTGCGTCGCCATGGTCGTGAACGACCTCGTGGTCCAGGGCGCCGAGCCCCTCGTGTTCCTCGACTACCTGGCCATGGACGCCCTGGACGAGGAGATCGGAACCGAGGCGCTGCGCGGCGTCGCCGAGGGCTGCCGGCGCGCGGGCTGTGCGCTGCTCGGCGGCGAGACCGCCAGCATGCCCGGCTTCTACCGCAAGGGCGAGCTCGAGCTGGTGGGCTTCGGCGTCGGCGTGGTCGAGCGCGACAAGGTTCTCGACGGCTCCTCGATCGGGCAGGGAGACGTCGTGATCGGCGTGGCCTCGAGCGGGCTGCACAGCAACGGCTTCTCGCTGGTGCGCGAGATCGTCGACGCGGGGACCGCCGCCGGCAAGTTCGATCTGCGCGAGGCGATCCCCGAGCTCAACGCCTCGCTGGCGTCGGTGCTGCTCACGCCCACGCGCATCTACGTGAAGCCGGTGCTGAACCTGCTGCGCGACTTCCAGGTCAACGGCATCGTGCACGTCACCGGCGGCGGCTTCGAGGGCAACATCCCGCGGATCCTGCCCAAGGGCGTGCGCGCCCGGATCGACCCCGAGGCCTGGCCGCGCCCCGCGATCTTCGACTTCCTGCAGCGCCACGGCGAGGTATCCGAGACCGAGATGCGCCGTGTGTTCAACTGCGGGCTCGGCCTCGTGCTCGTGGTCGCCCGGGACGATGCCGACGAGGTGCTCGAGCGGCTCCAGGCCATGGGCGAGCGCGGCTACCGCGTGGGCGTGATCGAACGCAAGGCGGAGGAAGACCCGGCCGTCTGCTTCGAGCCGCTGGGCGACTGAGCCCATGGCCGGTCTGCCCGCCAGCCACCGGGCCCGCCGCTGGGACGTCCTGGTCCTGGGTGGGGCCCTGCCCGGCCTGGTCGCCGCCATCCGGCTGGCGCGCGAGGGCGCGCGCGTGCTGGTCGCCGAGGAGGAAGGCGCGACGCGCGGCCTCTCGATCCTGCGCGAGCCCTTCCTGCTGCCGGGGCCGAGTAGCGCGGGCGTGCTCGACGCCTGCCTCGAGGCGCTGGGGGTCGGCCTGCGCGAACGGCGCGCGTTCGAGACGCGCCCCCTCTCGCATCAGGTGATCCTGCCCGACGCCCGCATCGACGTGGGCCCCGGGGTGCGAACCGCGGCCGAGTGGGTCGCGTGGGGTCTCGCCAAGCCCGAGGCCGCTCGCGATCTGGCCCGCGGCCTGGAGGAGGCCGCCCGCGCCGAGATCGCGGCCATGCTGAAGTCCCCGGTGGTCCGGCCGCCCCGGCGCCTCGCGCGACTCAAGACGCCGGCCGCAGGTGCCGCCGCGGCGGATCCCATGCGCCACCTGCGCGGCCTGCCCGGCGAGCTGCTCGAGGCCACGCCCGAGCTCGCGCCCGTCCTCGCGGCCGAGCTGCGCGCGCTGGGAGACCATGCCGGTGCGGCTCCCTCTCCGGAGGCGCGGGCCCGGCTGCTCGGCGCCGCCCTGCTCGGCGGCGGCACCTTCCACGAGAAGGGGCTCGGGCTGCGCGCGCTGCTGCGCGAACGGCTCCAGGCGCTGCACGGCGAGTTCCGCGGCCTCGACGCCCCCTTCGAGTTCGTCCGGCTGGGCGAGCATCCCGGCATCGCCCGGCGGGGCCCGGGGGATGCCTGGCTCGGGCGGCTGGTGCTGGTGAACGCACCGCCGGCCCGGCTCGCGGCGGCCCTCGAGAGCTTCGACGCGCCCGTCCCGGGCTTTCTGAAGGACGCGCCCGCAATCACCCACCGCAGGCTCAAGATCCACCTGCGCGCGCTGCGCGAGGTCGTACCCGAGGGCATGGCCGAGCGCGCCATCCTCGTGGGCGACCCGGCCGAGCCCGACGGCCCGGGCACGGTGGCGCTCTCCTGGCACGCCTCCCAGCGCGGGACCCGCTATCGCGAGGCCGTGGCGCGCGTCGTCGTCCCCGACGAGCCCGACGCGTGGGAGGACGCCGCCGAGCGGGTCGAGACGGCCCTCGCGCGGCTCATGCCCTTCTCGGCGAACCGATTCAAGCGCGCACCGCTCGCGGATCCCCCGCTGTGGGACGACGAGGGCGCGCTGGCCGATCCCGACCCGGGCTCCGCCTGGCCGGCCCCGGCCCCCCTGCGCGCGGCCCGGGACTCCGTGTTCGTGGTGCCGCGCGAGGCACACGCCGCCCTCGGCACCGAGGGCGACCTGCTGCTCGGCTGGCGCCTCGGCGATGCCCTGGCCGAGCTGCTGCGCTGACCCGGGAGGGCCCGGTGGACCCGCCGAATCCGACCCACGCGCGCGTGACCTTCACCCGCCTGGCGCGGTACGCGCGACCCTACGTCGCGGTGCTGCTCCTCGCGATCCTGTGCGCCGGCGCCTACGCGGGCGCGCGCGCCGGCCGCGCCTGGCTGCTCCAGCCACTCTTCGACGAGGTGATCCTGCCCTCGAGCGCCGCGGGAAACCTCGACCTCGGCGGCTTCCTGCCCGCCCTCGGCGGTGAGGCCCCGCCCGACGCCTCCGATGGACCCGAGGCGGGCGCTCCGGATCCGGAGGAGCGCGCCCGCCTCGAGGCGAGCGTCCGCGAGAGCCTGCCGCGCATCCTCTGGGCCGCGCTCTTGATCGTGGCGCTCCTGCCGCTGGCCCACCTGGGGCAGGTCTACCTGTCCCAGTACGTGCTCGGCCGCGTGCTCGTCGACATCCAGCAGGACCTCTGCAGCAAGCTGCTGTCGCTGCCCCTGCGCTTCCACCACCGCGCCTCGCGCGGCGACCTGCTCTCCCGGGTCATGAACGACACCCAGCGCGCGCACGTCGCCCTCGAGCACCTGCTCGTCGACGTCGTGCAGTCGCTCCTCGCACTCGCCGTCGGCGTGGGCCTCCTGCTCTACATCTCCTGGCAGCTGACCCTGCTCCTCGCCGTGGTCGCCCCGGTGCTCGCCCTGGTCATCGCCGCCTTCGGCCGCAGCATCCGGCGCGGCGCCCGGCGTCGCCAGGAGAGCCAGGCCGACATCACCGCCCGGCTGGTGCAGATCCTCTCGGGCATCAAGGTGATCAAGTCGTTCTCGGCCGAGCGGGCCGAGGAGTCGGACTTCGGCCAGGAGAACCTGCGGCTGTTCCGCCGCGGGATGCGCGTCGTGCGCAGCCGCACCCTCGCGCGCACCGTCGTCGAGGGGATGAACAACGCGATCGGCGTGGCCATCATCCTGCTCGGCGCCGCAGTCGTGGTCCAGGGCTTCTGGGGCCTGACCCTCGGAGCGCTCTCGGCCTACGTGCTCGTCATGCAGAGCACCTATCGGCCGGTGAAGGACCTCACCAAGGGCTGGACGCGCCTGATGGATGCGCTGCCGTCGGCCGACCGCTTCTTCGAGCTGCTCGACGCCGAGGGCGAGACTCGCGAGTCCGTGAGCCCCGTCCGCTTCGAGGGGCTGCGCGAGGGCGTCTCCCTCGCGAACGTCTCCTTCGCCTACGAAGACGAGCCCGTGCTGCGCGACGTTTCCCTCGACGTGGCCGCCGGTCAGGTGGTCGCGATCGTCGGCCGCACGGGCGCCGGCAAGACCACCCTGGCCGACCTGCTGCTGCGCTTCCACGATCCCGACGAGGGAACGGTGCGCATCGACGGCATCGACCTGCGGGACATCGAGCGAAGCTCCTGGCTCTCGAGGGTGGCGGTCGTGACCCAGGAACCCTTCCTCTTCCCCGGCTCGATCGCCGACAACATCCGCTACGGCCGGCGCGAGGCCAGCGACGCCGAGATCGAGAGCGCCGCCCGGGCGGCCCACGTCGACGAGTTCGCCGAGGGCCTGCCCCAGGGTTACGACACCGACGTGGGCGACGCGGGCGTGCGCCTCTCGGGCGGGCAGCGCCAGCGCATCACCCTGGCTCGGGCCATCCTCCGCGATCCCGACGTGCTGGTGCTCGACGAGGCGACGAGCGCCCTCGATGCGAAGAGCGAGCGCTACGTCCACGAGGCCCTCGACGCCCTGCTCCCCGGCCGCACGGTCTTCGTGATCGCCCACCGCCTCTCGACCATCCGGAGCGCCGATCGCATCGTCGTGCTCGACAAAGGCGCGGTCGTCGAGACGGGCAGCCACGAGGAGCTCCTCGACCGGGCGGGCGGGATCTACCGCGAGCTGGTCGAGCTGCAATCCGAACGGGCGAATCTCCCCGACTAGGTCCGACGACCAGGTCCGGCAACCAGGTCCGGCAACCAGATCGGATCGAACCCGCGGGCGCCCGGGCGCGTATCATCGGCACATGGACCCGCGCGACGACACCCATCTCAAGTCGATCGGCTACCTGCTCTGGATCTTCGGCTTCCTGGGAGCGCACCGCTTCTACTACGGCCGACCCGTGAGCGGCACGATCTGGTTCTTCACCCTGGGTCTCCTGGGCATCGGCTGGCTGATCGACCTGTTCCTGATCCCGGGAATGGATCGGGCGGCCGACCGGCGCTTCCAGGCCGGTCCCCTCGACTACAGCCTCTGCTGGATCCTGCTCACCTTCGTGGGCGTCTTCGGCATCCACCGCATGTACATGGGGAAGTGGGGGACGGGCCTGCTCTACCTGATCTCGGCGGGCTTCCTCGGGGTGGGCGTGCTCTACGACTTCTGGACCCTGAACAGCCAGGTCTCCGAAGCCAACCACGAGGCCGTCGTCTACGCCTGATCGTCGGGCTCGATCGAGAGCGGGAGGCAGCGGACACCCAGCTCCCTCTCGAGGACGGCGGAGAGGTGCTCGCGAGCGTCGGGGTCGCGCGCCAGGATCTGAGCGCTGCCGTCGCCCTGGGAGCCCACGCCCTTCGCGCCGTAGGCGCACTCGCGAACGGCGGGATGGTCGAGCACCTCGTGCAAGCGCGGGGCCTGGAGCTCGGGCGACGCGGGCGCCACCTTCTCGTCGAAGAGCCTCTGCGCCTCGGACATGCACGCTCCGAGCGCCGCGGCCGAGCCGGCCTCCAGCGCCTCGCGCGCTCGGCCCACGAGCTCGAGATTCGCGAGACCGAGGGCGTCGCGCACGCCGGCGGCGACCGGATCCTGCGAATCGGGGAAGCACGCGTTCAGGTCCGAGAGGATGCGGCGGGTGTCCTTGCCGCGACGCAGGTCCACCACCAGCAGCGCGAGCGGCCCACCCGCACGGAGCACCTCGACGTCGAGGGCCTCGCCGTCGAAGCGCAGGCACGTGACGCTGCGGCCGAAGGCGCAGACCTGGTCCATGCGGCCGCACTCGCTCCCGGTGCGACGCTCGCCCGCGTAGGCCAGCTCCATCTCCGCGCGGGGCGTGAGCCCGAGCCCGTACACCTGCGAGTAGGCGCGGGCCACCAGCACGGCCACCGCGGCCGACGAGGAGAGCCCCTTGCGAACGGGGAGATCGGCACGGATCGAGAGCTCGAGGCCGCCGACGCCGTGGCTCTCCACCAGCTCGTGGGCCACCCCCGCCGCGTAGCTGAAGAAGTCGGCGCCCGCGGCCGCCGCCGAGAGCTCGCCCGGCGTGGCCGCGATGCGCGCCGGGCCGATCTCCTCGCCCGAGGGCAGCCGGCTGGTCAGCGACAGGGAGTCGGCGGCGCGAGCCTCGGCGAAGAGCCCCTGGTCCGTCCCGCTCACGAGGCACAGGCCCGGAGGGATCTCGGGGTGGTGGGCGCGGTAGCCGGCGGCCCAGTCCGAGTGCTCGCCGAACAGACACAGGCGGCCGGGAACGAAGAGCTCGTGGGCCGGGCTCACGCGCGGTCCACGTCCTCTTCGGCCACGTGCTCGATCTCCCACTGCTTGGCGTACTTGAGGAACACGTGGAAGGCCGTCGCGGCCGCGATCACGAAGCCGGGCACCCCGTCGCGGAAGCCCCGCTTCAGCAGATAGGCCCGGGCGAAGCGGGCCGGCGGACGCAGCACCATGTCCCGCACCACGCCGCCGCGGCCCGCTCGCGCGTGGGCCCGCGCCTGGGTGTCGCTGAACTCCTGGATGCGCGCGACCTGATCCGCCAGATCGCGATAGCTCCGATGCTCGAGGTCGCCGTCGAGGCGCGGAACCGGGCCCTCGATCCGCACGCGTCCGTGGGGATTGGTGCCGGACCACTCGCCTTCGCCCCGCCGGAACAGGCGCAGCTGCCAGTCGGGAAAGAAGTCGCCGTGACGGATCCAGCGGCCCAGGTGGTACGTCACGCGATTGAGCTCGGCCGCCTTCTCGGCCTCGCCCGCCCGGGCGACGAAGCGCTCGATCGAGGCCCGCAGGGCCGGCGTGACCGCCTCGTCCGCGTCGAGCGCCAGCACCCAGTCGCTCTGCATCAGGGACAGCGCGAAGTTCTTCTGCTCGAGGTTGCCCTCGTAGGGATGGACGACGACCCGGGCCCCGGCCTCACGGGCGATCTTCTCGGTGCCGTCCTGGCTCCGGGAGTCGACCACCACCACGACCTCGTCGGCGAAGGGGACCGAGGCCAGGCAACGCGGCAGGAGCTCCTCTTCGTTGCTCGCGATGATGCTGACGCCGAGGCTCGGGCGGTTCGCTTCCGGCGAGCGGGCTCCGGCGCTCACCCGCGCACGCGCTCCACCGAGCGGACGCCCTTGATGCGCTCGATCTGCTTCATCACGGCGTTGAGCGTGCGCACGTCGCCCACCCAGAGGTCGTAGCTCTGGCTGGCCGTCCCGTCGCTGTGGGTCGCGATCCGGGCCGCCGAGATGTTGATGCCGGCCCCCGAGATCGTCTTGGTGACGTTGGCCAGCAGACCGGGCTCGTCCCGGGAGGTCACGCGGATGCGCGTCTGCCGCGCGGCGTTGGTGCCCTCCTCCCACTCGACCTCGATCCGCCGCTCCGGGTCGAGCCCGAAGGAGATCGGGCAGTCGCGAGCGTGGACGGTGACGCCGCGCCCGCGGGTGACGAAGCCCGTGATCTCGTCGCCGGGAAGCGGCGAGCAGCAGTTGCCGAAGCGCACCAGCACGTCGCCGTGTCCGTTGACGCGGATCCCCGTGCTCGAGCTGCGCGGCTTCTCGCGCCCGAAGAAGGGCAGCATGCGCCGCGCGGGGCGCTCCGGCTTCTCCTCCTTCTTCTTCCACTCGGGCTTGAGCGCGCGCACCACGTCGCTCGAGGCGAGCTTCCCGTAGCCGATGGCCGCGAAGAGATCCTCGGGGCTTCCGTTCGTCTTCTCGCGGGCGACGTCCTCGAGCTCGCCGCGCTCGAGCAGCCGCGCCAGCGAGAGCCCCGCCTTGCGGAACTCGCGCTCGAGGATGCCGCGCCCGAGCTCCCGGCTGCGGGCGTTCTCGGCCAGGCGCACGGCGTGGCGGATGCGGCTTCGGGCCTTGCCCGAGACCACGAACTCGAGCCAGTCCTTCTTCGGGGACTGGTTGGGATTCGTCGTGACCTCGACGCGGTCGCCGTCCTCCAGCGGATGGGAGAGCGGGCGCATGGTCCCGTTGACCTTGGCGCCGGCGCAGTGGGAGCCGACCTCGCTGTGGATCGAGTAGGCGAAGTCGAGGGCCGTGGCGCCGCGGGGCAGGTTCACGACGTCGCCACGCGGCGTGAAGACGAACACCTCGTCGGGGAAGAGGTCGACCTTCAGGGTGTCGAGGAACTCGTGGGGATCGTCGACCTCGCCCTGGCGCTCGAGCAGCTGGCGCAGCCAGGCGAACTTCGCGTCGTCCTCGAGCGCGCCTCCGCGCCCCTTGTAGCGCCAGTGCGCGGCGATGCCGAGCTCGGCGGCGCGGTGCATCTCCTCGGTACGGATCTGGATCTCCATGCGCTCGCCGTAGGGCCCGATCACCGCGGTGTGCAGCGACTGGTACCCGTTGGGCTTGGGCAGGGCGACGTAGTCCTTGAAGCGCCCGGGGACCGGGGGCCACGTGTCGTGCACGATCCCGAGCGCGTGGTAGAGCGCGGCCGAGTCGCCCTTCAGCACGATGCGGAAGGCGATCACGTCGTAGAGATCGTCGAGGGAGAGGCCCTGGCTCTCGAGCTTCGCGTGGATGGACGCGAGGTCCTTCAGTCGCCCGCCGACCTCTGCGGAGAGGCCCGCGTCGCGCAGCTTGCCGTCGAGAACGCCGCGGACCTCCTCGATGTACTGCTCGCGCTCCTTGTGCCGGCCCTTCAGCCCCTGCTCGAGGGACGCCACGGCCTCGGGCTTGAGCGTGCGCAGCGACAGCTCCTCGAGCTCGCGGCGCATCCAGTCGATGCCCAGCCGGTGGGCCAGGGGCACGTAGATGTCCCGGGTCTCCTGGGCGATCACCTGGGCCTTCTCGGGCGCGAGGAAGCCGAGCGTGCGCATGTTGTGCAGGCGATCCGCGAGCTTGATCAGCAGGATGCGGATGTCCTTCGACATCGCGACGAGCATCTTGCGGAAGTTCTCGGCCTGCCGGACCCGCGCCGAGCGGTAGGTCATCTTGGAGATCTTGGTCAGGCCCTCGACCAGGAAGCGGACCTCCTCGCCGAAGAGCCGCTCGATCTCCTCCAGGGTGGTGAGCGTGTCCTCCACGGTGTCGTGGAGGAGCCCCGCCACGATCGTGAGGTCGTCCATGCGGAGGTCGACCAGGATGCCGGCGACCTCGAGCGGGTGGATCAGGTAGGGCTCGCCCGAGAGCCGCTCCTGCCCGTCGTGGACCTTGGCCGTGAAGACGTAGGCCTGCTGCAGCAGGCGCAGGTCGCCGTCCGGGTTGTACTCGAGGACGCGATCGGCGATGTCGTTGAAGCGAAGCACTGGGATCGGGCGAAAAACCGAGTGTTTTCAGGAAGGTAGCCGAGCGCCGGAGGCCGGTCCATCAGGCCCCGGGGGCGCGATGCCGAGGGCCTCACCCCACTCCGCCACCACACCCGCACGGCCGTGGCGCGCTTCGACCGCGTGGGTCTCGCCCCTGCGTTCGGCCTCGATGATCGCGGCAACCGCGGCGATGGCCTCCTCGAGGTCGCGGTTCACGACCGCGTAGTCGAAGCCATGCACGGCGGCGAGCTCCTGGCTCACGATCGCGAGCCTCCGCGCCACCGCCTCGTCGCTGTCCGTGCCGCGGCTGCGCAGCCGCTGCTCGAGCTCCGCCAGCGAGGGCGGCAGCAGGAACACGAAGCGGGCGTCGTCTCGCCGCTCACGGATCTGGGCGGCGCCCTGCACCTCCACCTCGAGGAGCAGGTCCTGCCCCTCCAGGAGCGGCGTGTCGATGGCCTCCCAGCTCGTACCGTACGCGTTGCCCGCGTACTCGGCGTGCTCGAGGAACGCCCCTTCCGACACCAGCTCGTCGAAGCGCTCGCGCGTCACGAAGTGATAGTGGCGCCCGTCGACCTCGCCTTCCCGAGGCAATCGCGTCGTATGGGAGACCGAGAAGGCGATCCCCGGCAGGCGCTCGACGATCGCCCGGCACACCGTCGTCTTGCCGGTGCCCGAGGGCGCGGACACAACGAAGGGCAGTCCCCGGCGGCTCACTCGGAGGCCTCCGCCGCACCGTCCTCCGGGGCGAGCCGCGCGGCGATCGTCTCGGGGTTGATCGCCGAGAGGATCACGAGGTCGGTGTCGGTCACGAGGATCGAGCGGGTGCGACGCCCCTGGGTGGCGTCGAGCAGCTTGCCCCGCTGATGGGCGTCCTCGCGCAGGCGTCGCATGGGGGCGGACTGGGGCGAGACGATGGCCACGATGCGGGAGGCCATCACCAGGTTTCCGTAGCCGATGTTCAGGAGCTGGCGGTCCGCCATGGCCCGGGCGCGTACTGCCTCCGCTACTCGATGTTCTGGACCTGCTCGCGCATGCGCTCGAGCTCGGTCTTGAGATCCACGACCAGGTGCGCGACGTCGGCGTCGTTTCCCTTCGAGCCCACGGTGTTGGCCTCGCGCACGAGCTCCTGGAGCAGGAAGTCGAGGCGTCGGCCGACGGGCGTTCCGGCCTCGGCGCCGTCCAGGCTCGCATGGTACTGCTCCACGTGGCTGCGCAGGCGCACGAGCTCCTCGTTCACGTCGAGCTTGTCCGCGGCGATCACGACCTCCTGGTGCAGGCGCGCCTCGTCGAGCAGGCCGGTCTCGCTCTTGAGCTGCTCGGCGCGCTTTCGCAGCCGCTCGCGCGCGGCCTCGACCACGCCCTCGGTCCGCGACTCGAGGGCATCCACCAGCCCCGAGACGCTCTCGAGCCGGCCGCGCAGCTCGCGCTCGAGCGCCTGCCCTTCCACCTCGCGCATTGCGCGGGCCGCCTCGGCCGCACGGCCCGCCGCATCCAGGAGCGCGGCCTCGAGCGTCTCCTCGGGGATGCTCTCTTCGACGAGGCGCGCGACGCCCGGGAGCTGGAGCAGCTCGGCGGGGCCGAGGGCCCCTTCGAGACCGTGCTCCCGGCGCAGCTGCTCGGCGAAGCCCACGTAGGCGCCCGCCAGATCCGCATCGAGCTCCACGCTGGCGGCGGCCCCGGTGCCGGCCTGCACCGAGATGCCGACCTCGACCTTGCCGCGGCCGAAGCAGGACGCGACCCGCTTGCGCAGGGCGGGCTCGGCGGCGGCGGCCAGGCGCGGCGCCCGCAACGAGACGTCGAGATGGCGGTGGTTCACGGTCCGCACCTCGACCGCGAAGGACAGGCCCTGCACCTCGCAGGTCGCCCGGCCGAATCCGGTCATGCTCTGGATCATCGCACCGCCTCCTTGGCCGAAGGGCCGCGCCCTTGGCGCCTTCCCGAAGCCCGCACCGCGTCGACGGCAGCGGGAAGCAGCGCGCGGATCTCCTCGGGAGTGGCCGTCGCCGTGCCCACCTTTCCGACCACGACGCCCGCGGCGGCCGTGGCCAGCACGGCGGCTTCGAGCAGGCTCCCGCCGGCCCAGCGTCCCAGGGAGAGGGCGGCGATCACCGTGTCGCCCGCGCCCTGGATGTCGAACACCTCGCTGCGCGCGATGGGCACGGCCGTAGGCTCGGGAGCGCCCGCCTCGTAGAGACTCATCCCTTCGGCGCCGCGGGTCACGACCAGGTCGGCGCCGGGGAGCGCGCGCTGGATGCGCGCGACGGCGCGGGAGAGGGCCGCATCCCCGTCGACCGCCTGCCCCGAGAGCAGCTCCACCTCCCGCTGGTTCGGCTTGAAGAGCGAGGCCCCCTTGTAGGGGGCGACGCTCTGCTTGGGATCCACGGCGACCGGCACCTCGGCGGCGTTGCAGCGCTTGATGGCGTCGCGCACCACCGCGGGCGGAAGCACGCCCTTGTCGTAGTCCTCGAGGATCACCCCGTGGCAGCCGGGCAGTGCGGCGTCGATGGCGCGGGCCATGCCCCGGGCCACCTCGCGGGCGACGGGCTCGGTGGTCTCGCGGTCGTAGCGGAGCAGCTGCTGGGAGCGCGCCTCGATCCGCGTCTTCCGGGTGGTGGGGCGCTCGGGCGCGCGCAGGATCCCCTCCGACGCCACGCCCAGGTCCTCGAGCAGGGCGATCACGTGGTCGCCCGCCTCGTCCTTCCCCACCACGGACACGAAGGCGCACTCGGCGCCCATCGCCACCACGTTCCGCACCACGTTGCCGGCGCCACCGAGCTCGACCGAGTCGTCGTGGACCCGCACCACGGGAACCGGCGCCTCGGGGTTGATGCGGTCGACGTCGCCCCACAGGTACTCGTCGAGCATCACGTCGCCGACCACCAGCACCCGCAGTCGGGAGAAGCGGTCCAGCAGACGCTCGAGGCGGGCCCGATCCAGGCGGGCGGACATCAGCGCGTGAGCCCCCGGGCCTCGAGCTCCTTGGCGGCACCCTCCACGCGGTCGTCGGCCTTCTGGTTGCGCAGCCAGGCCAGGAGCTCGTCCATGCCGTCGGCGAGGCTCATGCGCGGCTCGAAGCCGAGCCCTTCTCGGGCGCGCGAGATGTCGGCGAAGCAGTGGCGGATGTCGCCGGCGCGGTAGCGACCGACGATGTCCGGATCCTCGGGATAGTCGAGCCGCTCGGCCAGGATCTCGGCCACCTGCTTGATCGAGGTCGGCTGGCCGGTCCCGATGTTGAAGACGCCGCCGTCGGCCTCGCTGCGCTCGAGCGCCAGGAGATTGGCGCGCACGATGTCGGAGACGTGGACGAAGTCCCGCGACTGGTTGCCGTCCTCGAAGATCATCGGCCGGTTCCGGTTGAGCAGGCGCGAGGAGAAGATCGCCACCACTCCCGTGTAGGGGTTGGAGAGCGCCTGCCGGGTGCCGTAGATGTTGAAGTAGCGAAGCGCCACGACCGGGATCCGGTAGGCCGAGCCCGCGGCGAGGAACATCTCCTCGTGGTCGCGCTTGGTGACGGCGTAGATCGAGGTCGGCTGGAGCGGCTTGTCCTCGGGCGTCGGGATCGGCTCGAGCGGCCCGTCGACGGCGCCCTCGAAGTCGAAGCGCTTGGCGGCGAGCTCTTCGTCGCTGCGCAGGGAGGGTGAGACGATCTGGCCCTTGCCGTTCCGGTAGGCCCCCTCGCCATAGATCGACATGGACGAGGCCACGACGACCTTGCGGATGGCATCCCGGCGCTTGACGATCTCCTCGAGGACGATGGCCCCGCCCAGGGTGTTGATGTCCACGTAGCGCGCCATGTCGTACATGGACTGGCCGACGCCGACGAGGGCGGCCTGGTGGTACACGACCTCGACCCCGTCGAGGGCCCGGGCCACGGCCTCCCGGTCGCGGATGTCGCCCACCTGGAGCTCGGCCTCCTCGGTGAGGTAGTCCGGCCGGGCACCGCCCTCGCCGTGTACCTGGGGCTCGAGGTTGTCGAGGATGCGGACCTCGTGGCCCTGCTCGAGCAGGCCGTCCACCAGATGGGACCCGACGAAGCCCGCCCCGCCCGTCACCAACACCTTCACGCGGAATCCTCCTGCTCGCCTGCTTCTTCGCCGCTTGCCTGCTGGCCGCCTGCCTTCTGGCCGCCTGCGTCTTCGCCTCGGGGCGCGGGCGCTGGCGGCTTCGCCAGCTTCCGCAGACCCCAGCCCTCCGGCTTGCCCCGGAGGTGCCACGAGAGCACGCGCCGATTCTGCCGGAAGCGATCCCGGGCCGTCTCGGAGAAGAGCCCGGGAATCCAGCCCAGGAGGGTATACAGGATGCCCTTGAAGATGCGGATGCCCTGCACGAGCGCCGCCTGCCCCGCCCCGCGGTTCTTGCGGAAGAAGTGGTAGAGCGACCGGTGGTACTCGATGCGCGTCTCGGCCGGGATCTTCTTCTTGGTGCTCGCGCCGAAGACGTGGATCACGTTCGACGTGGGCACGTGGACGATGCGGAAGCCGGCCTCGCGGATCCACCAGCACCAGTCCGTCTCTTCCAGGAAGAAGAAGTAGTCCTCGGGCATGGGCCCGACGGTCTCGTAGACCTCGCGTCGCAGGAAGAGACAGGCGCCGAGCACGGCCTCGACCTCGATGGGCTCGGGATGGTCGTAGCGCTTGCTCGGGAAGCGGGCCGGGAAGAGCGTCTCGAGCAGGCCCTTCGGCACGAGCTCGGTCACGAGACTCGGGTGGTTGTGGATGCAGTTCTGCTTGCTGCCGTCGGGGTTGAGGAGCTGCGGCCCCACCACGCCCACGTCGGGGTGGGCGTCGAGGTAGCGCACGCACTGCTCGAGGGAGTCCGGCAGCACCACCGTGTCGCTGTTCAGCAGCAGCAGGATGCGGCCCTTCGCCCGACGCAGGCCGACGTTGTTCCCGGCGGCGAACCCCACGTTCTCGGGCAGCGCGATCAGCTCCGCCCAGGGGAAGCGGCTGCGCACCGAATCGGCGGTGCCGTCCACCGATCCGTTGTCCACCACCAGGGTCTCGGTCTCGATCCGGCCCTCGTCGGTCCGGCCCAGGATCTCGCGCTCGATGGAGTCGAGGGCGTCCATCAGGACGTCGTGGGCGTTCCAGGTCACGATCACGATGCTGAGATCCGTCACGACACCCCCACCACGCGGGTATGGCCGGCGAACGCCGGGCCGCTCGCGAGGGCGCGGCGCGCCTCTTCGGCCACGACGTCGGGCCCGACGCGCGTCATGCAGCGGTGGTCGATCGGGCACTCGCGCTCGTAGCAGGGACGGCAGGCGACGTCCGCGTGCAGGACGCTCACGTGCTCGAGGTTGCAGTCGGTCTTCTCCAGGGCCGTGGGCCCCATGACCACGACGCACGGCACCCCGAGCGCCACGGCCACGTGACGAGCCCCGGCGTCGTTGCACACGAGGACGCCGGCGCGCCGGATCACCGCCTTCAGCGCGCCGATGCCGAGGCGCCCGCCGAGGTCGAGCGCCTCGGCCTTCATCGCCTGGGCCACGGCCGCGGTGAGGCGGCGCTCGTCGGCAGTTCCCAGCACCGCGATGCGCGCGCCGTCCGCGGCCAGGGCGTCTCCCACGGCGGCGAAGCGTTCGGCGGGCCAGAGCTTCGAGGGTCCGTAGGAGGCGCCCGGCGCGAGCAGGGCCAGGGGAGCGGAGTCGCTCCCGAGCAGGGCGCGGGCCTCGGCGGCCTCGGAGTCGGTGACGTGGAGCTCGAGCCGCGTGTCGCTCGTGTCGGCACCGAGTGCACCCATGAGCCCGAGCACGTGGCGCTCGCGGGCCAGCATCAGCCGCTCGCCGCCGCGCGCCCCGCCCGGCACCGGCACGCGCTGGTGGAGCAGCAGGCCGCGCCCCCCGCGGTCGTAGCCCACGACGCGCTCGACCCCGGCCAGGCGCATCAGCAGCGCCGAGGAGAAGGAGTCGGGCAGGCAGACGCCGAGCTCGTAGCGCCGTCGCCGCAGCTCCCGGGCCTCGGCCAGCCACGCACCCGCCCCGGCGTGATAGGAGCGCACGGGCAGCAGCTCGTCGACGAAGGGCGCTCCGTGGAGCAGCGGCATCTGGCTCTCACGCAGGTGGAGATCGATCTGGGCCTCCGGGAAGCGAGCGCGCAGGGCCCGCAGGCCCGGGGTCGCCATGATCACGTCGCCGGTCCAGTTGGGTGCCCGGACCAGGATCCGTCGGGCAAGGGAGTGGTCGGCCTTGGAGGGGTCGAGCATGGTCTGTCGCCCCCTTCGTGCGCCATCGACCCGGCGTGGCCGCGGACCCTAACACCGGCCGTTGGCAGCTGCCAGGAGCGAGACGGCCGCTCGCTCGACTTCATCGGGAGGAATCACCCCCATACACGTGGCAGCGGCGCAGCCGCGCCGACACGGATTGCAGCCGATCTGGACGCGGACCCGGCGGGACGCCGTCGCCCCCCAGGGAGTGTTCTCGATCGGATCGGTCGGGCCCATGAGCTGGACGACCGGCGTCCCCACCAGCGAGGCCACGTGCAGGGGGCCGGTATCGCCACCGACGTACAGGCGACACTCGGAGAGCAGCGCACCCAGATCCGGCAGGCCGGGCGTGTCCGGTGCGAGACGGGCGCTGCCCCGCGCCGCGTCGACCAGGGCCAGGGCGAAGGCGCGATCGTCCCGCGCAGGGCCGCAGGTCACGAGGCTGCGAAAGCCGTGCTCCGCCTCGAGGGCGCGGGCGAGCCGGGCGTAGCCATCGAGGGTCCAGCGCTTGTGTGCGGTGGCGTCCGAGGTTCCCGGGTGGAGGGCTATGGGCTGCTCCCCGCCGAGCGCCCGTCGGTAGCGGGCCCTCGCCTCGGGATCGACGTGGAGAGGACGGGGATCGCCCGGCGCGTCGACGCCGAGAAAGTCCACCAGGGCCCGGTTGCGATCGAAGCGGCTCATCTTGTCCCGCGACAGCCGGGCCCTCTGGCTCGCGAACCAGTGAGCGCCTTCGCGGGCGTAGGGGCGCGCATAGCCCACCCGGCACGGAGCGCCGCTCAAGCGGCTCAGGACGCCGCTCTTCAGGATCCCGTGGAAGTCGACCACCAGGTCGAAGCGGAAGCCGCGAAGCTCTCGGGTGAAGTCCCGAAGCGCGCCCACGAGGGCCCCGGGGCGGACGCGCCGGAGTGACGCCGAGAGCGCCTCGCGCGGAAACTCGATCACGCGGTCGATCCAGGGCTGGTGGCGCAGCAGCGAAGCGGATCCGGACTCCACGAGCCACGCGAGCTCGGCCTCGGGATAGGCCGCCCGCAGCGCCGAGGCGGCGGGAAGCGTCCGCACCACGTCTCCCACGGCCCCCAGGCGGATCACCAGGACGCGCTCGGCGCGAGGCGGAGCGGTGAGCGGGTTGACGCAGTCCAGGGTCGGGCGTGTCTCTTGGTGAAGGACGGATGGGCGAGCGGATGCGCCCGGTGAAGAACGGATGGGCGGGCGGGATGCCGCCCGGGCGGGCCATGGTTACGATACCCGGCCATGCGGATCTCGCGCACCCTGTCGCTCTACGTCCTGCGCGAGGCGGTCCAGTACGCGGCCATCGGCCTGTTCGCCGTCGGCTCGATCCTGCTCACGCAGAATCTGCTGCAGCGCCTCGACGATCTCGTGTCCCTCGGCGCCGGGGCGGGCGACGTGCTCTCTGTGGCGGGCTGCCTCGCCATCATGCTCGGCTCCTACGCGATTCCGATCGCCGTGCTCTTCGGCGTGCTGGTCTCCGTCGGCCGACTCTCCTCGGACTCCGAGGTGGTCGCCATGCGCGCGCTCGGCGTGAGCCTGGCCCAGCTGATCGCGCCCTTCCTGATCTTCGGCGTACTCGTGAGCGCGGGGACCTGGATCCTGCTCACCGAGGTCGAGCCGGCGGCACGGCGCGAGCTGCGCAGCGTGATGAGCAAGATCGCCGGCCGCGGCGGCATCATCCAGCCCGGGCGCTTCACCAAGCTCGATCGCGAGGGGACACGGCTCCTCTTCGTCGAGGACCGCGTGGACGATCGCGTGCTGCAAGGCGTGCTGATCTCCGACAGCACCAATCCGAACCAGCCCTTCACCGTCGTGGCGAACACCGGCGAGTTCCTCTTCATGGAGGAGACCGGGACCGGCCACCTCATCCTCGAGAACGGCGACATCCACTTCGAGCCGGAGGACGCCGGCTCGGGCGGTCACCGCCGCATCAACTTCGCGGACTTCGACTACGGCTTCGACATGAGCGGGGTGATCGGCGCGGGCTTCTCGCGCCTGCGGCCCCGCGAGATGACCATGGAGGAGGTGCGCAGCGTGCTCGACTACTTCGCCGAGCACGACGAGCCGCCGCCGGCGGTGCGCGACAAGAAGCGCTGGCGCTACGAGATCCAGCTGCACCAGCGCATGGCCCTGCCCTTCGCCCCCGCACTCTTTGCGATCGTCGGCGTGCCCCTCGGGCTGCGGCGGACCAAGGGGGCCCGCTCCTACGGCGCGCTGCTGTGCGTCGCGCTGGTGTTCGGCTACTACGCGCTGCTGTCGACCGGGGTGTACCTGGCGGAGAACCAGCTCGTCTCGGCGGCCCTCTCCCTGTGGCTCCCCAACGCGGTGTTCGCCGTGCTGGCGGCGGCCCTGGTCGCCCGCGCCCGCCGGGCCGAGAGCTGACCCTGACCCGGAGCCTGCCTGCGGGCTTCCGCCGCGTCTCGGCTCCTCCCATCGAGCTCGTGGTGGACGAAACCCTGTTGCCCTCGGTGGGGGACCTCGGGCTGCTCGAGGAGGGCGGACTCGACGCGCTGTTCGAGCGGCATGCCAAGGGCGAGTCGGGGCGTGCCGCCACGGCGATCGTGCCGGTCGGCGAGCGCGCCGTCGTGGTGCGACGCCTGCTCCACGGCGGGATGCTGGGCCCGCTGCTCGGCCCCTGGTTCCTGGGCCTGGATCGCCCGATGAACGAGGTCGAGGTGACCGAGGCACTGCGCCGCTCCGGAGCGCCGGTGCCCGCGGCGGCCTTCGCGCTCGGCGATCACAGGCTCGGCCCGCTGTGCCACGCGGCCGTCGCCACCTGGCGCGTCGAGGCCTCGCGCGACGCGCTCGCCTTCTTCTCCGATCCCGCCGAGGCCGGGCGCACCCTCGAGGCGTGCACCCAGCTCGGCCGTGCCGTGCGCCGCTTCCACGACGCCGGGGGACGTCACGGCGATCTCCACGTGAAGAACCTGCTGCTGCGTGAAGGCGACGAACACCTCGAAGGCGTCGTGATCGACCTCGACAAGACGCGGATCACGCCGGGCCTCACTCCGGACGAGCGCATGTCCCAGCTGATGCGGCTGTTCCGCTCGCTGCTCAAGCGCGAGCTGATCGAACGCATCGGAGCCCGCGGCTGCGCGCGCTTCTTCGGCGCCTACTGCGCGGACGACCGCGCCCTGCGGCGCGCGCTCTGGGCCCGGGTGGACGCCGAGATGCGCAAGGTCGCCCTGCATCGCTGGCGCTACTGAGGCGCCCCCCAGCCCTTGGCGGGCAGCGCCGCATCGCGGCCCAGGGGCTTCGCGCGGAGGCGGTCTTCGATCCAGTCGAGGAACGCCTCGCCCTCCACGACGTCCACCTCGATGCCGAGCACCTGGACGTCGAGGTCCGAGGTCCAGCGCGGCAGGATCTTGATCGCGTCCTTCTCGGTGGTCACCCAGCACGAGGCGCGCTTGCCGAGGTCGAGGACGTCGCGTTCGCGGAAGCGGTGGTGGTCGGGCAGGTGCTCCTCGGCGACCACGCGCGCGCCGAGCGCCTCGACGGTGGCTCGGAACGCGCCGGGACGCGCGATCCCCGAGAGCAGGCCCACCTCCTGCCCGGCCAGGACGCCGGGCTTCGCGGCAGGGCCCCCGGCGAGGGGCCGCAGCCAGGCCGGCCGGCGCCGCACGGAGAAGCGTCGGATGCCCGGCGCATGGCGCGCGATCGGCTTCTCGTCGGCCTCGGCGAGGGCGCCGTCGACGACACCCAGAGCGTCGGCCCGGGCCAGCGCCGACGGCGGCTCCCGGAGCGGGCCACGCGGGAGCACCCAGCCGTTGCCGAAGCCCGCCGAAGCGTCGACCAGCACGATGTCCAGGTCCCGCGCGAGGCGATGATGCTGGAACCCGTCGTCGAGGATCAGCACCTGGGTCCCGAACGCCGCCATGGCGCGGAGCCCGACGAGGTCTCGCTGTGGTCCTACGAGCACCGGAACGCCCGGGGCATGGGCCGCCAGCAGCCAGGGCTCGTCGCCGGACTCGGCGACGGTCGAGCGGACGTGCGTCCCGTCGGAGACGATCTCGACCCGCTCGCCGCCCTCGCGTCCGTAGCCGCGGCTCGCGAGCGCCACCCGCTGGCCGCGCCTCCGCAGGCCGGAAGCCAGCCAGGCGGCGGTCGGGGTCTTGGCCACGCCGCCCACGTCGAGGTTGCCGACGCTGATCACGTGACAGCCGAGCCGCGTCGGCCGAAGGATCCGACGGGCATACACCTCGCGGTGTGTGCGAGCCGCCGCGGACCAGAGCAGCGACACGCCGGCCAGGGCCGGGCGCCAGAGCGCCGCTCCGCGCCCCATGGATGCGGGGTCGACGTCGCGGGCGAACCAGTCGGGCCGTTTCATCGAGGCGAGGTCCGACCCCGCGCGGACGCGCGGAGCCGCGTCACCCGGCCGAGAGCAGGGTGCCGCCGAGCAGCGGCTCGAGGAGCTCGAGGGTCCGCGCCGTGGCCCCGCGATGCTCCGCCAGCACCGAACGGGCGGCGCGGGCGCGGGTGCGCGTCTTGTTCGGGTTGCAGAGCAGCTCGATCATGCACTCGCGCAGCCCGGCGGGATCGTCGACCTGGAAGCCCGCGCCGGTGGAGAGCGCCAGCGAGGCCGACTCGGCGGCGTTCTCGACGTAGGGGCCGAAGATCACCGGGCGCCCCTGCTGCAGCGGCTCGAGCAGGTTGTGTCCGCCCACGGGAGCGAGCGTGCCCCCCACGAAGGCCACCTCGGCGCGGGCGTAGAGGCCGTCGAGCTCGCCGAGCGTGTCGAGCAGCAGCACGTCGCCGGGTGCCAGGGGCGAGGTGCCGGGCGAAGAGCGCCGGCGCACGCTGCGTCCGGCGTTCTCGCACAGGTTGGCGACGGCCTGGGCGCGCTCGAGGTGACGCGGTGCGATCACCAGCGCCAGGGGGAGGCCGGCATTCTCGGCAGCGACGAGGGCGGTGAGCGCAGCCGCCTCCTCGCCCTCGTGGGTGCTGCCGGCCACGAAGAGCGGCACCTCGCCGATCAGGCTCTCGAGCTCGGGCGCGAGGTTCGCGGGATCCACCGGCGGCTCGAGCTTGAGATCGCCGGTCACCTCGACGCGCTCGGGGCGGGCACCGAGGGCGACGAAGCGTTGCGCGTCCACGCCGCTGCGCGCGCCGACGCAGGCCAGCCGGGCGAGGGTGCCGCGAAGCAGCATACCCACGCGCGCATAGCGCCGGAAGCTGCGCTCGGAGATGCGGCCCGACACGATCGACACGGGGACGCCGGCCCGATGGGCCGAGGCGATCAGCGACGGCCAGAGCTCGGTCTCCACCAGGATCAGCGCGCGCGGGTTGACCTGCTTCAGCGCGCGGTCGGTGCACCACGGGTGGTCGACCGGCGCCAGGGCGCAGGGGATCCCGGGACGCACGCGCCGGAAGAGATCGCGGCCGCTCGGCGTGGTCGTGGACGCGACCACGGGGATGCCCTGCTCCGTGAGCGCGTCGATCAGCCGCGTCGCCGCGCGGATCTCGCCCACGCTGGCGCCGTGCACCCAGATCGCTCCGTCGGGGCTCTCCGGACGCGCGCCCAGGCGCTCGCGCAGGCCGACGCGCCAGCGCGGCCAGAACAGCGCGCCCGCGCCCAGCACGGGCGCGGCCACCAGGGCGCCGAGCGCGGAGAGGCTATGACCGAGCGGGCCCAAGGGCCATCTCCTTGGCGATCTGGGCCGCCTTCCGCGCGGCTCCGCCGGAACCCAGCCGTGCGCGCACGCGCTCGAGGCCGTCGACCTGACGCGCGCGCGCCTCACCCGACAGGAGCTCCGCTACGGCCTCGGCGATGCGCACCGGCTCGGCGTCCTCCTGGAGGTACTCGGGGATCACGGGCTCTCCGGCGATCAGGTTGGGCATGGTGAAGGATGGCACGTCGACGACGCGGCGGGCGATGAAGGCCGTGAGGGAGTTCACCCGCGCAGCCACCACCATGGGCGTACCCAGCAGCGCCGCCTCCACGGTGATCGTGCCCGGCTTGGAGAGTGCCGCATCTGACGCCCGCAGCACGTCGTAGGTGACTCCGCTGCGGACGTCCAGCCGCAGGTCGGGGGAAAGATCCGCCGCGGCGATCAGCGCCTCGACCTGGGCGGCCTGGATGCTGGGAGCCAGGGCCAGCACGAAGGCCACCCGGGGGTCCCGGACGTGCAGGGCCGCCGCCGCCTGGAGCTGCATGGGCAGGGACGAGCGCACCTCGTTGCGCCGGCTCCCCGGGAGCAGCGCCACCAGCGGGCGGTCGGGGTCGAGCCCGAGCTCCGCCCGGGCCGGGCCCGGCTCGGGGCGCTCGAGCAGGTCGCTCAGCCGGTCCACCAGGGGATGGCCGACGAAGTCCACGGGCACCGGCGCGTCCGCCCAGATGTCGCGCTCGAAGGGGAAGATCACCGCCATCCGGTCCACCCGGCGGGCGACCTTCTTCATCCGGCCGCGGCGCCAGGCCCAGACCTGGGGCGTGATGAAGTACAGCACGGGGATCCCGAGCCGCTTGGCCCGGCGGGCGAAGGGGATGTTGAAGTCCGGGGAGTCGACCAGCACCAGCAGGTCGGGCCGCTCGTCGCGCAGGGCGCGCACCATGCTGAACCAGGTGCCGACGATGCGGCCGAGGTCGCGCAGCACCTCGAGCAGGCCGCCGACGGCCAGAGCCTCCTGATGCGCCACCAGCGACACGCCGGCCTTCTCCATGGCGGGCCCGCCGAGCCCCCGCAGACGCACCTCGGGATCCACCGCGCGAAGCTCCTCGGCCAGGGCCGCCGCGTGGAGCTCGCCCGACGCGTCGCCGGCGGAGATCAGGATCGAGCTCACTGGAGCTCTTCCAGGGGCGGCATCGCCTCGCGGATCCGGAGCGCGGTGCGCAGGGCGGCGAGGCCGTCGTCGGCCGCACCCACCGGCTCGCTGCGCTCGCGGACGGCCACCACGAACGAGCGAAGCTGGGACAGGAGGGCGTCCGAGCGATCGATTTCGAGGGGCTCCACCTCGATCTTCCGCTCGCCCTTCTCGTCCGGCTCGCCGCGGCGGGCGATCAGCGCCTTCTGCTCCAGGAAGTCGATGGAGAAGTAGCCGTCGGGCTGGAAGAAGCGGATCTTGCGCATCGGCGTCGGCGACACGCGACTGGCGGTGAAGTTCGCGACGCAGCCGCCCGGGAAGCGCAGGCGCGCGTTGGCGATGTCGACCTCCGGGCTGATCACGGGGACGCCGATCGACTCGAGGCTCGCGGGCTCCTCGCCGACGAGCCGCTGGACGATGTCGAGGTCGTGGATCATCAGATCGCGCACCACGTCCACGTCGGTGGCGCGGCCGGCGAAGGGGCCGAGCCGGTGGGCCTCCACGAAGCGGGGCCGCGTGAGGTGGCCCTCGATCCGACGCATGGCCGCGTTGAACCACTCGAGATGGCCGACCTGGAGCAGGCGGCCCAGCTCCTTGGAGCGGCCGATCAGCTTCTCGGCCTCCTCGATCGAGGCGGCGATGGGCTTCTCGACGAGGACGTCACAGCCGGCCTCGAGCGCCGCGTCCACCACCGGGTAGTGCGCGACCGTCGGAACCGCCACGACCAGCGCGTCGATGCCGGCGAGCAGCTCCGGCAGCTCGGCGTGGGGGCTGCCGCCACACTCCTGGCACAACGCCTCGGCACGCTCGCGGTGGGGATCGACCACGCCCGCCAGGACGAGTCCGCCGTCCTCCTTGGCGAGCTGCTGGATCTTGCGCGCGTGGTTCGCGCCCATGTGGCCCGCACCCGCGAGGCCGAGACGAAGCGTCATGACGGGGCCCCTGCCGCGAGGTCCGCGAGGTCCGCGGCGTCCACGCCGAGCACCCGGATCCCCGCGCGGTCGGCCTCGGCGATGGTCTCCTCGCGCTCGATCACGAGGGTCGCGCCGGCCTCGACGGCCAGCACCGCGCCGCCTCCCGCGGCGAGCGCGCGCACGGTGTCGGCGCCGATGGCGGGGACGTCCATGCGCGGATCCTGGGACGGCTTGGCGACCTTGACCACGGTGGCTCCGGGCTCGCCGAGCGCACAGCCGCGGGCGATGGCCGCGTCGGTCCCTTCGATGGCCTCGAGGGCCAGCACCGCGCGGTCCTTCACCACCACGGTCTGGCCGACGTCGACGCCGCCGAGCGCCTTGGCGATCGGGTAGCCGAAGCGCACGTCGGCCCACTGGGCGTCGTCGAGGACGTGGCGGCCGAGGCAGCCTCGGGTCGCCAGCAGGTCGGGAGCGAGCTCGGCCTGCCCGAGCACGCGCAAGCCCTCGGCCTCGAGGGCCTCTACCACCGCGCCGAGCAGCGAGTCGTCGGCGCGGTCCGGAAGCTCGGCCAGCGCGCGCAGGGCCACGGCGTCGGGGCGCACGGCATCGCGTCGCTCCCACAGGAACGACTTCGGCACCTTGCCGGCCAGCACCACCTCGTCGGCTCCGTGCTCGCGAAACGCCTGGAACAGGCGTCCCAGCTCCCCCAGGAAGAGCGGAACGTGCACGTCGGCCAGCCCGGCGAGCTCCGGGGACGCCAGCTCCTCGAGCCCGACGGCCACCACGCTGCGGCCCTGCCGGCGCGCGCTCCGCGCGAGCTCCAGGGGCAGCCGCCCCTGGCCCGCGATCAGTCCGATGGCCCCGCCCAAGGCGGCGAGGCCCTACCGGGAGAACCCGCGCTCGGAGCTCGAGAGGAAGGCGACGAGGCGGGACACCTCGTCGCAGTCGAGCCCCTCCGCACGGACCTGCTCCAGAGCGGGCTCGAGGCGCTGCTTGGAGCCGAAGAGGATGTGATAGGCGCGCCGCAGCTGGGATCGCGAGCGGCTGGGCATCTCGCGGCGCTTGATGCCCACGACGTTCAGGCCGCGCAGGGTGGCCCGCTCGCCGGCCACGAGCGAGAAGGGCGGAGCGTCCTTGGTCACCCCGGAGAGGGCGGCCACCATGGCCGACTCGCCGATCCGGGCGAACTGATGGATGCCCGTGAGGCCTCCGACCGTGGCGTAGTCCTCGACGGTCACGTGGCCGCCGAGCGCACACTGGCTGGCGATGATGCAGTGGGAGCCGATCACGGAGTCGTGGCCGATGTGCACGCCGTTCATGATCAGGTTGTCGTCGCCGATGCGGGTACGCCCCCCGCCCTTGCGCGTCCCCACGTGGATGGTCGCGTTCTCGCGGATCACGTTGTCGCGCCCGATCACGAGCTCGGTCTCCTCGCCCGAGAAGCTCTTGTCCTGGGGCTCCTCACCGACGCTCGCGAAGGGGAAGATCCGGGTGTTCTCACCGACGAGCGTCCGGCCGACCACGTGGCAGTGGGGGCGCAGCTCGACTCCGGCCGCCAGCTCGACCTCGGGGCCCACGGTCACGAAGGCCCCGATGCTGACGTGCTCGCCGATCTTCGCGCGCGGATCGACGCTGGCGGACGGATGGATGTCGCTCAAGTCAGCTCGCCCGGTTGTTGAACTTCTCGACCACGAGGTCGGTGATGTCGAGAGCCTCGCGGGTGTACATCACGCCCTGGGCGTCACGGCGCAGGATCAGGGTGAAGCCCTTGTCCTTGCCGATCTCCTCGATGATCTCTCCGAGCTTGGCCGTGAGCGGGGCGAGCACCTTGCCCTGCTCGATCTTCATCTGGCCCTCGAGCTCCTTGATCTTCGTCTCGATCTTGTTGCGCAGCTCCGCCAGCTCGACCTGCTTGTCGAAGAGCGCGTCGTCCGAGAGCACGTACTTCTTGCCCTTCAGCTCCTCTTCGAGGTTCTGGTAGCGATCGATCAGCGGCTGCACCTCCGACTCGGCCTCGCGCTGCTTGCGCGAGAGCTCTTCGCGAGCGGCCTTGCCTTCGTCGGTGGAGTTGAGCGCCTGGTCCACGTCGACCACGCCGATCTTCACGTTGGGATCGCCGTCGGCACCGACCACGCCGACGAGCGCGACGGTCGCCAGCAGGGCGATTGCGAGTTGGGTCATCCTGTTCATGGTGTCTCCTAAGGGGCGGGCGCGGACGCGCCTCGCCGAGGTTCAGAATCCGGCGCCGCCCACGCTGAACTCGAAGACCGGGAGGTCCTCCACCTCCGAGATCCGGTCGATGGGGAAGCCGACGAAGGCCTGGAGCGGTCCGAAGGGCGAGAACCAGAGGGCGCCGAAGCCGGTACCCCAACGCCACTCGGCGAAGTCCCAGATGTTCTGCGTCTCGTCGAAGGCGTTTCCGAAGTCGAGGAAGAGGATCCCGATCAGGCCGAGCGACTCGGAGAGCGGGAAGCGGTACTCGAGCGAGACCGAGAAGAACTTGTTGCCGCCGACGACGTCCGTCTCGTCGAGGTCGTCGAAGTCGTCGAGATCCTTGTCGCGCAGGCTGTTGCACTTGCCGTTCTGGTTGCCCTGCAGCGGGTTGAACTCGAAGCCGAAGACCTCCTCGAAGCCTTCGAAGGGCTGGTCGATGCAGATCGCGTCCACGACCTGCCCGTCCTCGGTCGGAATGACCTGCACGTCGCGGCCGACCGGCGTGAAGAAGGCGCCGGTTCCCGCCGCTCCGGTCCGACGCAGGAGCGCCCGGCGCGGACCCACCGAGCGCGCCTTGAAGCCGCGCAGCTGGTAGGTGCCGATGCCGCCGAGGAAGTAGCGCTCGGAGAGCGGCAGGGTCAGGTCGTCGTCGATCTGGCCGAGGCCCTGGACCTCGCTGGCGGGGTCGGGCTGGACCGCGGTGACCAGCAGGTCGTAGTCGTCGACGTCGTTGAAGGGGACGGCCCAGCCCATGCGGGCGCCGAGCACGAAGGTCGAGTTGTCCCGGAAGGGCCACCAGCTGGGCATCCACTCGGGCATCTCGAAGAACCAGCTGCCCCGGGCCTCGAGGCGCGCGAAGTTCGCGAAGCCGAGCGGCCCCGCGAGATCGGCCCCGACGGAGTAGACGTGGCCGTCGGTGGCCGCGATGCGGTCGTTTCGCGTGTCCTGGCGCCAGCCCACGCCGACCAGGCTGGTGGTCGTCTCGCCGGTCAGGATCTCGCGGAAGATCACCGACGCCGCGTTCACGTCGCCGGGCCGGTCCACCTCCTGGCGGCTGAAGCTGTAGCGGATCGAGCCGCGCGTCCGGTTCTCCAGGTCGAGGGCGTGATCGAAGTTCAGGTCGATCCCCTGCCGCTCCTGCTCGAAGTCCTCGAACTCGATGTTCGTGACGAACACCGAGGAGCTGAAGCGCCAGGTCGTCCCGAGGAAGTACGGGTCGACGAAGTTGAGGAAGAAGCGGTTGCTGTCGCCGCCGATGTCGGCCGCCAGGGAGCCCCCGTAGCCCCGCCCGAACAGGTTGCTCTGGCTCACGCTGCCGGTGACGAGGAACCCGTCCTGGGACGAGAAGCCGGCGCCGAAGGAGAGCGAGCCGGTGGGCCGCTCGACGACCCGCACGTCGAGATCGAGCTGGTCGGGGTAGTCGGTCTGCTGGGGCTCGAACGTGGCCTCCTCGAAGAAGCCGAGGCGCTTCACCCGGGATTCCGAGACGCGCACCGAGCGCGCCGAGTAGAGCTGGCCCTCGACCGACTGGATCTCGCGGCGGATCACCGTGTCCGTGGTGGCCGTGTTGCCTGCGATGTCGATCTCGCGAACGAAGTACAGCGGCCCCTTGGAGACGCGGAAGGTGATGTCGACGAGCAGCTCCGCGTCGTCCACGCCCGTCTGCGGCGAGACCTCGGCGAGATAGAAGCCGCGATCGGTGTAGCGGCGCTCGAGGGCCTCGCGGTCGGAGTTGAGCGAGGAGCGGCTGAACACCTCGCCGCTCTTCAGCTCGAGATCCTTGCGGAGCTGGTCGAGATCGACGGTCTCGTCGCCCGAGACGTCGACCTTGCCGACGTTGTACTGGGGGCCCTCGGTGATCGTCACCTCGACCTCGAGGCCCTCCTCGGTGGGGATCACCTCGGGGTCGGAGATGTCGACCTGGATGTATCCCTTGTCGAGATACTTGTTGTTGATCGTCTGCAGGTCCTGCAGGAAGACGGGCTCCGAGTAGGTGCCCGAACGGTCGAGGAAGCGCGTCACGTACGAATAGAAGCGCCAGATCTTGGTCTTCAGTCCCCGCTTCAGCTCCTCGTCGGTGAACGCGTCGTTGCCCTCGAAGCGGATGGTCTGGAGCCGGAGCTTCTCCTGCTCCTCCACTTCGAAGTGGATCGCCACCGCGTCGGTCGGAAGCTCCTCGATCTCGTAGCGGACCTGGGCCAGGTAGAAGCCCTCGGCCCGGTAGAGCGCCTCCACCCGCTCGCGGTTCTCGAAGAGCAGCGGGAAATCGAGGGTGGAGCCGGTCGAGAGCGTCAGGCTGTCGCGGATCTTCTCGCCGTCGAGGTTGTCGTTGCCCGAGATCGTGATCTGACGGACGACGGGGTTCTCCTCGACCCGGAAGGTCACGATGCGGCCTTCGTCGCCGTCCTCGGAGAAGACCTGGACGTTGCGGAAGTAGCCGCTGGCGTGGACCTCGCGGACGTCGGAGGCGACCTGGGCCTGGTTGAAGGGGTCGCCGACCTTGCTGGTGATGCGCGCGCGGATGGCGCCCTCTTCCAGGCGCCGGTTGCCCTCGATCAGGATCTCGGCGATGCGGTCGCTGGCCCGGTCGACGGGGCTCCCCGGCACGATGCGCTCGCGGGGCACGAGCTTGTAGACCACGGACACGCCCTGCTCGCCGCGCTCGGTCTCCGCGGTCGCGGTGCCCACCGCGTCGAGGGCGCGGATGCGCTCGAGGTCGCGACGCACGCCCGCGCTGTCGTAGGCCACGCCGCGGCGCATGCGCAGATCCTCGGGGCGGATCTCGGCCGGGAGCTCCATGCCCTCGAAGCGGACCTCCGCCACGCGGGAGCGCGTGGTGGGCGATCCGGTGATCTCGAGGATCCGGCTCGCGAGCTCGTTCACGCGGTCGAGGAGCTCGTCGTCGTCGTCGGCCGTGAACACCATGGTGGAGGTGGCCACGAGGCTGTCGACGGGCGTGACGCGGACGTCCAGGCTGTAGCGGCCGGCGAGCTCGGTCAGGCTGCCGACGACGACGTAGTCGGCGCCGAGCTCGGTGGCCATGCGCCGCACCGCATCCTCGGTGCGCTCGCCGGAGAACGCGACCAGCGTCTCGCGCACGGTGACCGCCTCGACGACCTCGATGCGCCCGCTGGCCTCGAGCCGCGAGGCGAGGAGGTCGGCGAGAGAGGACTCGAGGTACTCGAGCGGCTTCGAGCTGTGCACCTTGAAGGGCAGCACGGCGATCATCACGCGCAGCGGCGCGGGCTGGGCGCGAACGGAAGAGCCGGGACTCGCCGAAGCCGGCGCCGCGACCGCGGCGAGGGCGAGTATCAGCAGTGCGGTCGCGAGCGCGAGTTGGCGGCGCAGGCCCAAAGCGACGATCCCCCCAAATTTCCCGGGGCTGGTCCCGGGAGAACCCCACGAAGAAGCCCGAAGCGCGGCGCCGTGATCGCCGGAGCCGCTCATCCAGACCTTCCGAACGCGCTCTCCGAACACGCCCGACGGCAACGCCCGAGAGACGAGAGATGCCCCGCCGCTCGATCCCCCCGGGGCCGCACTCCCCTGCCCCGGTCGAGCGCCAGTCTACTCGCCTGGATTCCCCCCGGCAAGCCTCCACTGGCCACGAAACACCCGTAATTTCGAGCAGTTAGGGCGTCTTTGACGCCTCAGGGAGAGGCGGGGACCAGAACCCCGTCCGCGAGCGTCACCGTGGTGCCGATCCGCTGGGCCAGGCCCTCGTTGTGGGTGACCACCACCAGTGCCGCTCCGCGCTGCTCGTTGAGCCGCAGGAGGAGCTCGCCGACGCGCTCGCCGGTGCCCGGGTCGAGGTTGCCGGTCGGCTCGTCGGCGAGGAGGATCGGCGGGTCGAGGACCAGCGCGCGGGCCACCGCGACCCGCTGGCGCTCGCCGCCCGAGAGCTTGCCCACGCGATAGTCGAGGCGATGGGAGAGCTCGACCTCGTCCAGCACGCCGGCCGCGCGCTCGCGCATCTCCTTGGGAGCGATCCCGCGCAGGAGCCCCGGCATCATCACGTTCTCGAGCGCCGTGAACTCCGGCAGCAGGTGGTGCGCCTGGAACACGAAGCCGATCGAGCGGTTCCGCAGGCGCGCGAGGTCGGCCTCGTCCTTTGCGAAGACGTCCTCGCCCTCGATCAGGACGCGACCCGAGGTCGGGTGCTCAAGGGTGCCGAGGACGTGCAGCAGCGTCGACTTGCCCGAGCCCGACTGCCCGACGATCGAGACCCGCTCGCCCGCGAGAAGCTCGAGATCGACCCCGCAGAGGATCTCGACTTCGCCGTCGCCCTCCCCCTCGCCGGCGGTGGGGAACGACTTCGTGAGCGCCTCGGTCTGGAGCAGCGGGGTTTCCATCACTCGGCTCGCAGCGCCTCGGCCGGATCCAGCCGCGCGCCCTGCCGGCTCGGGAGCAGGGTCGCACCGAGGGCCAGAACCATGGAGAGCGCCACCACGAGGGCCATCTGCCCGACGTCGATCCGGTAGGGCAGCGTCGAGAACTGATACACGCTCTGGGGCAGCGTATCGACGCCGGTGAGCCCTTCGATCTGCTGCTGGATCCACGAGAGACGGGTGGTGACGGCGATCCCCGCGACGACGCCCACGAGCGTGCCGACGACACCGATCAGTGTCCCCTCGATGGCGAAGATGCGTTCGATGGACGCCTCCGTGGCTCCCATCGTCTTCAGGATCGCGATGTCCGAGGTCTTCTCCATGATCATCATGATCAGGGTGACGACGATGGCGAAGGCGGCGACGACCATGATCATCGCCAGCAGCACGAACATCATCACCCGCTCGGTCTTGAGCGCCTGGAAGAAGGCCGGGAAGAACTCCTTCCAGTCGCGCGTGTAGTAGGGGAAGCCGAGCAGGCTCTCGACGGCGCGGCCGACCGACTGGGAGCGGTAGTAGTCGGTGGTGCGCACCTCGATCCCGTGGACCACGTCGTCCACGCGCCGGAAGTCCTGGGCCGCGGCGAGAGTCGTGTAGGTGTAGATCTCGTCGTACTGGAAGAAGCTCGACTGGAAGATCCCGGCGACCTGGAAGCGCTTGAGCCGGGGCCCGGGGCCCAGCGGCGTGGGCGGCCCGCCGAAGGGCGAGATCAGCACGATCTCGTCGCCGATGCTCGCGCCCACCAGGTTCGCGAGCTGGCTCCCGACCAGGATTCCCGGATCGGACTGGATGCCCGGGTCGGACCCGTCTCCGTTCCCCGAGTGGGAGAGGCGCTCGAGCGCGCCCTCGGAGCCGGGGAGCAGATCGTCGGCGAGGTCGGTGACGCTCCCGACCCGCACCGGGTCGATCCCGCGCAGCCGCACGCCCACGATCTCCCCGCGCGCTCCGCGCACCATGCCCTCGCCGTCGACGAAGGGCGACGCGCCGGTGACGTCCTCGACCTCGTCGATGCGCTCGATGAGCGCCTCGTAGTCGGCGATCGGGCCGAGCGGGCTCTGCACCGTGAAGTGGGCCCGGTTGCCGATGATCTCCTCGCGCCACACGCGCTCGAAGCCGTTCATCACCGAGAGCACGGTGATGATCAGCCACACGCCGACGGCGACGCCGGCGATGCAGATCACCGTGATGATCGAGACGAAGGTCTGGCGCCGCTTGGCGAAGAGGTAGCGGGTGGCGACGAACCACTCGGCGGTGCCGCGCACGTCGATCAGCCCGGCCGTCGCGAGCGGCAGGAGGCCGAGCACCACGAGGGTCAGGAAGACGAGGGTCACGGCCACGCCGAGCCCCGAGATCGCCGGCGCCGGAGCGGGGAGCAGCAGCGGCACCACGGCGCCGGCGCAGAGGGTGAGCGCCAGGACCACCGAGAGACGTTCGTCGGCGCCCGCCCTGGGCTCGCCGCGGCGCACCCGCCGGATGCGCAGGAAGGCGGCGACCCCGACCGACAGGGCGGCCGGCAGCACGGCGTAGGGCAGGCGATCGAGCCCGCCGATCCAGAGCGTGGCTCCGCCGGCGAGCATCGCCGTCGCCCCGAGCCCGAGCCAGAGCGGCGGCACGAGGCGCAGGAGCAGCGCCATGAAGAGCTCGCAGAAGACGGTCAGGAGCAGCAGCGAGCCCGCGCTCACCAGCCAGGCGCCGAAGGGCCCCGGCTGCCAGCCGAGCTCCAGCTCGGCCGAGAGATCGGCCAGCGCCTGGACGGACTCGACGCCCGTGCCGAGGGCCGCGAGCCCCGCCACCCAGAAGAACGTGGCCAGCACGAGGCTCGTCAGGCTGCGCGTCGCACGGGCGAAGCGCTCGAGCACCACCACCGAGGAGCCGAGGAAGAGCGCCGTGTTGGCCACGATGCCGAGGGCCAGCGCGACGATGAAGCTCAGCGCGAAGGAGCCTCCGGCCGCCTGGGCCGCCTCCCACAGGCTCGCCAGCAGCGTCGGCTGGGCGACCTCGGGCGACATCAGGTGCCGGCCTCGCTGCGCAGGTGGGGGAAGAGGATGACCTCGCGGATGCTCGGCGTATCGAGCAGCACCCGCACCAGGCGGTCGATCCCGATCCCGATCCCTCCGGTCGGGGGCATGCCGTGCTCGAGGGCCCGCAGGAAGTCCTCGTCCAAGGGCTGTGCCTCCTCGTCGCCGGCGGCCTCCAGGGCCTGCTGATCCTCCATGCGTCCCCGCTGGTCGAGAGGATCGTTCAGCTCGCTGAAGGCGTTTGCGAGCTCCATCCCCGCCAGATAGAGCTCGAAGCGCTCCACGACGCGGGGATCCTCGCTCGAGCGCTTCGCGAGCGGCGAGAGCTCGGTCGGATGCTGGGTCACGAAGGTCGGCTGGATCAGGCCCGGCTCCACGTGCTCACTGAACAGGTCGTCCACCATCACGCCCCAGGTGGGCGCGCTGCCGGGTTCGACGCCGGCCTGCTTGGCCGCGTTCCGCAGGGACTCGAGATCCCGCGCCTCGAGCACGTCGATGCCCGTCTCCTCCCGGATGGCGTCGCGCATGCTCACCTCGCGCCACTCGCCGGAGAGGTCGAGGGTGTGCCCCTGGCTCTCGAACACGAGGCCGCCGTGGACCGACTCGGCCACCTCCCGGATCAGGCCCTGCGCGAGCGCCATCATGTCGCGGTAATCGCCGTAGGCCTGATAGGCCTCGAGCAGCGTGAACTCGGGGTTGTGCTTCCGGGACACGCCCTCGTTGCGGAAGTTGTGGGCGATCTCGTAGACGCGATCGAGCCCACCGATCACCAGCCGCTTCAGGTAGAGCTCGTCGGAGATGCGCAGGTAGAGCTGCTGGTCGAGCACGTTGTGGTGGGTGACGAAGGGGCGAGCCGCGGCTCCGCCATAGAGGGGCTGGAGCGCCGGCGTCTCCACCTCGAGGAAGCCGTCGCGATCGAGGTAGGAGCGGCACGCGCTCACGATCCGGCTGCGGGCGATGGCGATCCGCCGCGCCTCGGGGTTCGAGAGCAGGTCGAGGTAGCGCTGCCGGAAGCGCGCCTCGACGTCCTGGAGCCCGTGCCACTTCTCGGGCAGGGGCCGCAGGCTCTTGCTCAGCATGTCGAGGCTCGCGACGGAGAGCGTGAGCTCGCCGCGCTTGGTGCGCCAGAGGGTGCCTTCGGCCCGGACGAAGTCGCCCACGTCGAGGCCCTTGATCGCCGCGAAGAGATCCTCGGGCACCTCGGTCTTGCGCGCCGAGAGCTGCAGGGCCACGCCGTCCTGCTCGATTCCGACGAACACGAGCTTGCCGAAGGAGCGGACGGCGCGGACCCGACCGACGGCCGCCGCCGGGGGAGCCGCCGCCTCGAGCTCTTCCTCGGTCTTCTCGCCGTACTCGGCGTGGATGTCCTCGACGGGGACGAAGGGCCCGACGCGGGCGGGGTAGGGGTCGACGCCCCGCTCCCGCAGCTCGGTCAGGCGCGTCCGCCGCGCTTCCAGCTCGTTCTCGCTCATCGCCCTCTTCCACGTCGTGCCGGGTGCACCGCCTCGGCCGGCGCGCCTGCGCCGCTGCAGTATGACGATCCGCCGCCGGTCGGCATGGGACCCACGGACCCGCTCACCCGAGGTCGCCGGACAGCAGCGCGGCCCGGATGAAGCGGTCGATGTCTCCGTCGAGGACGCCCTGGGCGTTGCCCGCCTCCTCACCGGTGCGGTGGTCCTTCACGCGCTGGGCCGGGTGCAGGGTGTAGGAGCGGATCTGGCTGCCGAAGCCGATCTTCACCTTGTCGCCCTGCATCGCGGCGAGGCGCTCCTCCTGCTCCTGGCGCATCCGCTCGTAGAGGCGCGCCCGCATCACCTTCATCGCCTGGGAGCGGTTCTTGTGCTGGGAGCGCTCGCTCTGACACTGCACCACGATGCCCGTCGGGATGTGGGTGAGGCGCACGGCCGAATCCGTCTTGTTGACGTGCTGGCCGCCCGCGCCGCTGGCCCGATAGGTGTCGACGCGGAGGTCCTTCTCCTCGAGCTCGACGTCGATGGAGTCGTCGAGCTCGGGCCAGATCGACACGCTGGCGAAGGCCGTGTGGCGGCGGTGCTGGGAGTCGAAGGGCGAGATGCGCACCAGCCGATGCACGCCCTGCTCGGCGCGCAGGTACCCGTAGGCACAGTCGCCCGCGAAGGTCGCCGTCACGCTCCGCAGTCCGGCCTCGTCGCCGGGCTGCTCGTCCAGCACCTCCACCTTGAAGCCGCGACCCTCTGCCCAACGCAGGTACATGCGCAGCAGCATCTCGGCCCAGTCGGCGGCGTCGGTGCCGCCCTCGCCCGCGTTGATCGAAACGATCGCGTTGCTCGCGTCGTGCTCGCCGGACAGCATGCGCTGGAGCTCGGCATCGCCGAGCGCCTCCTCGGCCTCGTCGAGCTTGTGCGCCGCCTCGCCGAGGGTCTCCGGGTCCGACTCCTCGAGGGCGAGCTCGAGGAGCACCTCGGCGTCGCTCACGGCCGACGACAGGGCGTCGATCGAGGCCAGCTCGCGCTCGACGGCGCGCTTCTCGCGCAGGACCGCCTCGGCCTTCTGGCGGTCGTTCCACAGGTCGGGCTGCGCGCTCTCCTCCTCGAGCTGCGTCAGGCGCTCTCGTTGGCTCGCCTCGTCAAAGGCGCCCCCGGAACTCGCCGAAGCGCCCGCGAACCCCGCGGAGGCGCTCGGACAGCTCGCCGGGGTCCAGTCCGGGCTGGCTCGCCTGCTGCGCGTTCTCGCCGCTCTCGCTCATCGGGATTCCTCGCTGCCCGTCTCGTCGGTCGGTCGGTCCGTCGGTCCGTCGGTCGTCACTCAGGCTCGGGAGCGGCGAAGCAAGCCGCCCGCGAGCCAGAGACCGCCGATCCAGAGTCCGCAGACGGCGACGATCCAGTCGCCGTTCTCGGTATAGAAGGTCCGGGGCGCCTCCTGGGGGAGCACGGGCACCTCGCTCACGAGGTAGCCGCGCTCGAGGAGCCCGGTTCGTTCCCGCACCCGGCCGCGACGATCGATGAAGGCGGAGACGCCGGTATTGGCCGCTCGAGCCGTCCACACTCCGTTCTCCGCCGACCGCATGGCGGTCATCGCGAGGAACTGGAGCGGCGCCCCGGTGCGCCCGTACCAGGCATCGTTCGTGATTCCGAGCAGGACGCCCCCGCCGTCGCCCACGAATCGTCGCACCCGATCGGGAAAGATCAGTTCATAGCAAATGGGTACCCCCGCGGGCAGGACGCCGGAGCCCCCTTCCGGTGGCCCCTCCGGGCCCTGCGGAAGGGGGAGGTCGACCCGCCGCACGCGCTCGCCAGGCGTGACGTCCTGGCCCGCGCTGCCCGTGGCGATGGCGCGGATGAAGCGACCGAGCAGGGCGCGAAGCGGCAGGTACTCGCCGAAGGGAACCAGATGGGTCTTGTCGTAGCGATCCACCCGCTCGCCCGACGGCCCGAGGATCAGTGCGCTGTCGAAGAGCTTCGGCGGCTGCGGGTCGAGTGGATCGCCGCGCTCGAGGCCGACCGTGCCGACCACCAGCGCCGCGCCGGTCTCCCGAGCCAGCGCCTTGAGCTCGGACAGGACCGGCGGCATCGCTTCGGCCGGCGCCGCGACGGCCGTCTCGGGAAAGACCACGACCTGCGCGCCCTCGGCCACGGCGCGGCGGGTGAGGTCGGCGTAGGAGGCGAGGGTCTCGTACAACCGACCCGGCGACCACTTCTGGTCCTGGGGCACGTTCCCCTGCAGCACCGCCACGGAGATCCGCGGGCCCTCGTCGGGATCGGTCGCAGCGAAGCGGAGCCCCCCGACGACGAGCAGCCCCCCCAGCAGCAGGCTCGCCGCCACCGCCTCGCGGAAGAGACTGCGATCCCGGCGCGCCGCGGCCGCGAGCACTGCACCGCCGAGGACGGTCGCGAAGGAGAGTCCCAGTACCCCGGTGAGCGACGCCAAGCCCAGCAGCGCGGGGTTTCGGTGCTGCGCGTAGCCGATCAGCGCCCAGGGGAAGCCCGTGAGGAGCCAGTGGCGCGAGTACTCGACGAGCACCCACAGAGCGGCCGCGGCGAACAGCGTCCCCGGCCTGCGCTCCCGCCACCAGACGAACCCCGCGCAGAAGAGCGCCATGGGGAGCGCCATGTAGAGCGCCAACAGCGGCGGGGCGATCACGCCGACGACCACCGGCGCGGCGCCGTAGCGCACGGTGACCACGTAGATCCAGTGCAGGATCGCCGTGTGCGCGGCCCAGCTCGCCAGGAAGCCCACGCGCGCGGCGGCCAGGGGAGGGAGCCCCCACACGGCGAGCAGCAGGAGGGCCGGCGAGAGCCAGGCGAACACGAGGCCGAGGTCGATCTCGCCGGAGCCCACCACGTGGGGAAACGCGAGGAACGTCGCGACGACGTAGGCGACGCCGATGGCCGCGCGAGACCGCGTGCTCACGGCCCGACGTCGCCCCGCATAGGCTCCTCGCCCTCGCGGCGTGCGAGCCCTGCGAGCACGCGCTCCTCCTCTCGCTGCATCACGGCCGCCTCGTCCGCCTCCTCGTGGTCGTGCCCGAGCAGGTGGAGGACGCCGTGCACCAGCAATCGGGTGAGCTCGTCGAGGAGCGGGGCCGCCCGCTCGTCGGCCTGGCGCCGGGCCACCGGCACGGCGATCACCACGTCGCCGAGCAGGGCGCCGCGGTGGTCGGCGTGGTCTCCCTCGAGGAGTGAGAAGGACAGCACGTCGGTCGGGCCCGCCTTCCCGCGGTAGCTCTCGTTCAGCTCCGCCATCTCCTCGTCGGCGACCAGCCGAAGCGAGAGCTCCGCGCCCGCGTGGCCGGTGAGATCGAGGATCCCCTCCGCGCGGCGGGTGACCCGCTCGCGCTCGGCGGCGGAGAGTTGCGCCGCCCCCTCCGAGCCCGAGACGATCACTCCCATGGCGACCGCCGGGCGCCGCTCACGAGGACGCAGGGGCCTCGGGGTCGGAGTCGGTCGGCGGCAGCTCGTCGTGGAGGCGCGGGGCCGGGGAGGCCGGACGGGCGTCCCGGCGCCCGTAGCGGTCGTAGGCGCGGACGATCTCCTGGACCAGAGGGTGGCGCACCACGTCGTCGTCGTGGAAGCGCATGATCCCGATCCCGTCGACGTCGTCGAGCACGCGCACCGCGTCGACGAGACCGCTCGGCTGCTCGCTCGGGAGATCGATCTGGGTCACGTCGCCCGTGATCACCGCCTTCGAGTCGTAACCGAGACGGGTCAGGAACATCTTCATCTGGTCGGGCGTCGTGTTCTGCGCCTCGTCCAGGATCACGAAGCTGTCGTTCAGGGTGCGGCCGCGCATGAACGCGAGCGGGGCCACCTCGATCACGTCGCGCTCCATCAGTCGCTGGGCGCGGTCGAAGTCCATCATGTCGTGGAGCGCGTCGTAGAGGGGGCGCAGGTAGGGATTGACCTTCTCGGCCATGCTCCCGGGCAGGAAGCCCAGCTTCTCGCCCGCCTCGACGGCGGGCCGCGTGAGGACGACGCGCGAGACGTCGTGGCGGTTCAGCGCCGCCACCGCCATCGCCATCGCGAGGTAGGTCTTGCCGGTGCCCGCCGGCCCGACACTGATCACCACGTCGTGGGCCTGGATCAGATCCAGGTAGCGACGCTGGGAGAGGTTCTTGGCGGCGATGCGACGCCTCCCCCGCACGCCGGAGAGCACGTCGGCGAAGACGTCGCCGAGGGCCACGTCGGGCTCCTTGGTGACCGTCTGGATCGCGGCCCGGACGTCGCGCGCAAGGATGGTCGCGCCCTCTCGGACCTGTCCGTAGAGCTCGTCGAGGACCTTGTGGGCCATGCCCACCTTCGACTCGTCTCCGATCAGGCGGACCTCGTTGCCGCGGGCGCGCGCCTGGATGCCGAGGTCCTGCTCGAGGATGCGGAGCGTTCGCTCGCGCTCCCCGTAGAGCGTCATCGCCAGGTGGTTGTCCTCGAAGACGAGGGTCTGACGATGGCTGGCATCGGACGAGTTCCGCTCGGAGCTGCGATCCGTCGAGCGCTCCTTGTTTCGATCCCGATCTCGATCCCGATCTCGATCTCGACCCTGATCTCGATCGCGGTCCCGGTCTCGGCCGGGGCCCCGGTCAGGGTTGCGCTCTCGGTCCAGTGCGTCTCGGCTCAGCGGGCTCTCCTGGGAAACGGCCGACCTGCGGCCCCGACTCGATCGGCCCGCCTCGCGAGCCTCTGTCCACCGGCCCGCGAGTCGTGTCCGGGCCGGACGAGGACGGCCGTTCACCGACTGCGAACGAATCCGGAGCCAGCAAGACGTGGCTGCCCCCCCGTCGTCGGAAATAGTAAGGAGGCCGACTCCCAGCCGCCAACTCGAGGGGCGGCACGCCGGCGCGGCCCAGGCGCTCGACGTTCACGGGAATGCCGTCGGCGGAGAAGCGACGGGCCTCGAGCAATCGCGACAGGCGGGTGGTCGCCGCGGCGCTCCGCGCGGCGTCGAGGGGGTCGGGGGTCAGCCGAGCCGGCTGCGTCGACGGGCTGCCCGTCCCGACGCGTGCCCCGATCATCCCGGCGACGATCAAGAGCAGAACGAAGGGAACCAGCGCGGCCAGGCGGAACGGGTCGAAGCGCGGCCTCGCCCCGAGCTGTGCCGGACCGGGCGCGAGCTCCTCGCGGACGCGGATGATCCCCGACTCGTGGAGCCGCGACATCCAGCGGGCCGCCTCGAAGCTCCCCATTCGGGACAGGTCGATCACCCGGCGGGCGGGGATCCGGCCGTCCACCAGGAGGTAGAGCCGCTCGGCGGCGGCCAGGGACTCCGGGGACTCGTTCGAGCACTGCTCACGGAACGCGTCGAAGTCGGACGCCCGCTCGAACACCGTATGGTCGCGGGTGGCCGCCGCATCGAGCGCGCGCCACTCGTCCACCATGCGCAGGCCGTCCATCAGGATCTGCTCGGCCGGCAGCAGGCGGCTCGGGTCGCGGCGGTGGGGAACCGGGCCTGCCGTGAAGTGGAACGAGCCCTTCTCGCGACGCAGCAGGTCGAAGAGCGTCTCCTGGGTGAGGAGATCGACCACTCGCTCGACCGCCTCGCGACCGATCTCGCGGTTCAGGAGCTCGAGCGCGTCACCGTCCGCCCCTTCGTCGTCGAGCTCGAGCCGTCGCTCCGGGGTGAGCAGACCCACGCGGACGAGCATGTCGGCGAGCGCCGCCCCCTCGAACGCACCGGCGGGCTCCCCCCGAACGACGGCACCGCGGTCGAACGCGATGCGGATCGGCGAAGGCTCGCCCACCACCTCGAGGACGCCGGTCTTGCGCTGGTGCCCGATCAGCTGGAACACCTCGCCCACGCCGAAGTCGCGCAGGTTTCCGTGGAGCGCGACGGCCATCAGCTGCGCTCCCCGAGCGCCACGCTGAGCGCCGTGGTGCCGAGGTAGGCGAGCCCGGCGAGGCAGGCGGCCCCGAGGCCGAGCCACGTGACGCCGGCACCGAGGGCCATGGGATCGGGGATCGCGAAGCGCACGAGGCCGGCGGCCGCGACCGCCATGGCGACGAGGCTCACGGAGGCGAGAGCGAGCAGCGGGCGCGCGCCTCGGAGCCCGGCGAAGCCGGGCATGAGCAGGCTCGCGGCCGTATCCAGCACGCCCCCGATCCGGTCCCAGACGGGTCGCTTCTTCCTTCGTCGGCGCCGCCGCGCGGCCGGCGAGTCGCCGAGCACGGCGATCGCGACGCCCACGGCGGTGGCCATGGCGATCGCCGCAGCGGCGGATGCGGGGCTCGAGAGCCGGCCCGCCGCGAAGGGGCGCCTCGACACCGCGGCGATCTCCGCGCCGTCGCGCCGGGTCTGCTCGCTGCGGGTTCGCTGGTGCGCCACGGCGGTCGAGAGGGGCAGGTCGAAGGTCGTTCCCGACTCGGCGGACGAGAGCACGTTGGCGAGGTCGGCCGCGTGGCGCGCGTCGATCGACTGGGCCTCGGCCAGGGCCAGGTCCTGCTGCTCGAGCTTCACGATCGTGCCGTAGGCCTGGGAGAGGTTCACGCGCAGCAGGAGCGAGAGCGACTCTCGCGCGGCCTCCTCGTAGAGGGCGATGGCCTGGCGCGCCTCGTCCCGAGCGAGCATCACGTTCGCCGCGTTGTTGCGGACGCGCGGATCACCGGCATCGAGCATCGGCTCGAAGAGCCGCGCTGCCTCGTCGACGTCGCCGTCGCGCCGTGCCTGCACGGCGATGGCGTGGGCCGCCTCGACGTCGGACGATGCCGCATGGGCGAGACGCTGGACGCCCCCGCGATCGAGCACGCCGTGCCCCATGCGCCACGCCAGGCGACCCACCGGATCGGCCGCGAGTGCGGCCGTGGCGTGGCCCTGGCGATCGAGGAGCGGGAAGAGCGCCAGCCAGACCAGCAGCGCGGCGCAAAGGACGGCCAGCCGACGCGTCAGTCCGGGCGGGATCATCGCGACGCACAGGCCGCCGACGACGAGGCCGAGAACCCCCTCCCCGAGCGCCGCCGGCAGCAGGAGCAGGACACCGACGGCCGCCATTCGCGACGCGAGCGGCCAGCCCGATCCGCCCGGCAGCGTGCGCGCCGCCGGAATCAGCGAGAACGCGACCGCTGCGGCGAGGAAGCCGAGACCGGCCAGCAGACACGCGCGGGCCAGCACCGTCCACAGTGCGACCTCCGCCCACAGGAGCGCGAGGAGGTGGTCGGGAATGGCGGCGGCGCCACGGACGGCGGCGCCGAGCGCATCCGTCGGAGAGCCGGCGCGCCAGTGTGCGCTGGCCAGACCGAAATGGGCCGCCGGCAGGCTCGGTGCGAGAGCCACCGCGGCGAGGGCCCGCTCGAGCTCGCTGCCCGCGCCGGGATCCCGCAAGACCGCCAGCGCCGCGCCCTCGACGTCCCGAAGACCTCGCTCGGCGGCGGCGGTCTGGGTGCGCCGGACCCGGTCGGAGAGGTGCTGATCGGAGCTCCCGAAGGCGCGAATCAGCGCTTCGCCCGGCTCGGGCCGGAAGCGGGGCGGCGCCGCGCTGGCGGCGGGCTCGGGCTCGCCTGCCTGCGCGCCCGCCTGGTCGTCAACCCCCGCGGGGGGAGCCGTCTGCTGGGCCGGCGTCGGGTCCTCGGCGCTCGCGGGGAGCGCGGGCAGCACCACGGCCAGGAGCAGGGCGATCAGCAGACGCAAGCCATACCTCGAACCCGCAAGCGCGGGACCAAAGGGGTCGGATCCAGCAGCCGTATCGGCCGTCCCCGGGAGGCACTGGAGCCACATCCGGGGCGCCCAGCGGCCGCCTTCCGGCCCCGCCGGCCGGGGCTGGACGGGGCTGGGCGGGGCCACGCCAGGGCCGAAACGGGGGCTCCCGTGGCCGTCGCGCGCTTCGGGCGACTTGCCTATGCTCCGCCGCTCCCACGGGGCCTCGGGTGGTCCTGGTGTCGGCGCGAGGAACGCGTCGCCCCACCCTCCGACGGCGACCTTCCACGTCGACCTTCGACGGGGCCCCGACCGTCATCGACCGCTCGCGATCCATCGCGAGCCACCGGAGATCCACTTGGCCAACCACAAGTCCGCTGCGAAGCGCGCCCGACAGGACCTGAAGCGCCGCGACCGCAACCGGACGGTCCGCAGCGCGGTCCGCACCCAGATCAAGGCCCTGCGCCAGGCCATCGAGGCCGGCGAGAAGGACACCGCCACCGCGCGCCTGCGCACGACCGAGCGAAGCCTGCGCAAGGCCGCCTCCAAGGGCGTCTACAAGAAGACGACCGCCAGCCGCACCGTCTCGCGCCTGGCCCGCGCCGTCGCCGCGATCTAGCTCGCCGACGTCAGGCCGATAGCCCCATCACCAGGCGTTCGAGCGCCAGGTCGGGCGGCAGCCCGCCCTGCCCCTTCAGCACGGCGTCGACCTCGTGAATGGCGTCGAGGCACATCACCAGGCGGCGCAACGTGTAGCGGCGCGCCTGCCCCTCGAGCTTCCGCACGGCGAAGGGGTGGCCCCGCGGCGGCTCGCCCGCGCGGGTGCGCGCGAGCTTGCGGAAGTGGCTCGCGAGAGAGCCGAGGATCACGGGCGCGGGCGCGCCGGCCGCGCGCAGCTTGCCTAGCACCGAGAGCGCCTCGGCCGTCTCGCCACCGCCGATGGCGTCGGTCAGGTCCCAGATCGGCTGCTCGGCGACGGCGCACACCGACTCGGAGACGTGCTTGCGCTCCACCTTGGCGCCGGGCCCCGCCAGCAGCGAAGCCTTCTCGAGCTCGCTGCGCAGGAGCAGCAGCTGCGGCCCGATGGACTCCACCAGCAGCTCGGCCGCGCCGCGCCCGAGAGGGACGCCGCTGCGCTCGGCCAGGCGCGAGACGAAGGCCACGGCCGCCTTGGCGTTCTTGGGAGGATCGCAGGCGACGAGCGCCGCGGGCTTCGCGAACGCCTTCACCCAACGCGAACGCTTGTCGATCTTGGCCGCGGTGACGAGCAGCACCACGGGACCTTCGGAGAGCCCGGCGACGCCCTCGGCCAGGGCGTCGGCCAACCCACCGCCCCGACGCGCCTCGGGCTCGCGCAGCTCCACGAGCCGGCGCTCGGCCATCACCGGCAGGGTGCGCAACGCGTCGAGCAGGCGGCCCCCTGTGGTGGCGTCTCCCTCGAGCCGGTCGTGGTTGAAGTCGGCGCTGGCGGGCTCGACCACCGCGGCGCGGATCGCGGCCGTGGCCTCCTCGCGCAGCAGCGCCTCGGGGCCCGCGACCAGATAGGCGGGGCGGAGCACACCCGAGGACAGCTCCCCGGCGAGCTCCTCCGGCGTCACGGGATCTCGCGCTCGAAGATCGAGTCGTGGATGCGACTGGCCAGCACGCCCGAGAGCCGGCGGAGCGCCTCCTCCCGGTTGGTGCGCGCGACCTCGACGTCCGCGCTGGCCAGGTAGAGCTCGCTGTCCTGCAGCGCGTTGGTATCGAGCTCGAGCACGGTCCCGTCCTTCTGCGCCACCACGACCAGCAGCCGCATGCGAACCTCGTACTCGAGGGCGAAGGAGATCGAGGAGAAGCTCCGGCTGATGATGTTCAGCTCGGAGATGATCCCCTGGACCACGAGATCGGCGACCTCGGGATCGTCGACGAGTCGCAGGCTCCCGCGGCGCAGGAACTCGCGCTGCAGGCTGTCGGCGAAGATCCGGTCGATCTCCGGCTCGAAGGTGTCGTTCTCGAAGGCCTGGATCGCGACCCGCTGGACGTCGGGCAGCGCATTCTCGTAGCGCACGACCTGGTAGCCGCAGCCGGAGGAGAGGCCGAGGGCCAGGGCCAGCGCGAGGCCGAGCCGGACCACCCCAGACCGGGCGAGTGGGGACCGGGCAAACGCCGACCGGGCAGACGCCGACCGGGCGACCGGGTACGGAAGCGCGCGGGTGCGAGCGGGCACGGCGCGGACGCTACCAACGAGCGGCGCGCCAGTCGACCTCGGAGAGGCCTCCGGACGGGGTCAGCCCAGCTTCAGCAGGGAGCGGGCGACCGCGAGCACCTTGTTGGCCTGGATCGGCTTGGTCAGATACTCGTTGGCGCCGAGCGAGAGCGCGCGCTCGCGGTCCTCGGCAGCGCCCTCGGTGGTGATCACCACGATGGGAATCTCGCGCAGGGACCCCTCGGCGCGGATCAGGCTGATCAGCTTGAGGCCGTCCATCACGGGCATGTTGATGTCGATCAGCGCGAGATCGAACTCGTCGCTGGTGATCTTGCGCAGCCCGTCCATGCCGTCGGAAGCCTCGACGATCTCCGCTCCGCGCAGGCGCTTGAGCGCGAACGCCAGCAGCTGCCGCATGGTCGGACTGTCTTCGACGATCAGGATTCGGGGCCGGTCCTCGTTCATGTTCTCTCTCCGCCGGTCGCTGCGCGAGGGCTACTTCGTGAGCAGGTCGATGAAGCCCTGGATGGTGTTCAGCTTGCGTTCGGAATGGCCATGAAGCTGCGCCGCAAAGATCGCGGTGGCGGCATGGCCGGCCAGGAGCGTGAAGAGCTCGTGATCGAGCGGACTGAAGCTCTCCTTCTGCGAGAGCAGGCGGTGGATCGCGATGGCTCCGATGGGTCGATCTTCCACGCGGAGCGGGATGTTCACGACGGGGTGGTCGAGATCCTGCGAAGCGCCCTCCTCGAGGATCATCTCACCGGAGAGCACGGACTCGCCGATCGGGCCGCTGCCCAGCGGCGCGCTCGGGAAGGTCTTGACCTCGGCGCCCTCGGACGCGACCGCCTCGAGCTGGCCGCTGCGCTCGTCGAGCACGTACACGGCGAAGAGCTCGGCCCCGACCAGGTTGATCACGATCTCGATGATGATCTTCAGGACCTCGCCGAGGTCCAGGGTCGAGTGCAGCTGGTAGCTGGCCACATAGAGGTTCGCGAGGTTGTTGTTCTCCTCCTCGATCTCGAGGTAGCGGCCGGCGAAGAGGCGGTTCTCCTCCTCCACGGCCCGCAGGCGCTCCAGCACGTCCTCGCGCTCGGACTCGAGGGTCCGGACCCGGGCGATCAGCTCCTCGCGGAGCTTGCTCCACTCGACGTCGTCGCCGGCGGCGGTGGTCTGACGGTCCTCGACCTCCACGAGCTGCCGGCGCAGGCGCTGGTTCTCTTCCAGCAACTCCTTGGTGAACTCCGCACCACGACGGAACATTCCGAGGAACTCCTCGGCGCGGACCGGCAGGTTCTGGCGCTCGTCATCGCTCATTCGAGACCCTCTGACCCCGACTCATCGGTCTTTCCGGCTCCCGCCTGAATGGCTGGAGCGATCTCCCACAGGGGAAGTACCTGGTCCACGGCCCCGGCCTCGATCGCCTGCTGGGGCATCCCGAAGATCACCGCCGACTCCTCGGACTCGGCCAGGACGGCGCCTCCACCCTTGCGGATGGCTTGGGCGCCGCTGGCGCCATCCCCGCCCATCCCGGTCAGGACGACCCCCAGCACCGCGGAACCGAAGTGCTCGGCCGCGGAGTGGAAGAGGCGATCGACCGACGGCGCGTACTTGTCCGAACGGGTGCCGGGGGAGAGGCGCGTCCGAACCTGGTCGCCGACCCGCTCGAACTCCACGTGCTTGCCACCGGGCGCGATTCGGATCTGCCCCGCCCCGAGCACCTCGCCGTGGCGCGCCTCCCGCACGTCGAAGCAGGTGAGGCGATCGAGCCGTTCGGCGAAGCCGGCCGTGAAGGCGCCCGGCATGTGCTGGGCCACGACGAAGGGAACGGAAGGGGCCACGTTGAAGGCTCCGAAGAGCTGCATCAGGGCCGCCGGCCCTCCGGTCGAGGCACCGATGGCGACCACCGAGCGGTCGCGCACCAGGCCGGCGTGGGCCGGATCCGCGACGCCGCTGGGCTGGCGCTCTGCCAGGTTCTCCACCCGCAGCTCGTGGATCGCCTGGATCTTGCGCAGCAGCTCCTGCTCGATCTCCGCGAGGTCGGGGTCGGGGTGTGCCGAGGGCTTGGCGACGAAGTCCGCCGCGCCGAGATCGAGGGCCTTGAAGACGTCCTCGTCACCCGCGCGGCCGCTCACCACGAGCACCGGCGTCGGCCGCTTGGCCATCAGCAGGCGCAGGAACGTGAAGCCGTCCATGCGCGGCATCTCGAGATCGAGCGTGATCAGGTCGATGTCCATCTCGAGGGCCTTGCGCAGGGCCTCGTGGCCGTCGCGGGCCCAGTCCACCACCTCGATGCCCGGGGCACGCCCGAGCATGGTCACGATCGTGCGCCGGCTGAACGCGGAGTCGTCGATCACCAGCACGCGCAAGGTGTCGCGGCTCATCGCTCGAGCTCCTCCAGGCTCGCGGTCGCGGCGATGGCCTCCTCGGCCGCCTTCCGCCAGCGATCCTGGGGCGCGTCCGAAGCCGACGGCTTGCGATACACGAGGTCGTGCGTCAGGTGACGCAGCTCGAAGGCGCTGCTCAGGTTGATCAGCGACTCCGAGTGGCCGAGCAGCAGGTAGCCCCCGGGCCGGATCTTCTCCTCGAAGCCGTGCACCACGCGGCGCTTGGTCTCCTGGTCGAAGTAGATGATCACGTTGCGGCAGAGGATCACGTCCATCGGCCCGAGCACCGCCGAGCGCGTGTCGTCGAGCAGATTCAGGTGGGTGAACACCACGTGGCGCTTGATGTCGTCGACGATGCGGTGGCCGCCTTCGACCTCCTCGAAGTACTGCTTCTGCAGCTCGGGCGGGGTCTCCCGGAACGACGCCGGGCGGTACACCCCGCGCCGCGCCTTCTGCAGCACGCGCCTCGAGATGTCCGACGCATAGACCCGGAAGTCGCGGCCGGGCTCGAGCCCCGCTTCGCGCGCCAGGATCACGATGCTGTAGGCCTCCTCACCGCTCGAGCAGCCCGCCGACCAGATGCTCACCACGCCGCCGCCGAGCCGCCTCCGGCGCTCGAGCAGCTCGGGAAGGATCTCCTCGACCAGGGCCCGCAGCTGACCGCGCTCGCGGAAGAAGTAGGTCTCGTTGGTCGTGAGCTCGTCGGTGGCCCGGGCCAGCTCCTGATCGCTCTCGCGATCGTGTCGCAGCAGGTGGTGATAGGCCGCCAGGCTTCCGAGGCCGAGCTCGCGCGCGCGCCGGCCCAGCCGCTTCTCGAGCAGGAAGCGCGAGTCCTCGCCGAACCACAGGCCCGTCGCCTCCCGGAAGAAGTCCCGGAAGAGCCGGTACTCGAGGTCGGAGAGCTCGAGCGGGCCGTCGTCGAAGCCGTTCACTAGGGCTCGAGCCTCCGCACCGCTTCCAGCAGGTTGTTGCGCACGAAGTCGTCGCGCTCGACCTCGAGACGCCGCAGCAGCGCCGGCACCGCCCGGGCGTGCCCGCGATCGGCCACGACCTGGACGGCCGCAGCCCGCACCGACCACGCGTCGTGCTGGATCGCGCCCGTGATGCGGTCGAGCACCTCGTCGCCACCGTGGCGCCCCGCACAGGTGATCGCGAGGCTCGCCACGTCGGGGTCCGAAGCCTCGACCCAGCGCGCGGCCAGGTCGGCCGCCGCGTCCCCGCCGATGCGCGAGAGGGCCTCGAGAGAGGCCAGCGCGACGGTGCCCTCGTCGGAGAGCGCCGTCTCCAGGATGCCGAGGATGCGCTCCTCTCCGTGGCTCGGCGACAGCCCCGCGAGGGAGCGAACTGCGGCCGCCCGGACCAGCGGCTCCTCGTCCATCGCCAGGGTGGCGAGGGCCTCCAACGCCTCGGGCGAGCGCGCCACCACGAGCGCTCCAGCGGCGCCGATGCGCACCGCGGGATCCTCGTCGGTCACGGCCATGCGCAGCCCGTCCGCCGACGCGCCGTCGGCGAGGCGGCCGATCGCGTGGACCGCTGCGCGCCGGACGCGGGCGCTGGGGTCGGAGAGCAGCAGCGAGAGGGTGCCGGAGTCGGCGGAGTCGGCGAGCTCGCCCAGGGTGCGGGCCACGGTGATGCGGTGGCACTCGCCCGAGTCCGACGGAAGCTCCGAGAGCAGCGCGACCGCCTCCCTCGAGGCGCTCGCGTCGGATCGCGCGGCCTGGATGAGGGCGTCGGAGAGGCTCTCGATGGCCTCGTCGTCGGCGTCCTCGAGCTCCTCGGCGCTGCGCGCCACCGCGGCCACCAGGGCGGGCACGAAGCGCGGGTCCCGCCGCCGACCGAGGGCCTTGGCCGCCTCGACCCGCAGCTCGAGCGAGCTTCCCTCGAGCGCCTGGAGCAGGACCGCGCCACCGGCCTCCCCATCGCAGCTCCCGAGCAGGCGCAGCGCGAGCTCGCGGGCGGCGAGCGGCAGCCCGTCCCAGACCTCGGCGATGGCCTCCTCGATGTCGGAGCCGAAGCGCCCGAGCCCTTCGAGCACGAGGGTCTGGAGCGCCGGATCGAGCCCCGCGCACAGCAGGGGCGCCACCACGTCGCGCCGCTTCAGCAGACACAGGAACTGCACGAACACGAGCCGCTTGGGCAGCGGCGCGGCGCCGAGCCGGTCGAGGGCGTCCTCGAGCACGGCCGGCCCCTCGGCGACCGCGCTCTGGATCCGCCCCTCGAGCGTCACCGCGGCTTCTCCGTCGAGGCGGGCCATCCGCCGCACCAGGGCCGCCATGGCCGCCTCTCGTGCGGAGCGCGCGGTGTGGAGGCTGTCTACGAGACGCAGCTCCGCCTCGGGATCGAAGCTCTCGGCCAGGAGCGAGATCGCGGCCGGGCGCAGACCCGGGTCGGCCAGCGCCTCCTTCAGCTCGTCCAGGGGCACCTCGGCACCGAGACGGGAGAGCGCGCGCAGGGCCGAGAGGCGCACGAGCCCCTCCTCGTCCTCGCTCTGGATCCGGCGCAGAGCGCGCGCCGATTCCTCGGATCCGCAGGACCCGAGGGCGTCCGCCGCTGCGCCGCGCACGTTGGCGTCGGCGTCGCCGAGCAGCTGCTCGAGGCGAGCGATCGCCGCGGGATCCTCGATCCCGGCCAGGGCGTCGACCACCTGCTTGCGCACGTCGACGTCCGGGTCCTCGCTCGCGCCGATCAGCGCCGGCAGCGCCGCCGAGCCGATGCGACGCAGCACCTCGAGCGCCGCGTTGCGCCGGCCCGGGTTGTCTCCGTCGGCCAGGGCGCGAAGCAGGGCCGCGGCGGTGGCCCCGGGATCCTCGAGGTGGGCGATGCGCTCGCAGGCGGCCTTGCGCACCCGCCAGCTCTCGTCCCCCAGCCGCTCGAGCAGATGCTCGCGCACGTCCTCGTCGGCGAGCATGCTCGCTCGCTCGACGGCGAGGCGCCGGACCTCCTCGTCGGACGAGGAGAGATCCGCGATCCAGGCTTCCACGACGCTGCGGTCCACCCTCGTCTACCCCTGCTTCCGGGTTTCCGCGACGCGCTCGAGCTCTGCGGCCAGATGGTCGCGCTCCTGGCGCACGCGCTCGTCGACGCGCTCGGCAAAGAGCGCGCGGCCCTCGGCCAGCTCCGCCGAGAGCGCCTCGACGACGTTCCCCATGCGCAGCGCCTCGTTGAAGCGCACCTCGTTGTAGAGGACGATGTCCGACACGATGATCCGGGCGAGCCGCTCGGCCTTCTGTCGCTCGGCCACGAGGGCCTCGTCCTCGGGCTCCGCCACGTCGTCTCCGCCGGGCGTCGCCTCGGTCGACGTCGGCGCCGCGGGCTCCGGCACGGACGCGGACGGCGCCTCCACGAGCAGCTCGGGCCTGGGCGGCCCAGGGACGGGCGCGGGCGGCGCCTCCACCCGGGGCTCGGGCGCGGGCGGCGCGGGAGCGGGGGGCGCGGGGTCCGGCAGGGGCGGCGTCGGGTCCGCCGAAGGCTCCGTCGCCGGCACGGCATCGGCACCCAGGCGCTCGATCCAGGGCAGCAGGCCGTCCGGGAGATCGGGCTCCTCGACGTAGGCGTCGGCCCCGTAGAGCTCGTCGGGCGCGCGGCGGTAGCGGTCCTTGTGGTGGATCGCGCCGATCAGCACCACCTGGATCGACCGCAGGCTCTCGTTGCGCTTGATCAGCTCGCAGACCTGGAAGCCGAACATCTTGGGCAGGTTGGCGGCGACCACGACCAGCTTGGGAAGACGTCGCTGGACCTCGAGGATGGCCTCGACGCCGTCATGGACCACGAAGGCCGCGCAGCCCCGCGAGGCGAGGGTGTCGGCGGTCTGCTTCGCGAGCTCCTCGTCGGGGATGGCGAGGCAGACGGCCGCGGGCGACTGCGACGCGGGATCGGTCTCCTGCGCATCGCTCGCCGCGGCGGGCATGGGAACGGACTCCGGTCGTGGGTCCGGCGCCCCTGCGGGCGCCGGCGCCGGCGGATCCGACGGCGGCTGGGACTCGGGGGTGGGCGCCGAGACGACGCCGTCGGCGGACACGGGTACGAGGCCGTCGGCGGGCACGGGTACGGCGCCGCCGGCGGACACGGGTACGGCGCCGTCGGCCGGCGCGGACGGCGACCCGGTGGAAGCGGTGGCCATGTCGGGCTGACCCTCACCCGGGGCGGGGTCGAAGCCGGGCGCCGGAGCGGCTGCCGGCGTGGCACCCATGGCGCCCGAGAGCGAGGGCTCGGAGGCGGGCGACGCCGCCTCGGCGGGCGCAGCCTGCGGAGCGGACTCGGGTGCCCGCACGCGGAAGAGCGTTTCGCAACGGCTGCAACGCAGTCGCACCCCTTCCGGTCGCATCTTCTCGCGCTCGATTCGATAACGGGTCTTGCAGCGAGGGCACGCAGCAATCATTGCGTTGTCTGCTCCTTACTCGACTCGGAAGCGACCGACGTCGTCCCGGAGGGTCTGGGCCTGCTCACGCAGTCCTTCGGTCGCCTGACTCATCTGATCGGTGGCCTCGTGGTTCGAGGCCGTCTTCTCGTGGACCTGCTGGAGGGAGGACACGGCCGAGCGGCTCGCACCCGACTGGCCCTCCAGCGAGCGATGGATCTGCTCCACCGCCTCCTGGATGCCTTCGATGCTCTGGCGCACCTGGCGTGCGCCGCGCGCCTGCTCTTCGGTCGTGCGGTGCGTCTGCTGGGCCACGTCGCGCATCATCAGCGAGCCGCGCATGATCACTTCGTTGCCGCGCTCCTGCTCGGCGCCTGCGCGGCGGATCTCGTCGACGCGCTGATTGACCCGCTCCATCAGCCCGACCACGTGGGTCGAGGCCTTGGACTGGTCGCGCACCGCCACCACGATCTCCTGGATGCGCTCTCGGCTGGTCCCCGCCGCCGTGGTGATCTCCTCGAGGGAGACACCCGCCTCGGCCGCGAGCTCCACGCCCCGCTGCACGCTCTCGCTGCCGCGGGCGATGGCCTCCCCGGCGTTGCCGCTCTCGCTCTGGACGGCCCGGATCAGCGCCGCGATCTCCTTGGTGCTGCGCAGCACGCGATCGGCGAGATCCTTGATCTCGTCGGCCACGACCGAGAACGCCCGGCCCTGATCGCCGGCCTGGGCAGCGATGATCGCGGCGTTCAGCGCCAGCAGGTTGGTCTCGTCCGCCACGTCGTCGATCACGTCGACGATGGCCCCGATCTCCTGGATCCGCGCGCCGAGCCCGGCGATGGTCTCCGAGACGGTGTCGGTGGCGTCGCGAATCGCGGCCATGCCCTCGATGGTCTTCGACACGCGATCCTGGCCGCGCCCGGCGAGCTGCGAGACCTGCTCGGAGAGGCTCGCGGTCTCGTTCGCCCCTTCGTCGACGCTCCGCAGGGAGGCGGCCATCTGCGTCATGGAGGCGGACGTCTCTCCGACCTCACCGGCCAGCCCTTCGGTGTTCTCGCCGATCTGGCGCGAGGAGATGATCATCTGCTCGATCGAGGTCGAGACGTCCTCGATCTGCTTGCTGAGAGCCGACGCGGTGTGGTTCAGCTCTTCGCCCGCGGCGCCGAGCTCGAGGATGGAGCTGCTGGCCTCCTCCACGTTGCCCGTGAGCGCGTGGGCCGAGTCCTTGATGCCGCCGATGTCCCGATCGATGGAGGCGACCTCGCGCGCGGCCTCGCCGAGCGCCTCGGTCTGGGAGCGACTCGCGTCGCGAATCCCGCCGCCGAGCTCCGAGAGCGCGACCGCGCCGGAGTCCACCACCAGCGCCGTCTGCGTCACGCGATCGATGGTGTCGCGCAGCGAGAGGATCATCCGCTCGACCTCACGGCCGGTGTCGCCCATCTCGTCGTCGGACTCGAGGAGCCGCGCCTGGCCGAGATCCCCGTCCGCGACGCGCGCGGCCCGCTTGCGGAACTGGGCCAGGCTGCGGGAGATGTCGCTGGACATCAGGATCGAGACGGCGAACGAAGCCAGCAGGGCGGCGATCAGGACGCCCCCGTAGCGGGCCCGCGACTTCGTGAGGCCGGTGCTCATGGCCGAGGCCGGAATCGCGGCCACCAGCAAAGCGCCCTCGCTCCCGATGGCGGTCCACGCATAGACCTGATCCGAGAGGATCGCGCGGCTGTCGCCCGTCTTCCCGGAGGCGCGCAGATGGGCCAGATCGCGGACGTCGAGGAGCGGTACGTCGCCGACTTCCTCGGCGGCCTCCCCGGCATCGAGGACGAAGAGCTCCGATGCGATGCCGAGCTCCCGCATCTCGGTCCGCGCAAGGTCGATCACGGGGCGTGACTCGGGCGCCACCGAGAGCCGCTTCGCCAGCGCACCCAGGTAGCGCTGCTGCACCTCGACGACGTGGGCCTCGAGGGGGCGCGAGGTCTCCGCCCAGGCCAGCTGGATCACGAAGAAGAGCGACACCAGCACGATCGACGTGGACGTCACCGCGAGCTTGGTGGCGATGGGAACGTGGTAGACGAGCTTCGCCCGCTCGGCGGGATCGCCCACGGCGAAGGCGCAGCGGTCGAGCAGCGGCTCCACCTGGCGCTTGACGGCGAAGTAGCAGGCGACGGTGCTGAGCAGCCCGGCGGCGATCGCGGCGCTGGCGATGCCCGTGAGCACCGCGAGCGGAACCGCTTCGAGGCGCAGCCACATCCACAGCGGAACGAGCAGGCTCGCGATCACCCATCCGACGACACCGGACACGGCGAGCTTGAAGGGCAGCGCCGTCGCGCCGGCCAGCCCGATGCGGGCGAGCTCCGGGTCGGGCTCCTCCTGATGCAGGATCTCCGCGGCCTGGCTCACCGGGCGCACGATCGGACCCTGGTTGAGCGGGTGAACGACGGCGGAGATGATCGTGATGAGCAGCAGCGCCCAGCCCAGCTCGACCCACTGGGCGGAGTCGAGCGAGAGGAGCATGGAGAGGTAGACGAGCGCCAACCCGGCGGCGCCGACCTGGATGATTCCGGACCGCAGCTGGATCGCGAGGGAGAGACGGGTGGAGGCGGTCATGCCGCTCCCTCCCGATCGAGTGCGGAGCGATAGATGCGCTCGACCAGCTGCTCCGGGGCGAGCGCCAGGACGGGGTGGCCCGAGGGCTGGCGCACGATCGCGCGCACCAGCTCGTAGCCGGCCGCCGTGGTGAGCGCCGGCGGCTCGCCCAGGCTGTCCGGCAGCACCGAGAGCACGTCGACGGCCGCGTCCACGCGGAGCCCGAGCACCATGTCGTCGATCTCGAGCACCACCACGTGGAGGCCGTCGGCGCAGGACCCGGAGCCCAGGGCACGACCCAGGTCCACGACGGGAATCACCGCACCGCGCAGGTCGATCACGCCCTCGACCAGCTCGGGCGAGCGCGGCAGGGGCGTGAGCTCCGGTGCCCGGACGATCTCCCGCACCAGCACCACGTCGACGCCGTAGCGCTGGCCGCCCGCCTCGAGGCAGGCGAGATCGGCGACCGGATCCTCGGCCGAGAACGAGCTAGCTGCCGCCAAGGTCGAGCACCTTCTGCATGTTCATGACCGACACGAAGCGACCCTCGCGTTCGCAGATACTGGAGACGAACTCCGACTCGCCGCTCGGCGGCGGCCGGAGATCGGATTCGACCACGCGCAGGACCTCGGTCACGCCGTCGACCTGCACGCCCGAGACCTCGCCCACGTCGCCGTGGAGCACGATGATCCGCGTCGAGCGGGAGGGCTCGACCTCGGGCATGCCCAGACGCCGACGCAGGTCGACGACCTGGACGATCTCTCCCCGCAGCGAGATCACGCCGCTCACCTCGGGCGGAACCCGGGGAACGGGCGTCACGGGCCGCATGCGGACGATCTCGCGCACGCCATCCACGGCGATCGCGTAGGGGACGTCGCCGAGGCGGAAGGCGAGGTACTCGTGCTGCACCTCGCCAGCCTCCACGGCCTCGCGGCGCGCCGCCGCTCGGGCGAGGGCATCCCAGCGGGTGGCGCCTTCGGCCGTACCGTCATGCGTGCCCGCGGGGCCGCTCATGCCGCCTCCCTTCCTCGCAGCGCGTCCTCGACCAGAGCCGAGACGTCGAGCACCAGTACGGCGCCCTGCTCGCCGAGCTCGGTGGCCCCCGCCACGCCCCGCACCCGGGAGACCGGGCCCTGGATCGGCTTGATCACGGCGTCCTGCTGCCCCTCGAGGCGCTCGACCAGGAGACCCATGCGCGAGTCGCCGATTCCGAGCACCACGGCGGACAGCTTGCCCGCGTCCGAGGGCTCGATGTCGAACTCGCGGGAGAGCCGGCGCAAGAGCAGCGGCTCGCCGCGCAGGTTCAACAGCTCGCGCCCGTCACTCGACTGGATCTCCTGGGGGTCGACCAGCAGGGTCTCGCGCACGGAGTTGAGCGGGATCGCGAAGCGCTGGCTCCCGACGCCGACGATCAGCGCCTGCATGATCGCGAGCGTGATCGGCAGGGTCATGCTGATCGTCGTGTAGCGGCCGGGCTCGGACTCGATGGTCACGATGCCGCCCAGCGCCGCGATGTTCGAGCGCACCACGTCCATGCCGACGCCGCGTCCGCTCGTCGTGCTCACCGCCTCGCGGGTCGAGATGCCCGGGTGGAACACCAGATCCAGGATCTCGCGCGGCGAGAGCTCCTGGCCCTCGGTCACGAGGCCCCGCTCGAGCGCGCGCTCGAGCACCTTGTCGGCGTCGATGCCGCGGCCGTCGTCGCTCACCTGGATGACCACGTCGTTGCCGCGCTGGAAGGCCTCGATCCGGACGCGGCCTTCGACGGGCTTGCCGCAGGACTCGCGCTCGCCGGGATCTTCGATCGCGTGGTCGAAGGCGTTGCGCACCACGTGCATCAGCGGGTCGACGAGGTCCTCGACGATGAGCTTGTCGAGCTCGGTGTCGGCGCCGCGGATGTCCAGCCGCACCTCCTTGCCGAGGTCCACGCGAAGCCGCCGGGCGACCCGGGAGATCTTGTCGAAGACCTGCCGCAGGGGAACCATGCGGACGTCGAGGACGCTCGCCTGCAGATCCGCGAGCTTCCGCTCGAGGGAGCGGTGCACCTTCTCGAGCTCGGCGCCGACGCGCGCGGTCGCGGGCTCGGTCGCCAGGGTCTCGGCGATCTTGCGGATCGAGGCGCGCTGGATCACGAGCTCGCCCACGAGGTTCATCAGCTCGTCGAGCTTGCGGATGTCGACGCGTACGGTGTCGCTGATCGACTTGAGCGACGACTCGGAGGGCTCGCTGCCGGGACCCGGGTCGGCGGGAGCCTGCTCGTTGCGAGGCTCGACCTCGGGAGCGGTGGCCTCGGTCGCCGTCGCGTCCGTGAGCGCGGCCGGCTGGGCCTCGCCCTCGAAGACCAGGTGCAGCTGCTCCGCCGGCAGGTCGAGCTGCTCGGCCAGGGAGTCGCGATCCAGGGTCGTGGCCAGCAGGATCGAGAAGCGGATCTGCGAGTCGGGGGACTCGCCCGGAGAGGGCAGCGTGGAGATCGGCTCGCCCAGGGCCTGGATCGCCTCGTTGAGCTCGGAGAGTCCTTCCTCGAAGCTCAGGATCTCGAAGTCCGAGTCCGCCAGGAACACGTTGCGACCGGCGGCGACGTTCTCGTGGAGCCGGTGCTCCTCGTACTCGGTGAGTGCGCGCAGCACGGCCGCCGGAAGGTCGACCTCGGACTCGCGGCTCCCGTCCGACTCCGTCGGGCCCGCGACCCAGGCGTCGACGCGCTCCATCAGGGTGGCGATCGACTCCTCGGCATCGGAGCGGGCGCGATCGTCGTCGAGCTTGCCGACCAGCGACGAGATCAGGGTCACGGCCTCGTCGAAGAGCGAGAGCCCGTCGTGGTCCAGCGTCGAGCGGCCCATTCGCAGGCCGTCGAGCACGTCTTCGAGGTGATGCGCCAGCTCGCTCATCGCGTCGAAGCCGAACATCCCCGAGAGGCCCTTGAGCGAGTGGGCGGAACGGAACAAGCCGTTCACGATGCGCGGGTCGGCGGCGGCACCGGCGCCCACGCCTTCGGCCAGGCGAGCGATGTCGTCCCGCATCCGCTCGAGGATGTCCTCGACCTCGGAGACGAACTCGCGCTGTGCCTTGTCGCCGGACATGTCTAGTCGGAGCTCCCCGGGCTCTCCGAACCAGAGGCGAGCAGCTCGGTCGCGATGCGCGCGAGCTCGCCGGGGTCGAAGGGCTTGACGAGGTACGCGTCGGCGCCGAGTTCGAGGCCCTTCTCGCGATCGCGATCGGAGCCTTCGGTCGACACGATCAGCAGACGCGCGCCCGCATGCTTGGGGTCGCGCCGCACGAACGACACGAGCTCGAGGCCGTTGATGTCCGGCATGTTGATGTCGGTGACGATGAGGTCGTAGTCGTCGCGAGGCAGGAGGCGGAGCGCTTCGAAGCCGCTCTCCGCTTCGTCGACCTTCACGAGGTCGTCGAGGTCCTCGAGCGTCGAGACGATCAGGGATCGCATCGTCGCAGAGTCTTCGACGACGAGAATGCGCTGCACGGCGTCCTCCCAGAGGGCACTACGCCCCGGGTGTTGGGATCGGCCGGGAGCGCGCCTTTCTTGAGGCAAGAGGCGCGCAAAGCGTCGGACGCAGCGTCGATTTCGCGACCGGCGCGCGATGGGCGCGCGACCGGCGCGCGGCCCGCAGGTGCACCCCGCGCGGGGCCCCGGGATGCGGTGCCTAGCCCTCGTCCAGCACGCGCTCGAGCGCGGCACGATCGAGCGCGAGGCCGGCCTGATGGAGCACGACCTCGAGAGTGCCGGTGTTGGGAAGTCCCCCCGGCTCGGGGAGCATGTCGCCGTAGACGATGGCCACGACGCTGCCGCTGCTCTCGATGGGGGCCACGAAGGCCTGCTCGGGGACCCGGTCACCCAGGGCGTTGGCGAGCTTCGGATCGCCCCGATGCTCGCCGGAACCGCTCGCGACCTGGGCCGATCGCGTGTCGATCACGCCCTTGAGCCACGGCGACGAGGCGATGGCGAGTCGCACCCGACGGAAAGCGTCGTCGTCGGGCCCGCCGGCGGCCGCGAGACCCCGTTGGGCCAGACCGACCGCCTCTCCGTCGCGCACCATGAAGAGCGCCACGCGCGGGAAGCTTCGCGCCGCGAATCGCAGCACCTCGCCCAGGACCTCGCCGCTCGACTCCGGGTCCCTCATCCGCGAGCTGACTTCGCGCAGCTCGGCGACGGACTCGTCGGTCTGGCCCTCGGCCGGGGCGGCCCCTTCGCTCCCCACCTCCGCGGCACCGAGCGACGCGCGCAGATCCGCGGCGAGCTGCATCCGGCGCTCGACGGCGCGCGGATCGGCCAGCTCCGTCGGAGAGGGCTTGCGCACGCGCGACGCGTCACCGCCGTCGGAGTCGGACATCACCAGCACCCGCATGCGCGGCGCCTGGCTGCGCAGTCGGCCCACGATCTCTTCGGTGTCCTGGGCGCCGGACAGGGTGTCGGCGGGCGCATCGGCCGAGATCAGCACCACGGGCATCTCGCGCCGAGCGAGATACTGCCGGATGCGCGAGATGCCGAGCTCCGAGGTCTGGAAGACGTGCACCCGCGCCTCGGTGGACTCCATTGCGCTCTTCACCCACTCGAGCACCGGAAGCGCAGGGTCGATCACGATGATCGGCGCATCGGCGGCGTGTGCAGCCGGCTCCGCGCTCGGCGCGGCGGGCGGCTTCTCCGCGGCGACGGGCTCGGCCTCGACCACGGCCACCGCCTCGAGGGGCTCTGCGCCCTCGGCGTCGCCGGGCAGCGCCTCGGCGACCACCTCGGCGGCCGCGGCGGGCTCGCCGTCGAACACCGGCTCCGCCTCGGCGGCGGGCTCGCCGTCGAACACCGGCTCCGCCTCCACGTCGGACTCGCCGTCGAACACCGGCTCCGGCTCCACGTCGGACTCGCCGTCGAAGACGGGCTCGAGCGTCGGGTCCGCATCGCCGCCGAAGACGGGATCCGACGCGTCGGACTCGCCGTCGAAGACGATCTCCTTCTCGTGCTCGGACTCGTCGAACTGCCGCGTGCCCTCGAGGGCCAGGAACTGCGGGTTCAGGCCGGGCTCGATGAAGAGCTCGCCGACCTCGCCCGGGTGGATCTCGCGCACCTCGAAGCTGAACTCGCCGTCGCGCCAGCCGAACATGCGCAGCACGGCTTCCTCGGCGTGGGCGCGACGCGCCAGATCGATGGCCTCGGCGTCGAGGTGGCCGCACTCGAGCAGCGCCTCGGCCAGGGTGTGTCCCCGGGCCCGGGCGTGGTCCACGGCACCCGCGAGGGCATCGCCCGGGACGCGCCCGCTGACCTTCAGCAGCTCGCGCAGATCGGTCGGCCCGCCCTTGCAGAAGGCGGTCGCAATCAGTCCGTCGCAGAACAGGATCTGACCCACCCCCGAGCTCGACTGGAGCTGGAGTGCGCCGGATTTCCGCGAAAGATGGATGATCTGCAGGATGTCCCCGAGGTCCAGGTCCTCGAGGCTGCCCACCAGGCTCATGGAGCCCCCTTTGGCGCCCCACACTCGTTGCGGTGGCCAGGGCATTGCCCTCCGTCCCCATCGGCGCCCCAGGGCGGGACTTTAAGCCTGACGGTCGTTCGAGGGGGCGGAGTTGCCGGTCGCTGAGGGTCCGGTCGGGGCGGCCTCGGGGGGCCGGGGGTGGGGAGCCCCGGCCGCAGCGGGGACACGGGTGCCGCCGGGTCGGGATTCGGGGCGGGTCTCCGGGCGCGATGCCGCCTCGGGCATCAGGCGGATGACGAGCCCGTCGGGCGGCCGGGAGGCGATCCGCGTGAGACCGGAGCGCAGCCGGGCGCCCTCCCCCTCCGGCGCGACGATGCGCAGCGCCAACGCGGCCGGCTGCTCGGCAAGGGCGTCGGCCACGCCGTGGACCCAGCCGCGAACCTGGGAGCTGGCCTCCATCGGCAGGCTCCGCTCTGGCGGCAGCGCCAGGGCCGGGACGCGGGAGCCGAGGGACAGCAGGCGCAGCGCGGCGTCGCGGCCGGCCGCGCGCAGGGTCTGCTCGCTGCAGCGCTGGCGCGGGCCGAGGCCGAGCAAGAGGACGCGCGGCGTGCGCATGCGGCCGAGGGTGGGCACCAGCAGCGCCTCTCCGCTGGCCCCCTGGAAGCGCCCCTCGGAGAGCCGTCGCGAGAGCATCCCGCACAGGCGCCAGTCGGCGAAGCCGGCGGGGCCGCGCAGGGGCAGCTCGTCTTCGAAGCAGGGGGCGACCAGCCCGTCCGAAGGCACCTCGGAAACCGGTCGCTCCTCGAGCATCAGGGGCAGCGTCACGCTCATCTCAGGCTTCGGGCTCCGTCGGGTCCGAGGGCGACGGGTCGGGCGAACCTTCCCGGCGCGCGAGTGCATCGAGCACTCCGTTCACGAAGGCGGGCGAACGGTCGCCCGAGAAACGGCGCGCCAGCTCGACGGCCTCGTCGATCACCACCTCGCGGGGCGTTCCCAGGTGGAGCAGCTCGTAGGCCGCCATGCGCAACACGTTGCGATCGACCACGGCCATCCGATCGATGCGCCAGTTGCTCGACACCTGGTCGAGCAGGCCGTCGAGGGCCCGTCGCTGCGAGGCCACGCCCTCGACGAGCTTCCAGGCGAAGTCGCGCGCGCCGCCCGGCAGCTCGAAGTGGTCGGCCACGCCCTCGAAGACCTCCTCGGGAGAGGCCTCGTCGGGTGCCAGGTCGGCCGCATACAGGGCCTGGAGCGCGGCCTGGCGCGAGCGATGGCGTCCGACGTTCACGCGGCGTCTCCCGGCGGTCCCTTCTCGATCGACGCGCACAGGTTCACCATCTCGAGCGCGGCCAACGCGGCCTCCTCGCCCTTGTTGCCGTGGCTCCCGCCGGCCCGCGACCACGCCTGCTCGAGGTCGTCGGTCGTGAGCACGCCGAAGGCGATCGGCACGCCCGTGTCGCGCATGGCCTCCCGCACCCCGTCGGTGACGCCGCTGCAGACGTACTCGAAGTGGGGCGTGCCCCCGCGGATCACGGCGCCCAGGGTCACGATGGCGTCGTAGCGCCCGCTCCGCGCCAGCCGCTCCGCGGCCTGGGGCAGCTCGAAGGCCCCGGGCACCCAGGCGACGTGCACGTCGTCGCGCGCGCAGCCGCGGCGCAGGAGCTCCCCGACGCATCCCTCGAGAAGGCGGGCGGTGACGAGGTGGTTGAAGCGAGCCACGACCACGCCGAAGCGCAGTCCGCGTCCCTCGATGCGGGCGGGATGACTCCTCACGACGACTCCAGCATCGCGTGAAGGTACAGGTCGGAGCCGATCCGGCGCACCTCCGCGCCGGGAAGACGCAGGGCGTCGGTCAACGCGTCCACCCCGAGGTCGGCGAGCGCGGGGAGCCCGTCGGAGCCGACCAGCAGCGGCGCCACGAACCAGTGGATCTCGTCGACGAGGCCGGCTCGCAGCAGCGCCGCGGCGAGTCCGCCGCCGCCCTCGACCAGTAGATGGGTGAGTCCCTCCTCGCCGAGCACGTCGAGCGCGCGGCGGAGATCCAGGTGACGGCCCCGCGCCGGCACGGCGATCGCCCGCGCGCCGCGGCGTCCGCGCGTCGCGAAACGCGCGCGCGCGTGGGACGCCCGGGTCAGCACCCAGGTCCGCTCGGCGAACTCGTCCTGGAAGAGCCGGGAGCGGGCCGGCACGCGCAGCGCCGAGTCCACGAGCAGGCGGATGGGCGCGCGCTCGGGGCGGCGTCCGCGGCGCACGGTGAGCGCGGGATCGTCGGCGCGCGCCGTTCCCGAGCCGACCATGACCGCATCGACCTCGTCGCGCAGGCGGTGCACCAGGCCGCGGGACTCGGGGCCCGTGATCCAACGCGAGTCGCCGCGGCGGGTGGCGATGCGTCCGTCGAGGCTTGCCGCGAGCTTCAGCGAGACGCGCGGGCGCCCCGTTTCGATCCAGCTGCGAAAGCCGCGGTGCTGGAAGCGGCAGGCCTCCTCGCGCACACCGACGCGGAGCTCGACGCCGGCCCGGCGCAGCCGCGCGATGCCCTTGCCGCGAACCTTCGGGTTCGGGTCCCGCTCACCGATCCACACGCGCGCGATGCCCGCCTCCTGGACGGCGGCGGCACAAGGGGGCGTGCGCCCCTGGTGGCTGCAAGGCTCGAGCGTCACGGCGAGGCTCGCGCCGCGCAGGGCGCGCGCCCCGTGCCGCCTCCTCGCGGCCTCGAGCGCGCGCACCTCGGCGTGGTCGCCGCCGGCGGGCTGGGTGAAGCCGCGTCCGAGCACGCGGTCGCCGCGCACCACCACCGCCCCCACCGGCGGATTGGGCCACGTCCGGCCGGATGCCCGTCGCGCCTGGGCCAGGGCCAGGCCCATGGCCGCCTCGGGGGTCACGCCTCCTCCGAGCTCCTGCCCGAAGCGGCCAGGGTGGCGAAGAAGTCGTCGTAGTCCTCGGCACTCTTGAAGTCTCGGAACACCGACGCGAAGCGAGCGGCCGCCACCTCGTCGATCGCGATCAACTCCTGGAGCAGCAGGTCGCCGAGCTGTCGGGTCGACACCTCGCTCTCGCCCGAGTCGATCAGCCGCCGCTCGACACGGTCGAGCAGGCGCTGGACGGCATCTTCCGCCACCGGACGCTTCACGCACGCCTTCTGGATGCCGCTCTCGAGCTTCTCGCGCTGGAACTCCTCGCGACGCTCGTCGCGCTTCACGATCTTCGGGACCACCTCTTCCAGGCGTTCCCGTGTGGTGAAGCGACGCCCACACTCCTCGCACTCGCGACGCCTTCGGATCTCGCGGCCCTCCCGACTGAGCCTCGAGTCGACCACGCGCGTGGACTCGTCGTTGCAGAAGGGGCAGCGCAAGCGGGCTAGACCGCCACGTGGAGCGGGAATCGCTGGCAGAGGGCCTGCACCTCGCCGCGGATCGCCGCGAGCTCCGCCTCTCCGGCGGACTCCGCGAGCGCCCGTGCGATCCAGCCGCCGATCTGCGCCATCTCCTCCGGGCCCATGCCCCGCGTGGTGACGGCGGGGGTTCCGAGCCGGATCCCCGAGGTGACCCGCGGCTTGCGCGGGTCGTAGGGCACCATGTTCTTGTTCGCGGTGATGCCGGCCTGCTCCAGCCGATCCTGGGCGTCCTTGCCGGTCACCGCGCTGTCGACGAGCGAGAGCAGGAAGCAGTGGTTGTCGGTGCCGCCCGAGACCACGCGCAGGCCGTGCTCGGAGACGGCGGCGGCCAGCACCTTCGAGTTCTCGACGATCTGCGCCGCGTAGCGCCTGAACCCCTCGCTCTGGGCCTCGCGGAACGCGACCGCCTTGCCGGCGATCACGTGCATCAGCGGCCCGCCCTGGCCGCCGGGGAAGACGGCCGAGTCGATCTTCCGGGCGAAGTCCTGGTCGCACAGGATCATGCCGCCGCGCGGGCCGCGCAGGGTCTTGTGGGTCGTCGTGCCGATCACGTGGGCGTGGCCCACCGGGCTCGGGTGCAGGCCGGCCGCGACGAGCCCGGCGATGTGGGCGATGTCCGCGAAGAGCAGCGCCCCGATCTCGTCGGCGATGGAGCGGAACGCGGCGAAGTCGATCGTCCGCGAGTAGGCGGTGGCGCCGCACTGGATCAGCTTCGGACGCTCGGCGAGGGCCAGCTTGCGGATCTCGTCCATGTCGAGGCGCTCGCTCTCGCGATCCACGCCGTAGGAGACGATGTCGTAGAGCTTGCCCGAGAAGTTGACGGGGCTTCCGTGGGTCAGGTGGCCGCCGTGGTCGAGGTTCATGCACAGCATCTTGTCGCCGACGTCGAGGACGGCGCGGTAGATCGCCTCGTTGGCGTTCGAGCCGGAGTGCGGCTGTACGTTGACGTGGTCGGCCCCGAAGAGCGCCTTCGCCCGGTCGATGGCGAGCTGCTCGGCGACGTCGAGCACCTCGCAGCCGCCGTAGTAGCGGCGCCCCGGGTAGCCCTCGGCGTACTTGTTGGTCGCGACGGAGCCCACGGCCTCGAGCACCGCGTCGGACACGAAGTTCTCGGAAGCGATCAGCTCGATGCCCTCGAGCTGGCGCTCGCGCTCGCGGCGCAGCACGTCGGCGATCTCGGGATCCGTCGCCGACACGGCGTCGAGCCCGTCGCCGCGGGTCAGGCTGTCGATCCCTTCCACGCGCTTCACGTGGCGGCCGCCCTCGAAGGGCGTCGCCAGGAAGGCCTCGACGATGGCCCACGCCTCGTCGGGCCCGGTGCGGTCGCCCGAGAGCGCGATGACGTTGGCATCGTTGTGCTCCCGCGCCGTCGCCGCGGTCTCGACGTCGTGCACCAGGGCTGCGCGCACGCGCGGGAAGCGGTTGGCGGTGTACATGACGCCCAGGCCGCTGCCGCAGATCACGATGCCCCGGGACGCCTCGCCCAGGGAGACCTTGCGGGCGGCCGGAGCCGCGAACTCGGGATAGTCGACGGAGTCGGTGCCGAAGGGGCCCACGTCGCAGGTCTCGTGGCCGGCGGCCTCGAGACGCTTGCGCAGGGCCTCCTTCAGCGCATAGCCCCGATGATCGCTGGCGAGAACGATCGGATCGCCCATTCATTGGTCTCCGTGAGCAAAGAGCAGGGCGGCGTTCACGCCGCCGAAGCCGAAGGAGTTGGAGAGTACAGCGCGAATCCGCGCGGGTCGCGGCTTGTGGGCCACGTGGTCGAGCGCGCACTCGGGATCCGGGTCGTCGAGGTTGCGGGTGGGCGGCAGGAGCTGCTCTTCGAGCGCGAGAATGCTGAAGATGGCCTCGACCGCGCCGGCCGCCCCCATCAGGTGCCCGGTCGCCCCCTTGGTCGAGGAGACCGCGAGGGAGTCGACGGTCTCGCCGAAGACGCTGCGCAACGCCGCAGCCTCCACGCGGTCGCCGGCCGGGGTGCTCGTGGCGTGGGCGTTCACGTAGTCGACGTCGCTCGGCGCGAGGTCGGCGTCGGCCAGGGCCTGTCGCATGCACTGGATGGCGCCGCGGCCGGACTCGTCGGGCGCGGCCATGTGCGCCGCGTCGCCGCTGGCGCCGTAGCCGGCCAGGCGGGCGCGAATGCGCGCCCCCCTTGCCCGCGCGTGCTCCTCGGACTCGAGCACGAGCACACCCGCCCCCTCGCCCAGCACGAACCCGTCGCGCCCCGTGTCGAAGGGCCGACTGGCCTGCTCGGGGTCGTCGTTGCGAAGCGACAGCGCCTGCATGCGCGCGAAGCCCGCGAGCACCATGGGATGGATCGGCGACTCCGCGCCGCCCACGACCATCAGGTCGGCATCGCCGCGCTCGATGATGCGCGCCGCCTCCCCCGTCGCGTGGGCACCGGTCGCGCAGGCGGTCACGTGGCACAGGTTCGGGCCGCGCAGCCCGTAGTGGATGGCCGCCACGCCGGCGGGCATGTTGGACAGCGCCATCGGAACCAGGAAGGGCGTCACCCGGCGCGGCCCGCCTGCGAGGAAGCTCTCGTGACCGTCGAGCAGGCTGTTGATGCCGCCGATGCCGCTTCCGATCGCGATGCCGCCGCGATCCGCATCGAACCCCCCGGACTTCGAGCCACCCTCGAGGCCCGCGTCGGCGAGGGCTTCTCCGGCGGCGGCGAGGGCCAGCACGATCACGCGGTCGTAGCGGCGCTGCTCCTTCGGAGAGAGTGCGGTCACCTCGAGATCGTCGGGCGCGGGGGCCGCGATCTTCGACGGCTGACGCTCGTCGAGGCCCTCGACGGCGCGCACGCCGGAGCGGCCCTCGAGCAGGGCGTTCCACGACGCCGCGGCGCCCAGCCCCAGGGGCGTGGCGCAACCGACCCCCGTGACGACGATGCGGCGACGCGAGCCCGACATGGGATCACTTCTGGAGCTTTTCCTTGAGGTAGGAAACGGCGGAGCCGATGGTCTGGATCTTCTCCGCGTCCTCGTCGGGAATCTCGACGTCGAAGGCTTCTTCCATCGCCATCACGAGCTCGACGATGTCGAGGGAGTCGGCTCCCAGGTCGTCGATGAACGACGCCTCGGGCACGACCTCTTCCTTACTGACGCCGAGCTGCTCGACGATGATGTCTGCGACCTGCTGCTCCAGGCTCATGGCTCTCCCCTCAGTCGTCCGCGGACCGGCCATCGGCCGCGAGCTGTTGGACATCCTCTAGATTGACGACGTTCGCGCGAGATAGCGAGCGCTCGGTACGCGCCACCAGTCCGGTGAGCACGCGCCCCGGGCCGATCTCGAGCACTTGGGTCACTCCCTGCTCGACGAGGGCCCCGACGCACTCGGTGAAGCGCACCGGCGCAGTGACCTGCTGCTCGAGCAGCCCCGGGATCCTCGCCGCGTCGCTGGCCGCGCGGCCATCGACGTTGTGCACCACCGGCGCGCGAGGCGCCGAGAACGCCGTTCGTCCGAGCTCCGGCGCGAGGCGCGCGGCCGCCGGAGCCATCAGGTCGCAGTGGAAGGGCGCCGAAACGGGCAGCGGAACGGCACGCCGCGCCCCGCGCTCCTTGGCGAGGGCCGAGGCGGCCTCCACGGCCTTGGCGTGGCCGGCGATCACGGTCTGCTGGGGCGCGTTGTAGTTGGCCGGCGAGACGACGCCGGAGGTGGACTCGGCCGCGTCGGTGCAGACGCCCTCGACCTCTTCGGGCCCGATCCCGAGGATCGCCGCCATGGCGCCCTCCCCCTCGGGAACCGCCTCCTGCATCAGTCGGCCGCGCAGGTGGACGAGACGCAGCGCGTCCTCGAGGGACACGGCACCGGCGGCGACCAGCGCCGTGTACTCACCGAGGCTATGGCCGAGCACGCACACGGGCTCGAGGGGCTGCGCCTCCTCGATGGCACGCAGCAGCGCGACGCTGGTGGCCAGGATCGCGGGCTGCTGGATCTCCGTCCGCCGCAGCTCCTCCTCGGGCCCCTCGAAGCACAGCTTCGAGAGCGGCAGGCCGAGCACCGCGTCGGCGGTCTCGAATACCTCGCGGGCCGCGGACGAACCCGCCGCGGCGTCCGCGCCCATCCCGACCTCCTGGGCGCCCTGTCCAGGAAAGAGCAGAGCGAGCATGGGAGGCGCTAGTCCTCGTCGGTCTCGAAGACGGTCCGGTCCTTGTAGAAGCCGCAGTTGGGGCAGACGCGGTGGGGAGCCTTGGGCGCGCTGCACTGGGGGCAGGTCGAGCGGGCCGGATTCGACAGCGCGTGGTGGCTACGTCGCATGTTGCGCTTGGACTTCGAGGTGCGTCGCTTGGGAACGATCATCGGCTGGGTTCCTGTTCTTGCAGTCCGGGCCTTCGCGCTTCGGGCGGGGCGGGGTCCGGTGGATTCTAGGGCTCGTCGCGGCCGGCGGTCGGCTTCAGCGACTCCAGGACGGCGAAGGGGGAGGCCACCCGCTCTTCCTGGCAATCGCACTGGTCGGTGTTGCGATCGATGCCGCAGCGGGGACAGAGCCCCTTGCAGTCTTCGCGGCACAGTGGCTGCACCGGGAAGATGAGCGCCAACACCTCCTGGAGGAAACGGTCCAGCTGGATCTCGGATCCCTGGAACCACCCGGTCTCGAGCTCCTCACTGAGGTACAGCCCATCCCGCGCGAGGCACTCGGCCCCCTCCGGATCCGCGGGAACCCGGGACCCCGCGGGCTCGAGCACGAGCCGGAAGGACTCCCGGACCGGGGCACGATAGCGAGTGAGGCATCGGCCGCACACGAGCCAGACCCGCCCCTTTACCCCGCCTTCGAGGTAGAGATCCTCGATCATCCGGTGGATCCGGACCGAAACGGCGAGCGGCTCGTCGACCGCCTCGGCCAGCTCTGCGTCACCGCCGCAGTGCTCACGCCACCACCCCGGCGACGCCTCGAAGGCGAGCGTCTCCGGGCTGTCGGTGATGCGGTCGATCTGGATCTTCATCGCGAAAAAGCCTTTGCACCGCAAAGGGTTGAAGACGGCGGATAGCAGACCCCCCCGCCCCGGGCCACGCACGCCAAGGGGGAGGCATCGTCCCCGCCCCACCCGATGCAACCACCCCCGACGGGCGAGGACCGTCCCCACCCCCGGGGGTGGGGACGGTCCTCGCCCTGGGGGGTCGCTACTCTGCGCGGCCCATGACTGGCGTGCGTACGCGATTCGCTCCGAGCCCCACGGGGCTACTGCATCTGGGCAATGCCCGGACGGCGCTCTTCAACTGGGCCTACGCCCGCCGCCACGGCGGCACCCTGGTGCTGCGGGTGGAGGACACGGACAAGGAGCGCTCGACCCCGGCGTCCGAGGCCGGCCTGCTCTCCTTGCTCGAGTGGCTCGGGCTGCACTGGGACGAGGGCCCGCTGCGCCAGAGCGAGTTCGCGGAACGCCACGCCGAGGTGATCGGGCAGCTGCTGGCGTCGGATCGCGCCTACCGCTGCGTGTGCACGCGCGAGGAGCTCGAGGAGCGCAAGGCCGCGACCATCGCCGCCGGCGGCAAGTGGACCTACGACGGCCGTTGTCGCGATGCCGGCCACGGCGCGGACTGCGGCCCCCATACCGTGCGACTGCGCCTCCAGACCGAAGGCGAGCTGCGCTGGGACGACGCGGTCTACGGCGAGAGCAGCCAGCCGGCCGTGGAGATCGGCGACCGCATCATCCAGCGCAGCGACGGCGGCGTGCTCTACCACCTGGCCGTCGTCGTCGACGACATGGACATGGGCATCACCCACGTGATCCGCGGCGCCGACCACCACATCAACACCGCCTTCCAGCTGGCGCTCTACCGGGCCCTCGATACCGAGCCGCCCGTCTTCGCCCACGTCCCCCTGCTGGTGAACGCCGAGGGCAAGAAGCTCTCGAAGCGCCGCGAGGACTCGTCGGTGGAGCACTACCGCGATGCCGGCTTCCTGCCGGAGGCGATGCTCAACTGGCTCGTGCGCATGGGCTGGAGCCACGGCGACCAGGAGGTGTTCTCCGCCGAGGACATCCAGCAGCTCTTCGACCTCGAGCACGTGGGGAAGGCGGCGGCCCAGGCCGACCCCGACAAGCTCGCCCACCTGAACCAGCTGTGGCTCAAGCGGCTCCCGGCGGACGAGCTCTTCGAACGCCTGAAGCCCGAGCTCGAGGCCGTGGCCGGCGGACCGGTCGAGCCGAGCGACGGGCTCTCGCTCCTGATCGACCTCCTGCGCGAACGCAGCGAGAGCCTCGCCGACATGGCGGCCCGAGCGCGCTTCGCCGTGGTGGACGATCCCCCGATGGACGAGAAGGCGGCCGCCAAGCACTTGAAGCCCGCCGCCCGCGAGCCCCTGGCGAAGCTCCTCGAGATCCTCGACGGAGAGTCCGAGTGGACCGAGAGCTCGCTGGATGCCGCCTTCCAGCGAACCTGCGAGGCGCTCGACGGCCTCAAGCTCGGCAAGCTCGCCCAACCCGTGCGGGTCGCCGTCACCGGCTCCGGCGCCTCACCCGGGATCTTCGAGACCCTGGTGGTGCTCGGGCGGGAGCGCAGCCTGGCCCGCCTCGGGGCGGCGCTCGATCGCATCGAGCCCGCCTGAGCCTCGGGCCCGGCAGCTCAGCAGGCCCGTCGGGCCCGTTGAGTTGCGGGCGCGTCCCGGTATCTTGAACCCCTGGCGGCGCTCTGCGGGCCGCCTTGATCCCCGGTCGTCTAACGGCAGGACAACAGGCTCTGAACCTGTGAATGGAGGTTCGAATCCTCCCCGGGGATCCACGCTCCGCCCATCCATCCTGCGCGCCCTTCGATGGGACCCCCGGTGACCGACGCCAACGCCGAACAGCAGGAATTCTGGAACGAGCGGGCGGGTCCCGTCTGGGTGCAGAACCAGGAGCGCCTGGATGCCCAGATCGGCCAGCACGGACAGCTGGCCCTGGATGCGCTGGCCATCCAGCCCGGCGAGCGCGTGCTCGACGTGGGCTGTGGCTGTGGCGACTCGACGCTGAAGCTGGCCGAGGCGGTCGGCGCCGAGGGACACGTGCTCGGCCTCGACCTCTCCGAGCCCATGCTCGCCCGCGCGCGTCAGCGGGCCGAGGCAGCGGGAGCGAGCCAGGTCGAGCTGCGCGCAGCCGACGCCCAGAGCGCCGCGCTCGGATCCGACTTCGACGTCGTGCACTCGCGCTTCGGCGTGATGTTCTTCGACGACCCGACCCGGGCCTTCACCAACCTCTGCGGCGCCCTGCGCTCGGGCGGGCGGCTCGGCTTCGTGTGCTGGCAGGCCCCGCCGGAGAATCCCTGGGTCACGGTGCCGATGGGCGCCGCCGCCCCGCACCTCGAGCTCCCGCCGCCGCCTCCGCCGCACGCACCGGGCATGTTCGGGCTCGCCGACGCCGAGCGCCTGCGCGGCATCCTCGAGCAGGCCGGCTTCGCGGACATCGAGATCGCGGACCGGCGCGTGGCGATGCAGATGGGAGAAGGCACGCCCGAGAGTGCGGCCGACCTCTTCCTCGAGGTCGGCCCCGTCGCGGGGCTTCTCGCCGAGCAGGGCGCGTCGGACGAGACCCGCGCCCGGGTGCGCGAGTCCGTCCTCGAAGCCCTGCGTGCCCACGAGAAGGAAGGGCACGTCTCCCTGGGCTCGAGCATCTGGCTCGTGACGGCGACCCGGCCCTAGCCGGGGGTCGAGGGCGGCGTCAGGAAGCGGCGCGCACGGCGCTGGCTTCGGCGTCGCGGCCGAGGTTCTCGAGCAGCTTGGCGAGGACCCGCCGCGCGGGATCGAAGTCGGGCGCCTCCTGCAGGATGCCGCGCAGCATCTGCTCGGCATAGGCGCCCTCGCCCCGGGTGGCCAGCGCGATCGCGACCTTGAGCCGCGAGCCGAGCGCCTGGCCCGCCGGCCCGGCGCGCACGAGGTGTCGGGAGACGTCGGCCACCTCGCCGAGCCGCGCGGTCTGCACCGCGATGCCGAGATGCGCGTGTCCATTGCCGGGGTCGAGCTCGGCGGCCGCGCGATAGCGCGCGAGCGATCGCTCGTACTCGCCGAGCTGATCCCAGGTGTCGCCGATCAGGACGTGCAGCTCCGAGCTCATCGGGTCGATCGCGATGGCCGCCTCGGCCTCGGCGATCGCCTCCTCGAGGGTCCCGCCGGCGCGCAGGCGCCAGACGCGTCCGGCCCGTGAGTTCGCGTGCCCGGGGTCGAGCACCAGCGCACGATCGAACGCCGCCACCGCCTCCGCGTAGTCCTGGGTGGCCACCCGGGTCAGCCCGACCAGGTGGTGCTGGAAGGGTGACTCGGGTGCAAGATCGAGGGCGCGATCCGCGTGGCGCCTCGCCGGCTCCGGCTGGCCCATCGAGAGATAGATCCGCGCCAGAAGGTCGTGGGTGCCGGGGCTCGCCTCGAAGGCGGCGAGCACCTCCTGGGCGAGCCGCAGCGCCTCGTCGATGCGACCCTCCTGGTACTCCACCTTGGCGCGCTCGAAGGGCGCGATCAGCTGGATGCCCAGCTTCGGATCGAGGCCGCTCTCGACGACGCTGCCGCCCGAGGGAAGCGCGTAGCCGAGAGCCAGGAGCTGGGCGCGCGTGTCCTCGTCGAGCTCGACCGACTCGGCGCCGCTCTCGCTCTCGAGCAACACGTCGAGACGCGCCTCGTAGGCCTCGATGGTGTCGCGATGCGCCTCGGGGTCGGCTTCCAGCAGGTTCTCGAGCTGCTTCGGATCCCCGGCCATGTCGTAGAGCTCGGGCATCGGAGCGCGGATGTAGAGGTGCTGCTCGTCGCGCAGCGCGTGGAGCGGCGCCCAGCCGTGGTCGATCTGGGTCGCGAGGCTCTCGGCGTAGGCCTGGCCCGGACCCTGGGCCGGACCCTGGCCCGAACCCGGAAGGGAACCCGGCTGGGAACCCGGCTGCGCGGCCTCGGCGTCGTGGGCCTCCGCCAGCACGGCGCCGTCGGCCTCGGGCAGCGCCGGGAGCCCCGCCATCGCGACGAGGGTGGGCGCCACGTCGATGTTGGAGACCACGCGCTCCGAGACGGCGGGCTCGATGCCCGGGCCCCGCAGGATCAGCGGCACGTGCATGGCGGCGTCGTAGACGGTGTAGGCGTGAGTGTCCTCGTGGTGCTCCCCGAGACTTTCTCCGTGGTCCGCGGTGACGGCCACGATGGTGGCGTCGAGTCGACCCGACGCACGCAGCGCCTCGATCAGGCGGCCGAGCTGATCGTCCACGTAGGCGATCTCGCCGGCGTAGGGGTCGGACGCGAAGCGCTCGTCGTAGGGAGGCGGCGGGTCGTACACCGCGTGGGGATCGTAGTAGTGCACCCAGAGCAGGAAGGGCCGGTCTTCGCGAACGCCGGGGCGGCTTCCCAGCCAGGCCAGCGCAGCATCGGTGACCTCCTCCGCGCGACGCTCGTGGAAGCCGGCCGGCGCGGCCCGGCGCGAATCGATCTCGGCGTCGTAGTGGTCGAAGCCCTGGTCGAGCCCGTAGGCGGCGTCGAGCACCACGGCCGCGATCACCGCGCCGGTGTCCCAGCCCGCGGTCTGGAAGCGCTCGGCCAGGGTCGCCGTGTCGGCACCCAATCGGAACAGGCCGTTGTGGCGCACGCCGTGCTTCGGCGGGTACTGGCCGGTCAGGATCGAGGCGTGGGAGGGCAGCGTCAGTGGCGCCGTCGCGAGCGCCTGGCGATACAGCAGCCCCTCGGCCGCCAGCGCGTCGAGGGTGGGCGTCGGAGCCGCGGTGGACTCGCCCTGCGCTCCGACGCGATCGGCCCGCAGGGTGTCGATCGTCACGAGGAGCACGTTCGGCCCGGTCGCCATCGGCCGCGTTGCGCCGGGCTCGCGGACCTCGACGCGGTTGCAGCCGAGGCTCGTGGCCAGCAGCAGCGAGAGGGCGACGACGACGCTTCGACGGCAGCTAGGCGACATGGAACGGACTCGCGATCACGAGGACGGCCGCCACGGCGATCGCCGGAGCGAAGCCGAAGGGCTGTTGGAACCCCCGGTGGACGACGGCGAAGGCGAGCCCGAGCAGCAGGCCGACCACCGCCGCCACGAAGATCGTCTCGACCACGAAGAGCGGGCCGACGAAGGCGCCGATCATCGCCAGGAGCTTCACGTCGCCGAACCCGAGGCCGGGGAACCAGGTCCAGTAGTCGAGGCTCGCGGGGCCGGGAAGCTCCTCGTCCTCCCCGGGCCAGTGGTCGAAGCGGCGGCCCAGGGCGACGCTGATGCGCGCGTGGACGAAGCCCACGATCCAGAGCAGGCCGCCGCCGAGCAGCGCGCCGCTCGCCGACTGCACGAAGGCGCTGGCGAGCGCCTCGCCCTCGAGGGAGCGCGCGAGCGGCACCACGAGCAGCCCGAGGGCCAGCCCACCGAGCGAGATCGAGTCCGGGATCCACTGGTGCTCGAAGTCGATCACCGCGGCCGCCAGCAGGCCCGCACCGAACACCCACCAGAGCGGCAGCATCGGCGTGGCGCCGTGCACGAGGAAGAGGGCCCCGAAGAGCAGCCCGGTGACCGCCTCGAGCGCCGGGTAGCGCCAGGAGATGGCCGTGCCGCAGCCGGCGCAACGACCGCGCAGGAACAGATACGAGAGGAGCGGCACGTTCTCCCACGGACGGATCGGCCGACCGCAGCCCGGGCAGTGGGAGGGCGGGCTCACGATCGACTCGCCCCGGGGCACGCGGTACACGACCACGTTCAGGAACGAGCCCACGACGAGCCCGAGCGCCACGGCGAAGCCGAGGCCCGTCCAGTAGACGGGGCCGCCCCACATCGAAGCCTCCGGGGTCATCTCATGACCCTAGCGAGCAAGACGCACCTATCGGAAGTCGCGGCGCTGGAAGACCAGGCAGGCGAGGGTCAGCAGGACGCCCATGTAGGCCACTCCGTAGAGAAGCGGCCACACGACCTGGGCCTGGGTGATCGGAAGGCCGTGGATCGCGTGGGTGGTGAGGTTGAACGCCTCGAGGTCCGGGAAGCTCCGGTGCAGGAATGCCGTCATCGTCTGGACCGAGCTCACGTCGCTCTGGCTCCCGAGCTCGCGCAGGTCGCGGGTCACGTGGCCGACCACGTAGAAGCCGGCGGTGAAGAGCGAGGCGAGCATCGGCGTGGTGAACGACGAGAAGAGCGTCGCCACGGCCACCAGGACGGCCAGCTCGATGGCGGCGAGGACCACGGCCGCCGCGTGGCCCCCGGTCAGCGGCGCGCCCGAGAGCAGGCTCACGGCCACGAACGCCACCGCCATCACCGCCACCTGGAGCCACAGCGTGGCGACCAGCCCGGCGAACTTCCCGATCAGGAACTCGGCACGGGAGAGCGGCTTGGACAGCACCGTGTAGATGGTGCGCCGGTCCACTTCCTTGTGGATCAGGTTCACGCCCACGAAGATCGCGATGGCGGCACCGAACAGGCGCAGGGACGAGAGCCCCACCGACTGCAGGATGCGGTCGCCCTCCACGTAGGAGAGGCTCGACACCAGGATGCCCGTCCCGATCAGCAGCACGCCGAAGAAGAGCAGCGCGTAGAGCACCTTGTTGCGGATCGCCTCGCGTACGGTGTTGCCAGCGATGGCGACGATGCGTCCGAGCGAGCTCATCGCGCTCCCCCCTCGGCCCGGTTCGCCGAGCCGTCGTCCTGGTTGCCCTGCTCGACCGCGTCGAGGAAGACCGTCTCGAGGGACGCGCGATGCGGCGTCACCGACACCACCTCGGCACCGGCGGCCAGGGCGCCCCGCAGGAGGTCGGGCAACGACTTCTCCGCGACGTTGGCCTCGATGCGCTCGCCCTGCCCTCGCACCTCGAGCTCGAGCTGCTCCTCGAGATCGAGCAGCGCCTGGGGCGGCATCTGCGACAGCACCACGTCCACCCCGCCGTGTCCGGCCGAGAGGAAGTCCTCCGGCCCGCCCTCGAAGCGGATCTGGCCCTTCACGATGATGGCCACGCGATGGCAGAGCATCTCGACGTCCGAGAGGATGTGGGTGTTCATGAAGATCGTCTTCCCGCCCTCGTTGAGCCGCAGGATGAGGTCGCGGATCTCCTTGCGACCGATGGGATCGAGGCCGCTCATGGGCTCGTCCAGGAACACGACGGTCGGATCGTGGATCAGTGCCTGGGCGATGCCGATGCGCTGCAGCATGCCCTTCGAGTAGTTGCGCAGCCGCTCGCCACCCGCGTGGGAGAGGCCCACGTCCGCCAGCAGCTGCTCGATGCGTGCCGGGCGCTCGCCGCGGGGCACGCCGGAGACGCGCGCATAGAACTCGAGGAACTCGACGCCCGTCAGGTAGTCGTAGAAGTACGGGTTCTCGGGCAGGAAGCCCACGTGCCGGCGGAACTCGCTCTCCCGGATGTCGTGGTCGAGGATCCGCGCGGAGCCCTCCTGCGGATGGATCAGACCCATCAGGAGCTTGAGGGTCGTCGTCTTGCCGGCGCCGTTGGGGCCGACGAAGCCGAAGATCTCGCCGCGCTTCACGTCGAACGAGATGCCGTGCAGCACCCGCTTGCGGACCAGGCCGAAGCCCGGACGGAAGTCCTTCACCAGGCCCTCGACGCTCACCGCGTCTTCGCTGGTCTCGGTTCGTTCCCTCACGTGCCTTCCTCCTGCGCTTCCCGTTCCGAAGTCGCTCCCCGTGCGCCGCCTTCCTCGCCGGCGGGGGAATCACCCTTGCCCTGGGCCCGCCAGCCGCCCATCTCGGCCCGGATCTCCGGGTCGTAGTGGGGCCGGTAGCGGTGGTCGTACCAGCTCGAGACGATCTCTCCCGTCTCGTCGTGGATCACCCACTCCCAGCCGTGGGGCTCCGGCGGGAGCTTGGCGAGCACGGGCGGATCGCCTTCGAGCAGCTCCTCGACGCGCTCGATGTCGCGACCGAATCGCGTGCGGTAGCGCTCGCGCGCCTGGTCGAGCATCCGCGCGAGACGCTCGGTGTGGATCTCCTCGAGCATCTTCTCGAACTCCGCGCGCTGCTGGGGATCCTCCGATCCCTCCCACATCTCGCGGATCAGACCGGCGGCCACGTCGAGCCCGGCGGTGCCCGCGCGCAGGCGCGCGACGAGGCCCATCAGGTAGCGGGGCGAGCCCGGCAGCCGCGCCGCCTCCTCGAAGTAGATCGCGGCTTCCTCGGGCTCTTCGAGGTAGTAGAAGAGGTTGAAGCCCAGATAGAAGCGGTTGCGCCACTCCTCCGGGTGATAGTCGAGCGAGCGCTTCAGCAGCATGTTGGCCTGGCGGACGTCCTCCTCGCTCTTCGTCATCCAGACGGCGGCGAAGCGGTAGGGGTGTCCGACCCAGGGATCGACGCGGGTGACCACGTCGATGAAGCGACCGAGCAGGGTGCCGTGGTGCTCGGGGTGATCGACCGAGCCCACGACCTGCACCGCGCGCAGCCAGTAGAAGTCGGCCATCGCGGTGTGGAAGCCGACGGAAGAGAGCCGCGCCGCCTCCGGGCGGGGGATGAACGGAGCCCCTTGATCGATGCGCTTGGGGATCTCGATCTGGCTGTGGAACGAGACGGCGGCTGCGACGAACGCGACGAGGACTACGAAGCCCTTCCAGGACCGAAGCACGATCGCCTCCTGATCAAGAGTGGATGCGCTCCGGATCGGCCGCTTTTCCGGAGGACTTGAGCCCCCGCTGCGTATTCGTTGGGGGTCTCCAGGGGTCCGGATCCGCCCCGGATCGGGGGGATCGCCCCTCGGCCTCAGCCCTCGCCGAGCTGCGAGAGCACCTTGCGCGGGCCAGGCCAGTCCGGGTAGCGGCCCCGCAGATCCACCAGGAGCGATCGGGCCTCGGGGATGCGCTCGCGGGCCGCGTAGGCGATGGCCAGGGCGAACTGCAGCCGCGGCGTGCGCGCGGCGGCCCCGGCGCGGTCCAGGTGCTCCTTGGCAGCCTCGTCCTCGCCGAAGCGCACCAGCTGGAGCGCCGCCCCGGCGTGGGCCGGACCGTTCTCGGGGTCGATCTCGAGCAGCTTCCGCCAGGCCGAGAGCGAGCGATCGTACTGGCCCAGGTGATCCCAGTTGCGCGCCACCGAGGTCAGGATCCCGAGATCGTCGGGGCGCAGGGCGAGCGCCTGCTCGGCGTGCTCGGCGGCGTCAGCGAGCGAGCCGCCCAGATCCATCCGGAGCATGCAGCCCGCCTGGGCCTCGGCGTGTCCGGGGTCGAGCTCGGCCGCCGCCTCGAAGTCCGCGACCGCACCGGGCACGTCGCCAGTGGCGAGGCGCACGCTCGCGAGCATCTCGCGATGGCGCGCCGAGCCAGGAACCAGCCGGGCGGCCCGCTCGGCGTGGGGAAGCGCGCTCGCTGCCTGCCCCTTCGCGAGGAGGATCCGCGCGAGGAGGTCGAGCAGGCGCGGACTCTCGGGGAGCTGCGCCAGGAGCGACAGCGCGTCCCTCTCCGCCTCGTCGAGCCGGTCGTAGTGGTAGAGGCCCTCGATCGCGATGAAGCGGTCGAGGAGCCGCAGGCCGTCCTTCGGATCGATGCCGTTCTCGGGAGCGGGCGACGACTCCACCACGTAGCCGAGGGCGTGCAGCTGGCTCTTCGAGGCAGGGTCGAGGACGACGCGCTCGCTCTCTTCCTCGCCGGCCAGGGCGGCGTCCACCGCGGCCGACAGCTCGGCAACCACGGCGGCGTGGGCCTCGTCGGGCCCGGCGGGATCCGCCAGGAGGTCGTCCAGCTGCTTCGGATCCCGCTCCAGGTCGTAGAGCTCGGAGCGGGGCGCGCGAACGTAGAGGTGGTCGTCGGTGCGCACGGCGTGCAGGGGCGCGAAGCCGTGGTCGAGCTGCGTGGCCAGCGTCTCGGCGTACACCGTGCGCGCGGAGGGCGCGGGCCCACTCGCCAGGAGATCGCGACCCTGGACGTCCGCGAAGCCCGGGAGCCCCGCCAGAGCGAGGAGCGTCGGCGCCACGTCGAGGGTGGAGGCGACGCCTTGGATGCGCTCACCCGCCGGCACGCCGGGGCCACGGATCAGCAGCGGCACGCGCAGCGCGGAGTCGTAGAGGGTGTACGCGTGGGTCGACTCGCCATGCTCGCCGAGGCTCTCGGCGTGGTCGGCCGTGGCCATCACCAGCGTGTCGGCCAGGCGCCCGCGCTCGGCCAGCCCGTCGAGCAGGCGACCCAGCTCGTGATCGGTGTAGGCGACCTCGCCGGCGTAGGGCTCGCTCTGGAAGCGCGTCGCGAACGGCTCGGGCGGGCGATAGGCGCCGTGGGGGTCGTAGTAGTGCACCCAGAGGAAGAACGCGCCGGGCGTGGCATCGAGCCACTCGAGGGCGGCGTCGCTCACCTCGCCCGCGGTCCGCTCCGCGTAGCCGGTGGCCGAGGCGCGGCCCGTGAAGATGCGGTCGTCGTAGTGGTCGAAGCCCTGGGCCAGCCCATGGCGACCGACCAGCACGGCCGCCCCGATCACCGCGCCGGTCGCGTAGCCCGCGCCCTGGAAGCGCTCGGCCAGGGTGTCGGCCGAGTCGGGCAGGCGGTGGATCCCGTTGTGGCGCACCCCGTGTCGGGGCGGCGTGAGACCGGTGTGGATCGAGGCGTGGGACGGCAGGGTGAGCGGCGTCGGCGCCACCACCGTCTCCACCGTGGTGCCCTCGCGCGCCAGGCGGTCGAGGGTGGGCGTGCGAACCTCGCCCGCTCCGTAGGCTCCCACGTGGTCGGCGCGCAGCGTATCGATGGTCACGAGCAGCACGCTCGGCCCGGAGACCGCGGGCGCCACCGCGATGCGGTTGCAGCCAGACCCGAGGACGACCGAAGCGAGAACGACCGGAGCGAGAACGAGCAGAAGCCCCGTCAGCGCGTAGGCCGACGGGGCTGCTGCGGATCTCCCTCCGAGGATCCACCTCATCCACATGGGGTGTGGGATACCTCGGGGCTAGTAGTCGTCCGAGAGCGGGAAGCCGCAGCCCGCCTGGAACGGGATCGGCGCCACGGTGTCGAGGATCGGCTGGCAGGTCGCCGGATTCCACGCGGCCGGGAATCCGAGGATGCCGGTCGGGAACGTCGCCCCCGCCTGGTCCGGATGGAAGTAGGCGAAGACCGCGACGTTGCCGTCCCCGTCGGAGTCGCCGTAGGCCGCGGCCGTGAAGCCGGTCGAGCCCGCAGCGGTGACGGTGTCGTAGTCGTAGTAGGTCGAGCCCTCGGGCGAGAAGGCCAGGATGTCGAAGCCGGCTCCGGTCACCGAGGAGAAGCTCGGCAGCGCCTGGTACCAGTTCTGCTTGGTACCGATGGTGCCGAGACCAGGAGAGGGCGCGGCGTTCACGAACGCGCCGGTCTCGTGGAAGAAGCTCAGCTGATGGGTGCGGATCGCGGCCAGGTTCGCCGTGGCTTCGGAGCGCCGCGAGCGAAGCTGGAGGAACGAGAAGGTGGTGATGGCCGTCGCGGAGAGGATTCCGATCAGCGCGACGGTGATCATCAGCTCGATGAGTGTGAATCCCTGCGCGTTTCGCTTCTTGGAGGAACGCATGCTTGGACTCCCTCTTGGGGGAAGGCGAAGAAAGGGGGGCGGGCGAAGGAAAGGTGGGGCGGGAGGGAGGACCCTCCCGCCCCTACGATCACATCTCGTTTAGAAGATGTTCTGACCGTCGTTGACCGAGCACGGGCCGGTCGTGTTCACCAGATCGTTCGTGGTGGTCAGACCGTTGTAGGTGCCGGTGTTCGGGCAGACGGCGCCACCGCCGGCCGGCGGGCCCGCGATGCCGGTCGTCTGACCGGGCAGGGCGTGGATGTAGCCCCACGAGTTGAACGTACCGTCCGCATCGATGTCCGAGAACGCGCCGACGCTGTAGACGGGGCCCACGGCGGTGCCGAGGACGACGGTGTAGTTGTAGTAGACCTCGCCCTCGGGGAACCAACCCACGGTGTTGAAGCCGGGGGGCGACGCGGGCCAGATGCGCTTGGCATTGGACGGCGAGCCCGTGGCCGGAGCGGCCGCGGCGGCGACGTACGTACCGTACTCGGCGTTGTACGACTCCTGCGCGGTGCGGATGGCCGCGATGTTGGTCTTGCCCTCGCCCACGCGGGAGCGGAGCTGGAACCGAAGGAAGTTCGGAATGGCGATCGCCGCCAGAATTCCGATGATGGCGACCACGATCATCAACTCGATGAGCGTGAAGCCGCGCTTACGCGTATGAAGCTTGCGCATCTTGGCTTTCTCTCCTCACTCCGAGCTGAAGCGGTGCGACGTGCACCTCCTGGCCAGTGGCCCACTCGGATCGGCGTTCGTGGAGGGGAAAAGCAACCGGCGTGCCAGGTCTCCCCACGACCCTTCTGGGATCGGCAACACGCGCCGCTCACTGAAGCCGGGGCCTGGGTTTGTTCCCACGCAAGTTTTTCCGCGAGCGCTCGAAGGGGCCCCCGCGAAACGTGATCCGGGTGACGGATTGGAGCCCGAAAGCGACGAAGAACGTCACTTCGGCGCCCCGCTGGAGCCGCGCTCGAGCGGGCTGGAGCCCCGGACGGGGTCGTCTGGCCGCGGCCGCAACGGACCTCCCGGCCGGAGGGCCCTCCGAGGGCTCACGGACCGGCAATTGACGCCCAAGGCGCTCTCGCTACGCTGCTCCGCCCTGCTCCCTTCGTCTAGTGGCCTAGGACGCGGCCCTCTCAAGGCTGAAACACGGGTTCGACTCCCGTAGGGAGCGCCACTCCTCCCCGCCTGCCCTCCCCTCTCTGGAGGAGCCTTGCCCCAGTTCCTCTTCGCCTTCCTGGACTGCGAGTTCGGGGGCCTGGATGTCGACGCCCACGACATCACGGAGATCGGGGTGATCCTGACCGACTACCGGCTGGTCGAGCTCGAGCAGCGCGAGTGGAAGGTCGCCGCCCGTCCCGAGCGGATCAGCAAGGAAGCGGCCGAGATGTCGGGCTACGACCCGGAGGTGTGGGCGCGCGAGGCCGTGGGCGTGCGCCAGGCCCTGACCGAGTTCGCCGCCCTGTGCCCGAAGGGCAAGACGGTCGTGCCCGCCGGCCAGAACGTGCGCATGGACGTGGTCTTCCTGGAGCGCGCCTACAAGGCCTGCGGCATTCCCTGGCCCTTCGACTATCACGTGATCGACCTGGCCACCCTCTTCTACTCCTGGACGCTGGTGGCCGGCGAGGTGGCCCCGGCCCTCTCCCTGCGCCAGGCGGCCACGGTGGCGGGGCTGGTCGGCGGCGGCGTCGAGCATCGCGCGCTCGCGGACGCCCGCCTCACCCTGGACACCTTCCGTCACTTCATCGGGCGGCTCGCGCCGCGTCCCATCCCGGACGAAGCCGCGGAGCCCGCGAACGCGAGCTCGGGCGAGCGCGCGACCGGGCCCGCCTAGACGGCCTAGGCCTCGCCGCTCGGCAGCGGCGCGACGCGCACGCGCCACTTCTCGACCGCACCGAGGTCGATTCGCGCCAGGAGCGGCAGCAGGAAGCGCCGCCCGAGCCCCCCGGCGCGAAAGACCCAGGCCGAGCCGAAGTCGATCAGCACCGGCGCGCCCGTGGGATCGACCATGACGTTGGTCCGGTGGCGCAGGTCGAGGTGCACCACGCCTCGCTCGTGCATGCTGCGGATCGCCTTCTCGAGGCGCTCGACGAAGTCGGCCGGCACCTGCCCCCGGAGCTTGCGAGACATGCGTCGTCCGGGTCGGTACTCGACGGCGAAGGCCAGGGCATCGATCGACCCCAGGTAGGCGGGCACCTCGGGATGCCCCGCCAACGCGCGGAGCGCACGGATCTCCCTCCCGTTGATGAGACGGGCCAGGGTCGCGCGCACGAGCGGGCTGCGAGGCGCGAAGTCCTTCACCACCACCGGGGCGCCCCCGAGGCGCTCGGGCAGATCGACCCGGAACACGTCGGGATTGCGCGCACCCCCGCGGCTCAGGAGCTCCTTGGGCAGCGAGTCCAGCTCGGCGCGCGTGGGCAGGGTCGGCGAGGCAGCGGACACGGCGCCAGTCTCGGAACTCTGGCGCGCTCCCGCTAGCTCGGGAGGGCTACGGGCGCCGGTTCCCGGCGGCGAGGATCTCGTCGGCCTCGAGGCGCGGCAGGAGCGGAAGCCCGAGCTCGCGACGCAGGGCGTTCTCCCGGGCGATGGCCTGGTCGGGGCCACTCGCCTGGGCGCGCACCACGCGCAGGGCCTGCCCGGCGGCCCGGTCGTCCCCGACCGCGGCGGCGAGGCGGGCGCGCAGCTCGAGGAGCTCGGGGCTGCCGGGCCAGATGCCGGCCAGCTCCGAGAGCGCCTGCATGACGTCCGAGAGCCGCGCGTCGTCGAGTGCGGCCCGTGCCCGCGCGATCACCGGCGCAGCGGCGCGCTGCTGCTCCGCGCGATGGGCCTCGGCGTGGATCGCGGCGAGGTCGGGCCGGCCCGCGGCGCGAGCCAGCGCAACCAGCACCTCGGCCACGCCGGGCAGGCGCCGGCCCTCCACGCTGCGGCGGAACTGGGACAGCGAGACGAGCAGGGGCACGAGCTCCGCACCCTGGCGTCCTTCGCGGAGCGCCGCCTTGGCCTCGAACCAGGCGATGCGCGGGTAGTCCCCGCGCTCCGCCTCGGGGATGCGTTCGATCCACGCCCAGGCGCGCGCCTCGTCCACGCGATCGAAGGCGCGTGCGGCGTCGTAGGCATCGTCGGCCGCGCCGCTCCGCTCGTGGGCCGCCTCGAAGAGGGCACCGGCTTCGGCGAAGGCACCCCGGCGCATGGCCAGGTGCAGCGCGTGCACGCGGAGGGGGGCGGCCTCGTCCGGGTGCTCGCGGCCGAGGGCCTCGAGCGCGGCGAGGGCCGCGGCCTCACGCCGGGGGTCGAGCAGCTCGAGACGCGCCGTCGCGACCGCCCTCCCGAGCGGGTCGAGCGAGGGGCGCGGGTCGTTGATCCACTGGGCGAGCTGCGGGGCGCGGCCCCGCTCGAGGAGCGCGTCCACGAGCGCCGGCCCATCGAGCGCCCCCTGCGTCTCGGGCAGCAGGGGCGGAGCCGCGGAGCGTCCTACGAGGAGATCCCGCGGCGTTGTGGCCGCCTCCGGTGGCCGCATCGCCTCGAGCGCACCGGCGAGCGGGATCGGGTCGGCATCCTCGATGTCGACGTCCTCGGGAGTGAAGGCCGACACGGGACCCTCCACGCGCGCGACGAGATCCTCCACGCGCTCGACCCCGTAGCGCCGCAGGGCCCGCGCCAGGAGCGGCTCGTGCATGCGCTTCGCGATCTCGTCGAGATCGAGGCGCAGCGGACCGGTCGAGCCCAGGAGGATCCAGGCGCTCCCGTCGCCGGCGAGGCTCGCATCGAGCAGCAGGCTCCCGGGGAAGGCCCGCTCGAACCCCGCGAGCACCGCGTGGGCGGCGGCGACGTCGAGGGCGGCGAGCGGGAGCAGCGATGCGAACACCCCGCCCTCGCGAAGCCCCGTTCGCGCTCGCTCGAAGAACCCCGGCGAGAGACGGGCGGCATCCCGCCGCCTTCGGAGATCGCGGGGCGCGGAGCTCACGAGATCGTGCCCGCCCGAGCGAGCGGCATCGAGCAGCGCGGCGGCGGCGCTCCCGCCCCGACGATCGACCCGCTGGTTCTCGAGCGGGTCGTCGTGCCCTTCGTGGAGCCGGGTCACGAGCTCGCGGCTGGCGGCATCCCCCACCACGTCGACCCGAGGAAGGGACGTCTCGAGCAGGGCCGCCAGGGGCACGCCGCCGTCGAGGTCGAGGAGCAGTGCGCTCTCGGGCCGCTCGCACGACAGGAAGGGAGCGGCGACGAGCCAGAAGTCAGGCGCGGGAACGAAGGGCGGAGACAGCGACACGGACGTGATCGGCTCGCCCTGCAGCCGCAGCACCCGCGCGTCGCCGCGCTCGGAGATCGAGTGCACCGCGCCGCCGTCCACCACGTGGCCCAGCTCGCCGGGAAGCGTTCCGGCGGCCGGCGCCAGGGTGCGTTCGATCGAGATGCCGCCGTAGCCGAGACTCACGAGCAGCGGCAGCAGCACGGCGCCCAGCCACTCGGCCCCGCTCGGTCGAAGCGCCGCAGCGCCTGGGCTCCCCGCGATCTGCGACCCGAGCAGCACCCACACCGCGATCGCGAACTCGAGCAGCACGACGGCGAACAGCGTGGCCCCGAGCTCGAGGGGCAGGGAGGCGAACAGCGCGCCGGCCATGCCCGCGCCGACGCAGGCAGAGACGAGGGGCTTTGCGTCGCCCGGCCCGCCAAGACGGCCCAGACGCGTGAGCGAAGCGAGACCCGCGGCGGCGAGGAAGGCCGGGAGCCCGACGAGCGCTGCGGCCGGAAGCCAGGCACCGAGCGCGCCCGCCCGGGCCTGCCACGCGCCGAGGTCGGGGAGACCGGCGACCGTCGCCACGAGCCAAAGGCCGAGCACGAGCTGGATGCAGAGCACCTGCCGGACGCGGCTGCGAAACGACGCGGCTGCGTGTCGGGCCAGGCTGGTCGCGGCGATCCCGAGAGCGACCCCGAGCGCGCCGCACGCGACGGCGCCGACGCGCGCCACGTGACCGCCTGCCTCGAGCAGGCCGAGGGGCGCGCGGATCGAGAGGGCCCAGCCGACTGCGGCGAAGCCGGAGACGCCGAGAGCCACCGCGAGAAAGCGCGGCCCCAGTGCCGGCTCTTCCGTGTCCGGGTCGCCCGGAACGGAAGCGGAGCCCGCCTCGCCCGCCGGGCCCGCACGCAGAACGAGTGCGGCGACGATCCCGAGCAGCGCCGGCGCGATCAGGCCGAAGGCCGGGCCCAGGAGGGGGAGCACGGCCGAGACGAAGTACGCGGAGCCGGCAGCGACGCCGAGCCAGAAGGCAGCGTCCGGGGCCCTGCCCGTGTGGCGCGCTCCGACGAGGCCGCCCGTGACGAGCATCCCCGCGGCCAGGGCGATCGCCGTGCCCGGCGGCACGGCAGCTTCGAGCGCACTCAGTGAGGCGGCGGTCGCCAGCAGCCAGATCGCGTTCGCGACGTCGATCCACGGGCGCCTTCGCTGGGCGCGCTCACCGGCGGTCTCGCCCCGGCTCGCGCACGCGATGCCGAGCAGTACGCCGGCGACGAGAGCGAGCGTCGAAACGACCCCGGGATCGAAGGACGCGGCCTCGGGTGAGGCGAAGGTGCGGTACCAGACGAGGCCGTGGACGATCGCCGCGGCGCCAGACGCGAAGCTCGAGAGCACGAGCGGGAGCCGGTGAGCCATGCCCGGGCTCTTCGGCCGCTCTGGCGGGGACCTTGACGGAGAGTTGCCGGTTCTCGGGCGCAGCCCGGCTCGGAGCCGGCGACGGGGCTACTTGGTCTCGTCGAGCTTGGCGGCCGCCTGGCGCTGGACGAGATCCCAGAGCTTCTCGCGAAGCTCCTCCTTGAACTTGGGGTCGGCCTGGACGGGATACAGATCCGCCTCCAGGAACTCCTTGAGCTCGTCTGCCGTGAACTCTGCCGACACTTCCTCGACCACCGATTGCTCCGCTCCGTCAGCCGGGCGCCGTACGGGATCCGCTTCCCCAACGAGGGGATGCCCTCGATCCCGTACGCGTGAGCCCGTGCCTTCTTTCATGCCTCGCCGTATGCGCCGGCCTCGCTGGCTTCGACCAGTAACCGCTTGACCCGGTACAACCCGGATCGAATCGCGTCGCTGGAGCGATCGGTCCTGCGTGAGATTTCACTGATCGGCAGGTTCTCCACATGTCGGAGATAGAAGACTTCTGCCTGCCAGTCACTGACCGAGGAGAGCTGCGCGTCCAGGTTTCGCGCGTAGCGATCCATCTCGAGCTGCTCCTCGGGGGTGTATCTCCACAGCGGGGAGGCACTCTGCAGAGCGTCTGCTCCAGCCTCCTCGACCCGCTCACCGCGCGTCCGCGCTCGGCGTAAGTGGTTGTAGACGGTGTTCTTGGCGATCCCGTAGATCCAGCCGAGCGGCGTGGAACGGCCCGAGTAGGCCTCCGCCGAGCGGAAGACCACCGTGAACACTTCCTGGGCGATCTCCTCCGCATCCGCGTGGTTGCGGATGCGAACGAAGACGAAGTTGTAGATCCGGGAGAAGTACCGCTCGTACAGGGCGTTGAAGTCGCGTTCGTTGCCCTTGCGCACACCATCCAGGAGGTCCCGATCCTCCTGTTGTGCATCTCTTTCCGCACCACGATTGTCCGCCAAAGCGGGCTCCTCAGCTCGTTCACCTTCCCAGGGGTGAGGCGAGGGCGCCTTCCCCTCTGAAGTGGTCGGGAGGCGCCGAACGTGGCACGGAATCGCTCCGCGTCGTGGGCTGGAGCCGACACAGCAGCGGCCCCCCGGGAAAATCCCGGGGGGCCGCAACTTGGGAAGGATGAGCTGGGAGGAGGCGTCTAGGCCTGGAGCAGGCTCTCCAGGCCGGGCGCAGCCTCGGAGATGGTGCGCCGCATCCGGTACAGGTTCGCCTTGATGGCGTCCTCGGACTTGCCCAATGCCTCGGCAATGCTCCGGATCGACTGCCTACGCAGGTGCTTCAGATGGAAGATCCGGCGCTGGAGCGGCGTGAGCTCCTGGGCGACCAGCTGCTCGCACTGCTCGAGGAGTCGCCGCGCCTCGACCGCCCGATCGGTGGGCGCGTCGGTGGTCGCGACGTCCATGGCGTCCGGCTCGTCGATCGAGGTGATCGGCGGCCGCACCTTGCGGAAGCGGCGGTTCACCTTGTTGCGGGTGATCCCGAAGATCCAGACCAGCAGGCTCGAGTTGCCCTCGTAGCTCCCCAGCACCTTGAAGACGGTGATGAAGACCTCCTGGGTGACGTCCTCGGCCTCACCGGGATCGCGCAGGCGCTTCAGGGCAAAGCGATAGACGCGGGGGAAGTAGGACTCGTAGAGGGCGTCGAAGTCCTCGCGGTTGCCCGCGAGGATGCGCTTGGCGAGTTCCCGGTCTTCCGCCCAGCGGTTCTCGCTGGGGGCCGGCTTCCCGGCTGTGGGCGCTGCGGACGCGGGGCGCGAGCCAGGCTTCGCGCGCACGCCGGCATGCGGGATGGGGGGGTGCTGCAATGGGGGGCCTCCCTGGCGGTGGATGGCTTCTCAAGGTGGTGGGGACCGTGGTCCCGCCCCCTCGCTACGCAATCAACGTGCCAGTGGATCTCCCCACAGGGGAAAACCCTGTTTTCGACCAGATTCTGTGGGGTTGAGGCGAGAAACACGACTCCGAGTCACGGCCCCCGCAGGACGTGCGAGGAGAAGCGTTTTTCCATCCGAGAGACTCCGGCTTCTCATGACGGATGGTCAGGGTTTCCCTACACCTTGGGCGCCGGAGGCTCGCGCTTCCGCCAGGAGGCGTCGTGCGCGGGGATCATCGCGGACCGATCCGGCCCGTGCGAGGTGCGCCTCCGAAGCTTCACGATCCCCGAGAGCCGCCGCGTGGATGGCGGCGTGCATGTGGTCGCGGGGAGAATCGGGAGCCGCGACCAGCACCCGGCGGTACGCGGCCAGGGCTCGCTCCCGGGCGCCGGCCGCCTCCCAGGCATCGGCCATGCGGCGAAGCGCCACGACGTTGTGCCCGACGAGGCGAAGCGCAGCACTCTCCGCCGACGCCATGCAGGCCTCGTCGCCGAGGATCGCGCAGGTCTCCATGTGTTCGAGATGGCCGACGCCGCTGTCGGGGTCCAGGCGCAGGCCGTGCTCGAAGGCCTCCCGGGCGTGGCGCGCGCGGCCGGTCTCGCGCTCGATCACCCCGAGCTGCTGCCAGTAAGGGGCCGAGTGCGGCTGCAGCTCGGCGGCGCGCCTCGCGTGGCGACGGGCGCGCGGGGCGTCCCCCGAGCGCAGCGCGACCACCGCACGCTTGCCGTGGGCGGGGGCGCTCCTCGGATGGGCCTCGAGCAGCCGGTCGAGTGCGAGCGCTGCCTCCTCGAGGCGTCCGGCCGCGAGGTGGAGCTCCGCTTCGTGATACGCCCGGTGGGCGACGAGCCCATCCTTCGGATCGATGAGCGGGCCGGCCTCCGCGGCGCCCGGCTCGAGCCCCGCCTCGGGCGGGAGCGCATAGCCGAGTGCCTCGAGCTGGGCGCGGGTGGCGGGATCCAGGGCCAGGGTCTCGGCCTCGGCGCTCTCCTGCAGATGCGCCTCGAGGGCCGCGCGGAGCTCGGCCCGGGTCGCGGCCTGGGACGGAGCGTCGATCCGGTTGTGCAGCTGCCCGGGGTCCGAGGCCAGGTCGTAGAGCTCCGGCCGCGGAGCGTCGATGAAGAGCGCCCTGCCCGAGCGCATGCCATGCAGCGGCGCCCAGCCCTGGTCGATCTGCGTCGCCATCGACTCCACGTAGGCCGTCCGGCTCGAGCCGGAGGCTCCTGGGCCGGATCGCTCCACGGATCGGTCCACGGAGCCGTCCAGCCAGGGCGAGAGGTCGCGGCCGTCGAGCTCCGCCTGCGCCGCGAGCGCGGGCAGACCCGTCCGGGCGAGCAGGGTGGGAGCCACGTCGGCGAGGCGGACCACCTCGTCCACGACCGCGCCTTCCGGAAGGCCCGGGCCCCACATCAGCAGGGGCACCCGCTGGGTGGCGTCGTAGACGCTGTAGGCGTGAGTGGCTTCGTCGTGCTCCCCGAGGCTCTCGCCGTGATCCGCGGTGACCACGACGAGGGTGTCGTCCAGGCGACCGCTGCGCTCGAGATCGGCGAGGAGGCGGCCGAGCTCGTGGTCCACGTAGGCGATCTCGCCGTCGTAGGGGTGCTCGAAGCCGTCGAAAGGAGGCGGCGGCTGGTACGAGGCGTGGGGATCGTAGTAGTGGACGAAGAGGAAGAAGGGACCCTGCGTGCGCGCGAGCCAGGTCCGTGCGGCCTCGCTCACGGCGCGAGCGTCGCGCTGGGCGGCCGCGCCGCCGAGACGCCCGTCGCGAGGCACGATCGCGTCGTCGTAGTGGTCGAAGCCCTGGCCCAGGCCCTGGCGGGCCGAGAGCACGGCGGCCCCGACGACCGCCCCCGTCTCGTGGCCGGCCTCCTGGAAGCGCTCGGCCAGCGTGGTCAGCGACTCCGGCAGGCGGTGGATGCCGTTGTGGCGCACGCCGTGGCGGGGCGGGTCCATCCCCGTGAGCAGCGTGGCGTGGGAGGGGAGCGTGAGCGGCGCAGGCGAGATGGCCTGGTCGAAGCGCACGCCCTCGGCGGCGAGCCGATCCAGGGTGGGCGTCACCGCCTGGCTCGCCCCGAAGGCGCCCACGCGGTCCGCCCGCAGGGTGTCGATGCTCACCAGCAATACGTTCGGGACGGTGTCCAGCGAGGCCGCCCTGCCGGCCGTGGCGGGGCGATCCGCGTCGCCGACCCCGGCATCGCAGCCGAGGCAGAGCAGGGCCGCGAGGAGCGGGAGCCGCGTCGCCATCCGGGCCAGGGGCGCCATGCAGGGACCATCGGCCCGGGAACGGGGGCGCTTGAGGTGGGGACGGCGCCTTCGCCCGCGCCGTCCCTAGAGCTTGCGGGGCACGATCCACCAGCGCCCCTGCATCCGCTCCCAGCGGTCCACGCGCTCCATGGAGGTGCTCCACCAGCGAAGCGGGAGGCCGTTGTCGCCCACGATGCGGGTGATCACCTCGGCCACGCCGGGCCCCATCAGCTTCATCTCCACGACCTCGAGCGCCAGCGGGCGGTTCCGCTCGAAGTAGGACTCGTTCAGGCTGTAGGCGAAATCGGCGTAGTAGTCGGCGAAGGCGGCGTCGGTGCGGAAGAAGTCGCGCAGCACCTCGTCGCGATAGGTCGAGAGGGTGTTCACGCGGCGCAGCTGGAAGCGGTCGTAGAAGTAGCTGGCCCGCTCGAAGAACTCGATCACGGCCGCATCCTCGGTCACCTGGATGCCGTAGCTCGGGTCCGGCGCCGGCCCGGTCACGGGCTCCTCGCCGATGAAGGGCACCCAGCCGGGCACGGTGCACGCCGTCTGGAGCAGCAGCGCGGTCAAGAGGCCGGCCGCGAGGCTCCGTGCTCGTCGATGGCTCATCGCTTCTTCCCCCCTGCTCGCTTCTTCCCGGCCCGGTTCGTCCCGGAGCGCTTCTGCCCGGCGCGCTTCGTCTTCGGCGGCTTCCCGCCCGAGGCGCCGGCTTCCTCGAGGGCCGCCTGCGCCGCCGCCAGCCGTGCCACGGGAACCCGGAAGGGCGAGCAGGAAACGTAGTCGAATCCCAGCCGCGCGCAGAAGCGCACGCTCGCCGGGTTGCCCCCGTGCTCGCCGCAGATCCCGACCTTGAGATCGGGGCGGGTCTGGCGTCCCCCCTCGAGACCGATGCGCATCAGGCGGCCGATCCCCTCCTCGTCCACCACGACGAAAGGATCGCTCTCCAGGATCCCGTGGTCGACGTAGGTGGGGAGGAAGCGTCCGGCGTCGTCCCGCGACAGCGCGTAGGCCATCTGCGTCAGGTCGTTGGTGCCGAACGAGAAGAAGTCGGCGTGCTCGGCGATCTGGTCGGCGGTGAGCGCGGCCCGGGGGACCTCGATCATCGTGCCGATGTGCGGGCGCAGACGGATCTTCGGATGGTGCGCGAGCACGGCCTCGATCTCGGACTCGACGAGACTGCGGAGCCGCTCGAGCTCGCGCACGTGGGCGATCAGGGGCAGCATGATCTCGGGCTTCACGTCGACGCCGCCCGCCTTCACCTCGCAGGCGGCCTCCGTGATCGCCCGGACCTGCATGCGGTAGATCTCGGGGTAGCTGATGCCGAGCCGGCAGCCGCGATGGCCGAGCATCGGGTTCGTCTCCTCGAGCTCGGCCAGGGAGGCGCGCACGCTGGCCACGGAGGTCCCGATCGCCTTGGCCACCTCGGTGATCTCGGCGTCGCTGTGGGGCAGGAACTCGTGGAGCGGCGGGTCGAGCAGCCGCACGGTGACCGGCCGGCCCTCCATCACCTCGAAGATCCGGACGAAGTCGCCGCGCTGCATGGGGAGCAGCGTCTCGAGGGCACGCTCGCGGTCCGCCGGACTCGACGCGAGGATCATCTCCCGGACGGCGAGGATGCGCGCCGGCTCGAAGAACATGTGCTCCGTGCGGCAGAGGCCGATGCCCTCGGCGCCGAATCCGCGCGCGGCCGTAGCATCGGCCGGCGTGTCGGCATTGGTCCTCACCGAGACCCGGCGCACCTTGTCCGCCCAGCGCATGAGCTCGGCGAAGGCCCCGCCGAGCTCGGGCATCGCGGTCGGGATCCTTCCCGCCATCACCTCGCCGCTGGTCCCGTCGAGGGTGATGAACTCGCCTGGCTCGAAGCGGCGCCCGCCGATCTGGATGCCGCCGCCACCGGGATCGAAGTGGAGATCGCCGCAGCCCGAGATGCAGCACTTGCCCATGCCCCGGGCGACGACGGCCGCGTGGGAGGTCATGCCTCCGCGGGCCGTGAGGATCCCCTCGGCCGCATGCATGCCGTGGATGTCGTCGGGAGACGTCTCCTGCCGGACGAGCACGACCTTCTCCCCGGTCTTGGCGAGGGTCTCCGCCTCGTCGGCGCTCAGGACGATGCGCCCGACGGCGGCGCCGGGCGAGGCGGGGAGGCCCCGGGCCACCACGTCGCGGGGTGCATCGGGGTCGAGGCGCGGGTGCAGCAGCTGCTCGAGCGACTCCGGGGTCACCCGGGAGATCGCCTCGTTCCGGGTGATGAGGCGTTCGCGCGCCATCTCGACGGCGATGCGAACGGCGGCCTCGGCGGTGCGCTTGCCGCTTCGCGTCTGCAGCATCCAGAGCTCACCGTTCTGGATGGTGAACTCGATGTCCTGCATGTCCCGGTAGTGCTTCTCGAGCTTCTTGTAGATGCGCTCGAGCTCCCGGAAGGGCCGCGGCATCTCCTCGGCCAGGGTGGGGAGGTCCGCCGAGTCGGCCTTGCGGCTCGCGGCGTTTAGCGGCTGGGGCGTGCGGATGCCCGCCACCACGTCCTCGCCCTGGGCGTTCTTCAGGTACTCGCCGTAGAACACCCGCTCGCCGGTCGACGGGTCGCGGGTGAACGCGACGCCCGTGGCGCAGTCGTCGCCCATGTTGCCGAACACCATTGCCTGGACGTTCACGGCCGTGCCCCACTCGCCCGGGATGCCGTGGATCTC